>Ga0335071_10002664_pt1 | contig 18980 bp, 17 predicted proteins | sample Lox_Sample_15_FD_206724 | JGI IMG/M metagenome (GOLD analysis project Ga0335071, IMG submission 206724) | Soil microbial communities from Loxahatchee National Wildlife Refuge, Florida, United States - Lox_Sample_1.5 | ecosystem: Environmental > Terrestrial > Soil > Wetlands | place: USA...
CTCAAGCCTTAATTTGAGCTTTCCTGCTGGAAAACTTTCATCTCTTTCCCACCGCCCCAATGTTCCCGGATCGACGTTCAAGGTGAGAGCCAATTCCCGTTGGCTCATTCCCCGGACGTGCCGGTACATGACGATCTTCTGTCCCGTCGTCTGTCCGGTGAAGAATGGTGGTGTGTAGCCGAGGAATTGCGTTATCCGGGGTATCAGGTGGACCATGGGATCCGTCCGGTGCCTCTCCCAATCATAAACCGAGGTTTCATTGACCCCCAGCAGTTGAGCGACTTCTCGTTGGAGGAGTTTGAGTTCAAGCCGCCGTTTTAGAAGATGGTCTCCCCAAGTATCTAAAATTTTGGGGATTTTCGTTGGTTTTTTTGTGGTAAGGGTGAAATGGCAAAAAGGCAATGCAACCCTGATCAGGCAGAGGTCATGGTAACCGCAAAGAAGAATGTATTTTCATCTGTGAGTTTCTGCGAAGGATGTTTCACCCTAACGGCTGGGCAAAATCTTCTCAGCCTTCCGCAAATTGAGTACATGGATTATCGAGCGCGGTAACCTCTATGCCATAGAAATTCATTGCCTTTAATAAAAAATCGTGCTATAATTATAAAAAAGGTGCTACGAATGAAAAGCCTCAATCGTTTCGGCGTTTCGATGGAGGACGACCTTCTCGAAAAGTTCGATCTCCTCATCACCCGGCGGGGATATACCAACCGTTCGGAAGCCATCCGCGATCTCGTCCGGGAGAAGCTCGTCGATGAAGCGGTTCACAAATCTAATACCCCGACGTTTGGAATTATTTCGTACGTCTACGACCACCATCAGCGCGAGTTTGAAGGAATACTTACTGATTTCCAGCACCATCACTTCAAGCAGATCGTATCGAGCACGCACATTCACATTGATCACGATACGTGTCTCGAATCGGTCATTATGAAGGGAAAAGCGCTGGAGCTGCAAGAGATTGCCAACAAAATTCTAAGCTTCAAAGGGGTGAAACACGGTAAACTCATCCTTACGTCTTCTCTAACATAACGAAAGAATACACATCATGATGAAATCACTTTTTATCATATTCACGGTTCCTTTTTTCGCGGCACTTGGTGGAACGGAAACCGACAGCGCTAAAACTTACTATCTGCCTCCAACCATCGTGACTGCGACAAAACTCGACATTGCGGAAAAGGATGTTGTACCGACTGTTTCTGTCATTACATCGCAAAATCTGCGCGAGTCGAATGACCAGTCGGTATTTTCTATTCTCTCCGAGCGAGTTCCGGGTCTATACTTGCAGGAACGGGGGATTCTCGGGTATGGAATTTCGACTGCTTCCGGTGAGATTTCAATCCGCGGTATTGGGGGTGACCCGAACACAGAGGTGCTCATTCTCCTCGATGGCCGCCCGCAGTTCATGGGGCTCATGGGGCATCCTTTGCCCGACGCGTATCTGACCTCTGACGCCGAAAAAGTGGAAGTAATTCGCGGACCCGCGTCCGTTCTCTACGGAACAAACGCGATGGGGGGCGTTATCAATATCATCTCAAGAAAGTCCACGGAGACCGGACTCTCCGCATCCGGGGATGCTTCATACGGTTCTTACGGAACGCAGGGTTACAATCTCTCTCTCGGAGAATCCTCTGTGGGAGATCAGGTGCGCGTTTCCGCTGGACACGACCAAACAAATGATTTTCGCGCCAATGCTGGCTTCAGCAGGAACAACGCTTCTGCCAACGGCACTGTGGCGCTCGGAGGGAACTTTACGCTCAATGCCGACGCTTCCATGACAAATTTCACCGACTATGACCCGGGTCCTCTTTCGGCCCCCCTTGCTAATAACTGGTATGACGTTCTTCGCGGCGAGACTGGATTCTCGCTCGATTCAAAAGACCAGGTGGGCGATGGCTCCCTCCGTTTCCTGTACAACTGGGGAAACCACAAGATATTCGACGGCTTTGCATCGACCGACAACAATTTTTCGGTTCTCCTTTATCATAGCTTCACTCTCGCTCCTCAGAATGTTGTAACCGGAGGGATTGATATTAAACAATATGGGGGAGAAGCGAATCAGGGTTCGTTCAACTTTGGATCTCACTTCGAATCGGAGAAGGCGGTCTACCTTCTTGATCAACAGCTCATTTCAGATTGGCTGGTATTGAATGCCGGGGGAAGAATCGAACATAGCAGTGTTTATGGTGATGAATTCATTCCGCAGGCAGGTGCAGCCTATCAAGCAAGCAGCACAACGACGATCAAGGCATCGGTGGCAAAAGGTTTTCGCAGTCCGACAATCCGGGAGCTCTATCTCTTTCCCGCCCCAACTCCGTCATTGAAGCCCGAACGGATGTGGAACTATGAGCTTGGAGTCCTTCATACTTTTGACGAACGCTTCAGCGCTGAGCTGACAACTTACATTGCCGATGGGTCCAACCGAATTGAAACAGGAGGAGTTTACCCGAACCTCACGTTGTCGAACTCCGGGAGATTCGTTCATCGCGGCGTTGAATGTTCAATCGATTATAGATTGTCTGGGCCTGTGAGCATTCATTCGGGATATGGCTATCTCTCCACCGTCACCGACACGAAAGGGAATCCAAGGCATAACCTTACCGGAGGACTCGATTATTCACAAGGGATAACGAGTGCTTCCATCGACGTTCACTACGTTGCGAAACTTTACGGGAATGATAATAGCCAGCTCCAGCTCCCATCCTATGCTCTGGTTAAGCTTTCGGGTACGATTCGTCCGTCGTCGATGGTGTCAGTAACGATATGGATAGAAAACGCTTTGAATCAGAGTTATCAAACAATTTACGATTATCCGATGCCTGGAAGGACAATCATGGGAAAAGTTGCATTCAATTATTAAACGCATATGAAGTTTTCAAAACTATCAAACCTTACTATGGAGAGAAAATCATGAAAACTGAATCTTTAGCTTTTTTGCCTGCGAACAAAACTGTTGTTCAGGGAATCTTGTCGCCTCTCGCGATCGCTCTTGGGGTTGCGCTGCCTCATGTGTTTCATCTCGTCGGGCTTGGTCCCGTCTTTCTTCCGATGTTTCTTCCCCTGGTGTTAGTCGCGATGACGATGGAGCTTCCCTTTATCCTTCTCGTGGCGATAACGACGCCTCTCATTTCCCTTGCAACGACGGGATTGCCCCAGCAAGGAACGGCAATTCTTATTGCGTTCCAGCTTTCATTCCTCGGACTTTGTGGATGGTTTTTGCTTACGCGGAGAAAGATGAATTATTTTTGGGCAATTGTCGGCGCAGTAATGGCGGAACGCGTTGTTTCGTTCATCGCTGGATTTGCCTTTCCCTCACTTGTCTCGTCCAGCGCCGTCATCGCATCGTATCCAGGCATCATTTTTCTGCTGGCAGCTTCCATCGTGCTGATGAAAATCTATGACCGTTAAAAATTCATCGCGATCAGCGAAGATCGAATTCTTCAACTCAACCGCAGAGCATTGGTCGCCGCAATTGGGCCAAAGAGAGCTGCTGATTCTGCAGAATCTCTCCGAACGCATCCGGGAGCAAACAAAAATCTCGGACCTCATCCTTGATGTGGGATGCGGAACAGGAATTCTTTTTCCTTTTTTACGACAAAGAAAGTTTGTCGGGATTGATTTCTCACTCGCCATGCTGCATCGTTCGCAACAACATAGCGCGCCGAATCTTGCCGGCCTCGTCGCTGCCGACGCTCATGAATTCCCTTTCAAAGATTTATCCTTTGGCCATATCGTTTTTCTTTCAGTTATTCCTCATTTCGACGATAAGGCGCAAGTATTTCGTGAATCGCATCGAATTCTGAAAGGCAGAGGCTCTTTGTCGATCGTGCACTTTTTGCCAGCTGCCCGCATCAATGAAATTCATTCAAAGGTGGGTGGACCAATTGCGCAAGACTACCTTCCAAGCATTAAAGAATTAGGAGAAGCGTTATCAGAGAACGGGTTTAGGGTCGAGGAATTTCGTGAAGATGATTGCTACGTTTTGTTTGCAAGAAAATGTGAGTAAGCAAAAAAAATGCGTCCATGCTCATTACAAAGCTGTTTCTGAAGCTGAGAAGAAAAGTAGGCGCGAAGCGGTTGCTTATGTCAGCGTTCAGTCCTTCCGTCGCCTCAGAGAATTTCCCTGAAGAAAGGCTTAAGTCTTGATTTGAGTTTTCCCGTTGGAGAACTTTCATCACGTTCCTGATTTCACCGTTTTCTGTAGTTTAGAAAGAAAGAGGGCTGCCAGAACTCTCTTGGAATTGTTTTGGGATGAGGTTGTGAGTGTGCACGATTTCTTCCACACCAAAATTAATCAGATTGGCTGCTTGGTCTAAATAAGACTAATTCAGTCTAATTTACGAATTTCATCTAATTTGCGCGATTTTCCTTGATTCTCAGCATCCAGTTCACTACTCTTATTTAGAATTAGTCTAAGTCTAATTTAGATCAAATAATGATTTTGGAGGTTGTTTGGTTCAATTAACGTTTTATCAGTCCAAACAAGGCCATTCTGGACGACGCTCTTTGGAACAGCTACATCTGTGTCGAGCTAATTATTGGGATTTTGCCGGACTCACTGCCAGAAAGCTTCCTAAATTTCTAGGACTCGTGACCTGTTTTTACTTTGGACTGGTGCCCATGCTACTCAGGTTTCGGGAGGGGCTAAGGGCGGGTGTAAGTATTAATCAATTAGCCTCGGTAAGTATATGAGCAAAAGATTTATTCTCCTGACCCTGCTACTTGCTTTCACGGTAATTGCTATTATTTTCTCGTTTACGTCCTGTAACGAATTATTTCCGGCGATGATCAACCCCGAAGACGGCTTATGCGGTCCGGTGAGCCTTTCCAGCGATCAGACGGTATTATTTTCAACAGGTAACGATCAGTTTTTTGCCACCCGTACTGCAGCTACGGGGCTTGGCCCATATTTTGTAGCGACTGGCTGCGGGAGCTGCCACACAAGCGACAACAGGGGCCATCCCTTTACCATCCTTACCCGTTTTGGCCAGACCGACAGTACCGGCAATAAATTTCTCGCAGAAGGCGGGCCTCAATTAGGCACATTTTGCTTACCGGGCTATACGCCAGAACAAATTCCGGATGGAGCCACCAGTACGAGACTGATCGCGCCAATCACAGCTGGTGTGGGCTTTTTGGAAGCAGTACCCGATTCCGAAATCCTCGCCATGGCTGGCGCTAATTTAAATAACCCCGATGGTGTGCGGGGCCATCCCAACTATAATACGATCCCATCTTACGTAACAATACTATACGGTGCAATGCCGCGGGCTGACGGAAAATATATCTGCCGTTTCGGTCGCAAGGCTTCCATTTATAATTTATTCCAGCAGGTAGCGAATGCCTATAACCACGATATGGGTATTACCTCTACTTATATGCCGATTAATCCGTACAATTATCTTGATCAGACTACGCCTCCCATCGCGACTACGCCTGAAATAGATAATGCCACCTTTTACTCGGTGGTATTTTATGTCACATGTTTGCAAGCCCCCACTCAACGCACACCCAATGATCCGAATGTTCAAGCCGGGCAAAAAGTTTTTGGGCAGATCGGCTGCGCGAGCTGTCACCAACCCACGCTGACTACCGGTTATTCACCCATTGCATCGCTTTCTTATCAAACAATCAGTCCTTATACGGACCTCCTCGTACATGATATGGGGCCGGGTTTGGATGACCATTATACGGAGGGCGATGCCAAAACTTCCGAATGGCGCACGACTCCATTATGGGGATTGGGCCTAGCACCCGGCGTTCAGGGTGGAAATACTTACTTGTTGCATGATGGGAGGGCATTCAGTATTCAACAGGCCATCCTGTTGCACGGCGGTGAAGCGGCTGTAAGTTCAAGAAGGTTTAGTCAGCTTTCATCCCAGGAACAGGCAGCATTGATCAAATTCCTTCAATCTCTTTGATTTGATGACCAGAGAAGAATTTATAAAAACCTGCGGACTTGCTTGTTGTGGCGGCCTATTCCTTACATCTATTTTGGAGGGATGCGGCAGCAGCCAGGTTGTCGCTGGCACGATAGATCAGTCCAACCTCGTAGTGCCGTTATCTGTTTTTCAGCATAATGAAGGCGACTTCCTGAAGTATGTTGTTGTGCAGAATGAATTATTAAAATACCCGGTTTGTGTTTACCGCATCAGCGAGGGCAAATATACTGCGCTGTGGATGCGCTGTACCCACCAAGGCGCCGAATTACAGGTATTTGGCGACAGGCTGGAGTGCCCTGCCCATGGGAGCCGGTTCGGCAACACAGGTAATGTAGAAAACGGGCCAGCCGAGACCAACCTTCGTACATTCCCGGTAACGGTTCTGAATAATCAGATCCATATCTCTTTGAAATGAAAGCAAGCTTGCGTACACTTTTTATCTCCCTATTGTTTCTTTCCAGCTGCCCAGCCTTTGCGCAGATTGACAGCAGCCTGTTAAAGTCGCCGGTTCAACCGGATACGGGCAAACACATCCTGAGCATGGATGCCATTTACAGCAGGCCTTTTCTGAAACTCGGAAATATGCCTGTGTCGATAGGAGGATACATGGAATCCGATTATCAGTATGTTTCCACCTCAGGCATTTCATTGGGCAACCAATTCCAGTTCAGGCGCTTCAGCGTTTTCGTGGCGGCTACCGTGTCAACACACATTAAATTCTTATCAGAAATTGAATTTGAAGATGACCCAACAGGTGATCCGGCGGACGCAACTACCGGGCCGGAATTTGGAATTGAGTATGCTGCGTTGGACATCGAACTTCATCCACTGCTTAACCTGCGGACTGGTTTGATATTAAACCCTATAGGTTCGTTTAACGAAAACCATGACGGCCCAAAGTGGGAGTTTACCGACCGGCCCATTGCCATGACCCAAATGCTTCCGGAGACTTGGAGTAATGCGGGTTTCGGTTTATACGGCAAACAATATAGCGGTAATTGGATGTATGGCTACGAATTTTATATCACAGGCGGTTTTAATGACTCGATCATCGATAACAGCCAGGGAAAAACCTTTTTGCCCGCAACAAATGCCAGCCTTACACGCCTCACATCCAGCGTGAGCGGCGAACCACTTTATACCGGTAAACTTTCCTTTGGTAATGACCAGATCGGACAACTGGGATTATCATGGATGGGGGGCGTGTACAATACATGGGAAATAGAAGGAGCAACGGTTGATAATGAGCGGAGCGTTAGTGTCTATGATGTTGATTTTAATACGACGATCCCAAAACTGCATACCAGCATTATTACCGAATGGGCCTGGGTATTTGTACAGCTCCCTCCCGATTATTCTCCCATATATGCCAGAAGGCAAGTCGGTGGTTTTATCGACATCGTACAGCCCCTTTACCGGGGAAGGGTGCTGGATTGGGATGACGCCACGCTTAACCTTGCCGTAAGGGGGGAATACGTTGACTGGAACGATCAGAATTTTGTGGCTACCGGTTTACGGGAGTATAACGATTTAAAAAGTATAATGCCCGCCATTAGTTTCAGGCCTACACCGCAAACGGTATTACGGCTCAATTATCGCATTCAAACTTCAAGAGATATTACCGGCAATACCACAGGTGCAACCATTGGTCCGACAAGAGGGTTAAGTTTTGGCATTGCAACTTACTTTTAGAAAAATCAATATTCTTTTTTACTCAATTTAAAATGTCTCTTCCACTTTCCTGCCGGTGGTTATGGCTTTCTTCTTGGAGATGTGCATTTAAATTACAGGCTGAAACAGATCATGGAAACGTACTATAACGCGAAACTAGCTTCATCATTTTTTTTGACTGCGGATTATCAAACCATTGTAAATCCTGCCTACAATAAAGACCGGAATCCGATAGTCTCCATCTTTGGAATAGAGGGACATGTCGAACTTTAAAAGGCTAATTTCAGAATACGCTCTCTATCTGCATACTTGTTCAAGACATCAAGGACAAAAAGTTCTTTCTGAATTGGGTGAACAGCAACACGCTTGTATCTTCCTTGAAATCGATGTAACTTTAAAAAAATGATGTACTCTTTTTCGGATGAAATTTCAGAACCCTAAACACTATTTATGGAAAAGGAGAAAAGACAATGAAAGGAAATACCAAACTCATCGGCACTCTCAACCAATTGCTTGCGGATGAGTTGACCGCGATCAGTCAATATATGGTTCATTCAGAAATGTGCGAAAATTGGGGATACGATAAATTGCATAAGGCGATTGAAAAACAAGCAATGGACGAAATGCACCATGCTGAGTGGCTTATCCAAAGAATTCTGTTTCTCGAGGGAACACCGGATGTCTCCAAACTTAATCCAATGCAAATAGGAAAAACTGTCGAAGCGATGGTAGGGAATGACCAAGAGGCAGAGATAGGGGCGATCCGTTCATACAATAGCGCTATTGTTCTTGCCCGTGAAGTTGCCGACCAGGCAACGGCCGATCTCCTTACCACCATTCTCAAGATGGAAGAGGGGCATGTTGATTGGGCCGAGATTCAACGCTCACAAATCGAACAAATGGGGCTCGAAAATTATCTTGCGAAGCAATCTCAAGGTGCTTCGAACTAGATTGCGAAAAGGGTTCGGACGATTACTTCTTCATTTGTAAAGATTTACATCTCAATTTCCAAAACCATGAGCACGTCGCCGTGGCTTAGCTCCGGTCCGTTAGGTGGCGGAAAAACAGATCAACCTAAAAAGGAAGTAGCATGAAGGCAGCAGTGATGTTTCAAAAAGACGAAATGCCGCAATGCGCGGATTTTCCCGTACCAATTGTTCATGACGACGATGAGCTTTTAATTTCTGTAAAAGCAGCCGCTATTAAGCATCTCGATAAATCAAGGGCAAGCGGAAAGCACTATTCAACTAAGAATGATCCAAGTCAGGCAAAAGTAATAGGCGGAGATGGTGTGGGTTTGCTGAAAGACGGGACCCGAGTATATGCTATCGGTGTCAGCGGCATGATAGCTGAAAAAGCAGTGATTGAAAAAAGCCGGATGGTGCCGTTACCGGCCGGCATTGATGATGCTACGGCAGCAGCCTTGCCCAATGCAGTGATAGGTTCTGCAATGGGAATTCGCTTCAGAGCAGACATGAAGCAAGGTGAAACAGTGTTAATAAATGGCGCTACAGGATTTACCGGTAAAATAGCCGCTCAGATTGCAAAGCATTATGGAGCTCAAAAAATAATTGTAACGGGAAGGAACGAAGAGTCTTTGCAATCATTGTTAACACTGGGTGCGAATGAAACCGTCTCAGTTAAACAGGATGACGATACATTCGTTTCCCAAATTAAGAATATACATAATAACACACCGATTGACGTTATCATAGACTATTTATGGGGGCACACTGCAGAACTGATTCTTTCAGCTTTGAAATGTAAGGGATCATTCACACACAAAACACGGTTTGTATCAATAGGTGCAGTTACCGGCGATATCATTCAATTGTCGGCAGAGAACTTACGAAGTGTCGATCTTCAATTGAGTGGCTCGGGTTTGGGTAGTTGGACAAAGGATCAAGTGCAGAGATTATTCGGTGAAATTCTTCCCGAGATGTTTCAACTGGCAGCAAACAAGAAATTAAGAGTTGACACTATAAATGTAAATTTAAAAGATATTGAACGATTGTGGGATGTGGATGTGCCCGATGGCAAAAGGTTGGTGGTGGTAATCTGACAAAAAACCGCCCTTGACCATTTTAAAAGGGAAAGAATCCCCGGTAAAGAACAGCGCAATTGCGCTAACAACGCTCAACAGCGGGAATGAACTCGTGGCTCAATTCTCCGAAAGGGATTCCCCAAAATATTTTGCTGTATCATTGGTCTTCTTTTGATAAAAGGATTCCTGCATGAAAGATAAAAAAGCTGTCTATGTAGTGACTGGCGCGACCGGTGATATCGGGTCGCGTGTTGTCGAAAACCTTCTAAGACACGGTGATCGGCCTCGAGTCTTTACGCGAGATGCAAATAAAGCAAAAATGCGCTACGGTGATCGGGTTGACATTAGTGTTGGCGATTTGGCGGATGAAGCCGCTTTAAAGTTGGCATTCTCGGGTTCTGACGCTGTCTTGCTTATCAACATAGGGCAAGACATCCCGATTCGAGACAGAATAGCAGTAAGCGTCGCAAAGGCGGCAGGTGTAAGGCATCTGGTTAAGCTCTCATCGTTGGATGCCCGACAACGATTTGGAACCGGCGTGTGGCATGCACAGGGGGAAGAAACGATACGTGCGACCGGGATTAAGTTCACATTCGTGCAACCTGCTGGGTTCATGTCGAATGCTCTCTTCTGGGCAGAGTCTATCAGGCGCGATCGGATAGTTCGCTCTTGTACCGGTGACGGCAAAATTGCGTTTATTCATCCCAACGACATTGCAGAAATTGCAACCAAAGTCTTGACGACCCACGAGTATCTTGGAGAATCTCTGGCAATTACTGGACCCAAAGCGCTGAGCTATTCAGAGATGACAGCGAAGATAGGTGCTGTGGTCGGGAAGCCCCTCAACTTCCAGTCTATCTCCGAAGAGGATGAGCGCCAAAAACTCAAATCAAGCGGAGCACCGGATTCGGAGATCGAATACCATCTCTCGATATATCGCGCGATTCGCGATGGACTTGCTGCCGTCGTGACTGATACTGTCGAACGTGTCCTTGGTCGAAAGCCAATCACATTCGACGAATGGGTGAAAGAAAATGCGGCGGCATTCTCTTGACCTCATTCTATCTCACGCGTGTGGTTTAAGAAGTGGCTCAAGTCACGCGGAGCGTGATGGCGAAAAGCGGTCACTGACGGACCAGCCGCCGACGATTTAACACGCGCGAAACAAACAGTTCCTATCGGACTGGACTTAGCTCGCGCGGACTGGATTCCGTTGCTGCGGCACTTCGTTGCCGCAGCATAGCTCCGGTTCGTTAGATGACAAACCAAATATGGCAATAATTCTCAATACTGTTCTAACTTGCCCACATTGTAGTTTTCAAAAGGAAGAAACAATGCCAACAGATACGTGCCAGTTTTTTATGAATGTGCAAATTGTAAAAAAATATTACGTCCGAAATCTAGCCATTGTTGCGTGTATTGTTCGTACGGTTCAATGATTTGTCCAAATAGACAGCAAACCGATGTGCATTCGTGTTAGACTCGTGTTCACACCTAACCGAGTCGCTCAAGTGGCGCTCTACGCCATGGTGCTTCCGACACTCACTGGCGGAACCAGTCGTTGTTTTTGCTCGCGCTAAGAAAAGGTTTTGAGGAACTATTGAGGCAGCAATACAGGAATTCGACAGAACTTAGTTGTATTGTGGTTTTTTGTGCTCCCGACAAATGCAAAAGTCCATGTACTTGCCGGGGCTCTTTATTGCGCAAAGCCTTCGCAGGCTGATGCTCTATACCAGTGGAGCTACTGGCGCGCTTTAGTCTCCGGAGTCGCCTGATAACACCACCCTGAGAAAGAGTTCAAGCCTTGTTTTGAGTTCTCCTCTTGGAGAACTTTCATCTCTTTCCCACCGCCCCAGCGTCGCCGGATCGACCTTGAGAGTGAGAGCCAATGCCCGCTGGCTCATTCCTCGGACGTGCCGGTACGCAACGATCTTCTGTCCGGTCGTTTGTCCATGGAAGAACGGAGGGACATAGCCGAGGAACTCTGTTATCCGGGGTATCAAGTGCACCATGGGTCTTCTTCGGTTCTTTTCCCAGTTGTATACCGTATCTGTTGATACTTTCAACAACTGGGCAACGTGCGTTGCCCCCCACCCGAGTTGAAGCCTTCTCTTTTTTATGTGGTCTCCCATCGTCTTGGGCGGATCGGGATATTGTATTTTTTGGGGTATTTTAGCCAAAAGATGGATATGGCAAAAAGGCAACGCAGGGATGGGGTTGCGTTGCCAATGCGGGGGAATTCAGAGGGAGGGGGATGGAGGAGAGACTTATCGAAACCTCCTGATTTGATACGGTTATCTTGTTCGTGATGGTTTCGACGATTTTTCGTTTGTCGTCAGGAGCAATGTGGCGCCACTGGGTATAGAGGTCTTTGGCCTCGGTTACCACCTCGCTGCTCGAGAGGTATTGGATCTTCAGGAAATCGATCTCCCCCTGGAGTTCGGGAATCTGGTCTTCTATCTGTTTGAGCCGTTCCTCCATGGGCCGGTAATGGGTGCCGACCGCTTCCTTGGTCATCGTGTCGTCAAGGTAGAGCCGGACGAGCTTGTTCATTTCCCGTCTCAGTCCTTCGGATTCCTTGATGAGGGTGGCGAAAAGCTCTTCCTTTTCCCGTATGAGCTTGTCGGCCTTGTCGAAGTATTTGGTCATTTCTTCCGGAGAAAAAAGGAACGCCTTCAGCTGCTCATGGAAGATCATTTCCAGATCATCCATGCTGATCTTGTTGAGGCACTTGGAGCAGTAATAGTTAGCCGATTTTGATGGAACCGGCATTTTCTTCCCGCACGCACAGAAAACCAGGCCGGTGAAGAGGTGGACCGGCTTCTTGGCCATGGGACGCCTGGCCTTGTGCTGTTCGTCGAGGATTTGGTTGCAACGCAGCCAGACTTCCTCGGAGACAATCGGTTCGATATCGGTGAAAATCCAATCGGATAACGGTTTCAATTCCCAGTGCTTCTTGTTCCCCAAACTCTTGGTGTAGTTCGAACGCCTGAGCCCTTTGGCGCTCGGATCCACCAGAAGTCGGGCGACCGTGGTATCACTGAATTTCGAGCCGTTTCTGGTACGATAACCCTGCCCGTTCAACATCTTAGCAACTGCCTTTTTCCTCCGGCTCTCCAGAAAGAGCTCGTACATGAGTTTCCGAATCGGAGCCTCTTTCGGATCAGGAAGCAGTTTCTTCTCGACCCAGCGGTAACCGAAGGGAGCCGCACCTCCCAAAGGCTTACCGAGCTTCGCGCGGATGGGAATCGATGCGGCCACCCTTGAGGCGATCTCTTCCCGTTCCCATTGGGCCATGGCGGCGATCATGGTGTAGAAGAGACGACCGGCAGGGCTTGATGTGTCGATGGCTTCCTGGAGCGATATGAGATCGGCGTTATCGAAACGAAATATGTCCGCGAACTCCAGCAGCTCTTTCGTGTTTCGCGCGAGGCGGGCGAGTTTCGAGAAAATGATGCCGGTGATATGCCCTTTGTGGATATCCGCGAGCATCCGTTTCGTTTCGGGATGATCCATTACCGATTTTCCGCTCACGGCTTCGAGGTGATATACCTCCTTGACGGTCCACCCCCTGGATTCGGCGTAGTATCGAGCACGCTTCTCGTGATGTTCGGGACTCTCGCCTCTGGCCTGGTCTTCCGTCGAGACGCGTATCCAGATGCCAACTGATTTACTTTTTTCCACAATAGAATTCTCCAGAATGACGAATGAAAAGTATCTATATAGATGGAGGAATCTATGAAGTTGCAATGAAAAAGTAAAGCGAGAGTTATGCATTCCCAAATATCAAGGATGTCGGCGACTTGATGGTTTGTTCTTGTTAAGAAGAAATCAGATTAGTCAACATCATGGAAGGGATTCGGAATCAAAAGCTGATAGTGATTGTTGTGTAGCCTGTTGATTTTATTTATGCAAAGAATAATGAAAATAATTATATTACATCAGATGTAATAAATTAAAAGTAAATAATAGCTGTAATAGTCGATTCACGGTACAGGGAGGCAATGTGAATAGCCCACAACTTTCGGCGACTCTTCTATTGGATAAGTACGGCACCTATCTTCATTCTTTCGCAAATAAATTACGTGAAGAAAATCCAGACTATATCCTAGCAATGACGCGGAAAGCTCCTCGTCTTTTAGAACTTTTCGATCATTGGGGAATCAATTACGGTGGAGCAAGCATCATCACAGAAAAAGCCTTAGAATTCGATAGTAACTTGATTGAGGGGGAGCGGAAAGGAATTATTATTGATGATATTATTATACTTGGAAGCACACTAAATTGGTTAAGAGAAGATCACCCTCTTCTTCGCGATGTTCCGGTATCATGTGTAATTAAACATGCGAAATGGTGCGTGGATGAATTTGTCAGACCGTTTAATTGGCAGGTAAGTCTTGATTCCCGTGAAGCAGCTATTTTTTGCACAGAACTCGTCCAATCTATAGGATATTTGAATAAACCGTACGATACAGATCACCCCATTTTCTATAATAAACCCTCATATGGAATTGAAGCTGAATCGCTCAACTCAGTTTCTTATACGGTTTACGAAGTATCCTCTTCTTTCCACTATTCGATTGGAAAACAGAGGTACACGATTTTACCGAATGAGTCTTCGCTAAAGGAATTTTCTAGTGCCGTTTTTGCGAAAAGCGAAAACATTCCACTTCAGCTCTGTAAAATTCGATTATACAAGGACAACGTTAATAGACAAATCAACTTAGTACCAATAGTAACTTTCAATATAGCAGCAAAAGAAATCCAAAGCCGACCGAATTTGTTTGTTGATGCGCTTGGTGAATACGATAAACTTATTCTTGAAATTGCTGGTGGCTTTATAAAAAGCCAAGAAAATCTCTACAAATTCTATAGACTCTATTCTTATCTTACCAGTTATTTGTACGGTGTAGACTTCTGTATTCGCCATTCAAAATCTCAGTGGCAAACTACTTCTGCTCATCACTCAGCTTCTGATTTCATCAGGATCCGGGATCTTGCTTACCTTTTCGGTCCAGCTATTGCTAAAGAGTTGCTGAAATCGTTGGATCAATTACTGCCAAATACGGTTGACTTTTTGGACCAAATTCAAAATAGAGAGAGCAGACAGTTGTCCAAAAACGCTGAGAAACAAAAAGCAGAACCACATTTCTATGCTGACGCAGATGCTCTTCAAAAGACCATCAAGCCATATTTGGAGAATAATATTTCTAGCAGAGAATATTTACTCGATAAGGTTGCTTGCATTTTCGAGGGCATGTTTATTCAGGAAGAACTTCCTGCGAGGGATCGGATGAATAAAAGTCGATCACTGCGTACGGAGAAAAGACGTCTTTCCAACGGTCTGAATTACGAACAAATTAGGAAAATTATTCTGGATTACAGTCCACAATTGATCGAAACAGATATTGATAAATCACTATCAATTGCATTTGATATTTTAGTAGATAACGGTGTTGCTGTACCTTTCTATAAGAGGGTTAATGGTGAACTTCAACGACTTTATCGACACGGGGAAGACGGGTTATTCCAGCGTCGTACTGGGTATTTTTTATCTCAAGTCTTTCATAATCTTTTTTCTTCTGTGACTCAAGACTATGAAAGAAATGACATACCAAAGATACCGTTTGAGAAAATAGCGGTGATGCTTCAGAAAAAACTCAAACAATCTCTTGAAAGCCCAACCTCTCCTATGCAGATTCTTCGTACCAATGGAAGTGCTGGCGACTCGACATTCAATTTAAGAATTGGTTATTGCTTACATGGTGCCGTTCTCATGGAAGAACATGAGGCCAAGGATGGCAAGAAAACCGTCGAATGGTTAACACGATGGTGTACTTCTGACGACATCAAGGTACTCGAGTTCACAGAGAATGGGTATAAATATTCAAATACCTTTTTGAATCGTCTTCACGCAAAAACAGATGAGGATCCGTTGGACAATTCGATGGTTTCAGAATCCCTAATAGCTGAGTTTTCAATTTTGCCAATTGTGTTGTGGCATCTCAAATCAGTTGCAGATGAACTTAAGAAGCAAGATAAAGTCAAATTTTCAGGCGATGATCTTTTAGTTTGTCTGTCTACTTGCTATGATCTCGAAAGTACACTTGACTCAGTTCAAAAGGAATTACAGTTACTATTCGAAGATGATGAGTCGCACACAAAGTTTGGATCAGGTTATTCAATGGGTATGTTATTGAATAGATTATCCTACGTTTTACGAGAACAAAAGTTTGGTTCTCAAGGCCTCTGGAGAAATTGTCAGACGCAACTTCAGAATACCACGATTGCGGCCAATGAAATCAAACACAAAAATACTTTGTTCACTCGTCGTGACACGATAGCTAAGGAAATCAAGCAAGCTTTCAACGAGATGGATACCTCAATTCATCATAAGATAGATTATGAGTTAGAATTGGCCCCCTTTGTTAATGAGTTATTAAGTACTGCCAATGGTTCAGATTTGAATGGTACGAAAGAGCTAAACAGAATAATGGCATTGGCGAATGTGATCACCAACATTTGTGAGACACTGAAGACATGTAATTCAATCACAGAATCTTTAGTCGGTGGTCCGAGGACGAAGGAAGGTGTTTTGTATCAACAAACCCGAGACAAAATTCAGCGTGAGCTTCATCGAGTTATTGATCTTTCTTCTGAATTTCGCAATGTCCTAATTTCACTCACAGATATTTTTCCTGCAAGGGAAATTCAAACAATTCCAGAGATTCATTTGAGTGAAACAATGTCGTTGAGTCGAAAGAGTTGGCTTCAATCCTATAAAGAGACAGTCCGCATAGTTGAAGAAACATGGCAAAAATTATCTAATATATATAATCTTGATTTTTCACTCGCAGAATGGAAGAAAAAAAAGGAAATGTTTCAATCAAAAGAAGCAAGTGTTGACTTATTAAAATGGGTTTTGTGGTACGATATCAAGGATTCACGAGGCAATAAAAGAAAGGAGAATAAAGAAAAAACGCCCAAACTTAAAGAAATGCTGAATGATGAGTTTGAAAAAGCCCACAGAATACTTAAAGATGTTAAATTTACCGTCGAAATTCCGAGCAAAGATGATCAACGGTTCATCCATGCAGCTAAACACGGATCAATTTTAGAATTTCTAAAAATCTTGCTTAACACTGCTGAACGTTTTGATATGTTCGTAAGAGTTGGAATTGGCGGTACACCAGATACAGGACAACGGTTTCTTCAAATCTCCGGCACAGATTTCTTAGAAAGCGAGAAGAGCTTTGCGTTCCCGAAACGAATTGGTGAAACATTAAAGAAAGAAAATATTGATGAGTTAAGACGATATAATAATAATCAAGATCTCAAAGAAGAATCGTCTGATGGTCACACCATGGTGATTTCCAGAGAAGCATGGACTCAAATATTCGACAAACAGGTTCCTCTCGTTAAACCAATTTCTTTGTGGAAGCGCGTGGACGGAGAAAAAGATTATGTTATCTATGTGTTTGATAAAATTGGGCGAACCTTTATGTCAGAACTGGATAAGAAACAGTAGCTGGGAGTAATAAAAATCTCTCCATATCAGTGGAGAGATTGTGTTTTTATATTGAGTAATATATTAGTTGCTTTACAGCGTTCCTTATTTCATCATCGATTTTTATTGAAACATTTGGATCATCGTTACAGCCGGTACCCGGTCCAGGAATGTTTAAATAATCCTTCCACCGGATGAATTTTCCCGTTGCAGCCGTGGTTCCACCAAATCTTTCAATAAGATGTAATGCATTATTGGGAACAATATCAAGAAGATTGAATGCACGTTCGAGAATATCATCGGAAAAATGGACCTTTCCAGAAATGATATCTTCGCCGCCGTGGTTTATTTTCCACGTCACCAACCAACCGGTTCCTTGCCGCGTAATCAAAACTTCAGCAATGTTTCCTTCTTTAATCAAAAGCATGTCATTGTGAATGCCGATAGCAACCAGCTTCATTTTCGGCGCATGATGATGGCACCAAATTGGTATTCCATCGATTAACTCCGGATCGCAGTTATCCATATTGTTCCCTTTCAATTGTTTGTTATAGGACTAGTTCAAATTCAACCATACTTTAATTTTATATGTCAAACTACTGAAAGTGCATAATCGCAATTCCCTCTTTAGGCATAAACACCTAACTAATAGAAAATTCCAAACCGTACGATGATGAAATCAGTCCATTTCATCATTCATATAGGAGGAATGTTCTATGGGCATCACTATTCATTACAGTGGCAAAGCGAAAAGCTTGGAAGCAGTCGACAAACTCCTCGATACGTTCACATACTTTGCCGAACAACAATCATGGGAACACTGGCTCGTCGATGAAAAACTGAAAGGGGCTTTCCATCCGTCATGGGGATACGGTTACGGGTACATTTCGAAACGGGAGGACATGCAAAAGGGGGATATTGAGTTTTTCCCGAAAATGGTGTCAAAAGATTGTAACGGATATTTTCGTCTTTTTGATACGAAGTACACCGGTGAAGTCCGCCGCTCGCTGCGAAAAGGGAAGAATCCAGCCTTCTTCATTGATACCACCCGGAAGGGAATCTGTCTTAATATCCATCCCCGATGTGAAACATTGGAATTCAGTTTCGACCTTAAGACCATCGAACTGGCCAACTACTATACCGTCAAAGGATCCGCTGGAATCTTCGGTTCCAATGGTTTTTTCTGCAAAACGCAGTTTGCAGGGTTCGAGACTCATCGTACGGTCTGTGCGCTCATCAAAGCCACAGAGTTATATGTGGACTATGACGAAATTGATGACGAAGCCAAGTTTTACGGCGCCCTGAGCGATAAGGAGGCGAAAGCATCGTTCGACGAGATGAACGACAAAATCGCAACTTTCGGCAAGATGCTGAAAGAGGTCGGGAAAAAGAGAGGTGTGGCCGTAAGAGTGGGAACGGATCAGTAGCGATACAGCGTCATAGGCGGTGATAAAATATAAAACCAATTCATTATTGAACTGGTTTTTTTATTGCTTCGTTAGATTGCCCTGTGGCTTCTCAAAATAAAAATGGTCGGATGAAGAGAGTTGGATATCCCACTGGTTAAATATTCCTTACTCAGATCAATCCGCGTTCCGCGAAACTCGTGTAGCCGTCTCCGTCCGTCACGATGAGGTGATCGTGCAGGGGAATACCAAGGATTTTTCCCGCCTCCACGAGCTGCTTGGTGATAGAGATGTCCTCGGTTGACGGTTCGATATTTCCGGACGGATGGTTATGCACGGCAATCACCGAGGCAGCGTTCACCATATAAGCGAGCTTGAACACTTCCCGCGGATGAACCAGAGATGAG
>Ga0335071_10002665_pt1 | contig 18973 bp, 19 predicted proteins | sample Lox_Sample_15_FD_206724 | JGI IMG/M metagenome (GOLD analysis project Ga0335071, IMG submission 206724) | Soil microbial communities from Loxahatchee National Wildlife Refuge, Florida, United States - Lox_Sample_1.5 | ecosystem: Environmental > Terrestrial > Soil > Wetlands | place: USA...
GGCGTTCCCTGCGGGCGGCCGTGGCCGCTGGCGAAGTCCCCGGCGTCCGCCCAGGCGTGGACCTCGCGCACCTGGCCGATGGCGCCGTCCCAGATCCACTCCGCGGTCAGGCGGTGGCCCTCGCTGGAGCGGCCGAAGTTGCCCATCTGCGTGGCGACGCCGGTCTCCTTCGCCACTCTCGCCACCAGCCGTGCCTCCGCGACATTGTGGGTGAGCGGCTTCTCGCAGTAGACGTGCTTGCCCGCCTTCATCGCCAGGATGGAGACGTACGCGTGCAGGTGGTCGGGGGTGGCGATCAGGACGGCGTCGATCGCCTTCTCCTTCTCCAGCATCACCCGGAAGTCCTCGTAGGCGGCGCAGCGATAGCCGGGTGTCGTCGCGCGGTAGTGCTGCTCGATCTCGGCCCGCGCCGGGCCGCGGCCGGCCAGGCCCCCGTAGTAGTAGGGGCTCATGTCCCACTCCTCGCAGACGTCGGCGAGGGCGATCACCTGGCAGTCGTCCTGGTGCAGCAGGGCGCGGGTGTTGACCAGGCCCTGCCCGCCGACGCCGATGACCGCGACGTTCACCTTGTCGCTGGGTGCCACCAAGCGCGAGCCCCCGAGGACGTGGCGGGGAACGATCGTGGTGGCGGCGGCGGCCGCGGCGGTCGAGGCGATGAAGCGACGGCGGGCGGGCTCGCTGGCCTGGGATCGGCTCATGGCGTCCAGAGATTAGCGCATCGGGTGGCCCGGCGCTCTCCGCCGACCGACGCCGATTGCGCTGCGACCGCGCGGAGGCGATGATCCCGCCCGCATGTCGACGACCGGACCGGGACCCACCGAGATGACCGCGAAGGCGATCGCCACCGGTGTCGTCCTCGGCGTCGTCTTCGGCGCGGCCAACGCCTACCTGGGCCTGCGGGTGGGGATGACGGTCTCGGCCTCGATCCCGGCCGCGGTGATGACGGTGGCGGCGTTCCGGCTGCTGCGGAGGAACGGCTCCATCCTCGAGGCGAACCTGTCGCAGACCATCGCCTCGGCCTCCACCGCCCTCGCCACCGGCACCATCTTCACCGTCCCTGCGCTCTTCCTGTGGGGCGCGGTGCCGCCGTACCTGCAGGTGGTGGCGCTCGCCTTCCTGGGCGGGCTGCTCGGCCTGTCGGCGATGATCCCGCTGCGGCGGCTGTTGATCGTGGAGGCGGACCGGGAGCTGCCCTACCCCGAGGGCACCGCCTGCGCCGAGGTGCTGCGGGCGACCAGCGGCGGTGCGAGCGGCAGCGCCTGGATCTTCCGCGGCATGGCCGTGGGCGCCGCGGTGAAGCTGGTGCTCGCCCTCGCCTTCCTGTTCCCGGCGATACTCACCGCCCCGCTGCCGCTGCTGCCGCGGGCCGAGCTGGCGCTGGAGATCGCGCCCGCGCTGCTGGGCGTCGGCTACATCCTCGGCTACCGCCAGTCGGCCGTCTGCGTGGCCGGCGCGCTCATCTCGGCCGTCACCCTGACCCCGCTCATCGCCTGGCTGGGCGGCAACCTGCCGACGCCGTTGCCGCCGGAGACGGAGAGGCTCGTCTCCCAGATGAGCGCCGACGACATCTGGGAGCGCTACGTGCGCTATGTCGGCGCGGGCGCGGTGGCCGCGGCCGGCGTGCTCACCGTGCTGCGCGGTCTGCCCACCATGGTGGAGGCCTTCCTGGCGGTGGCGCGGGGGCTGAGGCGGTCGGGCAGCGATGGCGGCGGCCTGGCCGAGCGCACCGATCGCGACCTGCCGGCCGGCTTCGTCTTCGGAGGCGTCGCGGCGGTGGTGCTCGCCGCCGGCCTGCTGCCGGGCGTCTTCGGCGGCGGCATGGGACCGGGCCAGAGAGCGGTGCTGGCCGCCGGTGTCGGCCTGTTCGGCGTTCTCTTCGTGACGGTGGCCGCGCGCATCGTCGGCATCGTCGGCGTCTCCTCCCAGCCGACCTCGGGCATCGCTCTCGTCACCCTCCTCGGCACGGCGTCGGTCTTCGCCGCCGCGGGCTGGGTGGACCCGGGGGCCCGCGCCGCCGTGCTCACCGTCGGCACCATCGTCGCCATCGCCGCCAGCAAGGCCGGCGACATCTCGCAGGACCTCAAGACCGGCTGGCTGGTGGGCGCGACGCCGGCGCGCCAGCAGCTAGGGCAGCTGATCGGCGCCGCTGTCGCCTGCTGGGCGGTGGCGGCCACCGTGATGCTCCTGGGCGCCACCTACCAGTTCGGCTCGAGGGAGATCCCCGCGCCCCAGGCCACGCTGATGAAGACGATCATCGAGGGGGTGCTCGCGGGCGCCCTGCCCTGGGGCCTGGTGCTCACGGGCGCTGGGCTCTCGATCGGGGCCATGCTGTGCGGCGTCTCCGGCCTCGCCTTCGCCATCGGCGTGTACCTGCCGCTGTCGACGATGGCGCCGCTCTACGTGGGCGGCTGCGTGCGCGCGCTGGCCGGGCGCGGGAGCGGTCGCCGGGGCGAGGGCGAGCGCGACCCCGGCGTTCTCGCCGCCTCGGGCCTGGTGGCCGGCGAAGGGCTCGCGGGCGTGCTCGTCGCCTTCCTGGTGTGGGCCGGCCTCGCCCCGAAGGCGATCGAGCCGCGCCTCGGCGGTCTCGCCGGGGACGCCGCAGCGCTTCTCGTCGCCCTCGGAGTCTGCCTCTTCCTCTACCGTGGCGGGCGCGCTCGCGCCTGAGCCGGTTGCGCTCTCCGTCTGGAGATCGGCCACGCAATGACATTGCGTGACTTCCGAGCGGTCGCGAGCGTCGCAGAATGCGCTCATTCCGTCTGGCGATGCGGGCACCGAGATTGCTCCGACTCCCCGCTCAGAGGAGGGGGGGCGGCCATGGCCGAGCGCCGGCTGGCGCTGTTTCTCGTGGACGCGGCGAACGCGTTCCAGCAGCTCCTGCGGACGGACGCCGAGCAGGCGGCCCAGGCGGCGGGGCTCGGGCTCGTCACCCGCTTCTCGGGGTTCGACGTCGCCTCCCAGCTCACGATGCTGCAGGCATGCCTCGACGGCGTGCACCGGCCCGACGGCATCCTGGTGATGTGCGTCCACGACCGCGGGCTGGACCGCTTCATCCGCCGCGCGGCGCATGCCGGCGCGCACGTGCTGCTGCTCAACACGCTGGAGGACGACCTCGAGGCCATCCGTGCCGAGGAGCCCGGGCGCGTGGTGGCGACGGTCTGCCCGGACGAGGTCGAGACCGGCCGCATCCAGGGCCGGCAGTTCCGCCGCCTGCTTCCCTCCGGCGGGCGGGTCCTCTACGTGCAGGGCCGCGCCCGCTCGACGACGGCGCGGCGCCGCACCGAGGGCGTCCTCGAGGCGCTGGCGGGGACCGACATCCGCCTCCTCGAACTGGAGGCGGGATGGACCCTCGCGGAGGCGCGCGAGGCGGTGGCGGGCTGGCTGCGGGTCGCCCTGCGCGCGAGCCGCCGCGTCGACCTGGTCGGGTGTCAGAACGACGAGCTGGCGAGGGGGGCGCTGCAGGCGCTGGTGGCGGTCGCGGCCGAGCTGGGCCGCCCCGAAGCGGCACGGATCCCGGTGACGGGATGCGACGGAGCGCCGGGCCAGGGGCAGGAGATGGTGAACCGCGGCGAGCTGGCGGCCACGGTGGTGCTGCCGCGGACGACGGGCCCCGCGGTCGAGCTGCTGGCCCGGGCGTTCCGGACCGGCCAGCTCCCGCCGCCGCTGGTGCTGCTGCAGCCGAGGTCGTTCCCCGCGGAGCCGCAGCTGCGGCCATCCCCGCTGGCGGTCACCGCCTCGGCCTAGCCCGTGCGTCAGCCGCGCCGGGCGGCGGCCATGAACGGCGTGTTGCGCGTCTGCGCGACCCGCCCGGAGGCGTCGAGCGCGACGAGGCCGGCGCCGGGGCCGACCTCGCGCAGCACCCGCTCGGCGGCCTCCGCGAGAGCCACCCCGTCGCCGACCAGGTCGGCCAGGCGCTTCGCGGCGAGCGCCACCAGGATGCGCTCGCCCACGCCGGTCATCGAGACACCGACCCGGCGCGTGCAGTAGGTCCCGGCGCCGATGATCGGCGTGTCCCCGACGCGCCCGGGATAGCACTGGCCGGTGCCGCCGGTCGACGTGGCCGCCGCCAGCCGTCCCCGCGCGTCGAGGGCCACCGCACCGACGGTGCCCAGCCGCGGGTTCTCCGCCCTCCAGGCCGCCGCCATCGCCGCGTAGTCGAGCCGCCGGCAGGCCTCGTCCAGGTGGTCCTGCCAGTACGCGATCTTCGCCGGGGTGGCGACCACCCCCACCTCGTGGCCGAGGCGGGCGGCGAGCGCGAGCGCTTCGGGGCCCGCTAGCATCACGTGCGCGTCCTGCTGGAGGAGGTACCGGGCGAGACTCACGGGATGGCGCAGCAGCGGGACCTGCGCCACCGCGCCCGCGCGACCGTCGTCGGCCATGATGCTGGCGTCGAGGCGGGCGACGCCGTCCGCCTGCAGGTACGCGCCGGTGCCCGCGTTCAGGAGCGGCTCGTCCTCCAGAGCCCGCACCGCCGCCTCCGCCGCGTCGAGCGCGGCGCCGCCCGCGTCCAGCACCCCCCAGCCCGCCTCCGCGGCACGCTCGCAGGCCGCGACGCGCGCCTCCTCCTCTCCGGGCGGCGGAGTGCCGCATCCGCCGTGCACCACCAGGGCAGGTCTCATCCGGGCTCCTCGCGCAGGACGCCCGATGCTAGCGCGGCCGAGCCCCCGGCGGGCGGGTTGCGAAGACCGGCGCTTCGCCGGAAGCTTGGCCCCGTCGACAGCCGCCTGGAGGTGCCATGACCCGCTCGCCCCTGCTGGCGTCCGCCGCCGTCGCGGCGGCGATCACGACGACGGTCGCCGGCCGCGCCTGGGCGGCGCCCGCGCAGAGCCGCAGGCCGACGCACCTCGTGGTGGTCGGCGGCGGGGACCCGCCCGCCGCGGCGATGGCGCGCTTCGTCGAGTGGGCCGGCGGCAGGCAGGCGCGGCTCCTGGTCGTGCCGTGGGCGAGCGGCGAGCCGAAGGAGAGCTGCGAGACCCTCGTCGCCGAGCTGCGGGCGCTCGGGCCCGGGTCGGTCGAGTGCGCGCCTGGGACCGTGCTCGATGCGAAGGGTCGCGCCGCCCCTCTCGAGCCGGAGCGGCGGCGGGAGTGTCTCTCCCTCCTCGCGCGGGCCACCGGCGTCTTCTTCACGGGAGGGGACCAGGCGCGGGTGATGGACGTGCTCGCCGATGCCGCGCTGCTCCAGGCGATGCGGGCGCGCTATGCGGAGGGCGCCGTCTTCGGCGGCACCAGCGCCGGCGCCGCCATCATGTCGCCGCTGATGATCACCGGGGAGGGCGACTTCACCGTCATCGACGGCGCGCAGGTGGACACGCGGCCCGGCCTGGGGCTGCTCGAGGGGGTGGTGGTCGACCAGCACTTCGTCAAGCGCCAGCGTGAGAACCGGCTGTTCGGCCTGGTGCTGATGCATCCGGAGCTGCGCGGCATCGGCGTCGACGAGGGCACGGCGCTGCTGGTGACCGGCGGGCGCCGGGCCGAGGTGGTGGGACCGGGACCGGTGATGCTGGTCGACGCCACCGGCCCCGATTGCCTCGCAATCGGGCTCCTGCGTTCGGGGCAGACGATAGACCTCTCAGACAGCCCGGGCGCAAAAACGACGCGTTAGCAGACTGAACAGCGCAAAATCGACCGTAACGGATGAAATGTTCAGAAGGCGACTGCGCAGGACAGCATTTTCGACAGCGAGGACGCCTGGGGGGACGGAGTCCCCCCCAGGGGCCTCAGTGCAGGCGGGCGTACTTCGCCTGCAGTTGCTCCTTCGACTCGGCGTGGTCGGGGTCCTGCACGATGCAGCCGTCGACCGGGCACACCTCGACGCAGCGGGGGTTGTCGTAAGCGCCCACGCACTCGGTGCACTTCTCCGCGTCGACCAGGTAGATCGAGTCACCCGCCGAGATGGCCGTGTTGGGGCACTCCGGCTCACACGCACCGCAGCTGATGCACTCGGCCAGGATCTTCATCGCCATGAACACATCCTCCTGAGAAGAGGCGGACGTCTCGCAAATCCTGCGCCACGTCCGCCGTCTGCACCCGATCACTGCACAGATCCTGCCAATTTGGGCGGATTGGGCGTTCGGGGCGGCGCACGGGCGGTTCGCGCCGCCGACGTTATACTGCCGGCTGATGGCGGGCCCCGGGCCCGCGGAGCAGTGCGTGTACACGGTCTATAGCCTCCTCCTGACAGTCGGCTTCTTCCTCGCGCTTCCCTGGTTCCTCTGGAAGGGACGCTCCACCGGCAAGTACCTGCGGACCTTCAGCGAGCGCATGGGCCGTCTGCCCGTGTACCTCAACGTCGACGGTGACCGCGCGGTGTGGATCCACGCGGTGTCCGTCGGCGAGGTGCTGGCCGCGCGCCCGCTGGTGCCCCTGCTGCGGGAACGGCTGCCGTCCCACCGCATCTTCCTCTCGACCACCACCATGACCGGCAGCGCGGTGGCGAGGAAGGCCGTGCGCGGCGTCGACGGCCTCTTCTACGCGCCCTTCGACTTCGCGCACCCCGTGCGCCACGCGCTCGCCGTTCTCAACCCCTCGCTGCTGGTCCTGATCGAGACCGAGCTGTGGCCGAACCTCATCCACGAAGCCTGCCGCCGGGGGACGCGGGTGGCGGTGGTGAACGGGCGCATCTCGCCGCGCTCCTTCCGGCGCTACCTCAGGGCCCGGCGCCTGGTCGGCCGCGTCCTGTCCGAGGTCGACCTGTTCCTGATGCAGGGCGAGGCGCATGCGGAGCGCATCCGGGCGCTGGGTGCGCCCGCCGCGCGGGTGCAGGTGACCGGCAACCTGAAGTTCGACGCGGTCGAGCCCGGCCGTGTGCCAGAGCGGCTGGCGCGTCTGCTGCAGGGTGCGCCGGGGGCGGCGCGTCCGCTGTGGATCGCGGGCAGCACGGTGACGGGCGAGGAGGAGCTGGTGCTCTCCGCCTTCCACCGCGTGCGTCGGCGCGTCCCCGAGGCACGCCTGCTGGTGGCGCCGCGGCACCCGGAGCGCTTCGACGCGGTCCTGCCGCTGGTCGAGGAGGCGGGCTTCCGCTGCCTGCGCCGAAGCGCGCTCGACCCCCTGGCCTGGCAGGACGGCGAGGTGATGCTGCTCGACACCCTGGGCGAGCTGTCGCAGCTCTACGCGCTGGCGAACGTGGTGTTCGTCGGCGGCAGCCTGCTGCCCTCGGGCGGCCACAACATCCTGGAGCCCGCGGTGGCGGGCAAGCCGGTGATCGTGGGCCCGCACATGGAGAACTTCCAGGAGATCGCCGACCAGTTCCGCGAGGCCCAGGCCATGCTGCAGGTCGGCTCGGCCGACGAGCTCGGCGACGAGGTGGCCAGCCTGCTGCTCGACGACGGTCGCCGCCTCGGCCTCGGCGAACGCGCCCGCGCGCTGGTCGGCCGCAACCGCGGCGCGGTGGGCCGCAGCGCCGACGCGCTGGTGTCCCTCCTTTCGTGAGCGCGCTCGACGCGATCCTGGCCCGCGCGCTCGCCCTGCGTCCGGCGGCCTACCGGCGCGGCTGGCTGAAGCCGTCGCGGCTGGCCGGGCCCGTGGTCAGCGTCGGCAACCTCAGCCTGGGCGGCAACGGCAAGACGCCGGTGGTCCGCCGGGTGGCCGAGATGCTGATGGCGGCGGGCCAGCCGGTCTCGGTGCTGAGCCGAGGCTACGGTGGTCGCTTTCGCGGCGAGGCGCTGGTGGTGAGCGACGGCCGGGACGTCCTGGCCTCGGCGGACCAGGCCGGCGACGAGCCGGTGATGCTGGCCCGGGCCCTGGCCGGGGCGGTGGTGGCCATCGGCCCGCGGCGCGACCGGGTCGGTCGCGCGGTGGAGGCGCGCTTCGGCCCCCGCGTGCACGTGCTCGATGACGGCTTCCAGCACCTGCGGCTCGCGCGCGACCTCGACCTGGTATGCCTGGACGTGGCCGACCTCTCGGACCGGCCGCTGCCGCTGGGGCGCCTGCGCGAGGGCCCGCAGGGCCTGCGCCGTGCCGACCTCGTCCTGCTCACGCGGCTGGAGGCCGCAGACGAAGATCGCCTGCGCGACCTCGAGCAGCAGCTGGGGCCCGCCCGGGTCCACCGCGTCAGCAGGCGTGTGCAGGGCTTCCGCGCGCTCGACGGAAGCCCCGCCGAACGCCCTCGCCGCGCCTTCCTGCTGGCGGCGATCGCGCGGCCGTCGCGGCTGGAGTGGGACGTCTCCGGCGGCGGCACGCTGGTGGTGGGCCGCTGGTTCTTCCGCGACCATCACCGCTTCCGCGCCGAGGAAGTGGCGGCCGCGGCGGCCCGCGCTCGCGCGGCGGGCGCCGACGCCGTCGTCACCACCGCCAAGGACGCGGTGCGCCTGACGGGGATGCCCGAGCCGGCCCTGCCCGTGCTGGTGCAGGAGATCGCCGCGGAGATCGCCGGCGAGGACCGCTTCCGGGAGCGGCTGCTGGCGGCGGTGCGGGGGCGCCGGTGAGGCGCGCGGGACGCCACGCCCTCGAGGCGGCGGCCGCCGTCGTGGTCTCGGCCGTGGTGCGCCGGCTGCCCCGACGGGTCGTGCTGTGGCTCGGCGGGCGGCTCGGTGCCCTCTGGGCGCGGCTCGACCGCCGCCACCTGGCGATCGCCGCCGACAACCTGCGCCGCGCCTTCCCCGACTGGGAGGAGGCGCGCCTCGCGCGCACCGCCCGCGGCGTCTACCGTCACTTCGGCACCGTGATCCTGGACCTGCTGTGGATGCAGGGGCGGTCGGCCGACGCGCTGGTCGAGCTCACGGAGACGGACGGTGTCGAGCACCTCACGCGCGCCCGCGCCGCCGGGCGCGGCGTGCTCTGTCCCGGGGCCCACCTCGGCAACTGGGAGCTGCAGGCGATCGCCTCGGCCCCGCTGGTGGGCGACGTCGCCTCGATCGCGCGCCCCCTCGACAACCCGCGGCTCGACAGCCGGCTGGTGGCGCTGCGCACCTCCACCGGGAACCGCGTCATCTACAAGCAGAAGGCGTTGTCGCAGGCGATCCGGACCCTGCGCCAGGGCGGCATCCTGGCGGTGCTCATCGACCAGAACGTGCAGGAGCAGGACGGCGTCTTCGTCCGCTTCTTCGGCCGTCCCGCCTGCACCACCACCGTGGCCGCCGCGCTCGCGCTCAAGACCGGCTGCGCGATCGTCCCCGTCCGCTGCACCCTGCAGCCGGACGGGCGCTATCTGATGGCGTACGGCCCGCCGGTCGAGTGGACCGGCAGCGGCCGCCGCGAGGAAGACCTGGTCGCGCTGACGCAGCACCTCACCTCGCTCATCGAATCCTGGGTACGCGAGACCCCCGAGCAGTGGCTGTGGCTGCACCGGCGCTGGAAGACGCAGCCCTCGGCGGGGGTCGGCGCGTGAGCGGCACGACCGCCGGCGAGCGCCTGCTGGTGCGCGCGCCCAACTGGGTGGGCGACGTGGTGCTGTCCCTGCCGGCGCTGCGCGACCTGCGTCGGGCCTTCCCGCAGGCCCGGCTGACGGTGCTGGCCCGGCCGTGGGTGGCCGAGCTGTACGGAGCGGTGCGCGAGGTCGACGCCGTCGAGGAGAGTCGTGGCCACCGGCACGACGTCGCCGCGCTGCGGGGGCGGTTCGACCTGGCGGTGCTGCTGCCGAACTCGTTCTCCTCCGCGCTGGTCACCTGGCGCGCGGCCATCCCCGGCCGCTGGGGCTACGCCACGGACGGACGCGGCCCGCTGCTGACGCGGCGCTGCGGGGTGCCGTCCTCGGTCCGGGGCCGCAGCCAGGTGTATTACTATCGCGCGATGCTCGAGGGCCTGGGGCTGGTGACCGAGGGACCGCCCGACGCCTCGCTTCGCTGCCCCGAGCCGTGGGGCGCCCAGGCGGCGGCGCTGCTCCCGGACGAGGGACCCTGGATCGGCGTCAACCCCGGCGCCTTCTTCGGCACCGCCAAGCGCTGGCTGCCGGAGCGCTTCGCCGCCGTCGCCGACCTGGTGGCGCGCCGGCTGGGGGCGAAGGTGGCGATCGTGGGCGGCGCCGCCGAGCGGCCGCTCGGCCAGGCGATCGCCGCCCAGATGAAGGCGGAGGCGCGGTTGCTGTGCGGCGAGACGACGCTCGGCGCGCTGGTCGGGGTGCTGGCGCGGCTGCGCTTGCTGCTCACCAACGACTCCGGCCCCATGCACCTGGCGGCCGCGCTCGGCACGCCTCTCGTGGCCGTGTTCGGATCGACCGACTGGACGGAGACGGCCCCCCTCGGCGGCGCCGCGACGATCGTGCGCGAGGACGTCGACTGCGCGCCCTGCCTCCTGCGCGAGTGCCCCATCGACCACCGCTGCATGACCCGCGTCGGGGTGGACCGCGTCGCCTCCGCGGCGCTGGCGCTCGTCCGGCCGTGAGCCCGACGCGCCATCCGGCGATCTTCATGGACCGCGACGGCACCCTGTCTCACGAGGTCGGGTACGTCAACCACCCGGACCGCTTCCGGCTGTACCCCTGGGCGGTCGAGGCCGTGCGCGCCATCAACCAAGCCGGCTGGCTGGCGGTGGTGGTCACCAACCAGGCCGGCGTCGCCCGCGGCTACTTCCCGCAGGCCGTGTTCGACGAGGTGCAGCGCTCGCTGGTCGCACAGATCGAGGCGGGCGGCGCACGCTTCGACGCGGTCTACGCCTGCCTCCACCACCCGACCGTCGGCCAGCCGCCGTACCGCCGGGACTGCGAGTGCCGCAAGCCCCGGCCCGGGATGCTGCGCCGGGCCGAGGCGGAGCTGGGAGCCGACCTCGCCCGCTCCTGGGTGATCGGCGACCGCCACGGCGACCTGCAGCTCGCCTGGAGCGTGGGCGCCCGCGGGGCGATGGTGAGGACCGGCTACGGCCGGGGCGAGCTCGCCTACCAGGAGCCCTCCTGGTCGCGCCGCCCGGACCTGGTGGCGGAGCACCTGCTGGAGGCGGTGGAGCGGATCCTGGGGGGCGCGTCGTGAGCGGGGAGCGGGCGCGTCTTGCGTCGCTGGTTCGGGCGTTCCGCGGTCGCCGGGTGCTGGTGCTGGCCGACCTGGTGGCGGACGAGTTCGTCTACGGCCGGGTCGAGCGCATCAGCCGCGAGGCGCCGGTGCTGATCCTCCGGCACGACACCAGCGACCTGCGCCTGGGAGGCGGCGCCAACGCCGTCCACAACATCCGCACGCTGGGCGGGCGCCCGCTGCCGCTCGGCGTGCTGGGGAAGGACGCGCACGGGGCCGCGCTGCGCCGGCTGCTGCGGGAGAAGGGGATCGACGGCGGCTGTGTGTTCGAGGAGCCGTCCTACCCGACGCCGGTGAAGACGCGCATCCTCGCCGGCCGGCCGCACTCGACCAAGCAGCAGGTGGTCCGGCTCGACCGCTACCAGCGGCTGCCCTCTCGCAGCCGGGCGCGCCAGGCGGTGCTGCGGGCCCTGCGCGGCTTCAGCGGGGAGCTCGACGGCATCCTGGTCAGCGACTACGGCTTCGGCCTGCTCGACCCGGCGCTGGTGCGCTCGGCGGTGGCCCTGGCCCGCCGGCGGAAGGTGCCGGTGGCGGTCGACTCGCGCTTCGCGCTGCTCCGCTTCCGCGGCATGACCGCCGTGACGCCGAACGAGCCGGAGGTGGAGGAGGCGCTCGGCATCACCATCGGCCACGACCGGGAAAGGCTGGAGGCGGCGGGCCGGGAGCTGCTGGCGCGGCTCGGCTGCCGGGCCGTGCTCATCACCCGCGGCAGCGACGGCATGGCGCTCTTCGAGAAGGGCTGCCCGCCCGAGCACATCCCGATCCACGGCACCGACGAGGTGGCGGACGTCACCGGGGCCGGCGACACCGTGATCGCCACGTTCACGCTCGCCCTCGCCGCCGGCGCCCGGCCGGCGGAGGCCGCCCGGCTCGCCAACTACGCGGGCGGCATCGTGGTGATGAAGCATGCGACCGCCACCGTCTCGGGGGAGGAGCTGCTGGCGGCGGTCGCCGGGGACGCCTCCCGGTGAGGGTCGCCGCCGCCAAGATCGGCAGCCTGGACGAGGTGGGCGCCCGGGTGGAGGAGGCGCGCCGGGCCGGCCGCTCCGTCGCCCTCGCCAACGGCTGCTTCGACGTCCTGCACGTCGGGCACGTGCGCTACCTGGAGGGTGCGGCGGCCGAGGCCGACGTCCTGGTCGTCGGCGTGAACGGCGACCGCTCGGTCCGCCGGCTGAAGGGCGAGGGCCGTCCCATCCTCCCCGCAGGGGACCGGGCGCTGCTGGTGGCGGCGCTGCGGGCGGTCGACCACGTGGTCGTGTTCGAGGAGGACGATGTGACCCGCCTGCTGCTCTCGCTGCGGCCGGACGTCCACTGCAAGGGCACCGACTACACTGCCGACACCGTCCCCGAGCGCGAGGTGGTCCGCTCCTACGGCGGCCGGGTCGCGATCGTCGGGGATGCTAAGCGCCACGACACCCGCGCGCTCATCGCCCGGGTGCGGGGATGAAGGCGCTCGTCGTCCGGCTCTCCTCGATCGGCGACGTGGTGCACACGCTGCCCGCGCTGGCGGCGCTGCACCGGCACGGGTGGGAGGCCGGCTGGGTGGTGGAGCCACCCGCCCGGGTGCTGCTCGACGACAACCCGCTGGTGGCGGAGGTGCTGGCGGCGCCGCCCGCCAGGGCGTTCTCCTGGCGCGCGGCGCTCGCCACCGTGCGGCGGGCGCGTGCGTCGCGCTTCGACGCCGCCCTCGATTTCCAGGGGCTGTGGAAGTCCGCCACCTGGGCGCGCCTCTCGGGGGCGCGGCAGGTCGTCGGCTGGGAGCGGCGCGCCCGCCGGGAACCGGGCTCCGCGCTGCTGCTGACGCGGGCGGTGCCCCGCGCGCGCGGCGGCCACGTGATCGACAAGAACCTGGCGCTCCTGCGCGGGCTGGGCATCGAGGCGGTGGGCACCCGCGAGTTCCCGCTGCCCTTCGCCGCCGAGTCGGTGGCGCGGGTCGATGGCGGCCTGCAGGCGCTCGGCGAGAGCGGGCTCGTGCTGCTCAACCCCGGCGGCGGCTGGGCGAGCAAGCTGTGGCCGCCCGACCGCTTCGGGGCGCTGGCCCAGGCGCTGCGGCGGCAGGCCCTCCGCTGCCTGGTCACCTACGGGCCCGGCGAGGAGTCCCTCGCCGAGCAGGTGGTGGCCGCCTCCGCCGGCGCCGCGCAGCGGTCGTTCCCCACCACGCTGCTCGACTACGTCGAGCTGGCCCGCCGCGCTCGGCTGGTCATCGCCGCCGACACCGGCCCGCTGCACCTCGCCTGCGCCGTGGGCACACCGGTGGTCGCCCTGTTCGGTCCCACCGACCCGGCGCGCAATGGTCCCTTCGCCGCCTCCGACCTGGTGGTGCGCCGCGCGCCCGCGTGCTTCCCCTGCTACAGCCGCGGCTGCCTGCGGCACGCCGGGGTGATGGCCGAGATCACAGTGGCCGAGGTCGCGGAGGCGGCGACCCGACGCCTGGGGCTGGCCGCGCGGACGGGGACCCGTGCCCTCTAGGTACCGCGTCACTGCCGGCTGGGTGGTGGGGGTGCTGGTGGTCCTGCTCGCCCGGCCGACCGCGCTGTCGCTGGCGCTCGGCCTGCCGCTGGCGGTGGCCGGCGAGGCGGCGCGGCTGTGGGCTTCCGGGCACATCGAGAAGACGCGCTGCCTCGCCACCGGCGGCCCCTACGCCCACTCGCGCAACCCGCTGTACGTCGGCAGCCTGCTGATCGCGCTGGGCGTGGCGGTCGCCTGCTGGAGCCCGTGGGTGGTGCTGGCGGTGGCGCTGTACTTCCTCGCCTTCTACCCGACGGTGATGCGCGAGGAGGCGGCCTTCCTGGAGCGCAAGTTCCCCGTGGAGTACGCCGCCTGGGAGCAGGCGGTGCCGCTCTTCTGGCCGCGGCTGCAGCCCGGCGGCCCGCGCACGTCGCGCTTCGAGTGGGCGCGTGTGCGCCTGAACCGCGAGTGGCGCACGGCGGCGGCGCTGCCGTTGCTGGCGATGCTGCTGCTGGCCCTGCCGCACCTGCGCCGCTGGCTCGGCGCCTGAAAGGAGGAGGAGCATGAGGCGGATCAGCCGTCGTCGCTTCGTCACCGCCGGGGCTGCGGCCGCAGTCGCCGGAGCGCTGCCGGCCGGCAGCCGGTCGCAGACGCAGCCGGCGGGGGCCGCGGGGCCGGCTGTCCTCGTCCGCCGGGCCACGCCGCCTCTCGTCATCTCCTCGGCGAACGGGAACGAGTTCAGGAACGGCGGCCCGCGCACCTGCGTGGAGGAGGCCTGGCGCCGGATGGCCGCTGGCGAGGACGTGCTCGACGCGCTGATCGCCGGAGTCAACATCGTCGAGCTCGACCCGGCGGAGATGTACGTCGGCTACGGCGGCCTGCCCAACGCCGACGGCGTGGTGCAGCTCGACTCCAGCTGCATGCACGGCCCGCGCAAGCAGGCCGGCGGGGTGGCGGCGCTCGAGGGCGTGCGCACGCCGTCGCGGGTGGCCAGGGCGGTCATGGAGAACACCGACCACCACCTCCTCGTCGGTGCGGGGGCCCAGGCCTTCGCCCGCGAAATGGGCTTCACCGTCGAGCCCGACCTCAACACCCCTGCCTCCCGGGCGAAGTGGCTGGAGTGGAAGCGGCGCGTCGACCCCGCCCACTGGCTCGACCCGAAGAAGCGCGTGGAGGCCGCAGAGGCGGCGGCGCGGCAGATGGCGCGGGAGGGGCTCCTGGACCCGGTGCGCCGGTACGGCACCATCAACTGCGACGGCGTCGGCCCCAAGGGTGACGTCTGCGGCGTCACTACCACCAGCGGGCTCGCGTTCAAGATCCCGGGGCGGGTGGGCGACTCGCCGATCCTGGGCGCCGGGCTGTGGGTCGACGACGCCGTGGGCGCCGCCGGCTCGACGGGCCGCGGCGAGGCCAACCTCTACAACCTGTCGTCCTTCTTCATCGTCGAGGAGATGCGCCGGGGCCGCGGCCCGAAGGACGCCGCCATGGAGGCGCTCAAGCGCGTCCGCGCCAGCACCCGCGAGAAGCGGCTGCTCGACGCCAACGGCAATCCCCGATTCCAGCTGGTCTTCTACGCCGTCGACAAGAAGGGCGCTTTCGCCGGGGTCGCCATGTGGGCGCGCAGCGAGGGCAAGGAGCAGAGGTTCGCGGTCTGCACGGAGCAGGGGCCGCAGACCCTCGCCTGCGACGCCCTCCTCGACGGCGAGTCGGCGGATTGACGTGCCCGGCTAATCATCTCCGGGTCCCCACAGCCAGGCCGCGCCGCGGACGCCGCTGGCGTCGCCGTGCACCGGCGGCCTGAGCTGGGTGAAGACCCGGTCCGAGAACGCCCACTGCTGCCACAGGCGCGGCACCGAGGCGTACAGCCGCTCGATCCGTGAGATGCCGCCGCCGAGCACCACCACGTCCGGGTCGAGGATGTCGAGCACCACCGCCAGGGCGCGGGCCATGCGGTCCTCGTAGCGTTCGAGAGCGGCCACCGCCGCCGCCTCGCCGCGGGCCGCCCGGGCGGCGATCTCGACGGCGTCCGCCGCCTGGCCGGTGCGCCCCTGGTAGTCCCTCGCCAGCCCGGGGCCGGAGAGGAAGGTCTCGACGCAGCCGGTCTTGCCGCAGTAGCAGGGCGGCCCCGGCCACTCCTCGTGGTCCGGCCAGGGCAGCGGGTTGTGTCCCCACTCGCCGGCGATGGCGTTGGGCCCGGTGAGCACCCTGCGGTCGACGACCACCCCGCCGCCGGTGCCGGTGCCGACGATGACCCCGAAGACCACTCGGGCGCCGGCGCCGGCGCCGTCGACCGCCTCGGAGAGCGCGAAGCAGTTCGCGTCGTTGGCCACCCGCACCGGCCGCTCCAGCCGCGCCGCCAGGTGGCGGTCCAGCGGCTGGCCGATCAGCCAGGTCGAGTTCGCGTTCTTGACCAGGCCGCTCGCCGGGGAGATGGCGCCCGGCATGCCGAGGCCGACCGTCCCCCGCAGCCCTGTCTCCTGCTCGAGGTCGCGGACCAGCGAGACGATCGCCCCCAGCGTGCCGTCGTAGTCGTCGCGGGGCGTCGCCATCCTCCGCCGGGCCAGCGCCCGGCCCGAGTCGTCGAGGGCGAGGGCCTCGATCTTGGTGCCGCCGAGGTCGATGCCGATGCGCATCGCGGCGGATTCTGCGCCGGGCCCCTCCGCCGTGCAAGGCTTAGAATCGAGCGGGGACGGGCATGAAACGGGTGTGGATCGTGGGGGGCGCTCTGGTGGTCACGTTGGGCGCGCTGGCCCTGGCCATGCTGCTGGGCAGCGCCAGCTTCGACTACCGCCGCTTCTCGCAGCACGAGGGCCGCCTGCGGAAGGTGATGCGCGAGGCTCCGACCGCCGACCGCCTCACCCGCGCCCTGCAGGACGAGGGCGCGCCGCTGCTCGCCGCGCCCCGGACCCCGGAGGAGGCCGAGCAGGTGATCGCCGCCCGCGGCGGCAGGAAGCTCGCCGAGCTGCGGCAGAAGGCGGCACGCTACCCGCAGCTGCGGGTGTTCCGCGCGGCCGACATGCTGTACTTCGTCTGGTTCGACGCCGACGGCGTGATGCGCGACTTCACCTGCGTGAGCGCCTAGCGCTCGCCGTCGCGGCGGCGAGGACGGAACTCGAGCACCCGCGGCGGCCTCGCCGGCCAACGCTCCTCCAGGATGCGCTCCAGTCGGGGCGCGATCACCAGATCGAAGACCTCGCCCTTGTCGGGGAACAGCTCGAGGGCGTCGCGCCGCGCCGCCGCCACCAGGTGCTCGGCCTCCCGCCGGGTGAGCGCCGCCTGGCGCAGCAGCGCGCAGGTCACGTCCACGGTGCGGCGCAGCCTGTCCAGCCGCCGCTGCTCCTCGGCGATCGCCGCCGGATCGGGAAGGTCGCTGCTGCCCACCTCAGCCACGCGCCTCCTCGAGCAGCCCTCGCCCACTCCCGTTGCCCGGGTTCTCGAAGGCCGCTGCCGCCTCAGTTCCCACTGATAGCACGAAAGCGCGGGAACGACACCATCGCCACGCCGGGACTCGCCGTTGCCTAGACGAACGTGACCTTGTTGATCTCGCGCAGGGTGGTGACCCCGGCCAGCACCTTCTCCAGCGCCGAGTCGCGCAAGGAGGTCATGCCCTCCTCGCGCGCCGCCTGCTTCATCTCGGCCGCCGGCCGGCGGTCCAGGATCATCTGGCGGATGCGGTCGGACATGTCGAGCAGCTCCGCCACCGCGGTTCGGCCCAGGAACCCGGTGCCGCCGCACTCGTCGCAGCCGACGGGCTCGGAGAATGAGTGCTCGCGGTAGAGCTCCGGGTCGAGGCCGGACTCGGCGAGCACGGACTCGGCCACGCACCCCTGCCGCTTGCAGGCCGTGCACAGCACCCGCACCAGCCGCTGCGCCATCACGCAGTTGAGGGCGGAGACGAAGTTGTAGGGCTCCACCCCCATGTGGATGAAGCGGCCGATCACGTCGAAGACGTTGTTGGCGTGGACGGTGGTGAAGACCAGGTGCCCGGTGAGCGCCGACTGCACGGCGATCTGCGCGGTCTCGGGGTCGCGCACCTCGCCCACCATGATCTTGTCGGGGTCGTGGCGCAGGATCGAGCGCAAGCCTCGCGCGAAGCTGAGGCCCTTCTTCTCGTTCACCGGCACCTGCACGATGCCCGGGATCTGGTACTCGACCGGGTCCTCGATGGTGATGATCTTGTCCTCGGGGCTCGCGATCTCGCTGAGCGCCGCGTAGAGCGTGGTGGTCTTGCCGCTGCCGGTGGGCCCGGTGACCACCACCATCCCGTACGGCTCGGTGATGTACTTGCGCAGCTTGCGCAGGTCCGCCTCGGAGAAGCCCAGCACGTCCAGCCGCAGGCTGCGGAAGGCGGCGTTGAGCTGCTCCTTGTCGAGGATGCGGATGACCGCGTCTTCGCCGTGGATGGACGGCATGATGGAGACGCGGAAGTCGATGGTGCGGCCCTTCACCCGCAGGCGGAAGCGGCCGTCCTGGGGCACCCGCTTCTCCGCGATGTCCAGCTCCGACATCACCTTCAGCCGGCTGACGATGGTGTCGTGGTGACGCTTGTCGAGCGGCTCCAGGGCCGGGTAGAGCACGCCGTCGATGCGGTACTTGGCCAGCACCTCGCGGTCCTTCGTCTCCAGGTGGATGTCGGAGGCGCGGCGCTCGATCGCCCCCAGGATCAGCGAGTCGACCAGTCGCACGATCGGGCTCTCGGCCGGCAGCGCCTTCGCGTCCGCGCTGTCCGACTCGTCCTCGGCCAGCAGCTGCAGGCGCAGGCCCTCGCTGGCCTGCTCCAGCAGGATCTCCCCGCCGCGGTGGCGGCGCAGCAGCCAGTCGACCCGGTCCGCCGGCGCGACCGCGGCCCCGATCGGCCGCTCCAGCAGGAACTCCAGCTCGTCCACCCGGAGCGGATCCTCGAGGCCGCCGAAGGCGAGCACGATGCGACCGCCCTCACGCCGCAGCGGCACGCAGGAATACCGGACCATCAGCTCCAGCGGGACCTCGCCCCACAGCGACGGGTCCGCCGGCGTCTCCTCCAGCGGCTCGAAGGGCAGGGCCAGGCGCTCAGCGAGTTGGCGGGCCTCCTCGACGGTGTCTCGCGCCTGGGCCACGGGCCATGCTAGCACGCGGCCCCCGAGCGCCGCGGTCTCTGGTCAGCGGAAGTCGTAGATGAAGATCGAGTGTCCGATGCGGGTGGCTGGCCGGTACCGGACGAGCCAGTCGAGCTGGGGCTGGCCGCGCTGGCGCGCGGCGAGCTTCAGCCCGATCAGCCGGTTGACGGAGATCGCGTAGACGGCTCGCCGGGGACGCAGGAGCTCGTCGTCCGCGACCGGCCGCCAATCGATGCCGTAGGCGGCCGGGGCGTCGGTGCCGAAGTACCACAGCGCGAGCGGTCGCACGCCGTGCTCTGCCTGCCAGGCGGCCAGGCCGGGCAGGTCCTGGCCCCAGTCGAGGTTGCTGTCGTCGAGGTAGAGGTATCCGCGCGCCGGGCCGCCGACGAAGCGGTTGAAGTAGGCGAGCTGATGCGGGTGAGCCAGGACCGCCGAGAGGATGCCCGCGGCGACCAGCAGCCCCACGCCGACCTCGATGAGCCTGACGCCGAGTCG
>Ga0335071_10002667_pt1 | contig 18962 bp, 19 predicted proteins | sample Lox_Sample_15_FD_206724 | JGI IMG/M metagenome (GOLD analysis project Ga0335071, IMG submission 206724) | Soil microbial communities from Loxahatchee National Wildlife Refuge, Florida, United States - Lox_Sample_1.5 | ecosystem: Environmental > Terrestrial > Soil > Wetlands | place: USA...
AGGAACTGGAGGAACTGAAGGCTGAGGGATCAAAGGGGTTTTGCTGGGCGATCGTTCAATGGTAGGACAATGCCCTTTGGAGGCATTTATTCAGGTTCGAATCCTGATCGCCCAGCCAGAAGTACAGCTTTTAGCTCTTAGCTATTAGCTCTTAGCTTTGTTCTTGCGGGAACAAGTTGCTCCCGCAAGAAGAAGGATGGGAGCTCGACGAAAAACGCAGCCAAAGCCAACCAGCTTGGAGGTGTCGAAGAGATGGAAGAGCGCACAGCAACAGGAACGATCGAGGAACCGAGAGTGAGCGACGCTAACCAGACCAGAGTGGACGGCGTAAAGGAGCCGCTGAAGACCGGTCAAGTGGAAAGCCCCAAAGCGAAGGAACCGCCAAAAGCGCCGTCGCCCGAGCGCAAGCGCTCTCGCAATTTGAGCGAGGACAAGCGCTTCAAGCTCTTCTGCGGGTCCGCGAATCCGGAACTGGCGCGCAAGGTCGCAGAGCACGTGGGGGTGAAAGTGGGCGAGGCCAAGCTGCAACGGTTTGCGGACGGCGAGGTCTACTTCCAATTGCTGGAGAACGTGCGCGGCGTCGACGTGTTCGTAGTGCAACCGACGTGCTACCCGGTGGATCAGCACCTGGTTGAGTTGCTGATCATGGTGGATGCGCTGAAACGCGCTTCGGCAGCGCGGATCACGGTTGTGGTTCCCTACTACGGCTACGCGCGCCAGGACCGCAAGGACCGTCCGCGTGTGGCCATCAGTTCGAAGCTGGTTGCCGACCTGATCACTACGGCAGGGGCTCATCGCGCGCTGTTCGTGGACCTGCATGCCGCCCAGATACAGGGCTTCTTCAACATTCCCGTCGACCACCTGTTCGCCTCGCCGGTGCTGGTGAGCTACTTCCGCGAGCTGAACCTGCCCAACCTAACTGTGGTTTCGCCGGATGCGGGCGGCGTGGAGCGGGCACGGTTTTTTGCGCAGAAAGTGGGCGCGCCACTGGCCATCGTGGACAAGCGGCGCACGGACATTAACGTGGCTGAAGTGATGCACGTGGTGGGCGACGTCGAAGGGCAAACCTGCCTCATCATCGACGACATCATCGATACGGCCGGAACGCTGGTGAAGACCGTGGATGCGCTGTACGAAGCGGGCGCGGCCAAGGTATACGCCTGCGCCAGCCACGCCGTGCTCTCGGGCCCGGCGGCGGAGCGCATCGCCAATTCTCGACTGGAGCAGTTGGTGGTGACAGACACGATCCCCCTGCGCGAGTCGGCACAGAAGGTGCCGAAGATCAAGGTGCTGACGATCTCTGGCCTGCTGGGCGCGGCCATCGAAAGCATCCACATGGAGACCAGCGTCAGTTCGCTGTTCAGCTAGCTTCCAGCTATTAGCTTTTAGCTCTTAGCTAATACAGTGATCAGGTTCGACCTTTGCCTTTGAGCGAAGGGTGGAATTGAAACATGCGATGCGAATGGAGTTGATGCATCGCGCAACGGCAACACGCAGCTAAAGGCTAATAGCTAAAAGCTGTTTCACAAAGGGAGCGGCCTTAAGCCGTGCCCGATTTTTCAAGAAACGAGACGATTCGAATGCCTGAAGTAGTAGCAGCAAAGCCCCGCGAGGGCAAATTCAACAAGAATGCAGCGCGGCGTGTTCGCGCGGCGGGCAGAATCCCCGGAGTTCTCTACGGACCGGGTCATCAGCCGGTAGCTGTCGAACTGGACCCCAAGCAGATCTCCCGAATTCTTTATTCGGAGATGGGGCACAACACGATCTTCGACGTGGAAGTACAAGGCGAACCGGCGACCAAAGCGATGATCGTGGACTGGCAGCGCGAGCCGCTGAAGGACAAGCTGATCCACATCGATCTGAAGCGCATCGCGCTGGACAAGCAGTTGCGCGTGAAGGTGCGCGTGAAGCTGGTGGGAATTCCAGTGGGCGTCAAGACGGAAGGCGGAATTCTGGACCAGGTGATGCGCGAGGTGGAAATCGAGTGTCTGCCGGCGGATATCCCCAGCCACATCGACGCAGATGTGGCAGAGCTGGCTTTGCATCAGGTTCTGCGCGTGTCGGATTTGCCGCAATCGGAGAAGATCAAGTACCTGAACGCCCCGGATGCTACGGTCGCGCACGTGATTTCGATCCGCGAAGAGGTGGTGGCGGCACCGGCCGAGGGAGCGGCAACGGCGGAAGCCGGTGCAGCGGCTGGCGGAGCAGCGACCCCAGCCGAACCTGAAGTGGCCAAGAAGGGCAAGACCGGCGAAGCTGAGGCGGCCGGCAAGAAGTCAGAGGCGAAGAAGTAAGTCTTGGCCGCGAAAGAGGAGTCCGGCGCAGGCCGCAGCCCCTTTCTAATTGTGGGGCTGGGCAATCCCGGTCTCGAGTATGTATGGACCCCGCATAATGCAGGGTTCATGGCAATCGACCGCATCGCCGAGCAGGAGGGCGTTGTGGTCCAGAACCGGCGATCCAGGGCCGTGACCGCAACCTGCCGCATGGCAGGCCGGCCGGTGGTCCTGGCCAAGCCAGAGACCTGGATGAACCTGAGCGGGCTTGCGGTAGCAGCTCTGGTGAGAGAGTTTGAAGCGGACCCGGCACAGGACTTGCTCGTGATTTATGACGAGCTGGACCTGAATCTGGGAACGATCAAGATCCGGGAGCGCGGATCGGCGGCAGGGCACAACGGAGCCCGGAGCATAACCGCCGCGCTGGGAACCGAGGAGTGGCTGCGACTGCGCGTCGGAGTTGGGCGCGAATTGCCGGCAGGCGCACTGGCGGCTTCAGGCTCGGCCGGACTGGCTGAAGCCGTGGCCGCGGGCGGCAGAAGTCGACCGGGCAGGGATTATCTGCTATCGCCGATGCGCAAGGCGGATCTGGCGGTGATCGATGAGGTGCTGGACCGGGTGGCTACGGCTACACGGCGCATTGTGGAAGCGGGACCGGCAGCGGCGATGAATGAGTTTAACCGTAAGGACTAGGGACTAGGGACCGAGGAAACAAGGGAACAGGCGGAGGTTAAGGCTTTCGCGGAAAAGGAATACTGATGTCGCGTTTGTATGAAGTGATGTTCATCGTTCGGCCCGATGTGGCCGAGGAAGATATTGACAAGCTGATCGCCGGTTTTAGCGCCACGGTGACCTCAGGCGGCGGAGTGGTGAAGTCGGCCGAGAAGATGGGCCGGCGGAAACTGGCTTACACGGTGCGCAAGTGCGCCGAGGGCCACTACGTGTTGCTGACGCTCGAGGCCAATGGCGCAACGGTGGCAGAACTGGAGCGCAGGCTGCGCGTGAGCGAGCAGGTGATCAAGTTCCTGACCGTGCGCATGGACGAAGAAGCCAAACGGCAGGCCAAGGTGAAGGCGGCGAGAGGCGTGAAGCGCAAGGCGACCGCAGAGGCCGCTGAGCCTGCAGCTCCGGCCCAGACCGAAGCCGCACAGGCGAGCGCCTGAAGCACCACGGCAGATGGACTGCCGGCGCCGCTTCTGAAACGAGGACGGCTACGGCCCAAGCGAAGAACTCCCGCACCTAAGCGGGCGAGAAACGAGTGAAGAGGATACGATGGCTGAAGAGACACAAGCAAGAGCATCGGGCGAGACTGGCGCAGCCGCACCGGCGACGGGACCGGGTCAAGGTGGACCCGGCCAAGGTTCAGGCCCGCGCGGACCCAGGCCGGGCGGGGCCGGCGGCCGCGGCAAGTTTTTCCGCCGCAAGAAGGTGTGCAAGTTCTGCACCGAGAAGATCGACGCGATCCCCTACCGCGACGTGCGGCTGCTGCAGGGGTTTGTGGCAGAGCGCGGCAAGATTGTGCCTCGGCGGTTGACGGGCGTGTGCACCATGCACCAGCGGCGGCTGACGCGCGCTATCAAGCAGGCCCGCAACATCGCCCTGCTGCCGTTCGCTACCCAGCACTAAGGCGGGCGGCAAGAGAACCCCGCGCGGCCATTCCGCGCTGCCGGACGCGTGCCGGAGCTTGAGCCGCGCCGATGAAACGTATTGGGAGAGTTTTGTTATGGAAGTTATTCTGAAAGAAGACGTGCCCAGCCTGGGCCACCGTGGTGACGTGGTGAAAGTGGCCGACGGCTACGGGCGCAATTACCTGCTGCCGCGCAAACTGGCCATGCAGGCTACCGCGGCCAACAAGGCCGTGATCGAGCAGATGAAGGCCGCTGCTGCGCGCCGCGCCGCCGGCGAAAGAGCGCAGGCGCAGGAACTGGCAGCGAAACTGGAGCCCGTGGTGCTGAGCTTCACGCGCAAGGCCGGCGAGCAGGGGCACCTGTTCGGCTCCGTCACTGCAGCCGACATCGCAGCCGGACTGGCCGAGCAGGGCTTCGAGATCGATCGCCGCAAGATTCACCTGGGCGAGCCGCTGAAGAGTGTGGGCGAGTTCACGGTGGCCATCCGGCTTTACCGCGAAATCTCGGGCCACATCAAGGTGAACGTGGCAGCCGAGGCAGCCGCGGAAGCACCTGTTGCTGAGCATGAGCCGGCAGGAACCGCGATGGAAGCGCCGGCTGAGGAAGCCGCCAGCTAAGTTGCATAGCAACCGCGCTGCCCTTTAGCGATGCACAAACGGCTCGCGCCGCCTTTCGCCTTGAGAGGCGGTGCAGCCGTTTTTTGCTGTGCTTTCTTTTAAAGCGAACTGGTGCATGCGCCGAGCGACCGAGCTTCGGAGGGCCGCTCCATTAAACTGGAAAGTCATGATCAAGGCGGAAAGATGGGGCTGGTGCGCGCTGGCGATGGCATTGGCGCTCGCGGCTGCGGGATGCGGAACACCGGGCGCGCCGCAGCCGCCCTCGCTCAATCTTCCCGATAAAGTGACCGATCTGGCGGCCCTACGGGCCGGTGGGCAGGTCAACCTCTCCTGGACGATGCCCACAAAAAATACCGACAAGCTGCTGCTGAAAGGCGATGTGGCCGTGCGCGTGTGCAGAAGGCTGGACGCGGCAGAGGAGTGCGCGACCGTGGGAACTCTGGAGCTTGCGCCGGGTGCGGGGGGGGAATTCGCCGATGTGCTGCCGCCCGCGTTGGCTGCAGGCAAAGCCCGCGTGCTGGACTACTACGTTGAGCTTGAGAATCACAAGGGGCGTTCGGCGGGGCTGTCGAATGGCGCCCCGGTGTTGGCTGGTAAGGCGCCCGCAGCCGTGACTGGCCTGAAGGCGGAGGTGCGAAAAGACGGCGTGGTGCTCAACTGGGATTCGGCGGGCGAGGAGACTGCGTCAACTGCTGTGCGGCTGGATCGCAAGTTGCTGACGCCGGCGGCGAAACCGAAATCGCAGCAGAGTTTTTTGGCGCAGCAGGCGGAGCCCATTGAGCGGTCGCTAATGGTGGAGACCGGCGCCAGGCCGGCAGGGCGGGCGCTGGACCGGGAGATTCAATTTGGCAACGTTTACGAATACCGCGCGCAGCGCGTGATCCGCGTGGATGTGAACGGCAAAACGCTGGAGCTTGCCGGAGAGCTTTCGCTGCCGGTGCGAATGGACGCGAAGGACATTTTCTCGCCTGCTGTGCCAACGGGTCTGGCCGCAGTGGCGACCGAAGGCGGGAATGGAGCAGAGGCTGCGGTCGACCTGAGCTGGCAGCCGTCGAGCGATGCCGATGTGGCCGGATATGTTGTTTACCGGCGGGAGGCCGCGAGCGAGTGGGCGCGCATCTCGCCTGCGGAGCCTGTGCAGGGGCCGGCGTTTCATGACGCGCATGTTGAACCTGGCCACACCTATGAGTACGCGGTGGGCGCCATGGGACGGAACGGTCAGGAGAGCGCGCGGTCTGAGGTGGCAACTGAGACAGTGCCGTCGCCATGATTGGTTAAGCGGGCGTGGATGAAATTCGTCCCCCGAAGGCTGATGTCCCGAGAGTTTCTGCGGTTTTTTGCGAAGTTGAGGAAGCGAGCGCAGCAGGGGCTGAAGCCCGCCTCTCATTTTGCGACATTTACGGCCCGGTTAAAGCCGTGCCCTTATTACAAAAGCCGCCCCGATGGAGTTCTTCAGCAAGCTGTTAAGTCCTGCCCCTGATACAAGGAGAGCTATCGATGAAATATTGCCGGTTTGTGCTCAATGGGCAAACGCACTACGGAGCCGTGGAAGATCGCGGCGGCGAGCTCTGGATCGCTGAACTGACAGAGGGGCCGGAAGAGGATCTGGCGTTTCGGGTGGAGCATGGGCGGTCGAGGGCGCTGGGGTTGGGCTTTGAGCCAATGCCCCTGAGCTCAGCGCAATTGCTGCCGCCGGTAGTGCCCTCGAAAATCATCTGCGTGGGAAAGAACTACCGTGCGCATGTGCGCGAGATGGGCGGCGGAGAGGCGCCGGCTGAGCCGCTGATCTTCTTCAAGCCACCGTCGGCGCTGCTCGGGCCCGAAGGCGTGGTGACTCTGCCGCGGATTTCAACGCACGTGGACTACGAGGGCGAACTGGCGCTCGTAATCGGCAGGCGGGCAAGCAGAATCAAGCGCGAGGAATGGCGCAGCTACGTTCGCGGCTGCACGCTGGCCAACGACGTTTCGGCACGCGACCTGCAGAAGAACGACGGGCAGTGGACGCGCGCCAAGGGTTGCGACACCTTCTGCCCCGTGGGACCGCTGGTGAGTGATGAGATCGATCTCGACGCGGGCGTGACCATTGAGACGCGGCTCAATGGAGAGGTGCGGCAGAAGGCTTCGACGCGGGACTTCATCTTTGCCGTTCCAGAACTGCTGGAATTTATTACAGCGGCGATGACGCTCGAAGCCGGCGACCTGATTCTGACAGGGACGCCAGCGGGCGTGGGAAGGCTCAAAGAGGGCGATTGCGTGGAGGTGAGCGCCGGCGGACTGGGCGTGCTGAGGAATACGGTGGCGGCGGACAAAAAGTGAAACGCCGCCGCCTTTGATGCTCTGGGGTGCGGAATGCGCCGGACTTCACCTGCCGGCTCTGCCCGGCCCGGCATCTAAAGCCGTGAAGGGGCCTTGGGCCTGGCTCGACGCGGAGCATCACATGCACATGCAACGGTGGCTGAGTGACCATGGCCTCTCTCTCTCCTTTGCTGCGCTCTTCGTGGTGTGCCTCGTTGGACAGAGCATTTCGGGTCACGTCAACTACAACTCGGAACTTGCGATGCACGGGCAGCCGGCCATTGGCTATGCCAACTATCTTGCCACCGGCAACTTCCTCGACGGCGTCTTTACCAATTGGCAAGCCGCTTTGCTGCAACTCGGCTGCCTCATCGTATTCGCTGTGAAATTCCGCGAAAAGGGCGCTGCCCACTCGCTCTCCACCGCAACCCAAGCGCGCAAACCGCGCAGAGAGGAAGACAAATCCAGCCCGTGGATCTACCGCCATTCTCTTTCTCTTGCGTTCGCCGCGCTCTTCGGTCTGTCGTTCATTGCCCACCTGTTCTTCGGCGCCATGGACCGCAACGCGAGGTTGCAATGGCTCCACAGGCCGCCGATGAGCGTGGGCAGCTACAGCCTCAGCTCCGCGTTCTGGTTCACCACGACACAGACTTGGGAGGCGGAGTTCTCTGCGATTGCCATTTACGTGGTGTTGAGCATCTTTCTTCGTCAGCAGGGCTCGCCGGAGTCGAAACCTGTGGAAAGCAGCAACGAAGTAACGGGCGAGACGAACCATTAGCGGCGGCCTCGGATCGGGACCAGGCTCCCTACCCGCAAAGGAGGGTGGTCAACAAAGATGGATCGGGACGAGCAACCGCCGCTCATCGCCGCTAATCCAATACGCGTTAAGCAACTTGTGTGCCTGGAGAAAGGGAAACGACTTCCCCAAGGAGGAAACGAACGATGCCACAGAATCTACTGGAACAATTACGCGGCTATACAGTCGTCGTGGCCGATACGGGCGACATGGAAGCGATGGAGAAGTTCCGGCCGCAGGATGCGACGACCAATCCTTCGCTGCTGATGACAGCGGCGGGAATGCCGCAGTACCAGCCAATTGTGGACGGTGTATTGCGCGAGGCGCGGCAGAGCCTGGGCGAGGACGCTCAGGATCAGCCTGTGGCTAATTTGGCTTTCCAGCGGTTAGCGGTCGCTTTTGGCGAAAAGATTCTGGAAATTGTGCCGGGCCGGGTTTCGACAGAAGTGGATGCGCGGCTCTCCTACGACACTGCGGAGACGGTGACGCAGGCGCGGAGCATCATCCGGCAATACGAAGAGGCGGGGATCGGCCGCGCGCGCGTGCTGATCAAGATTGCCTCGACGTGGGAGGGCATACGCGCAGCGGAACAGTTGGAGAAAGAAGGCATCCATTGCAATATGACGCTGCTGTTCGGGCTGCACCAGGCGATTGCCTCGGCCGAGGCCGGGGCCACGCTGATCTCGCCATTCGTGGGACGGATTCTGGATTGGTACAAGAAGGACACGGGCCGCGATTTTCACGGCGCCGATGATCCGGGCGTGCAGTCGGTGACGCGGATTTACAACTACCTGAAGAATTTCGGCTACAAGACCGTTGTGATGGGAGCGAGCTTCCGCAACATTGGCGAGATTGAAGAACTGGCCGGATGCGATCTGCTGACGATCTCGCCGCAGTTGCTGGCCGAGTTGGAAGCAGGCGAGGGAGAGCTGCCGCGCAAACTCGATCCCGAAAAAGCGCGGGCGATGCAGATCGAGAAGATCGTGGTGGACAAAGCCACATTCGATCGCATGCACGCGGCCGATCGCATGGCCACCGACAAACTGAAAGAAGGCATCGAAGGCTTTTCAACCGCGCTGGAGAAGCTGGAGAAACTGCTGGCGCGAAGGCTGGCAGAGCTGGAGCAACGCGCGCCGGCGGCGGCGTGAACAGAGAACAGAGAACAGAGAACAGAGAACAGAGAACAGAGAACAGAGAACAGAGAACAGAGAACAGAGAACAGATCAGCGGGCGCCGAGTTGAATTGCAAACCCGCCCATCACCGCACGGGGCGGCATGGGGACGCCCGCGATCTCCTGGTAGCCGGTGTTGCTCAGGTTCGTGAGGCGGATGTATGGCCGCAAGCGGCCAGTGTCGCGGGTCATCGCCATGTTCCACGCGGGGTAGGGCGTCTGCCGGTAGCGCTGCGCGATCTGAACTGCGTTCGTCAGAGCGATGGCATGCCCCAGAGTCCAGGTCCACGTGGCGTGCACGTTCTCGACTGGATAATTGAAAACATACTCGGATTCAAGGCCGTGGAGCACGCCCTGCGCTCCGTGAAGGCCGCTCCAGGCAATGCGGATCGATTGTGACTTCGAGGGAATCCAGGTTGCCGTTGCGTTGGCGCCGGCAAAACGAAGCCCGTTGAGATTAGCGGCGCACCAGGTATTTGCGGCGGTGCAGGATGCGGGCAGCCAGGGATTCGGAAGCGAAGGGGTGCGCACGTAGTCGATGGTGGCGTGCTGCTGCGAATAAAAGCCGGTGACGGAGAGCGCGAGCTTGCTGCTTGCGTTCCAGTCCGTGCCGGCGTTCGCGCTCCAAGCGGATTCGGGCTTGAGCTCCGGATTGCCGAGCGTGGAAGGATCGGAGTAGTAAAGGTCGGTGTAGGAAGGAATGCGGAAGCCGTACCCGCCACTGGCGCGAAGCTTCAGCGCATTTGCCACGCGCAGGCTGCCGGAGAGTTGCGGCGAGAAAACGGCCAGCGCACCGCCGGAAAAGATCTCCTGGCGTGCGCCGGCTGAGAGGCTCCAGCGCCGGGCAGCGGGGCGCAGATCGAGATCGACGTAGCCGGCGCCGCGGTTGCGTGCGTGCATGCCCAGGTTGTTCGATTGGATGCTATCGCCATCCGACTCAAGGCCCAGCAGCAGGACGGACGTTTTCGCGATGGTGACGGTGTGGCGAAGGTTTGCCTGCCAGGAGCCGTCGATGTGGTTGTTCTCGTAGATGGATGGATCGTCGCGGATGAGAATGAACTCATCGGCGTGGCGGCGGAAGGCGAAGGCTGCCGTAGTGTGCGCGCCCAGCTCCTGGCGGATGGAAGCGAAAAAGCCTTTGGTGCGCTCCCACGAGGGGAAGTCGCCGTAAAACTGGTTGGCGCCGAAGGAGCGGTCGCTGCCAGCGAGGAGAACGTCGGTCAGGCCGAGGCGCGAGCCGTGCCAGATTTCGGTGGAGGCGTCTTCGTTGCGGTAGTCGCGGTCCGGGATGAAGCCGAGCGAGAAGTTGCGGTCGGCGGTGACGCGCCCGCTCCAGTGGCCGCGCGTGGCGGCCGCGGCGAGCGATTCTTCGTTGGCCTGGAAACTGCCCTCGCCCAGGTGCAGACGCAGCGAATTGCCGCCGGGCGCCGCGGTGAGGAAATCGACGACGCCTGTGAGTGCATCCACGCCGTGCAGCGTGGAGCCCGCGCCTTGAAGAACTTCGATCGAGTCCATCGCCTCCATGGGGAGGGGCAGGTCGAGGTTGTGGTGCCCGGTTTGCGCGTCATTGATTCGGAAGCCGTTGAGAAGCACCAACGTCTGCTCGAAGCTGCCGCCCTCGAGAACGAAATCGGATTGCGCGCCGCCCGCGCCGCGCTGCTCGAGGAAGATCGAGGAGTCCTGGCGGAGAAGGTCGAAGGGCGTTTCGGCGGAGAGTTCAAGGGGCTTGACGGGAAAGACTTCGACGGGACGGGGCGATTCGGCCAGGGGGATGGGCGTGGCCGAGCCGAGAACGACGAGAGTCTCTGTGGGGGCCGTGATGGGGGGAGGCTGGGCGGGTGGTGTTGCGGCGTTCTGCGCGAAGAGGGCGAGCGGAAAAGCCGCGAAAAAGACAAGAAAGATGCAACAAGCGGGAGGCATGAATCATTCATTTTTTCCCAATGCACAATGAAATTCAAGGACGGTTTTCTGTTGATGTAAATAGTTGAAGTGCTAGACTATTTCGTACATGAAAATCGACGCATTTCTTCGTGAAAGTCCCATGTTCGCGGTGAGCCGCGCGGCACGGCGCTTTGAGACGCTGGCCGCAAGGGCGCTAGCCGCGGACGACCTGAGTTTTCTCGAAGGGCTGGTGCTGGCGGCGCTGTTTTTTGAGGCGCCGTTGCCGGTGAAGCCCTCGCAGTTGGCCGAGACCTTTGGAACGACGCGCGGCAACGTGAGCCACTGCATTTCGTCGCTGGAGGCGCGGGGACTGGTGCAGCGCAAGATCGATCCCAATGACGCGCGTGCGTATCAGCTTGCGCTCAGGCCGCAGGGAAAGCGGGTTGTGCCGCGCGTGATCGAGACATTCGATCATTTGCAAAGGGAGTTCGAAAGCGAGATTGGAAGGACGGCGCTGGGAGAGATGCTGAAGTCGCTGAGAAAGCTGGAGGCGAGGGCGGGGGAGTAGTTCCTGCTTTTCATCCTGCGTGCAAACAGCACGAAAAGGATGGGAGTATCCCGACGTTAATGAGAATCCTCTGGAGAAACAACGACCGAGGGTGTTGCGTTTTCGTCCGTGACTCGCCTAGACGACCGGTGTGAAAGTGTTATCGCAGAGCTTGCAATCATGAGCAGAAGTACTATGGCGGCAAGAGAGTAGAACGGGTATTTAAGGATGGGCCAGGCACGCGGTGGAAGCTGGTCGACGAGTTTGTCGCGCAGGGTCTCGTTGAACCGCATGGGGCGATCTTCGTCCTCTGTTGCAGGCTTCCACTTCGAGGCGAGAAGTGTGGCGCGAACGTTGGAGAGCAGAACAGCCCCGATTATGATCGTCAGCACACCGATGGTACCGGCCACTAGATGGTCGAGAACATAGAGTATGAATACCAAAAGCGCGGCAGGCCAACTAGCCTGCCGAACACCGACACCACCCACTAAATAGACGAAACAAACGAGTGCACCAAACGCTAGAGTCACGGTGCGCGCGGTCGGATTATGTAGATCGGATACGGTGATCGCGATCGTAACAATGCTGATGATGGCGATGATCAGACAGATCCAAAAACCCTGCTGGCCGAGATAATCAACGTCCCAGGCATTCTCGACCGTCGGCCAGAGGAGACTTTTGAGACGACCGTCGCTTTTCTTTGCTTCACCGGATAGGTTGAGTGATTGCATGGCTGCAATGATAAACCAGGGAAGAGCGTGGCTAAGGCGAAGGTAGTCTTGCTTGTGGAAGGGCCTAAAAACAACTGCAGATCCTTCGACTTCGGCCGTCCGCGAGCGCGGACGGCCTTCGCTCAGGATGACAACCTTTGAGCAGACAGATTGCTGGTGCTTAGTCCGTGTGATCGGTACTCGAACCGATCGCCTGCGGGCAGGGATGCCCGCAGGGCAGCCGGCCGGGAGGCCGGCGCTACACCTGGGACGCAGCCGAGTTAGAGTATGTACCGGCTCAGGTCCTGGTCCTTCACGATCGAAGCGACCATCTTTCTCACGTACTCCGCGTCGATGAGGAAGACCTTTTCGGGGCCGGAGGCGGACGGGCGCTCTTCGTAGGGCAGTGGCGTGCTGGCTTCGGAGTTTACGACTTCCTTGAGCGCGGCGGCGGCTTCGCCGTTGGGGGTACGTCGGACGACGTCGGGGGCGAGGAAGCTGACGTCTTCGAGCACGCGCTCCATGATGGTGTGCAGGCGGCGCGCGCCGATGTTCTCGGTGTTCTCGTTCACCTTGAAAGCGAACTCGGCGATCTCGCGCAGGGCCTCGGGAGCGAACTCCAGGCGCACGCCCTCGGTTTCGAGCAGCGCGGAGTACTGCTTGGTGAGCGAGGCCTTGGGTTCGGTGAGGATGCGCAGGAAATCGTCGACGGTGAGCGACTGCAACTCGACGCGGATGGGGAAGCGGCCCTGCAACTCGGGGATCAGGTCGCTGGGTTTGGAGACATGGAAGGCGCCGGCGGCGATGAAGAGAATGTGGTCGGTGCGCACCATGCCGTAGCGGGTGTTGATGGTGGTGCCTTCGACGATGGGCAGAATGTCGCGCTGCACGCCCTCGCGGGAAACGTCGGGGCCGTGGCCGCTCTCGCGGCCGGCGATCTTGTCGATTTCGTCCAAAAAAACGATGCCATTCGACTCGACGCGCTCGACGGCGGTGCGGTTGACGGCGTCCATGTCGATGAGGCGGCCTTCTTCCTCCTGGACGAGGTAGTCGAAGGCGTCGGCGACGCGCATCTTTTTCTTTTTCGATCCGGCGCCGAAGATGTTGGGCAGCATATCGCGCAGGTTCATCTCCATGTCTTCCATGCTCTGGTTGGAGATGATGCCGAACTGAGGCATGGTGCCGCGCTCGCGAGCGTCAATCTCGACCATGCGGTCGTCGAGCTTGCCCTCGCGGAACTGCTGACGCAGTTTTTCTCTCGACCGCTGGTGCGAGTCGGACTCCGGCAGCTTGAGTTGGCCCTCCTGCGCGTGAGGCGCAGAGGGCGGCGGAGGCAGCAGCACGTCGAGCAGGCGCTCCTCGGCGTTCATCTCGGCGCGGTCCTCGACCTCTTCGAGGCGCTCCTCTCGCACCATGTCGATGGCAATCTCGACGAGGTCGCGGATCATGGATTCGACGTCGCGGCCTACGTAGCCTACCTCTGTGAACTTGGAGGCTTCGACCTTGAGAAAGGGCGAGTTGGTGAGCCGGGCCAGGCGGCGGGCGATCTCGGTCTTACCCACGCCGGTGGGGCCGATCATGATGATGTTTTTGGGCATGATGTCGTCAGCGATGTCGGGGGGCAGCTTATGGCGGCGCTGGCGATTGCGCAGGGCAATGGCTACGGCGCGCTTGGCGGCCTTCTGGCCGACGACATGCTTGTCGAGCTCGGCGACGATCTCGCGTGGGGTGAGCTCGTCGAGCGAGAGCTCCTGTTCTTCGGCGGATGCGGGCAGGTAGATGGCCATGTTCTCTTGGTTCGATTTGTTCAAGGGCGAAAGCCCTATCGTTTTTTTGTTTGCTCGTCTTCGGCACGGCTGAAGCCGTACCCTTTCAAAACTCCCGATGTCTACGGCGCTACCCGTTCAGCTCCTCGAACGTCACCTTGTCGTTGGTGTAGATGCAGATTTCGCCCGCGATCTTCATGGCTTTTTCGGCGATCTCGCGGGCAGAGAGTTCGGTGTTTTCGATCAGGGCGCGGGCGGCGGCGGTGGCGTAGCTGCCGCCGGAGCCTATGGCGGCGAGCGCCTCGTCGGGGTCGATGACGTCTCCCGAGCCGGAGATCAGGAAGGTCTGGCCTTTGTCGGCGACCAGCAAAAGGGCCTCGAGGTTGCGCAGCATCTTGTCGGTGCGCCAGTCCTTGGCCAGTTCCACGGCGGCGCGGTTCAGGTTTCCGGCGTGCTGTTCGAGTTTCGACTCGAAGCGACCGAAAAGCGAGAAGGCGTCGGCAGTGGATCCGGCAAAACCGGCGAGGATCTTGTCCTGATAGAGGCGGCGGATCTTTTTGGCCGTGTGTTTGAGGACGTGATCGCCGAGCGTGACCTGGCCATCGGCGGCCATGACGACGTGGCCGTTACGGCGGACGCAGAGGACGGTGGTGGAGCGGACACGCGGGCGCCTTTTGGCTTTCATCGGCGAAGACACGAACAAACCTCCAGGAGTGGGTGCCTTCCCGCCCATTCGACAAAAGCGTCGAATGGACGGGGCACGGAGCAACCTAGAGTATAGGACATTTACGCGGTGGAACTAACGAAATACCCCCTTCCCACCTAGCCGTAAAAACAAAAACGCGGCGAGGGTGGGCACCGGAGCCGGTGAATTACTGCACGCGGGCGAGGACGCCCGTGCGACAGCCGATTGGGAAATCGGCGCTGCAAAGCGTTACTGCCCGAGGTGGAAAGGCCGGAGAATGAGCCAGGCGAAGGCGATGGCGAAAACCAGAGCGAGCGCCAGAAGACCATAGAGAAGTGCAAGGCTGGGGGAGCGGGAGGGCGAAACATCCTCTTCCACAGTTGGCGAAGGCGCAACCGTGGTTTGGAAAGGCACAGGAGAGTTCTCCAAGCCGGTGTGGGGCTCGCCATCGGGGTCGCGATCACTCATACTTGCGCGATCACTCATACTTGAGGGCCTCAACGGGGTCCATCTGGGCGGCGCGCGTGGCCGGGACGGTGCCGAAGACGACGCCGACCAGACAGGCAGAGCCGAGTGCGATCAGAATCGACCAGACGGAAATCGGCAGCGCGTAGCTGGTGAGGAAGCGAACGGAGAGCGGCACAGCAAGACCCACCAATGTGCCCACGAGGCCGCCGGCAAGCGAGATGATGACCGCCTCAGTGAGGAACTGAATTTTGATTTCGCGGTACGTGGCGCCGAGGGCTTTGCGGATGCCGATCTCGCGGATTCTGGAGCGGACGGTGGCGAGCATGATGTTCATAATGCCCACGCCGCCCACGGCCAGCGTGACGGCAGCCACAAGCACCAGCACGGCGGTAAGCGCGTTGGCGATCTCGGCGGCGGTGGTGAGCAGTTCAGTGAGTGTCTGCGCTCTGTAGACGGAGTTGGCTCGATGGCGAGTCTTGATGACGCGTACGATCTCGCGTGCGGCATCAGGGACATCGTCCATGGTGCGCATGGAGAAGTAAATCTGGTTCACATTGTTGGTGCCGGTGAAGTAACGGGCCACCGAATAAGGGATGAGGACGGTTTCATCCTCGATCTCGGACTGTCCGAAGTCGTTCACCGCCTCGCGGAAGACGCCAATGATGGTGAAGGGAATTCCGGTGAGCTCGAAGGTCTGTCCGACGGCGGCGTCGATGCTGCCGTAGCGCTCGCGGGCGAAGGTTTCGCTCACGACAGCACACTTGATGTGCTCCGTGTCGTCTGTGTCGTCGAAGAAGCGGCCGACAGGCACGACCAGGTTGCGGATGAACTGGTATTGCGGATCGACGCCAAGCACAACGGTGTCCTTGACCACCCCGCCGCCGAAACTAATGCGGTTGTGCATGGTGAGCACAGGCGAGGAATACATGATTCCGGGCACGGATTGGATGACGGCTCTCTGATCGTCGCGGGTCAGATAATCGCTGTAAAGAACGCGCTCACCGGCGGTGGCTCCGCCGCCGGCGTATTCCACTTCGATAGAGTTGGTGCCGATCTTCTGCAGGAGTTGGAGAACGTATTGCTTGCCGGTGAGGCCGATGGTCACAACGAGAATGACCGAGGCCGTGCCGATGACCATTCCGAGAGCGGTCAGGGCAAAGCGCAGCTTGCTGGCGCTGAAGGTGTCGGAGGCCATGCGGAGAAACTCGCTCATCAGCAAGGTTCTGCGCGCGCTGACGAGCGCTTTTTCCGTCGTGACTGGTCGGGCAACTTCCACGGGGTTCATAAAATCGGGCTCACTCTTCTGCTACCAGATTACGCCAGAAACCGCTTGCAGCCTTGAGCGATGATTCACTGGCTGTTGGACGGCCAGCGAGCAGGGGTGTCGTCAAGAGATGCGGTCTGCAACCGGTTCCGTTCGAGCGTGCAAGGTGCGCCAGAGCAGGGCTAGGGCTTCAATCGACAGGGATTCGGCACGGGATCGTGGATCGACGCCGGCGCGGGCGAAAGCGGCCGCTGCCAAGGCGGCATCGAAGCCGGCGGCTCGCAAATTATTGGCAAGAGTCTTGCGCTTTTGCGCGAAGGCCTGGCGCGCAAATGCGAGGAAGGCTCGCTCCTCGACGCCCAACTCGGCAAACCGAGGAGCAAACTGCCATCGGAAGACGGTGGAGTGAACCTGTGGAGGCGGCGAAAAGGCCGAGGGCGGCAGGGTAAAGAGCGGCTCGACGGAGCCATAGCACTGCACAGTGACCGAAAGGAGGCCGTAATCGCGGGAGCCGGGCGCGGCGGTCACGCGGTCTGCAACCTCGCGCTGAACCATGAGCACGGCGCGATAGAGTGCAGCGTGGCTGCGGGCGAGCTTGAGCAGGATGGGCGAGGTGATGTAGTAGGGCAGGTTTCCGATGACCAGAAGCCGCTCGCCCGCCTGACTTGCAGCGGCGGAAAAATCGAAGCGGAGAACATCTTCGGAAACAACTGTGACGCGTTCTGGCGAGAAGCGGCTACCGAGTTGAGCCGCCAGGACGGAGTCGAGTTCGACGGCGAGAAGATGGCTCGCGCGAGCGGCGAGCACCTCGGTCAGCACACCACGGCCGGGCCCGATTTCGACGACGGTTCGGCCGGCGAGGGGGCCAAGCGCGGATACTATTCGCTCGACGGCATGCGGGTCGCGAAGGAAGTTCTGGCCGATCCTGGATTTGGCGGGCATCTGTTTCGATCCTACGGCAAGCCGCAGGGGGTCCCGTCATTCGACCCTAAACGCAAAAGTGCGTTCAGGATGGGGCGCCCCGGCCCGTAAATCAGGCATCCAAGTAATCAGGGCCATGGCAGGCTGGCGCCCTGCGAATCGCGAATCATGGTACTCTTAGCTCGGGTCGATAGCCTAGGAGCTTGATAGGGATGGAATACTTAATAGGCTTTGTCATTGCCGTCTTTATCGCGCTCACGGGCGTCGGCGCAGGCACTATTACGGTTCCCATCCTGATCCTTTTCCTGAAGGTTCCACCGCAAATCGCCGTGGCGATCGGACTCACGTTCGCGACCGCAGTCAAGCTGATCCTGGTTCCCTCGCAGATTGCGAGGCGCAACGTAGTCTGGCGCACGCTCGGCCTCATGCTGGTGGGCGGAGTGCCGGGAGTTCTTGTGGGGTCTCTGTTCCTGCGGCATCTGGTGACCAGGGGAGAGACTAACACGCTGAATGCGATTCTGGGCGCGATTCTGGTGAGTACGTCCGGGTTCCAGATCTATTCCTTTTTCCGTGCACACGAAGGCAACGGCAGCCGGCCTGACCGCAGTCCACTGCTGGCATGGCTGATGTTTCCAGTGGGCGCGGAGGTGGGTTTCTCCTCAGCCGGGGCCGGAGCGCTGGGCAGTGCGGCGCTGTTGAGCCTGACGCCGATTGAGCCTGCACAAGTGGTGGGCACCGACATTCTCTTCGGCTTCGTGGTTTCGCTTGTGGGCACCGGCGCGCATTGGTTTTCGCACGCATCCGACCCCAGCCTGCTGATCAAGCTGATTGCCGGCGGCGTGATAGGAGCCATTGGAGGCACTCTGGTGAGCACGCGCGTGCCGCGCCGTCCGCTGCGGCTTGTTCTTTGGGTGTGGCTGCTGATTCTTGGGGTGCAGTTCCTCTTCAACAGCTACCAGGTGTGGGCCGCGGGTCGCTAATGCAACGCGCTGCGCAGGGCGCGGAGATCGGCATCGACCGCCGATTTCATGACGCCGCTCTCTGCGAAAAAACGCACGAAGCTGGCCGAGAGAGGCTCGATGGGGGCCGATGCCGGTGAAGGGCATCCCTCAGGGGCTAAAGCCCCGCTGGGTCTGTCGTCGTTACCGGCACGGCTAAAGCCGTGCCCCTTCAAAGCTAGACCTTCCCCCCAAGTGTTCTTATTAGGGCCGCTCAAGCCGTGCCCCTTCAAAACCTGACTTTCGCTGCAAGCGGAGTTCTCACTGCAGGCAAGTGAGGCCGTGCGCAACTCGCCGGTGCCTTGGGCGTCGAGAATGAGCGCTGCGAGCTTACGGGCCAGTTCCTGCGGGAAGCTTTCCGAGACAAAGACCATGTTGCCGCGGCGGGTGAGAATGACTGGGCCCTCGTCGGTTGTGTAGACTTCCTCGACCGACCCATCGGAACTGCCGGCCACGGGGTGTTCGGCGGGTTGGACTTTGGAGTACTTGCGGACCAGGCTGCGCGCATAGAGCCGATCAAAGGCGGCTGCGGAGGCCTCATTCCGCCATACGGAGAGATAAAAGAGAGCAAGGGATTTTGTGCTTGCCTGTTCGGCGGGGGTCTTGGCGCTGCGCAATTGGCCGGCCCAGTAGAGGCCACCGTTCCAGGCCGGGGTCAGGTCGGTGGCGGCCGAATCACCGCCGAAGAGCTGGGTGAGGATGTCGACGTCAAGCTGGCCCACCTGGCCGATGTCGTAGGGGCGGTACTGGGCATCGACGAGGGGATGGATGTTGGGCAGCAAAGGGACGGCAGGAATGTTCTTCTTCTCGTATTCGCGGGGGTTGATGATCTCCCAGGTGGAGGTGGGGGGACGGTCGAGCGCGCCGGAAAAGGCCGCCTGCTGTCCCTGGTCCATCCAGACGTCCTGCTCGAAGCTGAGGCCTTCGCGGTAGGGGAAAAG
>Ga0335071_10002668_pt1 | contig 18959 bp, 15 predicted proteins | sample Lox_Sample_15_FD_206724 | JGI IMG/M metagenome (GOLD analysis project Ga0335071, IMG submission 206724) | Soil microbial communities from Loxahatchee National Wildlife Refuge, Florida, United States - Lox_Sample_1.5 | ecosystem: Environmental > Terrestrial > Soil > Wetlands | place: USA...
GCCTTCGGCTCCACGAGCAGGAGCCGGAGCTGCGCCACCGTCTTCGAGCGCTTGACGAGAAAGACGGAGCCCACGATCTCGCCGTCCTTCTCGGCGATCCAGCACCGCTCGCGCCTGTGATCGAAGTTGTGCACGAACCTGGCCACGACTTCGGCGACCAGGGCCTCGAAGCGCTCGTCCCAGCCGTACTCCTGCGCGTACAGCGCGCCGTGGCGGTGCACGACCCAGCCCATGTCGCCCGGCTGGTGCGGGCGGAGGATGTACGGCGCCTTCTGCTCGGGCCGGGCGCCCAGGATGCCCTCGATCGCGTGCATCGCTTCCACGAGGCGGATCTGCTCCGGGACGGGCAGGGTGGCCACGATCTCGCCGATCTCCTGGTGGGACCGCCGCTCGAGCGGGGCGAAGGCGGCCTGGCCCCGCGCGGTGAGGCCGACATGGCTTTGCCGCCCGTCGGCCTCCGACTTCGTCCGGCTGATGAGCCGGCGCTTCTCGAAGCCGCGGAGGACGCGGCTCAGATACCCGGGGTCGAGGCCCAGCTCCCGGCTCAGGCCGGCCGCGGTGGGTCGGTCCTGGTGCGCGAGCTCGTAGAGGACGCGCACCTCGCTCAGCGAGAACGGGCTCTTCAGGTAGCCCTCCTCGAGGAGCCCGATCTGCCGCGTGTAGAAGCGGTTGAAGCGCCGCACGGCGGCGACGCGCGCGTCGAACTCGCTTTCGGCCATGTCCGCACCTCCCGGAGGAGCTCAGTCCAGCAAGGATGCCATGGTCATATAAGTAGTTGCTCGAGTCAACTATATCTCCATGGGCCGCCCGCCTCTGGTACCGTGGCGTCCCGCCCGCAGGCGGGCAAGGAGGGAGCGATGCCGGGAGAGCGATCGCAGGACCCGGAGGCGTTCACCGCCTTCGAGCGGAGCGGGTGGGGCGCGCGGATCGGCGGCTACGAGCGCACGTTCGCCCGCCTCACCGCGCAGAGCGCGGAGCCGATGCTCGACGCCGCAGGGGTGGGGCCGGGGATGCGCCTCCTCGACGTGTGCACGGGCCACGGCGTGCTCGCCGGCGCGGCCGCCGCGCGGGGCGCCCACGCGTCCGGCCTCGATTTTGCGCCGGAGGCCGTGGCCGCGGCGCGCCGCAACGTGTCCGGCGTGGAGTTCCGGCAGGGTGATGCCGAGGCGCTTCCGTACCCCGATGCGAGCTTCGACGCGGCGTTGTGCGGCTTTGGACTCGTTCACCTCGGGGACCCGGAGGGGGCCCTCCGCGAGATGCATCGCGTGCTGCGGCCCGGCGGGCGACTGGCGGTCAGCGTGTGGGAGCGTCCAGGCCCGACCAACGGATTCGGGCTGCTGTATGGCGCCATCCGGGCGCACGGCCGCCTCGACGTGGGCCTGCCCCACGGTCCGGATTTCTTCCAGTTCGGCGGGCCCGACCGCCTGAGCGCGGCGCTGGTGGAGGCGGGCCTCGTCGAAGTCAGGACGTCCAAAGTGGCTCAGGTGTGGCGATTCGACGCGCCCGGAGACTTTCTCGACGCCATGCTCGAAGGCGCCGTCCGGGCAAAGGCGCTGCTCGAGGCGCAGGATCCATCGGCCCTCGCGACCATCCGAAGCGTCGTGGCACAGGGCACCGCACGCTTTCCGCACGGGCCGGATGGGTACGAGGTCCCCATGCCCGCGCTCGTGGGAAGCGGCGCCCGGCCCGGCTCTGGGAGGTCGTGATACTGTCTCCGGGTATGCCGGGACCGACCTCGCACACCTATTACTCGCAGCGGCTGCGCCTGCACTACGTGGACTGGGGAAATGCGGACAAGCCTCCGCTCCTGCTCCTCCACGGCGGGCGGGATCACTGCCGCAACTGGGACTGGACGGCGGAGGCGCTCGCCGCCGACTGGCACATCGTCGCGCCCGATCTCCGGGGCCACGGGGACAGCCAGTGGTCGCCGGACGGCAGCTACACGATGGCCGGGTACATCTACGATCTGGCGCAGCTCATCCACCAGCAGCGGCTCACGCCGGTGACGATCATCGCCCACTCGCTGGGCGGCAACATCGCCCTCCGCTATGCTGGCATCTATCCCGAGACGGTGGCCCGGCTCGTGGCCATCGAGGGCCTCGGCCCGCCGCGGAGCATTCGGGAATCTCGCTACGGCAAGACCATCGATCAGCGGATGGACGACTGGATTCAGGAGCAGCGCGCCCTGGCAGGGAGGATGCCGCGGCGCTACGCGTCCATCGAGGATGCCTTCCGGCGCATGCAGGAGGAGAACCCGCACCTCTCCGCCGCGCAGGCCCGGCATCTCACCGTCCAGGGCGTCAACCAGAACGAGGACGGGACGTACAGCTGGAAGTTCGACAACTACGTTCGCGCCTGGCCGCCCTACGACATGAGCGGGCGCGACATCGCCACCCTGTGGTCCCGGATCGCCTGTCCCACCCTGCTGCTCTATGGGAAGGAAAGCCAGTCCGGCGATCCGGCCACGGACGGCCGCGCCGAGCCATTTCGCCATGCCACGGTCGTCGGCATCGACAAGGCCGGGCACTGGCTGCACCACGATCAGCTCGCCGAATTCCTCGCGGTGATCCAGAGGTTCCTCGGCCACGACGGAAAGAAGTCGCGATGAGCGCCGCGCGCACCGAACCCGCTGCCCGGCCGGAGGCCTGGCGGGGGAGCGACATCATGCAGTCCACCGAGTGGATCGTTCCGGTGTCTTCGCGCGCCGCCGACGAGGTGGAGGCCGCCCTCCGCAGCGTCGAGCGCCGCGGTCTCTCGTGGCCGGGCTTCGGCCGGGAGGACTTTCCTCTTCCCACCTTCTCGCGCGATCTGGCGAACGTCCTCGATCAGCTCGAGAACGGCCGCGGCTTCGTGCTCCTGCGCGGGTTCCCCGTGGAGCGCTACACGCTCCCGGAGCTCCGCAACCTCTACTGGGGCCTGGGCGCCCATCTCGGACACGCCCGCTACCAGAACGCGCACGGCGAGCTCATCGGCGAGGTGCGCGACGAGTACCGGCTGTACGGCGAGGTCAAGGAGGCGCCGGCCGATCCGTCGCTCGGGCGCTCGTCCCGCTCGAAGGCCCGGTCCAGCGGCCCCCTGCGCTTTCACACCGATCGCTGCGATGTGGTCACGCTCCTCTGCGTCCGGCCGGCGCGGGCCGGCGGGGCCAGCCGGATCGTGAGCGCGGTGAGCGTGGCCGAGGCCATCCGGGCCCGGCGCCCCGATCTCCACGCGCTCCTCTGCCAGGACTACTGGCGGAGCCGCCAGGGCGAGGAAGCGGGCGGCGAGCGGCAGGTCTACGCGATGCCGCTCTTCGCCGAGCACGGCGGCAAGTTCACCTCGCAGTACTCGCGCACGTTCGTGGAGGCGGCCCAGAAGCTCCCCGGCGTTCCCCCGCTCACGCCCGCGCAAAACGAGGCGCTCGACCTGCACGCGGCCGTCTGCGAGGAGCTGTCGTTCACCATGGAGCTGCGTTCCGGCGACCTCCAGCTCCTCAACAACCACGTCACGTACCACGGCCGGACCGCCTACGAGGACGCGGACGGCCTGGACCGCGACCGCCTGCTGCTGCGCCTGTGGATCTCGCCGCCCAACAGCCGGACCCTGCCGCCGGGCTTCGAGACGCTCTGGGGCACGACGGCACCGGGCGTCCCGCGCGGGGGCATCGCGCAGCCCGAGGCTATCCAGGGATGAGCGCGTTCGTCGTGGCGCTGTGTGGAAATGAGGCGCCGCGGTCATTGTCTGCCCACTGAGCGAGCGCCCGTCGCGGCGGCGGCCGCGCGTTTTCGCACGGAGAACGCCCGCTAAAGCTCCGTAGAATCACTCCGCGTCTCGTGTTGCCTCCGATGAAGGCAGCATCTGGCACGTCGTCTGCAACCATCGGTCGTATCGAGAGCCAATGCAGGCCCAAACCAAGCGCCGTCGCTTGTGGTCAGCCGACGGCGCTTTTTCTTTGTCGCGCGCACCCTTCGCGGTGACGCGCCGGGAGGACTCACGATGCCGGCACGAGGGGGCAGCACCACCAAACGGATTCTGGTTCCGATCACCCAGGGCTCGACGGCCGACCACGCGCTCACCGTGATCAACGCGGCGCGGATAGCCCGCAAGAGCGGCGGCGTCGTTCGCCTTGCCTACCTGGCGCCTCTGCCGTCGCCGCGCGTGGACCATCACGATCGCGTCGTGGCCGATACCGATCGGGAGATGGCACGAATTGCGGCGGGCGCCCGAGAGCATCTCGAGTCGCTGGCCGCGGGCATGGAGGGCGTGCCCGTGGAGATCGTGGTTCGCTTCGGACGGCCCGGTCGCGAGCTCGCAATCGAGGCGTGCGCGTTCGAGGCTGATCTGATCGCGCTCGCCGCACCGACCGGCCCCCGTCTTCGGGGCCGTATCCGCGCATGGCAGCTTCGCCGCATGGCACAGGGTCTCGAGATCCCGCTGATCGTCTTCCCGCTGCCGGCGAGCGGGGCGGGGACGCGGTCGGGCGGCGCGCTCGCCGCGCCCGCGGTCAGATAGGCCGGCGCTGACTCAGCGGGTGCGGCGGAGCTTCGGATCCCAGGCGTCGCGGAGGGTGTCGCCGAAGAGATTGAAGCCGAACACGGAGAGGCTGATGGCGGCGCCGGGGAAGACAGCGAGCCACGGCGCCTGCTCCATGAAGGCGCGCCCCGTGCTGGACAGCATCAGGCCCCAGGACGGATCGGGCGGCTGCGTGCCCACGCCCAGGAAGGAGAGCGAGGCCTCGATGAGGATGGCGTTGCCCAGCCAGATCGAGGCGAGGATCAGGATGGGCGCCGTCACGTTGGGCAGGATGTGCGAGGCGATGATGCGGTGGTCCTTGCACCCGATGGCCTGGGCCGCCTCCACGAAGCGGTTCTGCTTCGCGGAGAGCACGGCGCCGCGCACCACGCGCGAGTTACCCGGGATGATGACCATGGCGATGGCGAGCATCGCGTTGGTGGTGCTGGGCTTGAGCACGGAGACGATGGCGAGCGCCAGGATCAGCCCGGGGATGGTCATCACCGCGTCCATGATCCGCTGCAGGACGAGATCGAGGCGCCCTTCCCAGTAGCCGCAGACGAGGCCGATGACCATGCCCGCGCACGTGCCGATGCCCACGGCGAGCAGCCCGACCCAGAGCGAGATGCGGCTGCCGTAGATCACGCGGCTCAGCACGTCGCGCCCGATGTCGTCGGTCCCGAACGGATGCGCCCAGCTGGGCGGCGCGAGCCGGATCTCCGGCTGCGCGGCCAGGGGGTCGTAGGGCGCGAGGAGGTTGGCGAAGATCGCGGTGAAGACGAGCACGATGATCAGGGCGGCCGAGATCATCCCGAGCGGCTTCCGCTTGATCACCGCCCACAGCGCCCGCAGCCGGCTGATCTGCTCGGCGACGGGCTCGTCGAAGCTCCGGGCGGGCGCGGTCGCGATGGCCATCCGTCAGCTCACGCCGTCACTGGTACCGGATCCGCGGATCCAGCCAGGCGTAGGTCAGGTCCACGAGCAGGTTCAGCGTGACGAGGGTCACCGCGACCAGCATCACGTTGGTCTGCACGATGGGATAGTCGCGGAAGAGGATCGCCTCCACCGTGAGCCGGCCCATGCCGGGCAGCGCGAAGATGGTTTCCACGATCACGGTGCCCGCGAGCAGCGTCCCGAACTGCCCGCCCACGAGCGTGATCACGGGGATGAGCGCGTTCTTCAGCGCGTGCTTGTAGATGATGATCCGGTCGCCCAGCCCCTTGGCCTGCGCCGTGCGCACGTAGTCCTCGCGCAGCACCTCGAGGAGCGTGGAGCGGGTCATGCGCATGGTGGCGGCGGAGAGGCGGAAGCCCAGCACGGCGGCGGGGAGGAGGAACTGCTGGAGGTTCGTCCACGGACTGTCCCAGAGGCTCGCGTAGCCGAGGGGGGGGATCCAGCGGAACCAGATCGCCGCGAAGGTGATCACGAGGGTGCCCAGCCAGAAATCGGGCAGGGACAGCCCGGTGATGGCGGCCACCCGTCCCGCGTAGTCCGAGGCCTTGTCCTGGCGGGTGGCCGAGACGACGCCGATGGGAATGGCGATGACCAGCCCCACGATCAGCGCGAGCACGGCCAGCTCGATGGTGACGGGAATGGACTTCTTGAGGGCGACCGTGATGGGCTCGTTGGTGAAGATGGAGTAGCCGGGGTTGAAGCTCACCATCTGCCAGGCCCAGATGAGGTACTGCTGGTAGTAGGGCAGGTCGAGGCCGAGCTCCTTCCTGAGCTTCGCCAGATCCCTGGCGCTCACGTTGCCGGACTCCCCCATGAGCGCGGTGAGGGCGTCGCCGGGCATCACGCGCATGAGGCCGAACACGATCAGCGACGACAGGATCAGCACCGGGATCGACAGGATCAGCCGGCGCGCGATGTACTTGGACATCGTCCTCTACTTGTCGATCCAGAGGCGCGCGAGCGTGGAGGCGCCGTAGCCGTCGTTGCGCCGCAGGGCGAGAGAGCCCACGTTGCGCAGGGAGGGCTGCCACGCGAGGAAGCCGCCGTCGTACGGCATCCACATGCGCGTGACCTGATCGTGCTCGCGGTCCAGGACCCTCCTGGTCAGGGTCCGTTGCTCGTTGCGGTCCGACGTCTGCCGGAGCTTCGTCACCAGCTCGTCGATGACGGGATCGGCGAAGCGCCAGTAGTTCTTCGTCGACTTGGAGTGCATGTACTGGTACGTGTGCTCGTCGAGGCCGGTGGCGTAGCCCGTCTTGTAGCCCCACGCCATGCCGTCCCACTTGCCCTCGGCGTACCGCGTGTAGAACGTCGTGTAGTCGAGCTTGCTGATCTTGATCTCGATGTTGAGGTTCTTCTTGAGATCCTGCTGCACGAGCTGCACCTGCGAGGACATCTCCGGGAAGTACTCGTAGTAGAAGAGCGTGGTCTCGAAGCCGTTGGGATGTCCCGCCTCGCTCAGGAGCTTCTTGGCCTCCGCGGGCTTGTACTGCCAGTAGGGGCCGAGCTGGGCCGCCGTGGGCGCCTTGTCCTGGAAGTAGAAGTAGGGGATGCCCCAGCCGAGGATGGCGTGTCCGCCGTACAGCGTGTCCACCTGCTTCTGCCGGTCGATGGCCATGGAGATGGCCCGCCGCACGCGCACGTCGTTGAAGGGCGGCTTGTCCTGGGCGAGGGCGAGCCCGAACACGGCCTGCACGGTCTTGTACTCCTCGACCTGCGCGTCCGGATTCGTCTTCTTGAGCGTGCCCACCTCGGTCAGGCTGGAGGCGAAGAGGATGTCGCTCTGCCCCGAGCGGAACGCCGCGAGGCGCGTCGCCGCGTCCGGGGTGGAGAGGATGTGGTACTCGTCGATGTACGGGCGGCCCTGATCGAAGTAGTCGGGGTTGCGGGCGAGGACCACGCGCACCTTGCGCGTGTGCTCCTTCATGATGTACGGCCCCGTGCCGATCAGGCGCTTCTTGAGATCGCCGTCCTCCTCCAGGACCTCGCGCGCGAAGATGACGGAGACGGGCTCGGCGAGGTTCTGCAGGAACATCGTGTTGGGCATCTTGAGATGGATCCGGACCGTGTACTTGTCCGGCGTCTCGATGCCCTCGATCTCCTGGAAGGTGAACGACTGCACGCCGTCCTTGGCATAGGCCTCGTAGCAGTACTTGATGTCCTGCGCCACCAGCTCGCGCCCGTTGAGCGGCGCCACGTTCTGCCACTTGACGCCCTTCCGGAGCTTGAACGTCCAGACCCGATGGTCGGGGCTGTTCTGCCAGGATTCCGCCAGATCCCCCTTGATGGTGAGATCGGTCGAGTTCGCCGCCTCGTCCGAGAAGGGGAAGCGCACCAGGCGATTGCTCGTGAGCGAGGCGATCTGGAACAGCCCGACGGAGTTGGTGAGGCGCGGGTCCAGCGCGGGCGGGTCCCACGGCGACGCACGCGTGATCAGCTTGCCGCGCTTCGGCGGCTTCGTGCTCGGCGCGATCCAGTCGGGATAGGCCGCCGCCGGCTGCGCCCCCGCCCGCCGCGCGACACCGTTCAGGAGCGGGCTGAGAGCGACCGTCCCCAGACCGGTACGCTTCAGGAAATCTCGTCGGCTGACTTGTGAGCGGCCGCGGGCGGGGCGGGGGGCGGTCGGCATCCGGGATCTCCTTCTCCGAGCAGTCCTCAGGCAGCGAAGGAAAAGAGGTCTGGGCCAACGCGGCGGCATGCCGTGGGCGGCATTGCCCGCGAGTGCGGCGAAGATGCCGCAGTGGGAACGGGGAGTCAAGGGGAATCGGGCACTGCTCGGGAACGGCAGGTCCGGTGTCGGCGACCGTCGCCCCCGGAGGTCCCGCGACCGGCCGGGAGGTCGCCAACCTCTTGTCCCTGAAGGCCTCGCATCCTGCCCGAGCGGCGGGCAGCCCCGCGAGACCCGGGTGGCAGGTCGCTTGCAGTCACCCTCTCGGGAGGCGAACCATGAGCAAGGTCATCATCTGGAACGTGGTCATCGGCATCGTGCTCGGATCCGTCTACGGAGCGACCTTCCGTATCGTCTTTGGAGCCGGCGGCGCCGGGCGCACCGCGCTGAAGACGCTCGGGGTCGTCATCCTCACCGCCCTCAGCACGCCGTACGTCGCCCCCGCGCTCCGCACCTTCGCCGAGCCCGTCTTCCCCAAGACGCGAATGGAGCGGGCCATGGAGAGCTTCGAGGCGCGCCTGGCCGCCATGCCCGAGTGGCAGGAGCGCACGCGCGGGCGCTCGCGGGACGAGGTCTTGACCATCGCGCACGAGCTCGGCTTCCGCGGCGTCTCCCGGCTCGACGACGAGTCGCTCGCCACCGCCGCCGAGATGCTGGCCACGATCCTCGCCGGGGTCGATGCATCCACGTGCGGCCGCATCGTGAAGGGCAGCCTGGGCCAGCGCGAGGTCTCTGTCGTCGTCCTGAAGGAGTTCGAGAAGGTGGACGCGCCGACGCTGGACGCGTGGATGGGCGTGCTCTATGCGGCGGCCAGCGCCGAGCTCCGGGGCCAGCACGTCGTGACGCCGGCCAGCCGGGACGTGGCGGGAGCCATGCAGATGCTCCTCTCGCAGATGCCGCGCAAGGACGCCGAGCTCTTGCGCCGCACCCTCGCGGTGGTGAAGCAGAGCGACGACGAGCACGCCTGCTGGGCCACGCGCACGATCTACCACTACCTGTCGCAGCTCCCCGACCAGCCGCGCCGGGATCTGACGCGGGCGCTTTTCTCCTCCTGATCCGGGCCCCGGGGCGGATGCTCGATGGGCGGAGTCGGCAGTGTATAGTGAAAGTCTATGCCGGACGCCGTTGATCTGATCCGGAGGCTCGAGCAGAACGTGGGCCGGGCCCTCGTGGGCAAGCCCGAGGTCATCCGGCTCGCCGTCGTCGGCCTCCTCGCGCGGGGTCATCTCCTCATCGAAGACGTGCCGGGCGTGGGCAAGACCACGCTCGCGGCGGCGCTGGCCCGGTCCATCGGCGCGGGCTTCCAGCGCATCCAGTTCACCTCGGACATGCTGCCGTCCGACGTCATCGGCGTCAGCATCTGGGAGCCGGAGAAGAGCGAGTTCGTCTTCAAGCCCGGCCCGCTCTTCACGAACATCGTCCTCGCCGACGAGATCAATCGCACCACGCCCAAGACGCAGTCGAGCCTGCTCGAGGCCATGAACGAGGCGCAGGTGTCGATGGATCACTCGACGTATCCGCTGCCCCGGCCCTTCATGGTCCTGGCCACCCAGAACCCGCGCGAGCACGAGGGCACGTATCCCTTGCCGGAGTCGCAGCTCGACCGCTTCCTCCTCCGCATCCGGGTCGGCTATCCGGACACGTCCGACGAGAAGGCCGTGCTGCGCGGCGGCGGGCAGTCGGCCCTCGACGCGCTCGTGCCGGTGCTCCAGGCCGACGACGTGATGGCGCTGCAGGAGGCGGCGGAGGGCGTGCGCGTGGACGAGTCGATCCTCGACTACCTCATGGCGCTGGTGGCCGCCACCCGCGCCTCGGCTCTCCTGTCCCTCGGCGTGAGCCCCCGCGGATCGCTCGCCCTGCTGCGCGCGGCGCGTGCGCAGGCCCTCGCGGACGGACGCGACTTCCTGGTGCCCGACGACGTGAAGAGCCTGGCGGTGCCCGCCCTCGCGCACCGCGTGATGCTCAAGGGGCGGAGCGGCCAGGGCGGCCTGGACGCCGAGACCGTGCTCCGCGCCGTCGTCCAGGACGTGCCCGTCCCGCGCTGAGCCGCCGCTCCCGCGTCATGAAGTGGCCGTCGCTGCCGGATCACGTCAGGGAGAGCGAGTGGTGGTGGCGGCCGTTCCGTCCCCGCCGGACCATCTGGCCGACCCGGGACGGATGGTGGTGCCTGCTCGTGGTCATCGGGCTCGGCGTCGCGGCCATCAACACCGGCAACAACCTCCTCTATCTCCTCGTCTCCCTCCTGCTGAGCCTCATCGTCGTGTCCGGCGTCCTCTCCGAGCAGTCGATGCGGGGCCTCAGGCTCGAGGCGGAAGCGCCGGAGGAGATCTACGCAGGCACCCCCGCGCTCTTCGGCGCCGTCCTGGCGAATCGCAAGCGCTGGCTCACCTCCTACTCCGTCACGCTCGAGCTCCTCGTGCGCGGCGGCGCCACGCGCTTCATCTACCTGCCGCGGCTCGAAGCGGGGCGTGACCGGCTGCTCACGTGGGAGGAGACCCTGCCTGCGCGCGGCCGGCAGCGGCTGGCCGGCGTGCGGTTGACCACCCGCTTCCCCTTCGGGCTGTTCCTCAAGGCCACCCGGGTGATGCTGGAGCTCCCCGTGCTGGTCTTTCCCGCCGTGCGGCCGCTGCCCGCGGAGACGCTGCATCGTCTCGTCGGCGCGGGCACCTCGGCCATGCGGCGGCGCGGCCGCGGCCACGACCTCTACAACCTGCGCACCTACCGCGCCGGGGACGATCCGCGCCACATCCACTGGCGCACGAGCGCCAAGATGGACACGCTGCTCGTGCGCGAGATGGAACACGAGGCCACGGAAGACGCGCGCGTGCGCCTCACGGGCTCGGGTGTGCACGATGCCGCGCGGCTCGAAGCGGCGCTGTCCGAAGCGGCGTCGATCGCCGCTCATCTCGTGCGGACGGGCGCGGGCGTGGAGCTGATGGGCGCCGGCCTCTTCGTGCCCCTGGGCCACGGGCCGGGGCACCTGCGCCGGATCCTGACCGCGCTCGCGCTCTACGATCCGCGAGCCTCCGCGGCGGCCCTCCGCGCGCCCGGCGACGGGCGTGCCCTCCGCGAGATCCGCGTGGACCTCGGCTAGCCGTGTCCAGCCTGCTCGCGCTCCGCATCGTCACGTATCTGCTCGTCGGCGTGGGCGTGGCCGCGCTCCTCCTGGCCGGTCTCCTCGATCCGCTGGGCGGCTTCGTCCTCACCCTGGCCCTCGTGGGCAGCTGGGCCATCGACCACGTGCGCGATCGCATGCCGGTGCGCTCGATCTTCGGCTGGGCGCTCGTCACCACGGCGGCCTTCGCCATCGGGATCGATCTGCTCTACCTCGCGCAGAACCTCCTCGACGGCATGGTGCACCTGCTCCTCTTCCTGATCCTGCTCCGGCTCTTCCGGCGCCGCTCGCTCAAGGATCTCCGGGACGCGGGCTTCCTCTCCTTCTTCATGCTCGTGGCGGCCTCGGCCGTCACGTTCAACGTGAGCTTCCTCTTCGTCTTCGTCGCGTTCCTCGTGCTGGGCACGTGGATGCTGATCCTGCACCACCTCGTCGGGGAGCGGGAGCGGGCCCGGGCCGGCGCCGCCGAGCTCGCCTCCGGCGGCCTGGGCCCGCGGAGCCCGCTCTTCCGCATGTCGCTGATGGCGGCCGCGGGCACCTTCGTCCTCGCCGGCGCGATGTTCTTCGTCATCCCGCGCGTGGGGCAGGCGACGCTGCCGTTCCGCGCGGAGCTGGGCCGCCGCATCGCGGGGTTCAGCGAGCGCGTGGAGCTGGGCGCCTACGGCGAGATCGAGTCCGACCAGACGGTGGTGATGCGCGTCCGGTTCCCCGACAGCATCCGGGAGCCCCAGCGCCTGCCCAACCTGCGCTGGCGCGGCCTCGCGCTCGATCGCTTCGACGGCCGGGTCTGGGAGGCGGGGCCGCGCCAGCGCATGCTGCTCCGCCGCGAGACCTCCGGCGAGTTCACCCTCGCCACGGCGCGCGGCACGGGGCCGCTCGTGCGGCAGGAGATTCTCCTCGACCCGATCGGCTCCGATGCCGTCTTCGCGGCGTCCCGGGCGCTCCGCATCGACATCGGCCCGGGCGCCGTGGGGCTCGACGACATGGGCAGCATGGTCTTGCCTGCGGTCTCCACGCGCCTGCAGTACTGGGTCGAGTCCGAGCTCGAGTCGACGCCGCCGCGCGGGCTTCGCCCGAGCGCGTGGCCGGTCGAAGGCCCGTCTCCCGTCTCCGCCCGCTTCCTCCAGCTCCCGCCCATGTCCGAGCGCATTCGCGCGCTGGCCCGCGAGGTGACGGCGGGCAGCCGTCAGCCCTACGAGGCCGCGCTCAAGCTCACCCACTATCTGTCGTCGGATCGCTTCGCGTACACGCTGGTGCTCAAGCAGCAAACGCAGCTCGACCCGCTCGAGGAGTTCCTCTTCGTCCGCCGCTCCGGCAACTGCGAGTACTTCGCGGCCTCGCTCGCCGTCCTGCTGCGCAGCGTGGGCATCCCGGCGCGCGTGGTCGGCGGCTTCCAGCGCGGCGAGTGGAACCCGTACGGCGGGTACTTCATGGTGCGCATGAAGGACGCGCATTCCTGGGTCGAGGCGTTCTTCGAGGGCGCCGGCTGGGTCACGCTCGATCCGTCGCCGCGCGCCGCCGTCGAGGAAGCCTCGGGGCCCTCGGCGTGGGTCTTCTACGTGGACGCGGTGCGGATGCGCTGGTATCGCTACGTCGTCAACTGGAGCCTGCGCGATCAGGTCAGCGTGGCGGCGTCGATGCATCGCGGCGCCGCCGAGTGGCGCACCGGCTTGCTGAACTGGCGGGAGTGGGCGCGAGGCCTGCCGCCCGCCGCCGTGGCGGCTGCTGCGGCTGCCGTCGTGGTGGCGGCGTGGATGCTCCGGCGCCGCGCACCCGGGATCTCGGGGCACGTGGCCCCGGCCGCGGTCCCGCGCTTCTACGTCCAGGCGCTCCGGCTGCTAGCCCGGCGCGGCGTCCGCCGTGCCCCCGCCGAGACCGCGCGCGAGTTCGCGCAGCGCGTGGAGGCGCAGGCGCCGGGCGCGGCCGCCGCGCTCGCCCGGGTCACGGCCGTCTACGAGCGATGCCGCTTCGGCGCCGGCGCCCTGACTCCCGAGGAGGCCGCCGCCGTGGAGGCTTCCCTCACGGCCCTCCGCGGGCGCTGAGCGCGCGCGGCTTCCCCTCCATCCGGCGGAGCGACAGCGCGGCGTCCACCTCGGTCGCGAGGAGCAGGACCTCGCGGACAAGACCCCGCGCGATCGCAACGTGGTCGCGGGCGGCCCGGCGGGCCATGGCCGCGCCGTCCGGGATCGGAGCGCCCGCTTCGTCCGCAGGGTAGAGCGCCTCCAGCGCGGCGAGCCGCTGGGCCAGGTCCGGCAGGGCCTGCCGCGGCTTCCCATCGAGCCGGTCGGCCAGCGCGTCCACTACCTCACCGACTCCGTAGTCGAGCGCGCGCATGGCGTCCTGCGTGGGTGCGGGCAACCCCGGGAAGCCCGGTGAGACGCGGTGCCGGATCAGCGCGAGCAGGGCCAGGAACACGGTCTGCGCGTGGGCGGTGAGCTGGCCGACGCAGTTCCGCTCGGCCTTCGCCTCGCCCGCATCCGGCTCGAGCGCCGACTCCGCAGACAGGCGGACGGTGGCCGAGAGCTGAGAGTAGACGGCGGACCGGCGTTGCACGGCCTGACGGAGCTGCGCACCGTACCCGCGGGTGTCCGGCGCAAATCGGGCGAGGTCGGCCAGCGCGCGAAGGGCCCGAGCCAGCGGCTTCCACATGGCCAGGCGTGCCCGCGCCGGCCAGAGCGCGTCGACGAACAGCATGGCGACGATGCCGACCAGGATCCCCAGGACACGGTCCTTGGCCGGCGTCAGATCCGTCGTCGGGCCGGATGGGTCCGTGACGCACATCGCGAAGGCCATGCCCGCCTGCATGCCCATGTAGGAGATGCGGGCGCTTCCCGCCGCGATCCACGCGCTGACCCAGAATCCCAGCCCGGCCACGATCAGTAGACCGCCGAGCGCCGTGATGTTCGGCATGGCGACCATGATCGTGACGATGCCGAGCGCACCTCCGAAGGCCGCGCCACCGATCCGGAGCAGGGACTTCTGGATCGTGGCGCCGAAGCTCGTCTGGCTCACGATCACCGCGGTCACGCCCGCCGTGACCAGCGCCGACCAGGTCAGGGCATGCATGACGACGTACGTGAACAGGATGGCCAGCGCCGCCTTGAGGGCGAGCGCGATGGCCTCCGTATTCTTCAGCGAGAAGGCGGGGGTGAGGAGCGGTGTGCGCGCCGGCGTGTCGAGGGCGGCCGCCACGATGGGCCGGGTCGGGTCGAGGAACCCGAGCGCGTTTCGCATGCGTCCGAGCGCCAGGCGCATGTCCTCGAGCGTCGGCCGGAGGCCGGCGACGCCTCCGTCCGGCTCGAGCGGGTCCAGGACCGGCGCGGTCGAAGCCGCGGGCGGCCGCCCCGTGGTGAGAGCCTCGGCAAGTCGCGTGCACTCCTCGCCAAGAATCCGAAAGCGGCGGCGAAGTCGCGCGTCCGGCGTGCTCGACCACTCGCGCGCGGCATCGACGAGCCACACGCCCGTGGTCACGAGACGATCCGCCTCCACGATGAGCGCCAGGTGCTCGGTGTGGCGCTGCCGGAGCGAGGGATGCCGGGCCTCGGTGTTGGCGAGCAGATCGAGCTCGGTGGTGAGATCCTCGCTGGCCAGCGCGGGCACGGGCGGCGCGTCGTCGCCTCGGTCTTCGCGCGCCGCGAGCGCGGCGAGAACCCGCGCGACGGACTCGAGGCGCGCGGCGAGCGCTTCGCGCAGCTTGACCTCGGGATCGTCCGGCCAGAGGACAAGTTGCGCGCCCGTGCCGCAGATCACGCCGATGACGATGGCGACGATGCGCCAGAGCCCCGTCTCGACGGCCGCAGACGCGTCGGCGCCGGGCGGGTAGAAGGTCACGAGCACGAACGTGAGGGAGCCCAGGATCATCACGTAGGACTCGGTGGTGGTGAGCGAGGCGAAGATGCCCAGACCGACCACGGCGGCCAGCACGGGCACGTAGAGGGCGGGCAGGTCCGCGAAGGTGCAGACGACCAGGATGCCGGCCAGTCCGCCCACGAGCGTGCCGATCACGCGCCGGATGGCTTTGCGGAGAGAGGCGCCGGCGTCCGCCTGGCTCACCGTGAAGATGGTCGTGATGGCCCAGTGGCCGTGGGGAAAGGCCCCCTCGCCCAGCAGGACGGTCACGATCACCGCCGCGAGAGCACCGGCCACGATCCTGAGCGCGGCGAGCCAACGCCCGGGCGTCGGCGCGAGCTCGCGCCGCAGGAACGCGAGGAAGGTCACCGCCCCTTGATCGTCACCACGGCCGTGGCGCCCATGCGGAACGGCCGCTGGGGATCGCGCTCCTCGAGCAGGATGCGCACGGGGAACCGGCTGGCCAGGCGCACCCAGTTGAGCGTGCGGGGCACGTCGGGCAGCACGCCGACGGTCGCCCCCTGGTCCGGATAGTTCGCCCAGCCGATGCCCTGGACCACACCGCGGAAGCGGCGGTTCGGATAGCTCAAGAGGTAGACCTCGGCCATCATGCCGGGCCGGATGGAGTCCACGTAGGTCTCGCGGAAATTCGCCATCACGTACCAGGCGCGATCGTCCACGAGGGCGAAGACCTGCTGGCCCTGTCGCGCGTACTCGCCCACCGCGATGTTGAGATTGGTGACGTAGGCATCGAACGGGGCGCGGACACGCGTGTAGCCCACGTCGAGCTCGGCGCTCTCCACCGCGGCCTCGGCGGCGGCGAGCCGTGCGTTGCGATCCGCGTACTGGGCGAGGAGCGCCTGGGCGCGCGAGCGCTCCTCGCGCGCCTGGTCGATGCCGACGGCAGCGCTCCCCCGCGCGGCCCTGGCCTGCGCCACGTTGGCCACCGCGGCCTGCTTTCGCTTCTGCGCCTCGACCACGGCGGCCTCCGCCGCGGTGAGCTTGCGCTGCGCCTCGCGCACGGCCGCCGTCGCGGCGTCCCGGCGGCTCCGGGCCTCGCTCACCCGATCGGCCGTGACGTACTGCTTGGCGAGCAGGGGCTCCACGCGCTTGAGGTAGTCCTCGGCATAGGCCTGCTCGGCCTGGAGGCGGGCCACGGCGGCCTCGGCGGCGGCGCGTTCGGCTTCACGCCGGGCAATCTCCGCATCGGCGGCCGGGGGCATGGTCTCGCGTCCCGCCAGCTCGGCTTCCGCAGCTGCCAGCCCTGCCTCGCGCCGGGTCACCTCGGCCGCCGCGGATCCGACGGCGCGCTCCTGCGCCTCGACCTCCTTCTTCGTGAGCTGGAGCTCCGCGCGCATGCGGGTCAGCCGCGCCTCGTAGGGCCGCGGGTCGATGACGAAGAGGAGATCGCCGGCCTTCACGCGCTGGTTGTCCACGACGTGGAGCTCGACGATGGGGCCGCTCACGTGCGGCGCGATGCCGACGACATTCGCGCGCACGGTGGCGTCGTCCGTACGCGGATGGATGTCGCTCAGGCGCCACGTCGCCAGACCGGTCACCACGGCACCCACCACGATGGCGATGCCGACGATCCGGCCGACCAAGGGGCGGGAGAAGCCCTGCGCACGAGGCGCGCGGTCGGGGGACTCTTCGTGGTCAGGCTCGGCCATCGCTCAGGTCCGGTAGAAGGTGAGCCACGTGAGCAGCGTGGTGAACACCCAGAGACTCGGGTAGATGAGCGTCAACGGGCCCAGATGCGGCTCGAGACCGCTGACAGCGAGGATCTGGCGGCCCACGGCAGTGAGCACCACGCCCACCGTCATGCAGACGATCCACGCCGGGAAGAAGGAGCCCTGGATGTTGAGGATGGGGTCGCAGCCGGCGGCGAACCCGCACGTGGCGGCCCCGACGGTGAATCGAAGCCACGCACCCCGGCTCACGCTCGCGCTCACGATGAGCGGAGCATAGCCCCGGCCCCCGGCGCGCCGCAAGCATTGGTCGGACGATACGCTATACTGCGGAAGATCGGAGAGCGGAGACCATCGCCACGTCGGGCGGACAGCACACACCGGCGCGGCGGCCCGCGGCCCGGGCCGCTTCGCGGAGGACGCGCGGCGCTCCTGCCGCGTTGGCCGTCATCGCTTTCCTCGCCGCCGGCTGCAGCCAGCTTCCGTTCTCGGCCGCGTGGGATCCTTACGCCGCCGCCCCACCCACCCCGGTCGCGCCCTGGCGCACGAGCGACGGCAACAAGCAGCCGCGCCTCGCCACGCTCATCGATCGCCTCAACAAGGAAGTCCAGATCGATCCGGACAAGGAGCACGGCCTGGCGGATCTGATCGATCTCGCGCAGCGCCTGCATCCCGAGACCTGGCGCGCGTGGGAGGAAGCCCGCGCGGCCGCGGCGCGGCTCGGGCGCTCGGAGAGCGCGTGGTTCCCCACGCTGGCGGCCCTGGCCGCCGGCGGCACGTCGCGCACGCTCGAGAAGGCCGGCGTGAGCGCGGGGGGAGCGGTGCCGGTGACCGGTCCGGAGGCCACGCCGGGCGTGCAGCTCTCGTGGATCCTCGTGGACTTCGGCCGGCGCAGCGCGGCCGTCGAGCAGGCCGGCTGGGAGGTCATGGAGGCCAACCTCCATTTCAACCGGAAGCACCAGGAGGTCGCGTTCAACGTGTCCGAGAGCTTCTTCGCCCTCGACGCGCGCCGGGCCCAGCTGACCTCGGCGAGGGCGACCCTGGAGCAGGCCAGCGCGGTGGCCGACGCCGTCCAGGCGCGGTTCGACCAGGGGCTGGCGACCCGGCCCGATCTGCTCCTGGCCTTGCAGGAGCGGGCCCGCGCCGCTTTCGAGGTGCAGGACGCCGAGGGGCGCATCGCCGACGCGCGGGCTCGCCTCGCGGAGAGCATCGGCATCCCGCCCAGCCTGCCGCTGAAGGTGGCCGAGATCGCCTCGATTCCGCTGCCGAGCGAGCTGCCCGTCACCGTGGAGCACGTGATGGACCGCTCGCTCGTGCGGCGTCCGGATCTGGCGGCCCGCCTCGCCGCCCTGCGCGCCCGCGAGGCCGAGGTCAAGAAGGCCCGGGCGCAGTTCCTCCCGCAGCTCGGAGTCTCGAGCTCCGTCGGAGGCGAGTTCGGCCGCTACACGTTCGGCAGCGGCGACACCATCAACTACCAGCGCGAGGTGTACGGCGCCTTCCTCAACTTCAGCTGGACGCTGTTCGACGGATTCGATCGCGACAATCGCGTGCGCGAGGCCGCCGCGCAGCGCGGCGCCGCGGAAGCGCAGGTGGCGGCGCTCGAGCTGCAGGTCATCCGGCAGGTGTGGCAGGCCTACACGGACGTGAAGACCTCGCTCGGGAAGCGGGACTACGCGCTGGCGCTCCTGTCCGCCTCGGAGGAGGCCTATGCGGCCACGCTCGAGTCCTACCAGTCCGCGGGACTGGCCACCGTGCTGGACCTCTTGGCCGCCCAGCGCGATCTGGCCCGGGCCCGCTTCACGGAGATCCAGAGCCGCGCCGATCTCCTTCGCGCGAGCGCCGCGCTCGTCTACGCGGCGGGAGACTGACGCGCCGCGCTTCGAAGGCTAGGGCGCGACGGCCGACACGTCCGCGACATCGAGGGTGGTGACGCGGCGGAGCTCGCGCCGATAGCGCGTGTCGTCGAACGGTTTCGCGCGATGCATGGTGGCGCGGTTGTCCCAGATGACGAGATCGCCCACGCGCCACTCGTGGCGGTAGACGAACTGCGGCTGGGTCGCGTGCTCCATGAGGTCGCGGAGGAAGAGCCGCCCTTCCGGCACGGGCCAGTCGACGATGCAGGAGGCGTGCGAGGCGAGGTAGAGCGAGCGCCGGTTCGAGCGCGGGAGGGTGCGGACGAGGGGATGGACGGCGC
>Ga0335071_10002669_pt1 | contig 18956 bp, 18 predicted proteins | sample Lox_Sample_15_FD_206724 | JGI IMG/M metagenome (GOLD analysis project Ga0335071, IMG submission 206724) | Soil microbial communities from Loxahatchee National Wildlife Refuge, Florida, United States - Lox_Sample_1.5 | ecosystem: Environmental > Terrestrial > Soil > Wetlands | place: USA...
AGCTGATCAAACAAAGGCACAGCCAGATCCTCAAATGTCAGGGCGGGCAAGGTGTGATCTGGCACCTCCATAGCATAAAACGCAAAATCCCGGATTTTATTCCCGGCCTCACAAAAAATATTTCCTGGCGTTGTTCGGGAATATTTCGCCGGTTTTGCGGTTCTCCTCGGCAGCAAGCACACAAACTGCAGGAGGACGCATGAAGCAAAACGACCGCAGATCATTTCTCAAAATCGCCGGCGCGTCGCTGGGAATCGGAGTCTTGTACTCCGCGTACCCGGCCGCGGCAGCTACGGGTGAATCCGGCGCGCTGTTTTCGGCGCTGGGCCGGGCCAACGGCGAAAAACCGTCGCCATTTTCCTTCGTTCAGCTCAGCGATGCGCATGTCGGGTTCAACGGGCCACCCGATCCCCTTGGGACCAAAGCTTTCGAACGCGCCGTCGACATGATCAACGCGCTGCGGCAACGTCCGGATCTGGTTTTGTTTACCGGGGACCTGACGCACGATACCGAGGACCGCAACGTCCACGTGCAGCGGATGAAGCAGTTCCAGGAGATCTCAAAGAAGATCCAAGTGCCGCTGATCAAGTGCGTTCCCGGCGAACACGACGCCGGGCTCGACGGCGGCGAGTTGTACCGGGAATTTTTCGGCGAGAGTCATTACTCGTTTGACCATCGGGGCGTGCACTTCGTTGCACTGGATAATGTCTCGCGCGCCAAACCGGAAGTTGGCGCGGAGCAGCTTGCGTGGCTCAAAAAAGACCTGGAGCGCTTTTCGAAAACAGCGCCGATCGTCGTGTTCACGCACCGTCCGCTGTTCGATTTGCGGCCGGAGTGGGAATGGTTTACCAGCGACGGCGACGACGTAATGAACATACTCTCCGCCTATGACAATCTGACGGTGCTATACGGGCACATTCACCGGGACGACGAGCACCAGACCGGCGCAGTGCATCACTACGCGGCCAAGTCACTGATTTTCGCGTTTCCGGATCCTAACTCGCCGCCGGGCCCGCGCAAACCCATTCCCTTTGACAAGGATCATCCGTTCAAAAACCTGGGCATTCGGACCGTGAGTTTCAACGGGAAGACGCAGCCGAATTCCAAGCCGCTGTCGATCGACGATGTGGAACTCACTGCTCGTGAGTTTCGCGAGATCAACGGCGTACACCAATTGCTGCGGAATCCCCTGGTGTAACCGGAACAAGTTCAATCTCAAAAACAGGAGAATAAACCTCAGATGAAGACGTACAAGACTGCATTTTTGGCTGTGATCTGCCTTGGCATTGCAGCCCTGACCGGGACCAGCAGCATGCACGCCGATGATGTTCCCGTTGTGGAAATCACGGCCAAGCGCTTCGCCTTCAGCCCCGACAAGATTACGCTGAAGCGCGGACAGACGGTGAAGCTTCGGCTGCACAGCGAGGACGTCACGCACGGATTCTTTCTTCGCCCGCTCAAACTGGACGAGGAAATTCCCGCAGGACAAACGGTGGATGTGACCGTAACACCGCAATCGGCAGGTACATTCACAACGATCTGCGACCACTTCTGCGGCGCCAACCACGGCAACATGGCGATGACGATCGTGGTGGAGTAGTTATGCGTCATTCTTCCACGTTACAGGCCCGAGGCGCCGCCTTGCTCGCGGCGGCGCTTCTGGCGCTCGCAGGATGCCAGGTACGGACGCCTGGGCGTCTGGAAACATCTGTCATGCAAAGCGCGAAACGGCGGCTTACGGTGGGTGGACGCTCGGACGTGAATCCGTTGGCAGTGACTGCGGACAACATCCACGCTGGGCAGCGAAATTTCGGGGCATACTGCATGGTTTGTCATGGTCTAGACGGACAAAACACAGGAGTGCCGTTTGCCGACAGGATGTCTCCGCCCGTGCCAGAGTTGAATTCGACCTCGGTGCAAGCGTATACCGACGGTCAGTTGCACTGGATTATTCAGAATGGAGTTTCTCCCTCGGGCATGCCGGCTTCCAAGAATTTCTTCCATGACGAGGAGATCTGGCAGTTGGTGTTGTACATACGCCATCTGCCAACGAAAGGAAGCCTCGGCGAGCCGCCGGTGTACGGCGGAGAGGCGCCAGCGCAAAAATCTCAGAAATAGCGGGGATGTGATTTGTAGCTGAAGTTGTCGCCAGGGGAAGTTTTCGGTGCGTAAACCAGACCTAGCTCGCGGCCGGGCGGAAGCTGTCGGCGAAGGCGTCGGTGACGGTGTATTGCATCACGTGCTCATACTCCGGGCCCAGGAAACGGCGCAGGCGATCTGTGTTCATGATGTACTCGCCTGTCATATAAGGCAAGGCGTCGGGGGGAATCGCTGAGATTTTCTGCTGCCAGAGGAATTTCAGTACCTGGCGCATCGCCCATTTTCCCGGCACGCGCACCAGCCTGGCCTGGGCGATCTCGATGCAGCGTGCGAAAGTGAGTGAGTCGCCGCGCCCGGCGACATTCAGTACCGTAAGGCGTTGCGTTTCCGGTTCGCGCTGGAGAATGTGGCGCAGCAGGCGCGCCATGTCGTCCACGTGAATAAACTGGATCCTGTTATCCAGGTACTGTTGCCCGCGCGGCAGCATGCAGGGTAGCCGCTTACCCTCGGCACGCATGCGTTCCGCGCGCGGGCCCTTGCCATTAGGTGTCCCGCGGAAAGCCCCCATCAGATAGTTCTCAACACTGGCGCCTGCATAAATGTGAGGGCGAAGGATATACACGCTGCAACCGCGCAAGGCAGCGCAGCGTTGCTGCACCACTTCGTCGGACTCTTTTTTGTGCACAGCGTAGGGCAGTGTATGCGCCATCAGCGGAGACTCCTCCGTGACGGCTGATTTCAGGTCCGGGCCGTAGGCGGAGACACTGCTCGGAAAAATGAACTGCTTGATACCATCTTCGGAGGTGCGGTTGACCTCAGTGATGGCCTCCATTATGCGTGCCGTCCCGGCCACATTGATCTGCCACATGCGCTGCACATCGAGCACGCCCGTGCGCACCGGGTCGATGACAAAGGCAAGATGAATGACCGCGTAGGCGTGGGTATCGCGCAAAAGTTCGTAGAGGGTGCGGGTGGAGGATTCTTCTCCGAGATCCATCTGCTCGAACTGGATTTCGGAGTCCGTACGCGGGGCGGTCATATCCACCCCGATGACCGAGTACCGTCCGAGCAAGGGCAATAACCTGGAGCCCAGGTTTCCAGCGACGCCAGTGACGACCACAACCGGTTTCGCCATTCAGTCCTGTTTCCCCGCAGGCGTGGGGGTTGGAGCCTGAGCCGGACCGCTCTGTGGACGTGGGGAGGGCGTTCCGGAAGCCGGAGCCATGCGGGGACCTCCGACTCCGCCCATGCGCGGTCCAGGCACCGGTCCGGTGCCACCTGGACCGAAGTATGCCTCATTCGATTCGACTTGGAAGGAGCCGTTTACCTTATCCATCATTTCGCGAGAGCGATCATTCTGCATTCTGGTGCGAATCTCTTCCTTCGCCTGATCGAAGGTCAACTGGTCCTTGCCCACAACCTTGTAGATATAGTGTCCGCCGGAGTCGTTGATCACCTGTGAGACATCGCCTGGTTTCAGATCGAAGACGGCAGCGTGTGCCGGCGGCAAACCGGAACGCCGCACCTTCGGAAGCGTCACAGTCGGCGATTCAATCTTCATGCCGGCGGCTTCGAAAGCTCCTTTTTGCAACTTGACGAAGTCCTCGCCGGCAACGGCGCGAGCGCGTAAATCTTCGGCCAGCTTTGCCATCGCCTGCTCGCCCTCCGCCGCCTTGGCCTTTTCCGCTTCTTGCTTGGCCTTCTTTTGTTCCTCGGTCAGGGTTTCGTTCTTCTCGCCTTCATCCTTCAATTCTGCTTGCGCTTGCCTGGCACGCGGTACGAAAAGACGTTCCAGGTTGAACTGCTCGAAAGCGGGGGTGTTGGATTTGTAATAGCTCTCGATATCTTCCGGAGGAACTTTCGCTGCCTCGGCCTGTATGCTGCGGGTCAGTTCGTTCGAGAGGAGTTGCATGGTTTGAATGCGGACCATCTCCTTGAACTGGGGAGTTTTATCCAGGCCTTTTTTCTTAGCGGCTTCCGACATGGCAATGAGACGGGGCAACGCATTGGCGATTTGTCTCTTGATCTGGGGCGAAGGATTGGGCACGCTGGCAACGATTTTCTCGAACTCTTCTTTGGTCACGATGGTCTTACAGTCCGAGGCCGCCGGTTTCGGGAGAGCTGGCTTGGCCGCACCGGGAGCAGCTTTGGGCTTCGGCGGTGTGGAACATACGCCCTTAATCGTCAGAACCGCAGCGTCCGGCGCAACGGAAGCGGAAGTATCGGACGGCTGAGGCTGTGCGCTAGAAGCTGCGGACGTGGCGTGTTGCGCCGTGGGGGCGGACCCGGGGGCGGCTTGTCCCCATGCCAGCGCTCCGAGCAAGATGAAAATCAAGCAGCCTATACGCATAGAACAGTGCCTCCACTATTAGGTCCGGTGCATGTGGAAATTTGCGAGCAGAAAATCCTAGCACAATGCCCCGGTCATGCCCGTGTCGGGATTCACAGGCGCAGGGGAAGCGTCCTGCGTTAAGCGATAACGTTCCGGGCACATAATTGGCGCTTTTTCCCGGCCCCGGCGATAATTCGTGTATGTCGGGTAGTTCCGTCATGTCCTCACCGGAGTCGATGCGTGCCGAAAAGCGCGGCGCCGCGGGCAATTCCGTGATCGCGGCCGTCGTGATCACGGGATTGAAACTGGTGGTTGGCATCACGACCGGCAGCCTGGGAATCCTGTCCGAGGCGGCCCATTCCGGTCTGGACTTGATCGCTGCCCTGATCACATTCTTTTCGGTCGGCGTCTCGGATAAGCCTGCCGATGCTGAACACCAGTACGGGCACGGCAAGGTGGAGAACTTCTCCGCTTTCGTGGAAACCGGACTCCTGTTGCTGACCTGCGGCTGGATTATCTACGAAGCCATGCTCCGGCTGTTTTTCCGTCACGTTGAGATTGAGCCCACTGCGGGGGCGTTTGCCGTCATGCTGATCTCAATGGGGGTCGATTTCTGGCGCTCGCGGGTCTTAGGCCGTATCGCTACGAAATACGACAGCCAGGCGTTGGAGGCCGATGCGCTGCACTTCTCAACCGATATCTGGTCGGCGGGCGTCGTCGTTCTGGGGCTGATCCTGGTGATGGCCGGGCGCACCTGGGGGATCGACTGGTTGCGTGATTCGGACCCGATCGCAGCGCTTTTTGTCGCAGGTGTAGTGGTTTCGGTGAGTTGGCGGCTGGCGCGGCGGACGATTGACGCTCTGCTGGATGCGGCCCCCGCTGGAGTTCGGTCGCAGATTCAAGACGCGGTGTCGCACGTGGACGGAGTGCTGGAAGTGGATCGCATCCGCATCCGGCGGGCCGGCAAGCGCTACTTCGCCGACATCAACGTGGGCATGGCGAGGACGGTCACTTTTCAGCGCTCCCGGCAGCTCGCCGCGGCTGTGTCTGACGCGGTGCGCCACATTCTTCCCGATTCCGACGTGACGGTTCAATCTCTGCCCCGGGCGCAACATTCGGAGAACATTTTTGACCGAATCCGGGCCGTGGCCACGCATCACAACCTCAACGTCCACGACATCAGCGTGCAGGATTTCGGTGGCCGGATCCATGTGGAGCAACACATCGAACTGGATGAACGCATGACGCTCAAGCAGGCGCACGATCAGGTGACAGAACTTGAGACCGAAATGCGGCAGGAGATGCCAGAGATCTGCGAAATCCTGACGCACATCGAGAGCGAACCCGCTACGATCGAAACGCCGGAGGAATTACTCAGTGACCAGGAACTTGAGCGGCGGCTCAGGCAGGTTGCGGCGGAATCCGCGGAGATCCTGGATGTCCACGATTTCGTTTTCAAGCGCGTTCGGGGGCGCCTTTTTGTCTCGTGTCACTGCACTTTCCCCGATCATCTCTCGCTGGCCCGCGTGCATGATCTGCAAACCGAATTGGAGATCCGCTTCAAACAAAAGGCGCCGGAGCTATTCCGGGTCCTGATTCATCCCGAACCCAGTACCGACAACCGGAGGTAGATTGTGATTCACGCCACGGTCCTTTGGACCGACAACGAGCGATACGTTGCCGAAGCGACTTCCCGCCACTCCATCGTGATGGATACGGCGGTGGAGAAAAGTGCGAATAGTCCGATGGAGTTGGTGCTCATCGCGCTCTGTGGATGCACTGCTTCGGACGTTGTGGGCATCCTTCGAAAGAAACGAGAGGCCTTCACCGGGCTCGAAGTGCGCGCGGAAGGCGAGCGCGCGTCGGGCTATCCGGCAGTGTATACGGCGATCAAGCTGACTTACCGTGTTCGTGGTAAAGTGACCGCCAAGGCCATGGAGGATGCCGTTCGCCTGTCGAAAGAAAAGTATTGTTCGGTATCCGCCATGCTGGGGAAGACAGTCAAAATCACTACTCAGATCGAGTACGAGGAGTAACGAGGCAAACGGTGATGGCACCTCACATCACGATGTACACGCAACCCAATTGCATCTCGTGCGAGTTGATGCGGGTCTTTCTCGAAGCACGGGAGTTTGCCTTCGAAGAGCGCGACATCAGCAAAGACCCGGCCGCTCGCCAGATCATGACCGAAATCTACGACAGTTATGAAACGCCGACCGTCGTGGTCTCTCTTGAAACTACGGAGGAAGTGGTTGTCGGTTTCGATCCGGATCGTGTTGACCAGTTGGTTGCGGGTCCATCCTCGGATTCGGTGAGCGAATCCTGAACTCATCGAAGGCCAAAGAGACCCCTCATCCGCTACGTGGGTATGTGTTCATCGCGGCCGCCGCATTTCTGTGGGGCATATCTGCCACCCTGGGGCGTGCGGTGTTCACAGAACGACTACCTCTGCGTGGAGAACTCGTACACCCGATTGATCCGGTCATTCTCTCCCAAACGCGAACGTCGTTCTCGCTCTTGGTGCTGCTTCCTTTACTCACTTTCCGAAAGGGGTGGGAGCGAATCCGGCTTCAAAAAAATGATCTTATCTTCTGCGTCACACTGGGAATGCTGGGAGTGGCGGCATCCAACTATTTCTATTACGTGGCGATTCAGAGAACCAGTGTGGCGGTGGCAATCATTCTGCAGTATATGGCGCCGGTCTGGGTGCTGTTCTACGTCGTAATGCGCGGTCAGCAGAAGCTCACATTACAAAGGGTCGGTGCGGTCGTTGTGGCGATCACGGGGATCGCTTTCACCATTGGACTGGCAGGGGGCAAGTCGGCGCTGCACTTGGATTCGTACGGAGTGCTTGCCGCGATGATCGCCTCGTTCTGCTTTGCTTTCTATAATGTCGGTGGTCACCGGATCCTTGCGCGTTACGACCGTTGGCGTGTACTGGTCTGGACGCTGGGATCCGCCTCGCTTTTGTGGTTCTTCGTGAATCCGCCCTGGAAGATAGCCCATGCCCACTACACGGGCCCCCAGTGGCTGTTTCTCCTCGTGTTTTCGGTGGTGTCTGTGCTGGGTCCGTTCTCGTTGTACTTCCTGGGACTGCAACATCTGGAGCCCAGCCGCGCCATTATCGCCAGTTGCCTGGAGCCAGTATTCTCGATCGCACTTGCAGCAACGCTGCTGGGCGAGGGACTGCATTCCATCCAAGCCTTCGGGATGCTGTTGGTTCTGTCGGCGATTGTGATCGTGCAGCTACCCTCGCGAGGCGCGCCGGAGCAGCAAACCGTCGTGGTCGATCCCGTCGAATAGGGAACTCGCCGGCGTTATCCCTGCAGATTTTTCGATCGGGCCAGAAGGTGGAAATAACGGCGCGCCTTTCTTACGTCATGTGCGATCTGTTCACGGAGCGCCTCTACGGTGGGGAATTTCAATTCGTCGCGTAGACGGTCGATAAAGCAGATCTCAACCTCCGTATCCGGAGTCAAATCCAGGGGATGAAAGTTCAAGAGATGTGTTTCGATGGCAAACAATTCCGCGCCGAAAGTTGGCCGATTGCCTACGTTCGTGACGGATTCGAAGGTCTCGGCGGCAACCCGGGTGCAGGTGATGTACACACCATGCCTGGGCACGAGTTCTTCATAACGCGCAAGGTTGATGGTGGGCACGGTGTACCTGGAACCGTAGCCACGCCCGCGTCCCGGCGCGCCCAGGATGCAAAACGGACGCGCCAGCAAGTGCCTTGCCCGGCTTACACGTCCTTCGCGGGCCAACTTGCGGATCTGGCTGCTGGAAACGGTTTCTCCCCTCAGCTTCATCTCGGGGTAGGTGATGACATCAAATCCCATTTCGCGGCCCAGTTCTGTCAGCAGGTGCATGTCGCCCGAGGCCTTGTGTCCGAAGCGGAAGTTATATCCCTCGTGCACCTCGCGCGCGTGAAGCTTTTTCCGCAGGATGCGGTCGGCGAATTGCCTGGGTGTCATCAGCGAAAGATCGCGGGCGAAGGGAAGCAACAAAACAGCGTCAATTCCGGTGGCTTGCAGCAGGCGCAGTTTCTCAGGCGCAGGTGTGAGCAACTTGAACTCTGAGTCCGGACGCAGGATCCGGGACGGGTGCGGTTCGAAGGTGACAGCCACTGCCCTGCCATCAAAGTGCCGCGCCCGCTGCACGATTTCGCGGAGAACGTGCGCATGGGCCCGGTGGACTCCGTCAAAGTTTCCGACACTGATTACGGTCGGGCCGAAGTCCGGGGGGATTTCCTCAAGTGAGCGGAAAATCTGCATAAATTGTTACTTGTTGATTTCTGATTGCTGATCTCAGGCGGTGGAGCGCTTCGGGTTTTGGATCATCAATCACCCATTTCGAATTCTGGATCGAAGTCACGTCAGATTTCAAACTCCAGCTTGAGTCCATCGTGCGCCAGCCGGACATGCTTGGGTAATGTCGCGTTCGTCGCCTCGTGCGGCAAGTCGTGACAAATATGGGTGAAGAAGGCTCGCTTCGGCCTGAGCCGTTCCACAATGGAGAGCGAGTTTTTCACCGTGGAGTGGGTGGGGTGCGGCTTATGCCGCAGCGCGTCGAGAAAAAGAATATCCAGGCCCCCCAACTGGTGAAACGACTGCTCTGGAATTTCGCTGTGATCGGTGAGATAGGCTGCCGACCCGAAACGGTAGCCATAGATCTGCGTTTCTCCGTGGATCAGCACGACAGGCTCGAACTTCACGCCTAAGACATTTACCGGGCCGTCAATGGGCCGCAGTTCCAGTTGCGGCAGCCCGCCGAATTTGTAGTCGGCGTCGAAGATGTAGGCGAACATCCTGCGGATAAATGCTGCCGCTTCCGGCCGAGCGTAAAGAGGAAGCTTCTCCGGCTTATGGCGATAGCTGAGCGGCCGCAGATCGTCGATGCCCAGAATGTGATCGGCGTGCGTATGGGTATACAGAACCGCGTCGACCTGCGTGATGTTCTCCCGAATCGCCTGGTTATAAAAATCGGGTGTGGTATCGATCAGTACGACCTTCCCATCGTACTCCAGCATGATCGAGGGACGTGTGCGCTTGTCGTGAGGATCCCTGGAGTGGCAAACGGCGCAATCGCATCCCAGCGTGGGCACGCCCATGGATGTCCCACTGCCCAGTACGGTCAAGATCGCTTTCATCTTTCCGCTTTCATCTTCCACTGGTGCCCGTGGCCGGTCCCTGTTGCGGAGGCCGGGCTAGAGCGTTCGTGACCTCGACATAGGCCATACGAAGTTCGTAAAGGCTGTTCTGAAGGAAGTTTTCTTCCGTCGGGGTCAGATTGCCCTTGGTTTTCTCGGAGATTAAACTCAGGGTGTCGATCGTCTGTCGCGCTCCGATGATATCGATGCGCGGCTGGGCGCCCTGCTCACGCATTAGCCCAAGTTGCAGCATGGCGGTCATGTAGAGAGAAGCCAGAAAGCGCTCGAACGTCATGACCAGGTCCTTGGCCGAGTGACCGCTTAACTCGACTTGGGAATCCAGTTCTTTGGCAGAAGCCTTGTAGGCATCGGCCTGCGCTTGCTGCTCCGCATGGCTGGGCGGCGTCGGCATCTCCTCCGTCGCGGCGGCCTGTTCTTTTTTCGACGGTTCTTCGTTCGGCGGCGCGGTTGTTGCAGGTCCCGGTGAGGGGCGCGATTCATTCCCCTCCGGGCTTTCCTTGCGCAACTCGCCTTCAGAAGTGAACAGCCGCCGATCGGTTACAGTGAATCCAGATTGTTCATTTTTTTTCTCAGCCATAACTCTTCCTCAGAAGCAATCGATTGATGATGAAACCGCGCGATGCCAGTTGAACAGTGCCATCCGGTCAAGCCGGAAGTTTTTCCGCGGACGGGATCTCGCCCGCTACGTGCGCGGGCGCAACCGGCAGTTGAACCACTCTCGCCTGGGTGCCAGCAATGAGAACGTCGCGGCCGGGAGTTGCGATTTCGCGCCGGATGTATCCCAAAGATACGGTTCTCTCCGCACCATCAGTCCGGATCATTGCAACGCTGGTGATCTCGCCCACATCTTTGCTGCCGCTCGAGATTTTGGCGCCCGGTGCGATGGGAGCCGGTCCATCCGCGAGAAATCCCGCAAACTTGCGATGGACGGCCCCGCGCGACCGAATGCGCTCCACGATCTCCTGTCCGACATAACAGCCTTTGTTGAAATTCAAGGCACGAACTTGCTCGGTCTCCTGTGGAAGGTCGCGCTCGCGAATATCAACACCGTATAAGGGAATTCCGGAGAGGATGCGATGCAGTTCGAGCGCCTCCGTTCCGACGGGGGCGGCACCGTGGGCCACCAACACGTCCCAGGTCTTGCGCACGTCGGCCGCATCGAGCCATAGTTCAAAACTTTCAACGATGGGATCGTCCCCGCGGACAACCGGGCAGGTGCTGCAAGCGCAATCGCACGTGCACGTCGCATCTCTGATCTGGAGCGGCTGGATTTCCGGAATCCCGATCCCCGCGGCTCGAGCAATCTCCCGCGCCTTGGGCCCCGCGATGCCCAGCGTCGTTCGCTGATCGCTATCGTTCGTGACCTGAACATCATCCATGATGATGTAGTGGTCAAAGGTCGCCAGTACCTTTTCCAATTGACTGCGGTCGGTTTCCACCGTGATTGCATCGCCGCGGTTGTACCCGTAAAGGTCACCCAAGATGTGGCCTTGGGGATTCAGCAGGAAAGCGTAAACCCCGGAGCCGGTGGCAAGGTCCCGGATGTTGTTGGTGACCATGCCGTTCAGCCAGCGTACGCGGTCGTTTCCGGTCAGAGAGATTTGAGCTCGATAGCCAAGATCATAGACAGCGCAGCCGGTTCGCAGAAATGTCAGTTCCTGCTGCGGATCGGAAAACCTCGTCGCCGTGGCCGCCCCCCGATACTCACCGATGCCAGTGGCTCCTAATGCTTCGCCACGTTGTTGTAATGGTGTAAGCCCCATAAGAGATACTTTAATTATAGCGAGGAACGGCTCGTAGAGACTTAGCGAGCCAACGCTCCATGGGCTATGGGGCGCGTATTCGGGAGCGAGAGCATTATTCTGGGGTGAGAGGCGTGAGAAAAGAGAAGGCCGGGCATCGTGGCGATGCCCGGCCGAGGAGCGTTGTTAGTTTTCCTGGGCGATTTTGGCGATCTCGTCATCCGTGAGTACGCGGTTGTAGACCCGCATGTCATCCAGATGCCCTTTGAAGCCCCAGATCGGCTCAAAACCTTCTAGAGCAGGGAAGGACCCAATTGTGAACGGGCCGGCTGTGTTGAAGTTATAGGCGAAGTCTTCCGGAGCGAAGCGTTCATCCGAGGCAAACGTGAGCGGGGCTTGCGCTCCGTTGTAGTAAATCTTCAACAGTTGATTGGTCTGATCGATGACGAATGCCAGGTGGTACCACGAGCCGGGCTGGATCAGCCCGGGTGCGGTGACCCACTTGCCCCCGGTGGTGCCGTTGCCTACCTCAATGACCACCGACTGATCACTGGTTTCCCAACGGTTGATGCAGAGTTTGAAACCGTTGGTGGCCTCACCCGTACCCGCATTGGCCATGACGGTATTGATACTGTCCTGAATCGGGTTATCGACATTGACCCAGACGGTCACGGTCAACTGCGTGCCCAGGTTAATGTTGGAAACCCCGTTCTGGCCGGTGCCGTCCAGGTACAAGCTGGCACCGCCCTCGTGTACGACATCTTCGACAAAGGACCCTGTGATACTGCCGAGCAGGTTGCCGTTGCCGGAGGAGTCATTGCCGTTGCCGTTAAATTTCCATTGCGCCAGGATATCGGCGTAGGAGAGCGTGGTGAAGTTGAAGGCGATCGCGCCGGGGAGTCTGTTTCCCTGGAGATCGCGCACATTCGTGCCGACGGTGACCGTGTACTCGGTCGCCTGATCGAGCGGCACCTCCGGCGCGACACTCACGGTTGCGCAACCGGAATCGCAAGTGACGGTGGCCGGAACAGTCTGCGAGTTACTGGTTTGTTGCAATTGGAAGTTGTCGGCGGTGATTGTGGACGGATCGAGAGCGAAGTGGAAGGGAATACGCACGATGATTTCCGGATCCACTTCGATGGCATTGCCCCCCGGAGAGATGGTATTGGCGCCATACCAGTCGCTGAGCAGGCGCGCCTTCACGATCAGCGGGAAGTCGGCGGTATCGCTGGCCGAGCCCCGGCTGATGGTGGCGGTCATGGTCACGTTCGCGTCCTGATCGGAAGGAACCGTGACTCCGCCGGAGACAGATATGACGTCCGAATTGCTCGAGGCCCACGCAATCGTACTGCCGTTGGTGCCCGAGGTAGGCAGCACAATATTTCCCCTAACACTCGAGGCGTTGTCGCCGGGCGCAAACTGGATGGCGATCGCGGCTTTATCAGCAGCCACGGCGGCGGCATCGGACATCACAGGCTGGACCGTCAGGAGGAAAACTTTCGTGTCGCTGACAGCGTGCGAAGTAATCGTGGCGGTCAACGAAACCGATACGGGCTCGCTCGACGGCTGACTGACAATGCCGCCCGCGGAGATCGTGTCGGGTGTGTCGGATTCCCAGGAGACGGTGCAGTTGTCGGCGCCACTTGCGGTGAGCCCTACATTCTGGGTCACACTCAAGGCGGAGTCGCCCTCTGCGTAGACGATATCGAGCGCGGCCTTGGCGACTGCAACAGCGGCCTCGTCCGTGAGCTGCCCTTTGACGGTGATCAGGAACTGTGCCGTGTCGCCGGCCTGGTGGGAAGTAATTGTGGCGGTGAGGGTTACCTGAGCGTCTCCGATGGGCGGACGCTGGACGGTGCCATCCGTTGCCACCAGAGATGGCGCACTTGACGCCCAGCTGATTGCACACTGGCTGCTACCGCTGGTGGGAAGCGTGAGATTCTGCGTAACGCTGTTGGCCGAATCGCCTTCGGCATAGGCGATCTGCAGAGCGGCTTTCGCGGCTGCTACGGCCTCGGCATCGGTCATCTGCGCCTTGACGGTCACGATGAATAGCTTGGAATCGCTGGCTGCATTCAGGCTAATGGTTGCTGTCAGGGTGACGGGAACATCGCCAGTGACGGGACGAGAAACACTGCCATTCACTCCGACGAGTGTGGGGTCGCTCGAGGCCCAAGTCACTGTCGCCCCGTAGGCGCCGCTCGCGGGCAGCGAGAGATTTTGCGTGACCGTGGTCGCCCCGTCGCCGGGAGCGTAGCCGATTTGAAGCGCGGCTTTCGCTGCGGCAACGCCCTGGGCATCGCTCAGGTGCGGCTTCACGATGATGGGGAAGTTTCTGCTGTCGGTGGCCGCTCCGACGGTGATGGTGGCCGTGAGCGTGACGTTGGCGGAGCCGGTTTGGGGCTGAGTGACCACGCCCTCGTTCGTGACTACATCGGTGTTGCTGCTGGCCCAGCCGATCACGCTGTTATCGACCCCAGTCAGGGGCAAGGTCACGTTTTGTGTGACGCTGGAGGCCGAATCGCCTGATGCGTAGCCGATCTGAAGTGCAGCTTTGGCTGCCGCCACGGCCTGAAGGTCCGTCATTTGCGCTTTCACTACGAGCGGAAAGAGCTTGGTATCGCTCGCGCTTCCTACCGTGATAGTGGCGGTGAGTGTCACATTCGCATCACCCGTTAGCGGTTGCTGGACAACGCCCGTGTTGGATACGACTGCGGGCGTCCCCGAGACCCATGCGATCGAACTGCCGTCGATGCCGGTGGCGGGCAGGGTCAGGTTCTGCGTAACGCTTGCGGCTGAGTCCCCGGAAGCATAGGTGATGCCCAGCGCAGCTTTGGCTGCTGCGACGGCCTGCGCATCGGTGAGCTGCGCCTTCACTGTCAGTGGAAAGACCTTGGTGTCACTGGCAGGCGAGACCGTGATGGTGGCGGTGAGCGTGACATTCGCATCGGAAGTGGTGGGCGCAGTCACGACGCCCGCATTGGAGATTACGGACGGGTTGCTGGAAACCCATGCGATTGTGCTGCCGTCGAGGCCCGTGGCGGGTAAGGTCAGATTCTGAGAAACGCTCGAGGCGGAATCGCCTGCCGCAAAACCGATATTCAATACGGCTTTTGCGGCGGCTACTTTCTGCGCCGGCGTCAGATGGACGTCCTTCGTGGAAACGCCGCCGCAAGCGGCGAGTATCCCGATACAGAGCAGAGTGGACAAGCGGCACAATGAAACCTTTTTCATTTTGAACGACTCCAGAAGAGAGTTGTGCGGCGCACAGCATGCGTGCGGTCACTCTGGAGATATCGCCCTGCAGAGGAAAGGCATTAGGCTACGTTTGGGCGTAGACCTTCGAGGGAATCGGGATCATGGCTTCCGAAGGGTGTCATTCTGGGAAGTCGACCCAAGCCGGCCTTTTCAGGGAGAGACTACGTCGGCGTCCCGGTAGAGACGTTGCGACCAACGTCCCTACCCGGGATCGGATTTGAGAGACGAACCGCTAGTATCGGCGGGCGTTCGTGGCAAGTTCGTCATAGGGAACATCGCGAGGGATGTTGTAGCGGCTCATGATGTCCTGCATTTTGTGTTCGTCTTTTTCGACGTCGTCGCGGTCGCGTTTGCGCCGCGATTCCAGCCAGTGGTCGTAAATGCGATCAAAGCGCTGCTGGTCTTCAGGGGAGAACCGCTGATACTCGCGGCCGCCCTGGTACGCACCGTCTCCGTTTGCACTGGCAATTGCGTCGAAGGGCGTATCCGGCGGGATGTTATAGCGTGCCATGATGTCTTCCATGCGGCGGGCGTGCTCCTGAATGTCGTCGCGGTCGTTTCTCGCGCTTGCCCGCTGCCACTCGCCGTATTCGCGATTGAAAGCTCGCTGATCTTCAGGAGACATCTGGTTCTGCCATTGTCCGGTGTAAGCACGATCACGGTCATGATCGCGATCATGATCACGGTCAGGGTAGTTCTGCGCGGCCGCGGTCAGACCCAGCGCCATCAGAATAGCTAGAATGTGAGCCAATCTCTGCAATTGCCACCTCCAAGGGGAGTTTGCTTGCGACGATCTTATGAGTAGGACTATCGGCGGGGCACGGAGGTTGGCATGGCCGGGTGCTGAGCGAAGCTGAGTCAGGCGAAATCCGGCGAAGGATCGGGGATTTGTGGTAGTCGCCTCACGGCCGCGTAGTCCTCGGCCGTTTCTAAGAACGAAGTCAGATCCTAACGGGAACCACGCTCGCTTCGCTCGCGGGACGGACCATGGGTCCGTCCCTACACTCGCAGGATTCTTACTGATTGAGGGGCAACAGAGCCTGGCAGGCGGCTTCGCTGGGGATGGAGGCTCCGCTGGGCTGGACACGCAGAACGGCATCTTCGAAAGAGCAGAAGCTGCGGGTGCCCGTCTGGTTCAGGACGGTCGGAACTCCACTGGTGTAGTACTGCACCGAGGGAGGCCCACCGGCTCCGACCGCGGCAAAGTTGTATCCGCTCTTCACCCCGGCAGCCAGATCGCTTCCGATCAGGCAGGCCGTGACCGAGCTGGGAGTACAGGGAGAGATTCCGCCCAGGTTCGTCAGAGCCGTCGCATATCCCACTGTGGGATAGCTGGACTGGTAGGTGATCATCGCAGTATTGATGGTGCGGATGGAAGCCACCGCCGAGGATTCGTTGGCGGCCATCTTTGCACGCAGCAGGTTGGGAATCGCGATGGCGGCAATGATCAGGATGATCGCCACCACGATCAGCAATTCAATCAGAGAAAAACCTTTGGTTCGGCGCATGGGACTGGGAGCCCTCCACTGAGAATCTTCGCGCCAAATAGCTTATCACGCACGGGTTTTCGGGCCATGGCACTTGTGGGCCGGAGACTTTCTGGCAGGGGTAGAGTGGCTGCGCAGCGCGTTGAAGAGACCCGTTCTCGCAAACGGTATCGCTCGCGCAGATCGAGCTATCGCAATGCCAGGTCGCCGTTGAATTGCTGGATGGCGGCGTAACACTCGCAAGCGGAAGCTTCGAGCTGTTTGCGGTTGAGGATGCGCACGGAGCCACGCGTATATTCGATAATGTTTTTCTTCTGCAATGCGCTGGCGGCGACTGAAACGCTTGGGCGATCGGTGCCGAGCATGGTCGCGAGAAAATCATGCGTGATGGCCAAAAGGCCCGAGTTCACGCGATCTTGCGTGAGCAGGAGCCAGCGCGCAAGTCGTTGTTCCAGATCGTGTAACCGGTTGCAGCCCGCGGTTTGCGCAACCTGCAACCCGTGGATGGCGGCATAGCGGCTCAATGTTGCTTGCAAGGCCGGACTCGACAGCAATAAGGATTGCAGTGTTTCGATGCCGACGCGAAATCCCTCCCCGGATATCTGAACAACTGCAAGGTGAGGGTTTCTTCTTACTCCGGCGGCTATTTGCAAGGGGATAAAGCCTTCATTGCCTACCACTCCCACTTCGACACTTTCGCCCTTGCGGGTGGTCATTACGAGGGACATCATGCCGGAGTTAACGAAATAGGCCCAATCGAGTTTGGCATTTGGCTCATGAAGCCGAAGCCGTTGCGGAAGCTCTACGAATTCCAGATACGGGCGCAGCGCGGAAAACTCAGCGTCTGGCAGGGCGAGTAGAAGCTTGTTAACAACCGGTTTACCCTCAGGAGAAGTACGTTCGCCCGGTTGCAGCGTTGGCTGCAGAACCGTTTCGTCGACCGATACCTTCCTGTCGCGAAGATTGTTCACTTCCTGGGACGATGCCATACACGGGGTGAGATGCAGCGGAGGAGCGACACGCAACCTCGCGCCTTTTCCGTAAGGGTAGGGCAGAGCAGCCGCGGAAATTTGCTACAGAGTTCCCCCCTACTTTCTAAGTCTCAGGCCTACGGACGGATGGAGTGCTTCCCGGGAAACCTCGAAGAGTTTGCCGGGAATTTACATTACTTCTACAGACTCTTCATTACTCGCCTCGGAATTGCGCTGGAAGTCCTCGAAGCAGCAATACGCAAGGCAGTTCCGAAACGTGCGCGTCACCATTTTGTCTTTTGTTCGAGAGTCCAGATCGAGGTGGATCGGGCAGAAAATTCTGCCGCCCCGATTACGATTCCTTCGGCTCCGGCAACTGACCAGACTTACGCCGTTGCGGCGGAGCCCACCGCTCCAGTTGAGGCTTGCAAGCAACTGGGTCCGCAGGCATTTGACGAGAAAGCTCCAAAAGATCAATAAGTTGCTGAACGAGTTCGGTGAATCTTCGATTGTCGGTTTCCTTGCAAATCTGAGTGGTCAGAGTTTCCAATTGCGAGCGGTGCTCAGGCGTCATCATGTAAAGGTTAGAAGGCATCCGACGGGAATGGGCGGGTAAGGCGGAATTCCTAGCGTCACGGGGAACAAACCCGAGCAGGACGCCGGTTACAAAGCAAATCCGATTGGATTGAACCCTACAGTGAGTGCCTCAGGCGTTCTACCGCTATTTCCTTCGTTTGCTCTTTGGATTTTTCCCCTGTGCCGCTTTGGCCGGCGGCGCACTGGGTTTCTTGGTTTCCGGCTTTGCAGACACCTTTGGCTTAGAGTTTGGAGAAGCACTGGTTTTTGCAGGCTTGCTTTTTTCACCAGCGGAATGGGGCACTGGCATCGGGGTTGGGCTCGGCTGGACGGGAGCCGCCCCTGGTTTCGCTTTCTTTCCCTTAGGGCCAGGCTTTGCCGCATCAGCTTTCAATGCCGCGGCTGCTGCAGCTTCAGCCGCAGCCCTGGCGGCACGACCCCGACGGGGTGCCGGCGGGGGGGGAGGTGGAGGCGGCGCGAGCGGTTTCAGAAATTTCAGCCGCTCTGTACGCGAGCGTAGCTTGCCATCCAGAAGCAGCATAAAGACGTCATGCGCGATCTTTGGATATTCGGGCAACTGCGGAGTAATGAGCAGTTCCGTCATTTCCGGCAGCGGAATCGTCTGCTGTAACTGGCGCCACTTTGTCAGGTAATTCTTGATCTTTTGCTCGACCGACTGCTGCTTCGCCGTGAGGGCGAGGAACAGGATCATCTCCGGACGCGAGTTCGTGAGTAGCTGCCAGGTTCGCGAAGGAGTGGCAGCTTCCTTGCCCATCAGGCGTTTCGCCAGTTCCTTGGCATGATCTTCAATGTCGCGCCACGCCTCCACCAGGTCTTTGCGAGGAATCATGCGCTGCAGGTCGGCGACGTCTTTGTCGGACATGCGCGAGGTCAGGAAGTACATCACAGCAGGCCCGGCATCGGGCGCGTATCCAAGATCAACCATCTGCTGTCGTGTCTTCATCAGCGCGGTCAATCCGTTCGCATCGGCTTTGGCCGAATTCCAGTGGGGATGCAGGATTTCGAGCCAGCCTTCCTTCTCGAGCATTCTTACGACGTGCAGTGGATCATCTTCGTGAGCCAGCGCCGCGATCTCGTGCCCGATGGAACTTTTCAGAATGTAGTCAATGTACTTGCCTTCTTTGGCGGCGTCGTATCGCGCTTGCGTACGCTCTTCCAGTGGCCAATGGAAGCGTGCGGAGAAACGGGTGGCGCGAATGAGGCGCGAAGGGTCGTCGAGGAAGGAATAATTGTGCAGAATGCGGATCAGCTTGGCCTCGATATCGGCCACGCCGTTGAAGGGATCAAGCAGAAGGCCGC
>Ga0335071_10002670_pt1 | contig 18956 bp, 25 predicted proteins | sample Lox_Sample_15_FD_206724 | JGI IMG/M metagenome (GOLD analysis project Ga0335071, IMG submission 206724) | Soil microbial communities from Loxahatchee National Wildlife Refuge, Florida, United States - Lox_Sample_1.5 | ecosystem: Environmental > Terrestrial > Soil > Wetlands | place: USA...
GGCGAGGGCGTTCCCGGTCCGGCGGCTGACGCCACGACAGTCGCACGGTTCGCGCCCGATCACCGGCTCAATCCCTGGGTGCGCGTCGGCGACGACGGCATCGTCACCGTGACCATAGACCGCGCCGAGATGGGTCAGGGCGTCGTCACCTCGCTGTCCATGCTTGTGGCCGAGGAGCTGGAGGTCGACCTCGCGCGCATCCGCACCGAGTTCGCGCCCGTCGATCCAACATACAACAATCCTGAATTCGGCGAACAGTCGACCGGCGGCAGCACCAGCGTGCGCACCTCGTGGGTGCCGCTGCGGCGGGCCGGTGCTTCGGCGCGCGAGCAGCTCATCACGGCCGCCGCTTTGCGCTGGAACGTGGACCGGACGGAGTGCCGGGCCGCGCATGGAGCGGTGACCCATGGTCCAACCGGACGGCTGGCACCCTATGGCGAGCTGGCCGCCGCGGCGGCCAAGCTGAATCCGCCACCGGAGGTGCCGTTGAAGCCGCCCGACCAGTTCCAGTTGATCGGCCGGCCAACCCGACGTCTCGACGCACCCGCCCACCTGACGGGGCGCACCGTGTTCGGCACGGACGTGGCCTTGCGCGACATGCTGAAGGCCGTGGTGCTAAGGCCGCCTGCGTTAGGCAGCCGGGCAATGCAGGTCAACGGAAAGGTGGCTGGAAAAGTGCCGGGAGTCCGCGAAATCCTCAAAATCGACGCGGGCGTGGCCGTGGTCGCCGACGATATCTGGTCGGCGCTGCGTGGACGCGAGGCGCTGCGCGTCCGCTGGTCCAAGGGGCCGCGCGCCCGATTGACGACGGCGCGCATCATCGACGGCTTCAAGAAGTCGGCGCACCGGCCCGGCGAGGTGATACGGAATGACGGGGACGCGCTCAAGGCGATCCGGCGTCGGCGAGACGTGATCGAAACCGCCTATACGACGCCGTATATCGCGCACGCCACGATGGAGCCCATGAACTGCACGGCCCATGTGCGCGACGGCCACTGCGAGGTCTGGGTGCCGACACAGGCGCAGACAAGGGCTCAGAAAGCGGCCGCGCAGGCGGCGGGTGTCTCAGCCCGCGAGGTCGAGATTCATTCGACGTTTGTCGGCGGCGGCTTCGGTCGGCGGCTGGACAACGACTACGTGAGCGAAGCCGTTCAGATCTCGAAGGCCGTACATGCGCCGGTGCAGGTGTTGTGGACGCGTGATGATGATCTGCGACACGACCACTATCGTCCTGCGAGCTACACGCGGCTGTGGGCGAAGTTGGACGGCGACCGTCAACCACTGGCGTGGATGCAGCGCATCGCCGGCCCGAAATTGGCGTTGCACGGCGTCGACGTGCCATACGAGATCCCGAATATCCGTGAGGAGCACGTCCTGACGGATCCTGGCATCCCGACGGGACCCTGGCGGTCGGTTGGCTGCTCACAGAACGCCTTCGTCATCGAGAGCTTCATCGACGAGTTGGCGCACGCGGCAAGTACCGATCCTCTCGCCTTCCGGCTGAGGCTGTTGACGAGGTCACCGCGCCAGCGGGCGGTGCTGGAGCTTGCGGCCGAGAAGGCCGGCTGGGGCACGACGGCACCTCACGGCCACCACCGCGGCATCGCGGGATATTTCTCGTTCGGCAGTTGGGTCGCGGAGGTAGCCGAGGTCTCCGTCGACGACGGCAAAATCCGCGTGCACCGAGTCGTGTGTGCGATCGACTGTGGGTCGACCATCAATCCCGACACGATCGCGGCGCAGCTCGAAGGTGCGGTCGCGAACGGTCTGACCGCGGCATTGAAGGCGCAGATCATGATCGACGAGGGTGGCGTGGTTCAGCACGGGTTCCGAGACTATCCCCTGCTCACCCAACGCGAGATGCCGATCGTCGACGTGCATATCGTGCCAAGCCGGGAGATGCCTGGTGGGGTCGGCGAGCCGGGTGTCCCGCCCGTGGCGCCGGCCGTGGCCAATGCGGTGTTCGCCGCCACCGGCCGACGGCTTCGCGACCTGCCGTTGCGGCTGTCTTGAAAGGAGATCGAATATGAGCGACGAGATGAAGCGTCCGGAGATCGACACGGAAACCGTCTGCCGCATCGTTGTCAAGGCGCGCGAGTTTGACGCCAAGGAAGGGGCTGTCGAGGAGGAGCCAGGGTCGAACCCCTCGGATGAGCAGTTCCGGGAGGTGTTGGAGGACTTTGCGGACGATCCGGTCTATCAGGAATTGAAAACATTCATCGATGACCTGGACATCGATGATCAATGCGAGCTGGTGGCGCTCATGTGGATCGGACGTGGCGACTTCAAGGCAGAAGACTGGGCGCAGGCCTCGGCCCAGGCCCGGCAACGACACACCAAGCAGACCTCCGAATATCTGCTCGGCACGCCATTGCTGGCCGACTATCTGGAGGAAGGTCTCGCGCAGTTCGGCGAGTCCTGCCTCGGGTTCGAAATCGGTCGGCTGTAAGGTTACGGCGTAAGCGGGGCGATCAGCAGCTGCATTGCGCTCACACTTCGCAATAGACGACCTCCATGCACGGATCGTTGCGCATATAGCCTGGCTGCGGGTCGCTAAACCGTTCTTCCAGTGTCGTGATGTTGAAGATCTCCTCGACCCGAAACAGCTTCCAGCCGCGTTCGCGCGTTCGGCTAAACCCCGACACCTGGTAGGCACGAAGCAGCTCGTGGGTTTCACAAGCGCCGTAGACGTAGGGCTCGACGGTCCGCTCGCCGCCGTCATAAGAGAAGCGTAGCCGTCGGCGGTCGTGGATGGCCTTGCAAATCTCGGTGCGCATGTGACGCCTCCTCAGCCTTTTACGCAGACAACCGGGGCAAGCCGGGCCACCTTGCGGGCAAGGCCTGCGGCATGGGCTGCATCGACCACGGCGGAGACGTCCTTGTACGCGCCGGGGGCTTCCTCGGCGACGCCGCGCGCGGAAGGACTGCGAATCAAGATGCCACGGCTCCGCAATTCGTCGATCACCTGCCGTCCGCGCCAGTGCTTCATGGCTTGGTGGCGAGACATGCTTCGTCCGGCCCCGTGGCACGCCGACGCGAAAGCGTGCGCGAGCCCGTCGCCGGAGCCCGCCATCACATACGACATGGTTCCCATGCTGCCGCCGATGAGCACCGGTTGGCCGACCGTGCGCAGGGCCGGGGGTAAATCCGGGTGTGCTGGGCCGAATGCGCGTGTGGCCCCTTTTCGATGGACGAACAGGCGGCGCATCCGCCTGTCGACCCTGTGATCTTCTTGTTTGCAGGTGTTGTGCGAAACGTCGAACACGACACGAATGTCCGCGTCGGGCAAGACGCTGAGGACCGCCCGTCGTGTCAGGTGAGTGAGGATTTGCCGGTTGGCCAGCGCGCAATTGATCGCGGCGCGCATGGCGCCGAGATAACGTCGGCCCAGGTCCGATTCGATCGGGGCGCAGGCGAGCTCCAGATCGGGAAGCTCAAGCCCGAAGCCCGGGGCCGCGATGACCATCTCGCGCAAGAACTCGGTGCCGATCTGGTGACCGAGGCCGCGCGAGCCGCAATGGATGCTGATCACGACATCCCCTTGCGCGAGGCCAAAAGCGGAGGCGGCGTCCTTGTCGTGGATCTCGGTAACCTCCTGCACCTCGAGGTAATGGTTGCCCGAGCCGAGAGTGCCCATCTCGCGCCGCTGCCGTTCGCGCGCCCGGTCGGATACGGCCGCGGGCACGGCACCGGCCATTTGACCGTGCTCCTCGATCCGCTCGAGATCGACGCTCGTTCCGTAACCTTGTGTCACCGCCCAGCTGGCGCCGCCGAGCAGCATGGCGTCCATCTCCCGCGGGCTTAGATCGATGTGGCCCCGGCTGCCGAGCCCGGCGGGCACAGACGTGAACAGCACATCGGCCAACGTCTCTTGGCAGTGCTCGACATCGGATCGCTTGAGACCGGTCGTCAGGAGACGGACACCACACGAGATATCGAACCCGACACCGCCGGCGGATACGACGCCGCCGGCATCCGGGTCGAACGCCGCGACGCCCCCGATCGGGAACCCATAACCCCAATGGGCGTCGGGCATTGCGTATGACGCGCCGACGATCCCCGGCAAAGTGGCGACGTTGACGATTTGCTGGAACACCTTGTCGTCCATCTCGGCGGCGAGGCCCTCATCGGCGAAGACCACCGCGGGAACGCGCATTGCGCCGAATGGCTCAAGGCGCCATTTGGTGTCCGTCTCGCGGACGAAACGTGAGAGGTCCATGGCCGGCTCCTTTGCCCTAGACGTCCACCACGCATTGCGCAATCCAGCCATTGATGGGACTGGGCCCGACCCGCAGCTCCGTGAACGTGGCACCCTTGGGCTCCACCGCCGGATGGTGACGGCTCGGATCGATCGGCTCGCCCCAGGCCTCGCCGCGGAGCTCACCGCCCTCGATCCGGACATCGAACCGGCCGAACAACATCTTCCGCGTTACAGCCTCGTAGATGAGGGCATTCAGCCAATCGACCAGCAGAACCGCATCGTTGGGCGCCCGGCAGGTGATCGCGACGCGCGACACCGGACGAATATCGGCGGGGTCGGTGATTGCAGCGAAAAGCGCGAGCGCCACCTGCTCGAACGCTGCCGCACGCGTCATCCCCATGCCGCACACGCCAAGATCCGCGCCATGTGGAAAATGCGACCAGCGCGCACCCGACGCCTGTTCGGTGGGGTCAGTCATGAGAGCCTCCGTCGCGCCGCCTTACTCTAGGCGTCGCGCACGGCACGTCTTTGACCTGAATCAACGCGAGGCGACAGGCCCCCGCACCCTACGGTCTCAGTGCCTTCACCTTGCAATCGGCCAGCCGCACGAGCGCTGCGCGATTCAAGAGTACGACGATGTCCGTGGTTGGAAGGGCTATGACGCGCCGGCGCCTGAGGCGCGTCATCAACCGACTGACCGTCTCCATCGTCAAGCCAAGATAGTCGGCGATATCGGCCCGGCTCATCGGAAGTCGGGCCTCTTTGCCCATGATTTGTGCCGGGTCCGTCCGGTGGGTGGCCATTTCGAGCAGAAATGAGGTGAGGCGCTCGAGCGCCGTCTTCCGACCTAGCATCAGCAGATGATCCTGGGCCGACGAAAGCTCATGGTTGACCTGCCCGAGGAGCTGGTAGCCGGCCTGCGGATGGGTCGCCATCAGCTCGTCGAGACGCGCGCGCTCATAGCGCATCAGCTTTACCCCGACGATGGCCTCGACCGTATGGATGTGGCGACGGCCGAATTCGAATCCGAAAAAGTCGCCTGGCCACATGAAGCGAACGACGTAGCGCCGGCCGTCGGGGAGCAGCAGGACAGCCCGCAAGAGGCCGTCGATCACACGGAAGACGTACGTCGCCGGATCACCCTGCTCAATGATCGCCCTGCCCTCGGGGCGGGCGATCAAGGAGCCGATGTGCCGGAGCCCGGCCTCAGCAGAAGCGTCGGCCGACCGCAGAGGGGCGGACCGAAATTCGGGACGAACCGACCTCAGGATCGCCGACTTCGCAACGGCTGACCGGGGGATCGTTGCATCCAGCCGAGACGCGGACGTATTCGGCATATTCACAGTCGCAGTGAAGCATAGTTAATGCCAGGACGAATGAATATTGAGCGGAGACGCTGAAAATACTGGGGGATAACTTATTGGGATAAATCTTGCGCGATCTCCTCCAAATCTCAGTGCATAGCCGATCCGCAACCGGAATTGAGCGGTTGGCCCGAGCGAGGCGCAAGAAAGACGTTGATCGAGGTCAATGTCTCGTGGCGGGACCGGGTATTTCATTGCAACGACCACTCGCATAACCCCCACGGAGGACCGCCCGGATGATCAAGACGATTCTGGTTCCGGTGGACGGGTCGGCCCATGCCAACACCGCCGTCGATTGGGCGAGCGATATCGCCTTGAAATACAATGCGCGGCTGATCCTGCTGCACGTCATCACCGAAGATCGGCTTGCCGCGTTTCCCGAAGACATTCGCGCTCTCAAGGAGTGGGAGAGATCTGAGATCAACGACTGGGAACTGGCGCGAACCCTTGCCGAGCACCTCGTCGAAGCGGCCGAAACTCGCGCAGGCACCCTCGGCGCCAAGCTCGTCGAGACGCTTGTGGCCGAAGGAAACCCCGCAAAAACAATCCTTTCCGAGGCAAAACGGCTTCGCGCAGATCTCATCGTCATGGGGCGGCGGGGCTTGGGAAATCTTCCCGCGTTCGTGCTGGGAAGCGTCTCGAGCAAGGTCCTCCATCTCGCCGACTGCGCGTGTCTGACCGTCAAATGACCGTTTGAATACAAACGGTCGCTTTCCGCCACCGGCCTTTCACGCCCGACCGCGACCTTTGAAACTCTCCGGACTGATTTGCCGTCCCTCATTGATCCGGATCAAAGCGGGCCCTGCCCGCCGTGCCTATCGTGCCGGCAACGTCGCGGCCCCGATTTTGCGCGAGCGAGGCGAATGCCCACGGAACACGCGGCGCCTTCCGAACTGCCTGCGCAAGGCAGAGAAATCACAAGCAAAAGCGCAGAGCTGCACGCGGCATCTGCGCGAGCCACACATGAGGAGAGTCCCGTCCATGACCAAACAGCACAGCGAGAGTTCTGTAACCGCCAGCCCGTTTCCGTGGTTGGCAGCACTCAACGGTTCGGCTCTGTCCGCGCTGACGCGGACTGGCGAATGTTGCGGCAACGCGTGTGTCGAGTGGCAGCAGGAGGTTGCACGGTTCACGACCGCCCGGCTTCAGAGCGACAGCCAGGTCGGACAGCAGCTCCTGGCATGCCAGAATTGGGCCGATGCGGCCAAGGTGCAGAGCGATTGGATCGCTTCGCTGATGCGAGACTATGCCGACGAAGCGAACCGGTTAATGCAGCTTGCCTCGAAGCTCGGAGCGGATCTTACACAAGCCCGGCCTGCGGAAACGCGGTCCGCAACACGCCACCAAGGCCTCCAAGCGGCGGAGTAGCACGGACAACGCGGCCTCGGGCGCGCCTTGGTCCACGCGCGCTCGAGCATCGCTGCCGCTAAAGCGACGGAAGGGAGGGAGTATGCAAGCACTTGGCTATGCGCGGCGGTGCGACGCGCCCGAATCCGAAGACACCGTGCCTGCCAGGCGAGAACCCGCATTCATTGTTTGGCCTATCCCGCCAGCCGCCCTCGCGGCCCTCGCCGATCTCGGAATGTCGGACCGCCAGATTGCAGACTACTTCTCTGTCGAACCGCAAGCGGTCGCCGCGGTGCGGGCGACGGGCGCGGCAGGCACTCGGCCATAGCGGATCGTAACCGCAACGGCCGAGCACGCTGGCCGACAAGCGGCGTTTTGCCGGAGAATGGGCGTGCGGTGCCTCAGGCGTTCGCTTTTGCGCCCGGCAGGCTGTGGACGATTTCCTTGAAGCGCCCCCAATCGACGGCGCCCCAGATCTCCGTTTGGGCATGGCCGAACGACCGGATCAACACGGACATGCGGGTCGCCGCCTCGATATCTGGCGCTTCGAAGATATCGATGTAGTCCCAGGGGCCGACGGTCGCGTAGTTGTGTTTCCAGATGATGTCCGGACACTCTTTGCGGATGCGTTCCATGGCCGCACGCTCCAGCTGTTCGAAGGACCGTGGCGAGCTCAGCATGTCGGGTGCAAGGCGGCTCAACATGACGAAGGTTTGCATGAGGTGCTCCCTCAGTTTAGAGGCCGCCACACTCTACGCGTCGTCGCGACGCCATCCTTGATCCGGATCAATTGCCCCTGGAGCGCAGCCATCGGACGGTTACGCCACGCCGTGGGTGGCCTCTGCTGCACCGCCGGAGCCATCATTGGCGGCCCTTGAGCTAGATCAACGTGCAGCATTGCCGAACGCGTATCGTGGCGTACCGTAGGCATCAGTTGCCGGCCAAACCCACCAGCGGAAGCATGCCAGGATCCGTCCCAGCCAACGCGGTTGACCTTGCCGCCAAAGTTGCGGCCCTGCGTCAGCCGACGATCTACCCCGAGCGGACGCTTCGGGTCGATGCCATGGAGACTCACATGTCATGGGTCTTCCTTACCGACCACTATGCCTACAAGCTCAAGAAGCCCGTGCGATTTCCGTTTCTCGACTTCTCAACCATGGAGCGGCGCAAGCATTTTTGTGAGGAAGAAGTCCGGCTCAATCGCCGCCTCGCGCCCGAGGTGTATATCGGCACGGTGCCGATGACATTCGGGCTCGATCAGGCTTTGGCGTTGGGAGGCGATGGTCCGGCAATCGACTGGCTGGTCAAGATGCGCCGCCTTTCGGCCGAGCGGATGCTCGACTACGCGATCCGTCATGACACTCTCCTCGCGGACGACATTGACCGGCTCGCGGCTCGACTGGCGGCGTTTTATCGGACGGCGAAGTCGCTCCGCATTACCGCGTCCGATTACCGGCGGCGTTTCGAATCAGATATCGCGGAGAACCAGCACGAACTGCGAGCGTATGCGAACGGTGTCCCATCCCCGCAGGTCGACCGTATCCATGTGGCACAGCTTGCCTTTATGACGAAGGAGGCCGAGCTGTTCGAGCGCCGCGTGAGTGACGGCCGCATCATCGAGGCACATGGTGACCTGCGGCCCGAGCACATCGCCCTCGGCGCGGATCCGCAGATCATCGATTGCCTGGAATTCAATCCGGAATTTCGCACGCTCGACCCCGCAGACGAGCTCTCCTTCTTCATGATCGAGTGCGAGATGCTCGGCGCACCGGCGGTGGGAGCTACGGTGTTCAATCGCTATCGCGCTGCAACTGGCGATCAGCCGCCGCCGATGCTGTTGGATTTTTACAAGGCCTTCCGCGCAAGCCTCCGGGCAAAAATCACCATCTGGCATCTCGGTGAGACGCCGGTGCGCGACCCGGCCCGCTGGCCGCCTCTCGCCCGGCGATACCTGGACGTTGCGGAAATGTACGCAAGCCGACTGTAATTCGCCGGTGCCCTACCCCCCGATCAGACTGACCAGCGATCCCCCGTCACGAATCCGGCGGATGGCGTCGGCGACAAAGGGGCCAGTTTCGATCACGGCGACCTTGGAGCCCACGATTTCGGGTCCAAGACGGAATGGCGGCACGGTGTCCGTCACCACGATTCGCTCGATGGCGGCTTCGCGAACGAGAGCGGGCGCTCCGCCCATGAAGAGCCCATGGGTGGCCGCGGTGAAGACCCGCACGGCGCCGTGGGCCCGACAGGCCCTCGCCGCCCGGATGAGCGTTCCGCCGGTGCTGATCAAATCGTCATAGATGATCGCCGTCCGACCCTTGACCTCTCCGATCAGCGCCTCGCCGCTGACCACCCCGCCGGCTCGGTACTTCTCGACAAAGGCCGTGGCCAACGGCCGGCCGAGCCGGCGGCTCAGGGCGACCTGAAAGCGTTCCGCACGCTTCACGCCGCCGGGATCGGGCGAGACAACCGTGACCTCACCCTCGCGAACGACGTCGGCGAAATGGTCGACGAACAGCCTGGTCGCCTCCAAATGGTCGGTGCGGCATCGAAACGAGTTCTGATAGGCCATCAAGTTGTGCACATCGATCGTCACGACGCGATCGGTCCCGACGGCCTCGAATAGAGCTGCGACGTAACGTGTCGTCACCGGATCGCGCGGCTGCGTCTTCCGGTCCTTGCGCGCATAACAGAGATAGGGGACGACGGCGGTCACGCTTGCCGCGGAAGCGTCCTTGAGCGCGCCGATGAAGAACAGGAGCCGGCACAGCTTGTCGTTCACCGTTCCCGTTGCATCACTGTAAAGCGACTGCAGCACGAACACGTCGCGCTGGCGGACGTTGACCAGCGGACGTGCCTTGTGCTCGCCGTCCTCGAACTCCCTCTCTTCGTGTTGGCTCAGCGGCACGCCAAGACCTCGGCTGACGCGTTCGCCATAGGCGCGCGTCGCGTTGAGAGCGAAAAGCACGGGCTGAGGATCGATCATGTCGCTCCTTCTGGCCATGCGCAGCCGGCCTGATGAGTAGGTCAGAGCGTGACGCGAGGGATGCGGCGCGACATTGATGCAGGTCAATGACGGCGCGCGGAGCGTCGCTCACAGTCAAGCTCGCTCGGGAGGGCCGGCGTACCTCGCAGCGCCTCCCGCCTGGAGCGCTCCGTCAATACGGGAGGGCGAGATGGAAGAGACAGCCCATCGTGTGCGGCCGACCACGCACGGCGCTTCACTCGAAACCGTGCGCATCTCACCAGTCGGGCTCGAGGGGATCCTCGGCCTGCCGGCGGACGCAAAGGGGGTGGTTCTCTTCGCGCACGGCAGCGGAAGCAGCCGCCTCAGCCCGCGCAACACGTATGTCGCGACCGCCTTGCGCCAGGCAGGCCTGGGGACGTTGCTCTTTGACCTCCTCACCGAACAGGAGGCTGACGATCGCTCCTTTGTCTTCAATATTCCGCTGCTCGCGACCCGCCTGGCTTCGGCAGCCGACTGGCTTATTCATCGCAAGCCGGCGGCCGGACTGCCCGTGGGCCTGTTCGGGGCGAGCACCGGCGCTGGAGCCGCGTTGGTGGCGGCGGCTCGCTATCCGAACGTCATCGGTGCCGTGGTTTCACGAGGCGGACGCCCCGATCTGGCTGAGGACTGGCTCGGCCAAGTCCGCGCGCCGACGCTGCTCATCGTCGGCGGTGACGATCCCGATGTTCTGAAATTGAACCGCATGGCTTTCGCGAGGCTGTCCTGCCTCAAAGAACTCAAGGTCGTCCCAGGCGCCACCCACCTGTTCGAAGAACCCGGCAAACTCGACGACGTCATCGATTTGGCGCGAGCGTGGTTCCGCGCCCACCTGACACCGGGCACGCCGGAGTAGCGCCATGTTCGCCAACCGAACCGACGCCGGCCAACGGCTGGCCGCAGACCTGATGCGCTTCAAGGGCGAGAGCCCTTGCGTCCTTGCCCTTCCGCGCGGCGGCGTCCCGGTGGGCATCGAGATCGCAAAGGCCTTGGATGCGCCGCTCGACCTGGTGCTCGTGCGCAAGATCGGCGCCCCCGACCAGCCGGAACTCGCGGTCGGCGCCGTCGTGGACGGCGGCAGGCCCGAGGTCGTGCTGAACGATGACATCATCAGAGTGCTCGAGCTTCCCGAGCAGTACATTGCGGAGGAGAGCGCCCGGCAACTCAAGGAGATCGAACGGCGCCGTCAAGTCTACCTGGCCGGCCGGCCCCGGGTGGACGTCGCGGGTCGCACGGCCTTGATCGTCGACGACGGCATCGCCACGGGTGCCACGATCAGGGCCGCCATCCTCGCCACGCGGCGAGCCCAGCCCAAACGGCTGATCTTGGCCGTGCCGGTGGCGCCCACGGACACGGTAGCCGCACTGCGCAAGGAATCCGATGAAGTCGTGTGCCTCGAGGAACACGACCCGTTTGGAGCGATCGGCTACTACTATTTCGACTTCAGGCAAGTCTCCGATGACACCGTGCGCGACTTGATGGCGCAGGCTGCCATGCTGACGCCCGCGCCGGAAGCCACATCGAAGAACGTCGCTTGAGGTCCGCTTGGCTGGCACGAAACCAGGCCGGGAAAATCCCCGCATTGATCCGGATCAAAGCGCACCGCTCGGAATCTGGTCCAATTTGCCAGGCTGCGAGTTGAAGAGGAGGACCGAACCATGGCCGAAACTGCGACCAAGCTTCCCGTGAAAACCGAAGAGAAAGCCGGCGAGCGGACGTCCGCGCTGCAAGCGTGGCGCCCCCTCGGCGCTCTGCAACGCGAGATGAATCGGCTGTTCGAGGATTTCGATCGCGGAGTCTGGCGGTCGCCGTTCCGACGTTCGATGTTCGACATCGAGCCGTTCTGGAGCCGCGAGCTGAGCTGGGCCGCCGAGCCCGCGGTGGACATCCTCGAGAAGGACAAGGCCTACGAGATCACGGCCGAATTGCCCGGCATGGACGAGAAGAACATCGAGGTGAAGCTCGTCGACGGCGGGCTCACGATCAAGGGCGAGAAGCAGGAAGAGAAAGAAGAGAAGAAGAAAGACTATTTCGTCCATGAGCGTCACTTCGGCTCGTTCGAGCGGAGGTTCCGCGTTCCGGAGGGCGTCGATGCCGACAAGATCGAGGCTAGCTTCAAGAAGGGCGTGCTGACGGTCACTCTGCCTAAGAAACCGGAGGCGCAGAAACCGGCGAAGAAAATCGACGTCAAAGCGGCGTAGACGACAGCGACGACCCCGAACTCGCAACCGGCCGGGTTGGGGAACGTGCCTTGCCCGGCCTTCAGGAGGAGTGGATCATGGCCAAAACGACAGCAAAGGCGAAAGCGAAAGCCAATCAGAAGATGCCGCCCCGGAAGCCGAAAGTAGCCGCGAAAGTTGTGACCAAAGCGGCCGCGAAGCCAGCCGCCGGGAAACCGGCGGTCCAAGGAGCCTGAGGCCGCGCCGACGTTTCGATCGCGTCGGTCGTCTGAGACGGCTGGCGCACGAAGGTTCGAACGGAGAACCGATGTCAGATCGCGCAGACATGCTGGCCGCGGTGCGCGACGCGCTCGGCCGCGAGACGCGTGTCGCCCCCGGCCTGCCGGCGATCGCGCTCGCCTTCGCCAACGGCGATCTGACCATGGCAGGCGAAGTCGCGACAATCGCCGTCAAGAAGCTCGCCCTGGAGCGGGCCGCCGCGGTGCGTGGGGTCGACCACATCGTGGATCGGCTGCGCGTGGCGGCTGCCACACGCATGGAGGACGGCCAGATCCGTGATCTCGTCCGCGACGCCCTCCTACAGGAACCGGCTCTCTCGGACTGCGCATTGCGCGAGTGGGTCAAGGGCCGCCCCGAAACGGTCCGCAGTCCATCGGCGCCGCGCGGCACCATCGACATCCGCGTTGAGGATGGCGTGGTCACGCTGGACGGCGACCTGCCTGGGCTGTCCCGCAAGCGGCTGGCGGGCGTCCTGGCATGGTGGGTGCCGGGAAGTCGCGACGTCGTCAACGGCATCGGCGTCACGCCGCCGGAGGACGACAGCGACGACGAGATCGCGGAAGCGGTCACGCTCATCCTCGAGAAGGACCCGCTCGTTGACGCAGCACAGATCCGGGTCGGCGTGCGACGCTCGGTCGTCACGCTCGCCGGCGTCGTGAGGACGGACGCGGAGCGGGAGATGGCCGAGTTTGATGCCTGGTATGTGTTCGGCGTCGACAGGGTCGTCAACCACGTCGAGGTCCGAGCTTAGAGGCGGCCGATCTGGTCTAGGACAGTTCGCGCCGCACGGTTTTTGCCGGTTGTTTGCGGAGGTGGTCATGCCCGTTAAGTCCTCACGTCCCCTGAGCGTCTCCAAACCGACGCATGACGACATCATTCACCTCGTGGGTGACGTCGAAGATGCAACCGTGATGGCGATCGAAGCGACCCGCGCCACGTATGTCGAGGTCGAGGAAGCGGTCAAATGGGCCACGGGCGATGCCGAGCAGCTCGGCAAAGCGGGCCGTCCGCTGAGCGGACCCGCCGAGGCGGTGTACAACGTCCTGCTGACCGACCCGGCGTTCGCCCCGCCCGGGCGCGAACGCTAGCCGTGCGCCTTCGCCCAACGGTCTCGCGATGCCTTGGTTGTCCGTGAGGGGCTTCTCGGATCGCTAAAGCGCCAGTTGTCCTAAAGGCCGGCCGGGAGCGCCGATCGACGTCCCTTCAGTGCCGCCATTTCCGGACAAGAAAGAGGGTCGCTTCGCCGATCACCGCGATGATGGCGGCCAAGATCACGCTCAGAACCAGCGGCTCCCACAGGCTGTGTTGGAAGCCCTCGGAGCTGCCATAGTCGTACGCACCGATGATGGGCAGCGTCGCCAAGACGACGTATAGGCCGGCCCGCATCACTCGGCTCCATATCGGGCCCATCGTCTCCCCTCGGTCAGGCCTTCCGCTGTGCGCCCGTCGGGTGCTGCGACGAGAGGTACCAGGCCGCGAAGAACACTGCGGCGAGAACCAGCCCGGCGATGACCAGGACGCTCGAGGCGACCGCGAAGCCCACGACAGGTCCCGGCGGCGGGACGACATCTGGCGCGCGCCCCAGTCCTGACAAGTCGACCGCGCCCGCCGTGAGAAGGCCGAGGCTGGCCAACCCGTCGATGAAGCACATCCGCCGGCACGCTTCCCGGCGGCTGCGGGCCCGAAACACCGTGACCAGAATGGCGGCGATGGCGATAAGCCAGATCGCCCCGAGGGACGGCCACCCGCCGCCCAATGTCGCGGCGGCGGCGGCATGAATGAGGGCCGACAGGGCGAGCAGGGCAAGTGCGAGGAGCAGAACGACAAGGATGGACACGCGGTGCGCCGGCTCGTGTATGGAACCGGGATGTGCGCTCAATCTCATCCGCATGGCGAATCTCCCTCGATACCAAACTCCGATCTTGCGAGCCCCGGCGCATTGATCCGGATCAAAGCAGGTGACCGGGAAGTCACCTAACGTTGAGCTGCGGAGAAGCTCCCTGATGCGCCGTTATCGCCTGGACCTGGCTGTCGCCCGTTCGACTGCGCGACCCGCGGCTCGACCGAGGTCGACCGGAAGGATCAGTCTCACCATGGTCAGCTTCGGCGGCGCCTCGGCGGTCGTCACGAGCCTTGGTCTGATCGTCGGCTCCGCTGCGGCGCAAACGTCGCGGGCCTCGCTTCTGGAGGCCCTTCTGATCGTCGCGCTTGCGGACAACCTGACCGACGCGCTCGGCATCCACATCTATCAGGAATCAGAAAAGCTCGAAGGCCACCGCGCGTTCGCCGCGACGCTGGGAAACTTCGCGACCCGGCTGGCGATCTGCGGGACGTTCTTGCTTCTCGTCGCGGCGCTCCCGGCCGGCTCCGCCGTCATGGTGTCGCTCGCTTGGGGCTTGGCTCTGCTAGGTTTGCTGACGTGGCTCGTGGCGCGTAGCCGCGGCGCCAACCCCGTCTCGGAGGTCGGCAAGCATCTGACGATCGCTTTGGCCGTGATCGTCATGAGCGTCGGCATCGGGATGTTGATCCATGACATGAGCTTCAAGACGCCGCTCGAACTCCCCTGGGACGTGCTCCCGGACGGCCTGCCCTGGGGCCGGGGGAACTGAGTATCCGCGACAGCGAAGGAGACTGTCATGAGTCTGACATTGACTTCGCCGGCATTCACCGCCCAAGGCCCGATCCCGGCGCGGTACACCTGCGACGGGAGCGACGTGTCGCCGCCCTTGGACTGGTCGGGCGCGCCGGCTGGAACGCGCGGCTTCGCGCTCCTCTGCACGGACCCGGACGCGCCGGCCGGGACCTGGCACCACTGGGCGATCTTCGATATTCCCGCGACCGCCGCCGGCCTGCCGGAACATCAAAAGCCCGATGCGGCCGGAACACGGCAGGCCATCAACGACTTCGGACGAAGGGGCTACGGCGGGCCGTGCCCGCCCGGAAACGGCGCGCACCACTACCACTTCACGCTCTACGCGCTGGACGTCGACCACCTACCCGTGCCGGCCGCACCGCGCGCCCGCGACGTCGTGCGTGCGGTGAAGACCCATGCGCTCGCACGTGCCGAGCTGGTCGGGCTGTACGGCCACTGAAGACGGCCTTGGTCATGACATCGCCGGGCGGTCGCTCGACGCGGCGCGGTCAGCCGCCGGACCTGCAGCTCCGAGTTCAAGCTTGACCGCAAGCACGCTCAGGAGATCGCGCAGCGACACGATCCCGACCAATCGGCCGTCTTGGACGACGAACAGCCGGCTGCGACCAGACTTGGTCATCTGGGCCATGGCGGCGAGCGTCGGCGTATCGGGCCCCACGACGTCGAGATTCGAGCACGGCGCCATCACCTCGGACACCGCGGTTGTGGTCCAGCGGGAGCGGTCCAGGGCCGCCGCCTGCCGGGTGCCGATCGTGCCGAGAAGCCTCCCATCGCGGCCGACCGGGAAATCGCGGTGGTGATAGCGATAGACGTAACGTTCGACGAACTCCGTCACCGTTATACCGGGCGGCACGCCGACCGGATCGGGCGTCATGACCTGCGCGACCGACACGCCGGTCAGCGCCTCTTGAGCCATCGTCTGCTGGAGGCTCGCGGCGGCGGCCGCGCGGAGGAACAGACCGATGAGGAACTGCCACATGCCGCCGACGAAATCGCCGCGCATCACGTCGATGACCCCCAGGACGATGAGCAACGTCCCGAACGCATTCCCCGCCGCCGCCGCCTTCTGAGTCGCCCACCCGATATCGCCCCGCCATCCCCATAAGGCGGCGCGCAACATCCGCCCGCCGTCCAAAGGGAAGGCCGGGACGAGGTTGAAGGCGGCCAGCACGCCGTTCAGGTAGCCGAGATACCAGAAGATCTCGGTTAGCGATGCCGGGCCACCCAGTCGGTCGGTCAACCAAAAGCCGGCGATGAGACCCGCCGCCAGCAGAAGACTGGCGAGCGGGCCCGCGAGCGCCATGAGAAACTCGCCGCGGGCACTCCTTGGCTCCCCCTCCATCTCGGCGACGCCACCGAAGATGAACAAGGTGATGCCGCGTATGTCCATGCCATAGCGGCGCGCGACCAGCGAATGGGCGGTCTCGTGGAAGACGATGGACAAGAGGAAGCCGATCGTGGCGGTGACCGCCATCCACCAATAGGTCGCCGCGTCGAGATTGGGCAGGGCTTCCGGAAACACGCCCACCGCCAGGCTCCAGGCGACCAACGCGGCCACCAGAAGCCAGGACGCGTCCACCCAGACCCGAAACCCGAACAGTGTGAAGATCTTGATGCGGTGGGTGAACATGTCTCAGAACGCTCGCCAGTGCGCTCGCGCCGACCAGTCACCGGCTGACCAGATCGAGGACCTCGTTGGAGAGCCGCAGCACCGTCGCGCGGTCCGCAAGAGAGAAGGCGGTCGGCAGTAGGCCAAGCCCCGCGACGACGGCGACGATATAGGCGATCGCGCGAACCGCGCCGTGCCGCCGCCGCCCAGACGGGCCAGCCGACAGCACGCCGGCCGGCCGCCTCGCGCTCGGGACATCAATGATCACCGCGGTCGAGCGTCTCACAGGGTCACCCTCCCAGAAGCTTGCGCTTCTCCTCGAACTCCGCCTTGTCGATTTCGCCCTTGGCCAAGCGCTCTTCCAGGATGTGACGGGCGGCGCTGTGCCCATGTCCCCGGCCGCAATAGGGGCACCATCCGTGACCATGCCAGTGATGGAAACCGCCAAGACCGAACCCGCGCAAAATCCACAGGACCAGTGCGACGATGCCGATCAGCGCGAACAGCATCAGGAGCGGCCCGAAGAAGAACCCTGCACCCCAGCCGCCGCCCCACATCATGTGATGGTATCCCCACGGGCCCGGCCCGGGCGCGCCGGGGCTTGGCGCTTGCTGGGCGAGAGCCGGCGCCACGGCGAGGGAGTTCACGAGAACGGCAGCAGCGATATTGGAGAGCTTCATGGGCGCCTCCCTCTTCTGGACGACATGCGGCCTAAGCCGTTGGCGCCGCGCGCATCACGCACGGCGCACGCGGCCGCAATGACTAGCGCGGCGAGACCTTGCGCTGGCTGCGCTGGAACATCCGGTCGGCGCGCTCGGCCGCCGCCTTGGCGTCGCTGGCGCTCTGCTGGGATGCGGCGGCGGCACGATTGGCGGCATCGGCCGCTTGTTGCGCCGCCGCGGCGGCATCGCTGGCCGATTTCTGGGCGTTCTGGAGAAGCGCGCGATCATCGGCGCTCAGCTGCGTGCAGCCGGCGATCAGCAGCATTGGAAGGACGATGGCGGCCAGGGCTTTCGGAGGACAGCGCATGAGCGGCTCCTTGAGAAAACGGGAAGGACGCACGCAATCTGCGCCGCCGGGCCTGCCGTCGCTTTGATGCAGATCAATCGCCCTGATTCACGGGCAGCGCGGGTTGACCCAGGTCAATGTCGCGACGGAACTGCCGTGGCATTCGAGGCGCATGCGATGACAAGGCGACGAGGGTGGTGCGATGACGGCCACGGGCGACAGCCTCCTTCTGACGGACCTGTATCAGCTCAATATGATGCAGGCCTACGAGCAGAACGGCCTCACCGATGTCGCGCTGTTCGAGCTGTTCGTGCGCAAGCTGCCGGCCAAGCGCGGCTTTCTGATGGCCGCCGGCCTGGCGCAGGTGGTCGAATTTCTCGAGACCCTGAGGTTCAGCGCCGACGACATCGCCTATCTGGCCCGCAACGGCCGCTTCGACCCGGGCCGGGATGCAGCTCGCGCGGCTGCCGGACGCTCTCCGCCGCTTGGAGCCGTTCTCTTATCCCATGCAGGTCGCCCCCGCCCTTCACCTCCTCGCCGACGAGTGCGACGCCCGGGTCGCGGCACTCGGGTGAGAGCGCCATGACCCCCTTCAACTCGATCTACGCCCATGGCTTCTTCCGGGCGGCCGTGTGCACGCCGAAGGTCGGGCTGGCCCAACCGGGGCTCAATCTCGAGCACACGCTCTCGCTGGCGCGACATGCGTCGCTGGCCAATGCCGGCGTGGCGCTGTTCCCGGAGCTCGGCTTGTCGGCCTATTCGAACGAGGACCTGGTCTTCCAGGACGCGCTGCTCGACGGCGTGGAGCGGGCGATCGCCACGCTCGTCGCCGCGAGCCGCGAGCTGGTGCCGATCCTCATCGTCGGCGCGCCCATCCGGTCCGAGGGTAAGCTGTTCAATTGCGCGGTGGTGATCCACCGTGGCGGCATTCTCGGGGTCGTGCCCAAGACCTACTTGCCGAACTATCGCGAGTTCTATGAGAAGCGCCAGTTCTGTGCGGCCGAGCACGCCATGGCACCGCATATCAACCTCGGCGGGGAGTCCGTTCCGTTCGGCAACGATCTCGTCTTCGAGGCGCGGGACATGCCAGGCCTCGCCCTGCACGTCGAGATTTGCGAGGACGTCTGGGCGCCCATTCCGCCCAGCACGTATGCGGCGTTGGCCGGGGCCACGGTGCTGGCCAATCTCTCGGCCAGCAACATCACCATCGGCAAGGCCGAGTATCGGCGGCTCCTGTGCGCCTCGCAGTCCGGAAAATGTGTGGCGGCGTATCTTTACGCCGGTGCCGGCCCCGGCGAATCGACGACTGAC
>Ga0335071_10002671_pt1 | contig 18955 bp, 15 predicted proteins | sample Lox_Sample_15_FD_206724 | JGI IMG/M metagenome (GOLD analysis project Ga0335071, IMG submission 206724) | Soil microbial communities from Loxahatchee National Wildlife Refuge, Florida, United States - Lox_Sample_1.5 | ecosystem: Environmental > Terrestrial > Soil > Wetlands | place: USA...
CGACATGTAGCCGCCGAAATTGGCGTAGGTCTTGACCTTGAGCCCGGTGATCTTGTTGTCCTTGTCAAAGGCCATCTCGGCCTTGGTGACGTGGTCGCGGCCATGGGCGTCGGTGAGGAAGGATTCGGTGCGGTCGCCGGTCCACTTCACCGGGCGCCCGATCTTCTTGGAGGCCCACAGCGCCACCATCTCCTCGGGATAGATGTAGATCTTTGAGCCAAACCCGCCGCCGACATCGGGGGCGATCACGCGCAGCTTGTGCTCGGGCGCGATGTTATAAAATGCCGACAGCACGAGGCGTGCGACATGCGGGTTTTGCGAGGTGGTGTAGAGCGTATAGTGCTCCTCCGCCGCATCGTAATCGGCGATCGCCGCGCGCGGCTCCATCGCATTCGGCACCAGGCGGTTGTTGGAGAGGTCGAGCTTCACGACATTGGCGGCCTTGGCAAAAGCATCCGCCACCGCGGCCTCGTCGCCGATCACCCAGTCATAGACCTGGTTGCCCGGTGCTTCCGGATGCAGCTGTACCGCACCGGGCGCGATCGCGGCCTTGACGTCGGCGACCGCCGGCAGCTCCTCGTAGTCGACCACCACGGCTTCCGCCGCATCGCGGGCCAGATTCTTGCTCTCGGCGATGACAACTGCGACCGCCTGGCCGACGAAGCGCACGACTTCCGGCGCCATCGCCGGCCATGCGCCCATCTTCATCGGCGAGCCGTCCTTGGAATGGATCATCCAGCCGCAGATCAGGTTGCCGATCTTGTCGTCGACCAGCTCCTTGCCGTTCAGCACCGCCAGCACGCCCGGCATCCTGAGCGCCGCGGAAGCGTCGATGCCCTTGACCTTGGCATGCGGATGCGGGCTGCGGATGAAATGCGCATGGGTCATGCCCATGAGCTTGACGTCGTCGACATAGCGGCCCTTCCCCGTGATGAACCGCTTGTCCTCCTTGCGCACGACGCTGGCGCCAATGCCTTCAACACCCATGTCCTGTCCTCCCGACCGGATTTGATTGACCGCCCTTTCCATCGAAAGCGGCGGCGGTTTGTTCGATTTGAGGCGTGCTTACTCGGCGGCCTGCGCGACCTTCATCCGACCGGCGGCATCCAGCACCGCTTTCACGATGTTGTGGTAGCCGGTGCAGCGGCAGATGTTGCCTTCGAGCTCATGACGGACGGTGGCCTCGTCGAGCTGCCCGCCATGGCGGCCGACGATGTCGATCGCCGACATGATCATGCCCGGCGTACAAAAGCCGCATTGCAGGCCGTGATTGTCGCGAAACGCCGCCTGCATCGGGTGCAGCTCGTCACCGCGCGCGATGCCCTCGATCGTGGTTACGCTCGACCCCGCCGCCTGCCCGGCCAGCACCGTGCACGACTTCACCGCGCGGCCGTCGATATGCACCACGCAGGCCCCGCACTGGCTGGTGTCGCAGCCGACATGGGTCCCCGTCAGGTTCAGATGATCCCGCAAGAGATGCACCAGAAGCGTGCGGTCCTCGACCTCGGCCGAGACCGCCTTCCCGTTGACCGTCAATTGCACTTTTGACACGCGCGTATCCTCCTCCGGAATGATTTTGCTTGGGCGCGATTAGAAACATCGGGTGGGAACTTTGCAACTGGGATTTTTGGACGAGGAATCATCGTGATGTCACGTTCTCGGAGATGGGACCCTGGTCCCTTTCGCCGTGGGCGAGGGACGCCGGCAGGAGAGGCGGTTCGGGCAAAATCCCGCAATTTACCGGGTTTTATCGATTTCTGGCCTAGCTTGCGTGGCCGGCCGGGGACGCGTCCCCGTTTCCGGACGTTTTTTGGAATCGCATTCGTTCAAGACGACATGGGGGGCGGCGTGGGACAGTCTGGGGACGCTGGGCAACGATCGGGGCGGTTCAAGCTTCCGACCTTTCGATTCCGCACCAAGGTGATGGCGGGATTCGCCATCGTGCTGGCGATCTCGGCCTCGAGCCTCGGCTTCGCCTATCTCGGCTTCGAGCGGGTCTCGGCTGGCGTTGCGTCCTATCGCAACAGCGTGTCGGAAGCGGACCTCGCCCGCAACATCGACCGCGAGCTGATCTCGTACCGTCTGCTGGCAAGATATTATGTGCTGACCGGCAAGGAGGACGATGCCAAGGCGGCGCTGACGGCCGGTGCCAGCCTGAAGGAGGCGATCAGTCAGGCGACGAAGAGCGCGGCCAAGACCGCGCGGCTGGAGTCGCTGACCAGGCTCGAGCAGGAGTTCCGCGAATTCAGCAAGGTCTTCACCGCGATCATCCAGGCCAAGCAGGCAGGCGCCAACATCGTCCGGATGGAGCTCGCGCGCGGCGAGATCATGATCGACAGCAAGCTGAGCTCGGTCGCCAGCGCCGCGGCGGAGGCGCAGCAGCAGGCCGACGAGTTCGAGGCGAAGCATATCGCAAGCCAGTTCCAGGCCATCAAGGCGCAGGTCGCGACGTTCACCAACAACCATTACCAGGCGGTCGCGGAGGGCGCGCTCACCCGCATCGGCAACATCGAGAGCGCGCTCGATGCCTCCTCGTCCGCCGACCCGGACGTCGCGGCCGGGCGCAAGGAGGTCGCAAAACTCTTCGCTGACTATCGTCAGTCGTTCAGCAAGCTGGTCGACAATTTCAGGCTGATCGAGGATCTCGTCACCGAGATGAGCGGATCGGCCGGCGCCATCATGCAGGGCACCTCGGCGATGAAGACCGATCTGGTGTCCGACCAGCAACGCCTGGCCGCCGAGTCGGACGCAATCGCAGGCGAAACCGAGCGGCTGATCATCCTGCTCGCGGCCGGCGGTATCCTGCTCGGTGGTCTCCTCGCGTTTCTGCTGGGACGGAGTATTTCGCGGCCGATGACGGCAATGTGCGGGGCGATGCGCGAGCTGGCCGGCGGCAATTTCGACATCGTTCTGCCGGGCCTCGGGCGCTCTGACGAACTGGGCGAGATGGCCGGCGCGGTCGAGGAGTTCAAGCTGCAGGCGATCGCCAAGGCGCAAGCGGACGCCGCCGCACAGGATACGCAGAACAAGGCGGCGGGTGCGGCGCGGCGTTCCGAGCTGATCCGCTTTGCGGACGATTTCGAATCCGCGGTCGGCTCCATCGTGTCGAATGTGTCGGCTTCCGCGGTCCAGCTCGAGCAGGCGGCGGGCACCCTGACGCGCACGGCCGAGACCACGCAAACCCTGTCGAGCCAGGTCGCGGGCAATTCGGAGGAAGCGTCCGGCAATATCCAGTCGGTTGCGACCGCGACCGAACAGCTGTCCGCCTCCGTCGGCGAAATCGGTCGCCAGGTGCGCGAATCCAGCCGGATCGCGGAATCCGCCGTGACGCAGGCGCAGGCGACCGACCAGCGTATCGGCAAACTGTCGCGCGCCGCGCAACAGATCGGTGATGTGGTCAAGCTGATCACGGCGATTGCCGAGCAGACCAACCTGCTTGCGCTCAACGCCACCATCGAGGCGGCGCGCGCCGGCGAGTCCGGTCGCGGCTTTGCGGTGGTCGCCTCGGAAGTGAAGTCGCTGGCGAGCCAGACCGCGAAGGCCACCGACGAGATCTCCAGTCACATCGCCGGCATGCAGCAGGCGACGGAGGAATCGGTCGCCGCGATCAAGGCGATCGGCGATACCATCGCGGAAATCTCGACCATCGCCTCCTCGATTGCGAGCGCGGTCGAGCAGCAGGGCACGGCGACGCGCGACATCGCGCAAAACGTGCAGAATGTCGCCCGCGGCACCAGCGATGCGGCGGCCAACGTGCTCAAGGTCAATCGTGGCGCCACCGAGACCGGCGAGGCGTCGGAAGAAGTGCTGTCGTCGGCGAAGACGTTGTCGGTGGAGAGCACCCGCCTGCGCGCCGAGCTCGACCGCTTCATGGCCAATATCCGCGCGGCGTAGCTCACGCCTTCCCGAACTGGCGCTTCAGCTCGAGCTTGGCGCGCTCGAGCCGCGCCCGCTGGGTCTTCGGCAGATTCTTTCCGGCGCGATTGATGTAGAAGGTCAGCATCGACAGCGCCGAGCGGTAGGCGCCCGCCTTGCGGCGCCTGCTTCGCTCCGCCGAGCGCTTCAGCGAAGCCGCAATCTTGCTTGCGCTCGACAGCTTGAAAACGCCGCGATCGAGATCGAGCGCGTCGCTCTGTTTCGTCACGCGCTGCGACCAGCGTTTTGGTGTCGCGCGCCGCGACGTGGATGGGCCGGTTCTGCGTTTGCGGGTCCGCGTCCCGGACCGATGCGAGGCCTTGCGCGCAGCCATGGTCAACTCCTTGCGTTTCCTTGAAGAAAGCATCGTCGCGGCAATCCGTTCCTTCGCCCCCGGGCGGGAACCCGAGGACCCCGCCGGACGTTGTCGCGCACCCGGCATAAATCCGTTTGGCCCGGGGAGTTTCGAGCCTGCGGTCTTCCGCCTCAAAGGCTCGGCAGGATGGCGCGTCCTGAAACATTCTCTTGCTCTGGTCCGATCCGATGGAAGTGCAGTCAGGCCTCGCATTCAACCAACGCGTCGCGCCGGAAGCCGATGACAACGTCATCGCAACCGACATTCCCGCACGCCTCGATGCGCTCAGCTGGAGCGGCTTCCACACCCGCGTCGTGTTCGCGCTCGGCATCACCTGGGTGCTGGACGGGCTGGAGGTGACGCTCGCCGGCGCCTTGTCCGGCGCGCTGAAGCAGAGCCCGGCGCTGCACTTCTCCAATGTCGAGCTTGGCTTCGCCAACAGCGCCTATCTCGCCGGCGCCGTGCTCGGCGCGCTCGGTTTTGGCTGGCTCACCGACCGGATCGGCCGCAAAAAGCTGTTCTTCATCACGCTGTCGGTCTATCTCACGGCGACGGCAGCGACCGCGCTGTCCTGGAGCGTCGCGAGTTATGCGATGTTCCGCTTTCTCACCGGCGCCGGCATCGGCGGCGAATACACCGCGATCAATTCGGCGATCCAGGAACTCGTGCCGGCGCGCTATCGCGGCTGGACCGACCTCGTCATCAACGGCAGCTTTTGGCTCGGCGCGGCGCTTGGTGCGGCAAGCGCGATCGTGCTGCTCGATCCGGCCGTCGCCGGGCCCGATGTCGGCTGGCGGCTCGCTTATCTGACCGGCGCGTGCCTCGGGCTGATCGTGTTTGCGATGCGCTTCTGGATTCCCGAGAGCCCGCGCTGGCTGATGATCCACGGCCAGCCGGCGCGCGCCGAGGCGATCGTCGCCGAGATCGAGCAGAGCGTACTCGGCCATCGCGCGCCGCCGCAGCCTCATCCGCGCGTTCGCCTGAGGATGCGCGATCACACCCCGCTGCTCGAGGTGGCTAAAACGCTGGTCTCGACCTATCGGCAGCGCACCCTGCTCGGACTTGTGCTGATGGGCGCGCAGGCGTTCTTCTACAACGCCATCTTCTTTACCTTCGCGCTGGTGCTGATCGACTTCTATGGCATCGCCTCCGACCAGGTCGGCTGGTACATCCTGCCATTCGCCGCCGGCAACTTTTTCGGACCCCTGCTGCTCGGGCGGCTGTTCGACACGCTCGGCCGCCGCACCATGATCACGCTGACCTATGGCATCTCCGGCATTCTGCTCGCCGGGACCGGCTACCTGTTCTCGATCGGCGTGCTCAGCGCGCAGACCCAGACCGCGGCCTGGATGGTGATCTTCTTCTTTGCCTCACCGGCTGCCAGCGCCGCCTATCTCACGGTGAGTGAAATCTTCCCGCTGGAGGTGAGGGCGCTCGCGATCGCGTTGTTCTATGCTGTGGGAACCGGCATCGGCGGCGTCGCCGGACCGGCGCTGTTCGGCGCGCTGATCGATACCGGGTCCCGCGCGAGCGTCTTTTATGGCTACCTCTTTGGCGCGGGCCTGATGATCCTGGCCGCGCTGGTCGCGCTGCGCTACAGCGTGGCGGCCGAACGGCAGCCGCTGGAAAAGGTGGCGCGGCCGCTCGCGTTCCTGGAGTAGGGTCGGATGAAGGACAAGACGGCCGAGACGGCGTTGCGCGATACGATTTCGATGGCGTCAGAGACCGCGATGGATTCCGAACCCGTCGCGCTCCCGGAGCTGCCGGGCCTTCGCGAGCTCGCGATCCTGCTCGACATCGACGGCACGCTGATCGAGCTTGCGCCGACGCCGCGCGCGATCGTCGTGCCCGACGGGCTCGTGGCCACGCTGAATGGCCTGCTCCAAAGGACGTCCGGTGCGCTGGCGCTGGTCAGCGGGCGTTCGCTTGCCGATATCGACTGGATCTTTGCGCCGGAAAAATTTCCGGCGGTCGGTGGTCATGGCGCCGAGATGCGCCTCTCCGCGGCCATGGAGGCCGTCGATGTCCACGCGCCGGCGATGGAGAAGGAATTGAAGCGGCGGCTGGCGGCTGTTGCAGAGATCGATCCAAAGATCCTGGTGGAAGACAAGGGCTATTCGCTCGCGCTGCACTACCGCCTGGCCCCGCACGCGGAAAAGACGATCTACGCCGAAGTGGCGCGGATCAGGGCGGAGCTGTCGAGCGCGCCGCTCCAGGTTTTGCCAGGCAAGAGCGTGCTGGAGATCAAGCATGCCGGCTTTACCAAGGCGACCGGCGTGCGCGAATTGATGAGCCGTGCGCCGTTCAAGGGGCGCCGTCCGCTGTTCATCGGCGACGACGTCACCGATGAGAGCGTGTTCGACATCATGCCGGATTTTTCCGGCTTCTCCTTCTCGGTAGGACGGGCGGCACGCGCCGTCTCCGGTCATTTCGGTGCGCCGACCGATGTGCGCGCGTTTCTTGCGCAGCTATTGCGCGGGAACCAGCAGCAAACATAACTGCAAACGTGTGCGCAGTTAGACCGATTCAAGCATCCGCGCACCGCGCGAATCGCCGTCTTGCCTCAATTTAACGGCTCCAATGCTCGAATAGATCGGTGTCTTTGTCGGAAAGCATTTGCGCGACAGAGGGTTCCGTGTTGCGTGCGAGTCGCAGCAATTTGTCGTTATGCACTGCGGGGGAACCACATTGATGAACAGACGTTAATTGCTCCGAGTGAGCTCGGTCACGCTTCCTGCGGCGCCGAGCTGGAGTTCCGGTTTGGCGCGTCGTGCAGCTCGCAATCACCAGGGGAACCCGGACCACGGTCCGGGAGAGGTCTGCAGGGCGCTCTCACAGGAGGCAACGTCGTGAACCTCGTCGTCGTTTCAAATCGCGTCACGCGCGGCAAGGCCAATGAGCCGATGACCGGCGGACTGGCCGCCGCCTTGCTGCCGGTGGTGGAAAAGTCCGGCGCGATCTGGGTCGGATCGAGCGGGCGCCTGCGCGATGGCCCGCAGAAGGAGCGGTTCGCCGAAGTCGAAGCGCTCGGCGCGGGCGCGATCGCGATGCTGGACCTGCCGGCGGCGCATTATGGCGGCTTCTACGAAGGTTTTGCCAATTCGGCGCTGTGGCCGGCGCTGCATTCGCGCAGCGACCTGATCCGCGCCTCGCATGGCGACTATCACTCCTACTGCGAGATCAACGCCTTCATGGCGCGCGCGCTGTTGCGTTTCCGCAATCGGGACAGCGCATTCTGGGTGCAGGACTATCATTTCTTTTCGCTCGGCGCGGAGCTGCGAAAGCTCGGCGTCACCGAGCCGGTCGGCTTCTTCCTGCATACGCCCTGGCCGGCGCAGAGCGTCATCGCCGGCGTTCCGCATCACCGCGAACTGGTCGAGGCGATGCTGGCCTATGACCTGATCGGCTTCCAGACCGACGAGGATTGCGAGAATTTCCTCGGCTATGTCGGCCAGGATCTCGGCCTTGCCGTGCAGGACGGCTGCGTAGCGTCGCGCCGCGGACGCGTTCTTGCGCAGACGCGCTGTGCGACCTTTCCGATCGGCATCGATGCCGACAAATTCGCGCAGGCCGCCATGCGCGCGGTCACGCATCCGCAGGTCTCGCGTCTGCGGCGCAGCCTGCATGGCGAAAAGCTCGCGATCGGCGTCGACCGCCTGGATTATTCCAAGGGGCTCGTCAATCGCATCAGCGCGTTCGACCTGATGTGGACGCGCGAGCCGGCCTGGCTGCGCAACGTGTCCTTGTTGCAGATCGCAACCCCCTCGCGCGGCGGCATCGAGGCCTATAGCAACCTGCAGGACGAGGTCGCGCGCCTCGTCAGCGACGTCAACGGCCGCCACGGCGAGGTGGACTGGACCCCGATCCGCTACCTCAACAAGGGTTTTGGACAGGCCGTGCTCGCCGGGCTCTATCGCTCCGCGCAGGTCGGCGTGGTGACGCCGCTGCATGACGGCATGAATCTGGTCGCCAAGGAATACGTCGCCGCGCAAAACCCCGATGATCCCGGGGTGCTGGTGCTGTCGAAATTCGCCGGTGCGGCGAACGAGCTCGATGCGGCCCTGGTGGTCAATCCCCATGACATCGATGGCATGGCGCGGGCGATTTCGACCGCACTGTCGATGCCGCTGGCCGAGCGGCGGCTGCGCTTTTCGGCGATGATGGCGCGGCTGAACAGCCACACCATCCATGACTGGTTCAACGGCTTTGTCGGCGCGCTGCGTGACAGGGCAATCGAGAAGGAGACGGCCGAGCCCGCATGGCCCGACCCGGCCATCCTGCCCCGCCGCCTGGCCGGCCCGGCGCTGCGGTATTATTGAAGCAGCATCTCAGCGAACACCGTTTACCTCTCCCCGCAAGCGGGGAGACGCTTCGATGCGGCTCCGATCAAACCCTCATCAAATGCGGCTAATAGCAATACGACACGCCGTCGAGAATGGCGCATTCGCGCTTGTTCGGCGCGTTGGGATCATCGAGCGGCACCACGCCCTTGCCCTGGCCGACGAAGACGCCGGGACCGACATGGACCGACGACTTGTTGCCAATGATGACGCTCGGATGCGGGCTTGCGCTCGAGCGCGTGCCATCGGGCCAGATGATCGCCTGGCCGTCCCACACGCCGTGCCGGCCGTCGTCGCAGGCGACCGCGCTGCCTTGGCGGGTGCACACGCCTGCGGCGGCCGCGCTCCCGGCGCCGCCGATCAGGGCGGCTGATATCATGGCGGCGTGAGCGAGGGTGCGACGGATCATGAAATTCCCCTGAAACGGGCCGAGCTGGAGCGCTTTCGAGCGAAGTGTACCGGTTCGCGTGAAGAAAACGCGTCAAAACGAGAATCGAGAGCCTCCGTTCCGATTCAATCGGAACGGAAAAAGGTTCTGGCTGCAAATCAGTGGTCGGCGGATGCCGACCTCCGGTTCACTGCGCCGTCTGATTGGCCCACAAAGACGGCTCGGCTGGCCCCAAACGCAAAGAGAAATCAACATTTTGGAGAAAATTCGGCCACCAGAAGCGGCTCTCCCTTGCAAAAATCCGCCGCCGCCTTCATGAGGGGCGACGCGGAGAGATGGCCGAGTGGCTTAAGGCGCACGCTTGGAAAGCGTGTGTGCGGGAAACTGTACCGTGGGTTCGAATCCCACTCTCTCCGCCATATCGCATTGGTTTTACATAATAATTTTAGTTTTCGAGATGATTGCCCCTATCTGTACCCATATTCAAATATCGCCCCGCAAAGGCTGCCGAAGTCGACGGCATTGGCTACGGTTGGTCCCGGTTCTCAAGGAAATCCGGACGTTGGATCAGGGGCGAATCGACACGGGCGCCTGATCAAGAGGGCCGCACAGAACATCAAGGCGAGATTATTAGGGCAGAAGCGATGAACGAAAAAACCAAGCCCCGACCCTCCGTCAAACCGTTCGACTGGATCGTCATTGGGAAAACGCCGTGCGTGGTCTGCAACATCCATGAGAGCGGCGACATCGAGGTGGTTCACAACCCGGGCAAGCCTTCCAACGACGACGCATTCTGGGACGGCGAGCGATGGGATTTTAGGCCCGGAGCCTCGGGCTACGCTGACAAGTATCCTCGGCTAAGCGCTTTTGTCAGCGAACTGAAGCGAGGCAGATATCGTTAGCTGCAACGCCAGCGACAAGTGCCCTCCGTGGAAAGCCTCCGATGATGAAACCCGACGCTCGCATCACCGACATCATCGGGACCCTGGCTGATCCCGAAGAATACGTTCGCGGGATCGTCGGCAGCTTCATCGTACACAGCTTTGATAAGCAGAGGTCCGAAATCCGAATCGGCGTTTCCGGAAGGGGCATTTTTCCCAACTATTCGATCGTGGAGCCATGCGAACCCGAGGAGCTCAATATCGAGGGTCAAGGCGTTTCGCTGAAGATCACGAGCAGCGTTGGGAAGAGAATGGTTTTCCATGGTCAGAGTCATCGAGAAATTCTGGAAGACTCCGCTTGGGGTGAGAGTTGGAGCCCGGCGGCGATGAGCTTTGCCGAAGTGCAAGCACTGTTGGGTGATCTTAGACAGTTCAAAAAGAGGCGCTGAGCCGCGGTGTCGATAACATGACCACTCCGGAACGATTTCCGCGTCGTCCGGTGGCAATCTCGGTGGCAAATCGCGCAGAGGTTCGCGGCGGTGGCGCAGAACGCCGGCCGGTCGAGATCGGGCGAGGATGAGATCCAGGCTCGGCCGCTGGTCGAGATCCGGGCGGCTGAGGGGCGACAGCCCCCTTGCAATCGGAGTTGCACCGCCCCATTTACAGCGCCACGGAATGGGGATTGGCCCCGCCGGACTTGGGCATGGAGGCCCGCGGTCATGACAAATGCACTAAATCAGCCCCTTCAATCGTCAAATGCATCGCTTCTGCGCAACATCGGGGAGAACCTATTCGGCGAGCACTGGCAAGCCGATCTGTCCGCCGCGCTTGCTGTGAACGAGCGCAGTCTGCGCCGGTGGCTCTCCGGTCAGGATGACATTCCGCCGGGGGTATGGAGCGACCTGCTTCGGATCCTCGAAACCCGCTGGATCGACATTCGCGAGTTGGAGTATCAAGTTCGCGATTTGGACCGCGTTTCAGTCTACAGTTTCGAGGTGTTTGACACCACGAAGGGGGACTACCTCAGGAAGGCGACATCCAAGCGGACTGCTGAAGACATCAAGCGCTACGGAGGCAGGGTCATTCCCGGTACGCAGCAGTTTGTCGACCGGCGCGCTCTCGACGAACACGGCCGTTATGTTCCACCGGCGAACGATGAAGCTTGGTCGGTCGGCGCGGTGGCGTGGACGACCGAGGGGTACGGCTTCAACATCCTGAACAAGTTCGGCGCACCAATCGCCTCCTTCGGCTACCCCGATCGGGAGTTGGCTGAGCGATCGCGCGATCTCGTCGCGGCCGCCCTTGGCGATGTCGTATTGGTTCGCGGGCACTCGAGATAGGGGAAAAGAACGCGGGGCGACTGTCCCGCCCTCTCGTCACCGGGCTCAGCGCGTGCTGTGCGACCAACAAAGGCGTTTTCAAGGCCCGTCGGCGCCCCCAATGATTGCCTCGATCGCCGCCTGTGCCGCCCTTCCGGGCGTCCTCGAAGTGATCGAACACATCGACCGAACGTTTGACGTGGAGGCAAAATGACAGATGAAGAAGAAACAGTCGCCTGGATGATCAAGCACCGCGCCCAAGTTCAGGTGGAATCTTTCCGTCTCTACGAGCTCATCAGAGACTTTCCAGGCGCTGAGAAGACTGAACTGCAACTTGGCACAGGTATAGCTTTTTCGCTATGGCGCGCGGTCTTTCTGCCGACAAAAGGCGACCTGAAAGACATCCACGAAGAAGGGCAGAAGTATCTGCTGAATGTAATTAAGACAAACAACGTCACCTTTCAGACTGACGTAAGACATGCTGACTGGGTATTCGGCTATTATCTAAACAACGCGCGATTGCGATTTGCCGCTCTTGCCAACCAAGATGCCGATTTCGAGCAGTTGATAACGAAAGCCGGCATCCACGACGATGTCACTTCTCCGAGCTCTACCGGTAGCCCGTCCGATACGTTCGAAAAGTGCATCACAGCATTGACGCTCTACATCGATCACATGAGAGCAAAATTGCCTGCTGACTGATCAGTGCTGGTCGTCGCACAAAAGGAACGTTCTGGGCGCCTCCCGATCCCACGGCCATGGCTCCAGCAGACAGACCTGCCGATCGTATGCGCTCAACTCTTGCTAAGGCCGGTGGTCGACTTGATCCCTTGTCAGGACCCGCGATGCCTAAATTCGAGAAACCTCAAGAAGGAAACCCCCACGGACTGGTCATCAACCAGCACACGTTTCCCGCGAAGAGCATCGCGAGGTTTGCCGACACCGATGGCAGAGTTCATTTGGAGATGAAACCCGCAGGCCCGATTTGGCGGGCAAAGCCAACCGACAGCATCTTTTGCGCACGACGAGCATGGGATTACGATGCCGAAGTCGGTCTCATGAAGATGATTGAAGATCGTTTCCAGCAACTAGCGGATTTGATCATCGACGGTCGGGTTTTGACCTTCGACGCCGAGCAGACGCACGACATCAGCTCTTTCTACGCCCTTTGGATGGCGCGGGCTGAGATTCGCGATCAACCAGGAAAGGATGCAGTTGCACGCGGGATGATGCCGTCCGCTCGCAGATGGTCTAAGGACGAAGAAGAGGGACTAGAGAAGGCCAGACTTGCCTTCTTCAGAGGGGCAACCATGCCTGCTCACGTTGTGAACGGTCCGCGCGCGACAATATTAGTGGCCCGACATCTTCGTCAGACAAACCCCACGGCGATTTGGGGTGTTATTCGCGCATCAGGCGGCGAATTCGTTGTGCCCGATTGGCCCTTCGTACACCCGTTCATACCCATCAACCCGACGCTCGCATTGGTGAACCATGCCATCAATCAAACACTCGATCGCGACGCCGTCAGAATCGTTAACAAGCAACTGCGAGCAGCCAGCCGCTGCTATTTCTTTGCGAGAGATCTTGCGACATCTCTGTAACTCGGTCCGGGTGGCATAGGGCCGCGGGCGAAGCGGAAACCTGCGGCGCAGGCACATCTTGAGGGTGGAAAAAGTAAGGGTGCGTAGAGCGTTTCAGGTCCCTCCGCAATTTCCCTACGGGTTTGCCTATTTCAGCGTGACCGTGGCGCTTAATGTGTCGCCTGCACGTCATTGCCATTTTGCCGACTGACTGCACCCTCCTGACAGGGGCGCGGGGCCGATGGTTATTACCCTATGGGTTTCCCGCTGGAGATCATGCGAAGCTTAAAATGCAGCTTCATATGTACCTCCTTTCTCTTAGGTGCCCGAGATCGGGCCGCATCGACATAGTGGCTGGTTTTAGAACCGCAAGTGGCTGGTTCCAGCCAGCACCGACGGTTACGGTGACAGTGCACAAAATTATTGTGAGTAACGACCCCGACGACGAACTGTGGTCCACGCGGGACATGATGGCGTCAATGCATTGAAGCTTTCACGATGTAGCTTCCGATCGTAGGTGAAGAAGTTTCACCTGACGTTATATCGGATAACACCCGTCGTCCGCGGTGCGCCCGCCTAATTCTCGAATCCGACGAATACGGTAGCTTCTTCGACAGACTTTCGCTCCGACACAACCGCATTCGCCGGAAAGGTTTCATCCGGCCAGCCCAGCGCGATGCTTTTCATGATGACCTGATCGTCGGCGATTCCCGCGTGCTCGCGCACCACGGGCGATTGCATGATGCCCTGGCTGTTGATCACGGCGCCCAGCCCGCGAGACCAGGCGGCGTTGACCAGCGCTGTCGCCACGGCGCCGCAATCGAACGGCGTGTCGTCGCTGCCGTCAAGGACGCGACCATAGGTGATGATCACACAGACGGGCGCGTCGAATTGATGGAAGCCGCGCAGCACCCAGTCCTGGCGCTTGTCCTTGTCGTCGCGCGCGATCCCCATCGCGGAGAATAATTGCTTGGCGACGCCGACCTGCCGGTCGCGATGCTTGCCTGCAAAGGCCTGACCCGTGCGGAACTCGCGGGACTGCGGGATGCCCGCCACCATCCGCTCGGTGTTGCCGGCGCGGATCCGATCCAGCGGTTCGCCGGTGATAATGTAGAAATTCCAGGGCTGGGTGTTCATCGATGACGGCGCGCGCATCGCCAGACCGATGATTTCCGCAATCAGCGCCTTGGGTACTGGATCGGGCTTGTAACCGCGGATACTCCGGCGACCGAGGATGACGTCGTCAAACTGCATCTCGGTGGTATTCCCCGGATAAGTCCTGAACCAGCTCTCGCTTGACGCACCGGCGGACGGCATCCGTTGCGCCCGTGGTCGTTTAGCGGATTTTGTGAGGATGAAATTGTGCCGCTGATTTGCCCGACGTGTCAAATTTTCGGTCCAAACCGTCGGATGCGCCGGCCGCCGGCACCTTTGCATGGGGTTGTTTTCGATATTTTTGGTGGCAGCCGCGGCGACCCGGCGCGCCGGCATCATCCGGAAGGGGCGTCGGCGTTTCGGGCTGTTGCTCAAACCGTGGGTTTTGGCCTGAGGTCGAAAACTCCCGATCTTTCAATGGGGGATGACTGACACTCTCTGCGCCACGCCACGACTAACAGTCAACCATTGATTTTTCGCCCGTCATCTCGCCGGACTGGCAGAGCGCTGGTTCGCAGAAATGCGATGCTGCGGCTTCACCAAGCTCAGAGTTCACGATGATCAGGGCGATGCGTCGCCAGCGACGGCGCCGGGACGTTACAGCCAGCCGCGCTCGCCAAAGGCAGCAAGATCAACGCCAGGCGGGGCATACCATCCCGTCGCGCCATAGCGGGCGCCAAGCTTCAGAGCGAGATCCTTGTTGCCATAAGGAATCCGCAGCCGCGTTCCTTCCGCCGGATTTGGTTGGGCGGACATCGATGCACCGGCGGCAGCATCAGCCTTTCGTTTTCGGGCTATCTTCCGAGGTGCCGTCGATTGAGATGCAGTCGATCTCGCCGGTCTGGAGGCGGTCTTGTGACCGCTCTTGCGGCGCTTCCTGCCTTTGTTCGAGTCGATCCACGCGGCCATTGCAGCCGAATTGGTCTTGGCCTCGTCGGGAACGACGACGCCTTTCCCGAGCGCGATCTTCGTCGCGTACAACAACTGTGCCGGACTCGCCGGTTTGGGGGCGAGCCTCTCAGCCGTTTCACCGTCGGGCTTCCTGGGTGCGTGCTGCCTGAGAAACGCGCTGCAGATCGATATCGACGTCTTGTAGCCAGGCGGCGGCTTGATGCCCTTTTGCCGGACCAGGCTGTCGGCAAAGCGCTTCATTGCCGGCGTTGGTGGATATGCGCGGGCGCCGCTTTCGACTGGCGGGCCAAGGAAAGAAAGCCCTCCGGCAGCGGCGCCTTCCGTGAGCTTGCCTATAATTCGCAGGGCGACGTCGCACACGGCGTCGATCGCACCGACCATTTCCTGCTTGCCGATGACGACATCGTCGAGCAGGCATTCGAGTTGCGCCGTCACGCCCGGGTCGACCAGGGCCGGATCGGCCTGTTTGAGAACACCGAACAGCGACAGGCCGGCCTCGGTCGGCACAATATTTTTCCCCTGGGCAATCAGAAAACCCTGCTTCTTCAGTCCGCCGATGATCTCAGCCCGGGTCGCCGGCGTGCCAATGCCCTTGGCTTCCTTCAGGCGCTCCCGCAGAAGTTCATCGTCGACAAAACGCCAGGCGTTCTGCATCGCCTCGATCAGCGAGCCCTCGTTATAACGCGGTGGCGGTCGGGTCTCCTTGTTCTCAATCTTGGCATCCTGCAGCCGCGCGGTCTCACCGTTGCGCAGCGGCGGCAGCAATTGTGCCTCGTCGCCCTTTTCGTCGGCAGGCTGCCACTCCGGGAACGCTGCTCGCCAGCCGGGATCGATGGGCTGACGGCCGGTGGCGCGGAATTCGAAGCCTCTCACATCGAGCGTTGCGGTCGTCTGCCGGTAGCGGAAGTCAGGCATCAGCGCGGCCAGGTAGGCCCGCGCGATAACGTCGAACAGTCTCTTCTCGTCCGCCGACAGACGAGGCCAGATCTCCGCCAGTTTGTCGATCGTGTTGACGTTGGGAATGACGGCGTGATGGCTCGCGCCCTCCAGCCCCTTGTCGTAGAATGTGCCGCTCGCACCCTTGCGGATGATCGGCGGCTCGGGCACGTGGATCGTGCCGAACGATTGGCCGGCCCGCAGGCCGGCCACGATCCGCGGCACGTCCGAAATCAGGCTCGCGGGCAGATAGCGCACCTCGGCGCGCGGGTAAGTGATGATCTTCTTGCCCTGGCCGTCATAGAGCCCCTGCGCCACCTCGAGCGTCTTGCCGGCGGACCAGCCGAAGCGCGAGCCGCATAGCTTTTGCAGCGATGGCAAATCATGCAGTCTGGGCGGTCCTTGCCGCTTGTCCTCGACGCGCACGGCGAGCGCGCCCCCAAAACCGTCCGCCGCTTTGACGACGTCCTCGGCAATCTCGCGCCGAACAATCCGCTCCTGCGGCGCGTGCCGCATCTGGAATTGACCTCCCTCCACCTTCGCTGTGGCAACGACTTCAGAATAAGCGAGGGGCACAAAATCGCGGATTTCCAACTCGCGCTTGCACACAATGGCCAGGGTCGGCGTCTTCACCCGGCCGACGCCGATCACGCTCCGCGTACCCTGGCCCAGGATGACTGTCGCAGTCCGGGTGAGTGACAAGTTGTAGATCTGGTCGGCCTGCCGGCGCGCGACGGCGGCTGCGTAAAGACGAGCGTACTCGGCATTTGGCTTTGCCCGGCCGAATGCATCGCGGATGGTCTGCGAGTCCTGGGCCGTAAACAGCACCCGCATGACCTCGCCGCGGTACTTGTAATGCTCGAGAATTTCCTGGCCGATGAGCTGGCCCTCACGGTCGCAGTCAGTGGCGAGCCAGACCCGCTTGGCGGTGCGCAGCGCCTCGCGAATGGCTTTGAGCTTGGCGGCCTTGTTGCCGCCTGCCGCCGGGCGCGTGTCGTAAAGGCCTTCAGGTCGCAAAAGAATCGGCGACCAGCGCTTCCAGGCCGGCACAACATCCTCGGGCTCAAGCAGCTCGAAGAGATGGCCCTCCGCCGGGAGGATATCACCGTAGCGAGAACCGACGGCAGCGCGGACGTCTTTCGCCTGACTGGTTTTCTCGGTGATGACGATCTGAGCAGGCACGTCGGGCTCGGTCGGGGATTTACGGTCTGTTGACCGGAACATATAGGGAACAGGCTGCGCTGGCAAGCTTGCGCACCGTTTGGCCCAGAGAAGCGCTTCGGGGTCTCTTTCCGATTTGCGACGGGCTTCCGCTGTACCGAAGCTCACGCGCGTGGAACTGCCCCACTTTGACCGGCGCTGGCGGGAGCGACCGGCTCCTGCTCTGCTGGTGCGGGAGATCTCGTCGCGGTCCGCTCGACCGTGAGCTGAGTCATCGTGGACAAGGCCAAAGTGCTCCGGGAGCGGCAGTGCCTGGCGGCTCAGGCCAGAACGCTGAACCGATAACCAAGGAACAGAGCGGCTGGGGCCAACCGGAGGGCCGGTTCCGCGAGGGATGATCGCAAGAGCGGTAAGCCTTCGTTCAGGCATTTCTGCAAGACTCTGACGGCCAGCGCGGATCCTGCTCGGAGATCCGCAATGATCCAATTTCAGACTCAGAGGGCCAAGCCAACCCGCTCGGCGGCTGGAAGGCGAGGTCGGATCAACAGGGCCGCCTTTGTGGCGTCCGTGACGCTCATTGCGCCGACGCTTTCCGCATGCGCTGGTCTTCCTCAGTCCGTTCCGGCCATGAGCGCTGCGGCGCAGTACCCGGACCTGAACGACCCACCGCCAAGCGTTGCACTGCGCACAGATCAAGTGGCGCAAATTAAGGCTGAACTGATCCAGGCTCGCGACAATCAGGAACGCGCCGCAGCTCAGCAGCTGGCACTCCACTAGTCCCGAGGTTTCGGCTGACATAGGCTGCGGGCTTCGGTCCCGCGCCTTCGCTTGCATCAAACCATGGGAGCCAGACAGATGACGGAAAATATCGACCTCCTGGAGGCCGAGCGAATGGTCGCTCAAACAGAGTGCGATGACATTGATGCGGCGATAACCCAGATAGCCGCTGACGATGCTGACGCGAAGGCGAAATTGATCGAGCTCGGCGAACGGCGAAAAATTGCCGGGGAGCGATTGTTGCGAATCTCAACCGCGCTTACCGAGGCGAGATCCGGCAGCGCGTGATGCGCCGCTGCATCGGCGGAGCTTCGGCTCCATGCGGTGCCCACACGGGCTGCTCACCGCTGCAACAAGAACGGCGCTGTTGCCAGCGCCGTTCCAGGTGCACCACACGCGTGGAACCGCCCCACTTTGACTGGCGCTGGCGGGAGCGACCCGCTCTGGCTCTGCTGGTGTGGGAGACCTCGTCGCGGCCCACTGGCGAAATTACGCCGCATCCGGATGGAGTCAATGAGAGGAATTGTGAGGTTGCCACATCCATGGCGGCTCAACCCGACGATGCGAGAGCCGATGGGGGAATAGGTGGCCTCACGCGCCGGCTATCGTTTGCAGCGCAGGCGGCCCATTCACGGCGCCGTGGCTTTTCGGCGCGGGCGCCGGTCTCCCAAGAATATTGCATGTGGCATCTCGCGAGTGGTCCTGTCGCTTGCGGCCAAAGGCCTCACACGATGACTTGACCGACGAGGGACCTGACGATCCGGTAGATCAGATAGAGCCAGCCGAGTGTCGCAACGGCCACCGCGGCGGCCCAGAATAGCGCAAGCAACCGCCTGGGCAGCGCCCTGGCCCACCATGGCTTCATCGCATCATCGTCATTGGGAGATCGGCCCGTCGCGACGTCCAGGAGCGGCGTTCAATCAGCCGTTTTGCGGACCGCGGCGAGTTCCGAGGGAACCCGGTCATTTCGATGAACGCCGATTCGAAGACCACATCCTCCCGGGAAGCGCTGCCTCTTACAGACGTTGGCCCGCCACCCATGCCGCGAGCAGGGCGCGTTCGTCCGCCGTCATCTCGGTCACATTGCCAGGCGGCATCGCGCTCGACCACGCCGCGACCCGTCCGATCAGCCGCGCATTGCGCTGGATGTGCTCGGCAGTGTCGAGCAGCACCGCTTTCGGCGCGGTGACGATACCGCTCCAGACGGGTTCTGACGCATGACACATGCTGCAGCGG
>Ga0335071_10002672_pt1 | contig 18952 bp, 18 predicted proteins | sample Lox_Sample_15_FD_206724 | JGI IMG/M metagenome (GOLD analysis project Ga0335071, IMG submission 206724) | Soil microbial communities from Loxahatchee National Wildlife Refuge, Florida, United States - Lox_Sample_1.5 | ecosystem: Environmental > Terrestrial > Soil > Wetlands | place: USA...
CAAGGATCGCCTGACCGGCCTGGAGTTGAACGCCGACGATTACATCACCAAGCCTTTCGACGTCCAGGAGCTGCGCCTGCGCGTGCGCAACTCGCTGCGCCGCGCCGGTCAGGATTCGCTGACCAACCCGGTCACCGGCATCCCCGACGGCCGTCTGGTGGACGAGCGCCTGCAGGAAAGCCTGCACCGGCCAGGCTGGGCGATGCTGATCGTCTCGCTCGAGAACCTGGACACGTTCCGCGAGGCCTACGGTTTCGTCGCCTCCGATGACGTCCTGCGGGCGGTCAGCCTGATGGTCCAGGGGGCGATGCGCGAGCTCGGCTCGCCGGACGATTTCCTGGGCCACATCGACCCGACCGATTTCGCCGTGATCAGCGCGCCCGACAAGGCCCAGCTCTTGCAGGACCGCATCCGCACCCGCCTGGAGCAGTCGCTGGATTACTTCTACCCGATCAAAGACCGGGACCATCCAGGCTTGAACGGCAAGCGTTTGGCGGTTAAAATAGGCATCCTGCTGGCCGACGAGACCAAGGCCGGCACGCTGGACCAGTTGAAACTGGCCCTGCTGCACAAAAAGCAATAGGAGCAATCTTTGCGCATCGCGGTCATCACCCCCACGTATAACGAAGCGGAGAACCTGCCCAAGCTGTTCTCCGCTCTTTTTGCCTTGCCGCTCGACCTGCACGTGCTGGTCGTCGACGACAACAGCCCGGATGGGACCGGGCGGGTCGCCGACGAGCTGGCCGCCGCCCATCCCGACCGCGCCCGCGTGCTGCACCGCGCCGGCAAGCTGGGTTTTTCCTCGGCCTACCTGCAGGGCTTCCGCCTGGCCTTCCAGGACCCGGCGGTCGAGGCCGTGGTCCAGATGGACGCGGATTTCTCCCACGACCCGGCGGCGCTGCCGGCCATGGCCGAGAGGCTGGCTGGCTGCGACGTGGTCTTCGGCTCGCGCTACGTCAAAGGCGGCGGGGTGGACCGGCGCTGGCCGGTCTGGCGCAAGGGTCTCTCGGCCTGGGCCAACTTCTACACCCGCACCATCCTGAACGTGCCATTGCGCGACATCACCAGCGGCTACCGCATGTGGCGCCGCGCCACCCTGGAAGGCATGCCCCTCGAGCGTGTGCACGGCCGCGGCTACGTCTACCAGGTCGAAACCGCCTACCTGGCTTATTGCCTGAAATACCGCATGCAGGAGCTGCCGATCTACTTCGCCGACCGGCGCCTTGGCCAATCGAAGATGTCCCTGGACATCCAGATCGAATCGGCCGTGCGCGTCTGGCAGGTGCTGTGGGAGTATCGCGACGTACGGCGCCTGGGGGACAAGGCGCGCCTGAAATAGCTCCGGTGCGACGCTGGGCAGGTAGGCGTCGCACTTTTTGGTTCGGGCCGGGTACCCTGGCGGTCCGCAGGCGCCGGCGCCTGGAAAGGAAAACAAGTTATGGCTGCCTTGAGCAAGCGTGAATGGGAAGTGCTCGACCTGCTCCTGCAGGGCAGGAGCAACAAGCTGATCGCCGCCGGGCTGGGTATCTCCGAGCGGACGGTCGAGTTCCACCTGAAGAACATCTACGCCAAACAACAGGTCGGCTCCCGCGTGGAACTGATCCTGAAACTGGGGAAAACCACAGGTCCGGCCGCGGCCGGGGAACTGGGGTCATCCACAGTTGAACGGCAGGGGAAAATCGTCGAGAATGGGAACACGCCCGACCCGGACCTGGAGCGGGCGACATCCTCGAACCATGCCGTCCCCGGCAGGGAGCTGAAAATGAGAGACTTGAAATTGAAAGACCTGATCTCGCGGCAGGTCGGGGTGGGTGCGCTTACCGCCCTGATCACCGGTTTCGCCTGGATCGTCGTTTTCCAGCACTTCGGCCATATGGACTACAGCGCCCTGCTGCTGTGGTTCGTGCCGATCTTCATCACCTTGATGCTGCTCGGCGGCGCAGTCGGCGTGGTGGCCGGCCGGCGGGGCATGCGCTCCCGCAGGACGTTCGTCGCCACCCTGTTCGGTACCGGCGTCGGCGCCTTCGCCATGATCCCGCTGGTGGCGGTGGTCGTCTACCCGCTCGGCAAGTTCGCCGAGTGGATCGGCCTGATCCACCGCGCGGCGTTCTCCACCGAGCTGACCAGCGGGCTGGTCATCGTGGCGACCCTGGTGATGTGGCTCCTGGCGGGAGCTGTGCTGGGCATCCTGCTCCTTTCGCTCCGAGCGGGCCGTTCCCACCCCAACGCGCAGCCCGCCGAACGCGGGGTGCGCTGAAACAGAAAGCCCCATGCACTTCCAACGCGCATGGAGCTTTTTTCGTACGAGGTTGTCCTCCCTCCAGGCAAGGCCTGCCTCGCGGTCACGTTTCGAAAGCTTCCACCAGTTGCCCCCATTCATCCAAATTAAGCGTCTCCGCCCGGCGGCGCGGATCGAGGCCAGCAGCCTCCAGGCGCGCCTGCGCCTCGGACGGCTCCAGGCGCAGCCCGCCGGCGAGCGCGTTGCGCAGTGTCTTGCGCTTCTGCGAGAAGCCGGCCTTCGCCAGCCGGAAGAAGCTCTCCAGCTTCGCCTCCGGGATGACCGGCTCCGGCAGCACCTCCAGGCGCACCACGGCCGAGTCGACCCTGGGCGCCGGGTGGAAGGCCGAGGCAGGGATCGTGGCGACCGTTTCAGGGCTGCCGAAGACCTGCACGCTCAGCGCCAGCAGGCTCAGGTCGCCGGGCGCGGCGCAGATGCGCGCCGCCACCTCGCGCTGGACGGTCAGCACAAGGCGGCGCGGGCGCGGCGATCCGGTCAGCAGGTGGCGCAGGACGGCCGAGGTGATGTAATAGGGGATGTTGGCCGCCACCAGGTAGCCGTCCGGCAGGCCCAGCTCCGCGGGCGAGAGCTTGAGGATGTCGCCGTGGACCAGGCGCACGTTGGGGTAGGGGGCCAGCACCGTCTCGAGCGCCGGGAAGAGATTGCCGTCCAGCTCGACGGCGGTCACCGCGGCGGACGAGAGCGCCAGGTAGCGCGTCAGGCTGCCCAGGCCGGGGCCAATCTCGAGCAGCGTGTCGGCCGGCCCGGGGTCGGCGGCGGCGACGATGCGCTTGAGGGCTTCCTGGTCCTCCAGGAAGTTCTGGCCCAGGCCCTTGCTCGGGCGCAGCCCATGGCTGCGCAGCAGGGCGGGGATGTTCAGCGGCGGCAGGTTCGGTCCGCTCATGGCAGGATGTATCCCGGGTTGGGCTCGGGCGGGGCCAGGAAGTAGACCGTCACCCAACTGCCCCACGAGTAGATGGCCGGGTCGCCGTCGGCGTAGCCCAGGTCGATCCAGTAGTGGTTGCCGGGTGGGGCGCCCCCGCCCGTGTCGCCGACCACCCCGTAGCCGTAGCCGGGAATGTACAGGGTGTCGTTGCCGAAGAGCAGGTACCAGGAGTAGACCATCGCCACCACCCCTTTCCCGGCAACCCGGCCGCTGGAGGTGCCGGTGTAGCATTTGCCAGCCGTGCCGGCGGAGGCGCACGGCGAGTAGGCCGTGGCGTAAAGGTTGAGCACGCGCCAGTAGGTCAGCGTCTGCCCGTCGACCGTGGCGGTGCGCAGCACGACCTTGGTGCCGTAGCCGACCACCCGGTCCTCGGGCGGGCGGACGACGGTCTCGCCCTCGGGCGTGGTGGCGACGGTCACACCGTCCTCGCTGCGGGTGCGCGTGCGGGTCACCGCCAGGCCGGCCGCTCCAGGCTGCAGCAGGCTCTGCTGGTCCAGCTCCAGGTCGGCGGTCAGCTCGGTGCGGGTGCTGTAGGGCAGGGATTTTTCCGTAAGCGCCACGCTCTCAACCACGTGCACGAGGCGCACCTGTCCGTCGGCGGGCAGGGCGGCGGAGGCGTCCGGCTGGCTGGTATCCAGGCCCTGCAACGACAGGCCGGCCTCGGCCAGCGCCTGCCCGACCGTGCCGGCCGCCGAGCGGATCGCCAGGGTCCCGTTCGCCGTGTGGACGGTCAGCGGGCGGGCGGGGGTGTAGGTGACGGTCATCGGCAGGAGCAGGGGGGTCTCGGCCGGCGGGTCGAACCGGTCGGCAGCGTAGAGCGCCATGCCGGCCTCGGCCAGCGCCTGGCCGACGGTGGCGGCCGAAGTGGTCAACGTGCGCGTGCCGTCCGGGCCGACGAGGGTGAGGGTACCGGCGCGGCGCAGGTCGAGGAACAGGACCGGGGAATCCGGCAGTGCCGCCTCGGCCGGGGTGGAGGCGCCCAGGTAAAGCAGGCGATCGTCCGGGCCCAGGCTCAGGCCGAGTTGAGCGAGGATCCTGGAGGGTACGCGCTCGGAGGTGGACAGGAAATAGGTCTTGCCGTCCGCGCGCAGCGTCACGTGCTCCCGGACCTGCGGCTGGCAGGCGACCAGGAACAGGAGCAGCACGGCCGGTCCGATCCATTTGCGCATGGCGGCAATTCTACCCGATTTGGCGAGGCTATTTCGCCTGCTGCTGCCAGAGCTGGCGGGTGAGCTGAATGTGGCCCAGGTGCTCGGCGGAGTGCTCCAGGGCATGCAGGATCGCCCAGGCGACCGTGCGCTCCTGGTTGTTGCGGGCGATGCGCTTGTCGTCGGGATTCAGGGTTGCCAGGCGCGCCTCAGCGGAGCCCAGCCAGGCGTCGGCGGCCGCCAGGCGCGCTTTCAACTCTTCGGCTCCCAGGCCGCGCAGCCCGAACTCCTCCTGGCGCGGTCCGGCCGGCGGGTCCTGCAGGGCCAGGCCGCCGAGCAGGCGCCGCTCGGAGCCGAGCGTGTGCACGATCAGCCCGGCGATCGAATTCATTTCCGGCCCGGGGACCCAATCGAGAGCTTCGGCCGGCAGACCCTCCAGGGCGGCGGCCATCTCGGCGTGCTGCTGCTGGAAACGGACGGTGATTTCGGTATATAGAGACATGCAAGACTCCTCGTTTCAGGATTCAAGGCTGCGGGCCTTTTCGAAGGCCTCGCGCCCTTCGCGCATGGAAAACCAGATCAGCCCCAGCGCGCCCAGGCTGTCGACGAAGCCGAAGCCGGTCAGGCGGTAGACCAGGCTGGCAGCCAGAAGCACCAGGGACATGTAGATGCACACCCGGCTGCACTCGGCGTCCGCAAGGATCGGCGCCGACCCGAGCGCCAGGCCGACGCGGCGCTTGGCCGCCAGCAGGGCGGTCATGCAGGCGATTGAGATTAGCGAAATGACCAGCCCCGGCAGGCTGCTCCCCGGGCGGTGGCGGGTGGCCAGGTCGAAAACGGCGGTTGCCAGCAGGCCGGCCACCAGCAGGAAGAAGCCGGCCCCGGTCAGGCACAGGGCGGCCCGCTCGAAGCGCGAGGCCGGTTCCTGCGGGCTGCGGCGGATGCGCAGCAGCATGGCCACGATCCCCAGCGCAGAGAGGACTTCGACGAACGAGTCGAGCCCGAAACCGAGCAGGGTCAACGCCTCGCCACCGGCGCCGAAGGCCACCGAGACCAGGCCCTCGAGCAGGTTGTAGATCACGGTCAGGATGCCCAGCCAGAGCGCCAGTCTTTGCAGCCGCAGGATGCGGGGTTCGGTCAAAGCGCGGTCCATCTTCAATCTCCAGGGCGGGTCCGTCGACCATTATAGCTGATTCGGGTACAATCGAGGCATGAGCGAAACCATCACCAGTGCCGCCAACCCCCTGATCAGGCTGGCCCGCTCCCTGCGCCAGCATAAGGGCCGCAAGGAAAGCGGGCTGTTCCTGGCGGAGGGCATCGCACCGGTCGGCCAGGCAGCCGAGGCGGGCTGGGAGATCGAGGCTCTGCTGTACGCCCCTGACCTGCTGACCAGCGACTTCGCCCGGAAGCTGGTCGAACAGCAGGACGGCCGCGGGGTGCGCTGCGCCGCCCTGACCCCCGAGCTGCTCGCCGGGCTGGCGGAGAAGGACAACCCGCAGGGGATCCTGGCGATTGTCCGCCAGCGACAGCTCGGGCTGGCGCAGGCCGACCCGGCGCGCCTCCGCTGGGCGGTCGCGGCGGTGGCCCCGCAGGACCCGGGCAACGTCGGCACGATCCTGCGCACGCTGGACGCGGTCGGGGCGGACGGGCTGTTCCTGCTCGACGGCGGCGTGGAGCTGTACCACCCGTCCGTCGTGCGGGCCAGCATGGGGACTCTGTTCTGGAAGCCGGTGGTGCAGGCTGGTTTCGACGAGTTTGCCGCCTGGGCCCACCGGCACGGCACCCGGCTGATTGGCTCCTCGGCGCATGCTGAGACGGATTACCGCGCCATCCGCCGGGACGCCCGCCCGACGATCCTGGTACTGGGCAGCGAGCAGAAGGGATTAAACGCCGAGCAGATGACCGCCTGCGACGAGAGGGTGCGCCTGCCGATGCACGGCCGGGTCAGCTCGCTCAACCTGGCGGTGGCCGCCGGCATCCTGCTCTACGCCCTTATGGAGTGAACCTGGCCTCGCCGGGACCCAAACAAGCGAATTAAAAAAACAGGACGACCGCGGTCGTCTTGTTTTCATGCCAGCCATTGGGGGGAGGGGGGGCTAGTACTCGTCGGGTTCCTCATCGTCGGCCCATAGGTCGTCTTCTTCTTCCTCGCCGTCCTCCTCCTCCCATTCTTCTAGCTCCTCTTCGTCCCAATCTTCATCCTTGGCGGCTTCTTCGTTGGGCGAATAGGTAGCGCAGCCAGTATCGGGGTCGAATTCGACCGCCGCGGCGCCGCAGAAGCCATCGTCGAGAAAAACGCAGTCGGTATAATGACAGCGGATGCGGGGCATGAATTCCTCCTAGATTGTGGGTTGGCGTACGAGCCGTACGATCGCAACGATAAAGATGATACCGATCATGATCGCCGAGGTGACGCAGAACGGGCAGACGGCATGGATGACGTACAGCTCGAGATAGGTCAGGTAGGCCGAGAAGGCCACGCCGGTCAGGCCCATGCCGAAGACGGCCACGGGACCGTTTTCCTGGAGGAACCGGCTGCGCGGCTCGAGCAGCAGGACTGCCAGGATGACCAGGTAACCGGCGATCCCGATGGCCGAGACCGGGATGCCGTAGATCTCGGAGTAGGGGCTGAAGTTGACGTTGTGGCATCCGCCGTTGCCGATGCACATGCGGTTGTCGCCACTCAGCTTGTAGATCAACAGGTAGATCGAATCCAGGATGCCGATGATCGTCGCACCGATGCTGATCCAGTAAAGGACTTGCCCACGCGGTTCACGTTTTGAAGGTGTCATTCGACCTGCCACAGCTCCACTTCCGAATTTGCAGGCAGCGATTTTACCCCAGAGGGCACAATCAGTAAAGCATTTGCCTGCACCAGGGAAAAGATGTTCCCGGAGCCCTGGTGGCCGGTCAGGCGGGCAACCAGCTCACCGTTCTCCTGGGTGACGACGGCGCGCAGGTAGGACTCGCGCCCGTCCGATGCGACCGCCTGGGCCAGGCGCGCCTTATGGCGCAGGCGCGGGCGGTCCGTCCCGCCGCTCAAGCGGTCGAGGGCGGGGCGTACGAAGATCTCGAAGCCGACGAAGGCCGAGACCGGGTTGCCGGGCAGCCCGAAGAAGGGCAGGCCCCGGTAGCTGCCGAAGGCGAGCGGCTTGCCCGGGCGCATGTTCACCTGCCAGAAATCCAGGCTGCCGTGTTCCTCGACCACCGCCTTGACATAGTCGAAGGCGCCGACGCTGACGCCGGCGGAAGAGACGATCAGGTCCGCCCGGGCCGCCACGCCCTGCTCCAGGCGGGCGCGCACGTCCTCGGCCCGGTCGGCGGCCACGCCCAGGCGAATCACCTCGGCGCCGGCCTGCTGCGCCAGGGCGGCCAGGGTGTACGAGTTGGCGTCGTGCACCTTGCCGGACGTGAGGGCGGCTTCGACCGGGACCAACTCGTCGCCGCTGGAGAGCAGCGCCAGGCGCACGCGCCGTCGGACCGGCACCTCGGCCATGCCCAGCATGGCCAGCAGGCCGATCTCCTGGGGGCGCAGGTGCGTGCCGGCCGCCAGGACCGGGGCGCCGCGGCGCAGGTCGTCGCCGCGCCGGCGCACCGAGCTGCCCGCCGGGACCGCCCGGAGCACGGCCACCTGCTTCGGGGCCGGCGTGCCGGGGGTGCGCACGTTGAAATCCGTGTCCTCGACCATCACCACCGCGTCGGCACCGGCCGGCAGCGGCGCGCCGGTCATGATGCGGGCCGCCTGTCCCGGGCCGAGGGTCACGTCGCTGGGGCGGCCGGCCGGGATGTCGGCCACCACCTCCAGGGTCCGCGGGTTGGACGGGCCTGCGGCGGCCACGTCGGTGGAGAGCACGGCGAAGCCGTCCACGCTGGAGTTGTCGAAAGGGGGAAGATCGAGCCCAGTGGCGACGTCCTGAGCCAGGACGCGTCCCGCGGCCTGATCGAGAGGCTGGCTGGCGCTCTCGACCGGACTGAAGACTTGCAGGATGCGATCGCGGGCTTCCTGGACGCTCAACATAGAATTGCCGCCTGTAAAGCGGCGACATTATACCACCATGTATGCGGATTTCAATGCAGGGCGTATATTTGCCTATCCCCCGCTGACGGAAGAGGACCGCTCAGCCGCCGCGCACACGCTGGGCCTCGAGCACGTTGGGCAGGTTCTCGATGCGCCCCAGGATGCGGCTGAGCTGGGCGATGTCGCGCACTTCGATCACCAGGCGCAGGTCGGCCAGGTTCTTGGCCACGCGCACCTGCACGTCAACGATGTTGACGTTCTCCCCGTTGAGCAGGGTGGTGATGTCGCCCATCAGCCCCTGGCGGTCATAAGCCGAGATGCGGATCGGGACCGGGTAGGTGAGCACCTTTTCGCCCCACGAGACCTTGACCAGGCGCTCGCGGTCGCGCAGGCGCAGCACGTTGGGGCAGTCCTGGCGGTGGATGGTGGCGCCGCGCCCGCGGGTGATGTAACCGATGATCGGGTCGCCGGGGGTCGGGTTGCAGCACTTGGCGATACCGGTCAGGATGTCCTTCAGGCCGAGCACGGTCACGTTGTCGGACGGGGTCGACTCGCTGGTGGGCGGGACCGCCACCAGCATGTCGTCGGTCTCCTTGGTCTCGAGCAGCTTGTTGACCACTCGGCCGATGGAGACGTCGCCATTACCCAGGCCCTCGTAGAGGTCCTCCAGCTTGCGATCGAAGTTGTGGGCCAGTTCCTCCAGGCTCTTGTCGTCCAGCTCGGACAGGCCCAGGCGGACGATCTCGTGCTCGAGCAGCGCCTTGCCGGAAGTGACGTTCTGCTGGCTGTCCTGCTTCTTGAACCAGGCCTTGATCTTGGAGCGCGCCCGCTGGGTGCGCACCAGGCCCAGGCTGGGGTTGAGCCAATCCCGGCTGGGACCGCCCTGCTTGGCGGTCAGGATCTCGACTTGTTCGCCGGTGTGCAGCTCGTAGTCGAGCGGGATGAGCTTGCCGTTGACCTTGGCGCCACGGCAGCGGTCGCCGACCGAGGTGTGGACGTGGTAGGCGAAGTCGATCGGTGTGGAGCCGGCCGGCAGGTCGATGATGTCGCCGTGTGGGGTGAAGACATAGACGCGGTCCTTGAAGACGTCAGTCTTCATGCTGTCGACGAATTCCTGGGCGTCCTCCACGTCCTGGCGCCACTCCATCACCCGCCGCAGCCAGTTGATGCGTTCGTCGTACTTGTCGCGCGAGCCGCCTTCCTTGTAGCGCCAGTGCGAGGCGATGCCGAACTCGGCGTTCTCATCCATCTCGCGCGTGCGGATCTGCACCTCGACCGGCTTGCCGTCGTCGTAGATGATGGCGGTGTGCAGGGATTGGTAGAAGTTGTCCTTGGGGGCGGCGATGTAATCGTCGAACTCGCCCGGGATTGGGCGCCAGTGGGTGTGGATCAGGCCCAGGGCGGCATAGCAGGCCGAGACGTCGGGGACGATCAGGCGCACGCCGCGCACGTCACGCACCAGGTCGAAGGGCTTGCCCTTCTCCTGCATCTTGTGATAGATGGAATAGATGTGCTTCGGGCGCCCGCTGATCTCAGCCTTGACCCCGCCTTCGACCAGCAGCTTGCTGATGCGCTCGGTGATGCCCTGCATCTCGGTCTCGCGCGAGTCACGCCGCACCGCCAGCTGCTCGGCAATTTCCTTGTACTTTTCGGGGTTGACGTAGCGGAAGGCCAGGTCTTCGAGCTCCCACTTGATCTGCCAGATGCCCAGGCGGTTGGCAAGCGGGGCGAAGATGTCAAGCGTTTCCTGGGCGATGCGCCGGCGCTTGTTCTCCGGGAAGAAGCCCAGCGTGCGCATGTTGTGCAGCCGATCGGCCAGCTTGATCAGCACCACGCGCACGTCGTTGTCCATGGCCAGGAAGGTCTTGCGCAGCGTTTCGGTGGCCAGCTCGCGCTTGCGGTTGCGCCGGTCCGCCTCGCTCTCGGCGGCTTCGGCGTCGCCGTTCTTGCGCAGCGCCTCCTCGCGGTGCTCGCCGCGGGAGACCCGCGGCAGCTCGGTCAGCTTGGTCACGCCCTGGACCAGGTTGGCGACCCCCTCGCCGAAATCGCGCTTCAGGTCCTCGTAGGTGACCTTGGTGTCCTCGATGGTGTCGTGCAGCAGGCCTGCCACGACCACCTCGGCCGGCATGGAGTACTCGATCAGGATGGCGGCCACCGCCAGGCAGTGGTTGATGTACGGGTCGCCCGAGGCGCGCTTCTGGCCGGTGTGGGCTTTCTCGGCCACCCGGAAGGCGCGCCGCACCAGCTCGCGGTCGGCGGTGGAATAGGTAGCGGGGAGCTGCTCGACCAGCTCGTCGATGCTGATGGGGGAGGCAGTTTTCACGGGGACTCTCGGCCTGCGAATGGAAGGACGTACTGGCGGTTAGGATTGTACCGCTAACTGCCCGCACTTTCGGGGAAGTCTTATGCTTTCACCTCTTCCCGCAGGCGGAAAAGCAGGAGGCAGCTCACGCCCAGGGAGACCAGGATCAGGATTGTGGTGGTCAGGTCGGCGGCCTGGCCCCACCAGTTCTCCAGGGCATCCGGCAGCAGACCGCGCACGACTTCCCCGGAGGGGACCATCAGCAGCACGCCGGTCAGGGCGGCGAAGGCCAGCAAGCCGGCGCGCAGCGGCTTCGACAGCCGCCAGGCCTGCGGATGGCGGGCCAGCCCGGCCGCCAGCGCCAGGAAGACGATCATGACCATGGCGTCGTAGGCGCGGTGGTAAACGACCAGCAGCGACCACAGGCTGAGCAGCACCGCCAGGACCGTCCGGCTGAGATCCGGCAACGGACGGAAGAAGCCGCCGCCCAGCCGGATCCGCCAGACCAGCAGCGGTAGCGCCACGACGGCGGTCAGGGCCAGCCCGATCCCCACGTCCCAGCCGGAACGCGGGAACAGGCCGGCCAGGTGAATGCCCTCCATGTTGGCATGCAGGTTCACCATCTGCAGGTACTCGTGCACGAAGCTGGCCAGGCTGGTCCCGGTCTGCAGCAGCAGGGCGGCGACGCCGGCCAGCTGGACCAACACCGCCGCCAGGACGAGCTTCGGCTTCGGCTCGAGCAGCGTGAATAGGAGCAGGATGCCGATCGAAAGCGAGTACTTCGACAGCGCCAGCCCAAGCAGCAGACCGGCCAGCCAGGGCCGGCGCGGCGCCAGGATCACGGTCGCCAGCATCAGGTCGAGCACCAGGAAGGTAATCTGTCCGCTGGCGGCGGCGTAACGCGTGGCCGTCAGCCCGACCAGCACGCACGCCAGGCCGAAGACCTCCAGCCGGTCCAGCCAGGGACGCAGCGGGAAGAACCGTCCCAGCAGCAGCGGGATCAGCCCGAGCAGCAGCAGGTTCAGGACCAGCCAGGCGAGCTTGGCCGCCTTCCAGGACAGGAAAGCCAGCGGGGCGAACAGGTAGAACGCCGCTGGCGGGCTGGCCGGGGCCGGAACCAGCCCGGGAAAGATCACCTCGTCCAGGTCCGTCACGGTCCGATCCAGGTAGCGCACCGGGACGGACGGCAGCTCCCCGGCAATAAAGGCTGCGAACGGGTCCTTGCCCTCCCGCAGGAAGTGCCCGGCGTACCAGTAGGTGTACAGGTCATTGCCGCCGGCGGAGGAGAGTGTCTGCTGGACCACCCGCGCCAGGCTGACCGCAGCCCAGGCGGCCAGCAGGGCCGCCACGACCAGGCGGACGATCCGTTCAGGGGACCATTTCGGGTGCTTCTTCTCCACGTCATCGCTTCCGGAACCGAGGGATTTTCGGGTACAATTTTTACGCAGACCCGATCGGGCAAGTATAGCATGAAGCCCGCGCCGGGGAGGAAGGGATGTGCGATGGCCGTGATCAACAACGTCACCCGCCTGCTGGACCAGAGGCAGGTCGCCTACCGGGCTTTCGAGCTGCCGGCCGAGAAGCTCGGCGCGGCCGAGACCGCCCGCCGGCTGGGCGTGGACCCGCAGCTGGTCTACAAGACGATCGTCGTCACCCGCCCCAAGGGCCGGCCGATCCTGGCAGTCATCCCCGGGCCGAACCGCGTCGACCTGAAGCTGCTGGCGGCGGCGCTGGGCGAGAAGAAGCTGGTCCTGCCGACCGAACGCGAGGCCGAGACCCTGACCGGGCTGCAGGCCGGCGGCATCTCGCCCCTGGCGCTGGTCAACAAGGGTTTCCAGGTCATGCTGGACGCGGCCGCCCAATCCCGTCCGGAGATCCACGTTTCGGGCGGGCAGCGCGGCCTCAACCTGCGCCTGCCGGTGCGCGACCTGGTCGAGCTGACCCGGGCGCGCTTCGCCCCGATCAGCGTGCCCGACCCGCAGCCGGAATGAGCCCGGAATCAAAAACCGGCGTCTGAGGACGCCGGTTTCGCTTTGCCGGGGCTCAGGGCAAGGTGGCCTCGCCGACCAGGCTGCCGTTCACCCACACGCTGTATTTGCCATTCGGCAGTCCGCTCAGGTCCAGGCTGGCCTGCATGGGGGTCGCCAGGGCCATCAGCGTGCAGACCTGGTCCTGCTTCCTCAGCGAGTAGGCGTCGACCGTGATCTTTTGGCTGGCATCCGGCCCGCTGACCGCCAGGCGGAAGTGGTGGCAGGGCGTGGGCAGGAAGTAGGAAATTTCGAGGGTCGTGCCTACCACCTGGAGATCGACGATCTTCAGGTCGTCACGCACCAGGCTGCCGTCGCCGGATTGAGGCGCATAGGGGTTGGGAAGGGCCGCCTTGGCGGGGGAGCAGGCAGCCAGCACGAGGAGGGCCAGGACGATCAGAGTGAAAGCGCGCAAGAATTTGGACATATTTTCCTCCATCTACGAATAAATTTATACCGGATTGACGCCGCCTCCCCCCGAAAAGTTCCCATCAGCCCTTGACCACCGCCACCGGCCTCAGCCGGGCGACCTTGCGGGCGATGCCGGCTGCCACCACGGTCTCGACCACCGCATCCACATCCTTGTACGCCGACGGCGCTTCCTCGGCCAGGCCGGGCAGCGAGCCGGCCCGCACCCGGATGCCGTCGTGCTCCAGCTCGGCGCGCAGCGCCTCGCCGTGGATCTCGTGCTTGGCCCGGGCGCGGCTCATCGTCCGCCCGGCGCCGTGACAGCACGAGCCCCAGGCGACCGACATCGAGGTCTCCGTCCCGGCCAGGACCCAGGAGGCAGTGCCCATCGAGCCCGGCACCAGCACGGGCTGGCCGGTCTTCCGGTACTCCGGCGGCAGGCCCGGCGCACCCGGTCCGAAGGCGCGTGTGGCGCCCTTGCGGTGCACGCACACCTTGACCGCCGCGCCGTCCACCAGGTGTGTCTCGACCTTGCCCATGTTGTGGCAGATGTCGTAGACCTGGACCAGCTGCCAGCCCCTGTGCTGCCCGGCGAAAGTCTCCTCGAAAGCGCGCCGGGCGGAGTGCGCCAGCAGCTGCCGGTTGGCGAAGGCGAAGTTGGCCGCCGCCCGCATCGCCCCCAGGTAGGCCTGTCCCTCGGGAGAATCCATCGGCGCACAGACCAGCTCCCGGTCCGGCAGCTCGATCCCGTAACGCCGCACAGCGTCCTGGAAAGCCTCCACGTAGTCCGTGCAGACCTGGTGGCCGAGGCCGCGCGAACCGCAGTGGATCTGCACCGCCAGGCAGCCCTCGCGCAGCCCGTAGGCCGCCGCCGCGGCCGGGTCGTAGATCGCCTCCACCCGGTCGACCTCGATGAAGTGGTTGCCGGCGCCGAGCGAGCCGAGCTGGTCGCGGCCGCGCTTGTGCGCCCGTTCACTGACCTTTTCGAGCCGGGCGCCGTCCAGGCAGCCGCCCTCCTCGGTGCGCGCTAGGTCGTTCTCGCTGGCGTACCCCTTCTTCTGCGCCCAGCGGGCGCCCTCCCGCAGGATCCGGTCCAGCTCGGGCAGGTTGACCTCGACCACCCCGGCGCGGCCCACCCCGCTCGGGCAGTAGCGGTCCAGGCGGGTCGCCAGGTCAGACAGGTCGTCGCGGGCGGCGTCGGCTTCGACCCCGGAAGCCAGCAGGCGCACGCCACAGTTGATGTCGTAGCCTATGGCGCCTGGCGAGACCACCCCCTGCGGGAACGCAGTCGCCGCCACGCCGCCGATCGGGAAGCCGTAGCCCTGGTGCATGTCGGGCATGACCACCACCGCGCCGACCAGCCCGGGCAGGGTGGCGGCGTTGACCGCCTGCTCGAGCGACTGGTCGCCCAGCACCTGTTCGAGCAAGGCCCGCGTGGCGAAGATGCGCACCGGCCCGCGCATGTCGGCCCGGAACGACTGCGGGATCTCCCACTCGTGCGGATGGATGAGGGTCAGGTCTTGCAGGCGGATCATGGGAAACTTCCGGTCAAACGTCGAAGACGATCTCGACCTCGAAGCCGCGCTGCGTCGCGCGGATTTGCAGGTTGTGGTAGGTCACAGCCTTGATGACCTTGGTCAGCGACTGGAGCGGCGCGCCGGACATCTGGACCTCCAGCAGGTCGCCGTTGAGGTGCACCTTGAAGCGGTCGAAGGCCAGGCGCTCCTCGTCGGCGGCGTAAACCAGCTCGGTCAGGAAGCGCACCAGCAGGCTCTCCGGATCGTGCGCCCGGGAGCGGAAAGTGCGCTCCAGGCGCGGACCCGCGGCCGGCTGCGCCCCCGAAAGGGCGATCATCCCCCGGGCGGATTCGGCAAACAGCCCCTCCAGGTCCAGGGCCCAGGCGCGCAGCGCCCAGTCGGCGGTGTGGGGCAGCTCCTCGAAGCCGGAGGCCTGGGTTGAGTCCATGAACCTATTTTACTCAAGATCGGGGTGCTGGATCAGGCGGTCCTTGTCGGCACGGGCGAAATGCTGGCGGTAGGCATGCGTCTCTGCCAGGACGGTGCGGATGCCGTTCTCCAGTTCGGGGACGGCCAGCGGGTTGGCCAGGGCGTCGCCGGCCGCGAGGCGCAGCCCGTCGCCTTCAACCTGGTAGACCAGCTGGCCCTTGGCCTGCAGCCACTCCAGCCCCAGGCGGACGGCGGCTTCTCGCTGGGCGGTGGCGGCGGCCAGCCCCGTCCAGGTGGCGCGCCCCTCGCGCCGGGCGGCGGCATACTTCACCAGTCCGGTCAGGCGCTCCAGGAAGGCGCGCGGCTCGTCGCTGACGGGCAGTCCAGCGAACAGGATCACCCGTTCCGGGCGGACGGTCTGCAGGGCCAGGCGCAGCAGCTCCGGGGCGGCCGGGGCGGTCCAGATCGCCAGGACGGGGGCCGGGGCCAGACCGGCCCGATCGACGTCATTCGGGGCCTTTTTCTGCTCGCCCTCGGCCCACACCTGCGCCCCCTGCGGAAGCGAGCGCCGCGCCTCCGCCTCCGCACGGCCGCGCAGGTCCGTCACCTCGAGCGCCGGCCGGCGCACCTCGACCGGCTGCGCCTCCAGCGGGCGGAAGTCGATCCACTCCAGCTGGGCCTGGCGCACGCCGCGCCAGTCGCTGGCGCGGACGGTGTAGGCCAGGTCGAAGCGGCCCTCCGGCAGCGGCTCGCCGGCGCCGTTCCACCACAGCAGCGTCTGCGCCTGGCCGTCGCCGTCAGCGACATTCAGGCGGCGGTGCTCCTTGTTGCGCCCGATCTTCGTCTCAGACTGGACCGACAGGCCGCGCGAGGCCAGGACCAGCTTCTCGTTGCCCGGTCCGAACGGCGCCAGCTGCTCGAGCGTCTCGGCCAGTTCCAGGTCCGCCTTGGGGAGCTCGAGCCAGGCGTCGAGGCGGAGCACAGGCTCGATATCCGTCGCCGCCAGCATCTCCCCGACCGTCTTCGCCAGCCGGGCCCGGAATTCGGGCAGCTTGTCCGCCTCGAGCGACAGACCGGCGGCCATCGGGTGCCCGCCGAAGCCGAGCAGCAGATCCTTCTGGGCGGCGATGGCGGCGGTGATGTTGACCCCGTCGACCGAGCGGGCTGAGCCGCGCGCCGGCTCGCCCGGCGGGGTGGTCAGCAGGATCGCCGGCCTGCCGTAGCGCTCGACCAGCCGGCTGGCGGCGATCCCGACCACCCCGCCGGGCCAGGACGGGTGACCGAGCACCAGCACCGGCAGGTCGAGCAGGGAGCGGTCGGCGCGCAACTGGGCCTCGGCCGCCTGGGTCACCTGCTCGGTCAGCAGCTGGCGCTGGGCGTTGAGGCCTTCCAGCTGGGTGGCGATCAGGCGGGCGCGGGCCGGGTCGGAGGTGGTCAACAACTCGACGGCCGGGTTGGCATCCCCCAGCCGTCCGAGGGCGTTCAGGCGCGGGCCAAGATTGAAGCCGATATGTTCCTCGGTCAGGTGCGCCGGGTTGACCTCCGCCAGCTGCAGCATGATCTGCAGGCCCAGGCGGCGGGTGGTGCGCAGCGCCTGCAGGCCGCGCTGGACCAGGTAGCGTGCCTCGCCGGTCAGCAGGGCCAGGTCGGCGACCAGGCCAAGGGCGGTCAGATCGAGCAGGTCGTCGGCGAGCAGGCCGGCCGGTGGTAGGCGGTCGAGCAGCTCCTCGGCCAGTTTGTAGGCCACCCCGGCGCCCGAGAGCGTCGCCAGCGGGTGGTCGGCGGGCAGGAACTTGGGATCGGCCAGCGCCAGGGCGCGCGGCAGCGAGTCGGGCAGGTCGTGGTGGTCGGTGACGACCACGTCCACGCCGCGGCTGCGGGCATACTCGACCGCCTCGACCGCCCCGATGCCGGTGTCGCAGGTCAGCACCAGGCGGGCGCCGGCGTCGATGACCTGCTCCAGCAGCGGGACGTTGACGCCGTGGGATTCCTGCGCCCGCACCGGGATGTGGTATCGGACCTTCGCACCCACAGACAGCAGCGTGGAGTAAAGGATCGTGGTCGAGGTCTGCCCGTCGACGTCGAAGTCGCCCCACACGCAGACCGGCTCCTGCGCCCGGATGGCGGCCTCGACCCGGTCGGCGGCGGCGGTCAGGCCGGGCAGCTCGGCGGGTGCAGAGCGAACGAACGCCGCCGGGTCGAGAAAGGCGCGTGCCGCCGCGGGCGTGGTCTGGCCGCGGCGCAGCAGCGTCTGCGCCACCAGCGGCGGCAGCTCGGTCAGCGGGTTGGGGAGCGGCGGGGGTGGGTCGATCCAGCGCATGCGGGTATCTGCTCAGAACAGGAGAATTACGAAATTGGCCGATTCTAGGTTGAGGGGTGACCAGGCGAGCGGGATGGGAGGTCTGTGTCCTCGGTGCGCCCGGGGGATCAGAACTCGATCTCGCCGATCTGCTCGAAATTGATCTCGATCCCGGCCAGCTCGGTCTCCACATCCTGCACTTCGAGCGAGCCGGCCTTTTCGCCGCGGTTGCAGTAGGACCGGTAGGGGCAGTAGGCGCACTTCTTTTCGTCGTCGGTCTTGGGGAAGACGGCGTGGTGGGAGGCCTCGCGCACCATGGCGGAGAGGGCGTCCCAATCGCGCTTGAGCTGGACGGAATTGTACGGCAGGCGCACCGGTTCGGAGGGGAAGTCGGCGAACCAGTAAATCATCTCGATCCGCTCAGGGGGGATCGGCGTGCCGCCGGTCAGCTGGGCGCCGGCGTGTGCCAGCAGGGCGCGGTAGACGCGCGTTTGCATGCGGGCGGCCATCCACTCGTCGCGCGGGCGTTTGTGGTAGGTTTTCCAGTCGAAGATGTAGGCCGTTTCCCCCGGCTTGATCGCCACCAGGTCGTACTTGGCGAGCAGACGGAAGCCCTCGATCGGCGCCGCCAGGCTCAGTTCGATAAACTGCGCATAGCCGTCAAGGCCGTACGCCTGGTGGAAGTCGTGGCGCAGGTAGTTCTCCCACCAGCGGGCCAGGTCGGGCGTGGAGGCCAGACGGGTCAGCTTTTCGACCGGCAGGCCCAGCAGGTGCTGCTGGACCAGACGGTGGAAAAGCTGGCCTTCGCGCTGGCGGCGTTCGTTCTCCAGGACCGGCTCCGCCTCGACCGCCGGCCAGGCCAGCTGCTCCAGGTAGCGCAGCTGGAAGCGGCGCGGGCAGTCGAAGTAATCCTGCAAGGAGGACTGGCTGAAGGTGAAGGTGGGGGAGATTTCCGAACGCAGGGTTTCTGACATGGCGGCTCCCGGTCTGGCTCGATTATAACCTGCCGGAGGGGGGCCGCACGGACAAGGCTTAAGGTGAAACGCCCCAGGCCTGCATGGTCGCCAGGATGGCGGCCATGTTCTGGTTGTAATAATAAGCCTGCTTCAGGTCGGTGACCGCCGCGCCGTACTCGCCCAGCTGGTACTCGGCCTTTGCCCGCCAGTAGAGGCTCTCCTCGAGCGTCTCGGGTGGATTCATCTTGTTGGTCAGATTATTCGTTGCCAGGGTAATCACGTCCTGGTAGCGGCTGGTGTAGTAGTAGGCCCAATAAGGACCGGTCTGATACCACATGATGCGGTAGGGACGGTGGGCGTCGTCAGGCAGGGCCGGGTAAAGCGTCTGGTAGGCATAATCGTAGGCAGCGGCGGCCTCGCCGTAGCGGTAGAGCGCCACCAGGCTGGTGCCCTTGTCGAACCAGGCAAAGAAAAGGGCGTCGCCGGTCAGGGTGGGGATCTCCTGGTTGTTGATATCGAGGGCGTGCTGGGCGGCCCAGTTGGCATCCGCCCATGGGCCAAGGGCCTGGAGCACCGCCTGCTCGCGATCCGCCGGGTAGACGACGATGAAGACGTAGTCGAAGT
>Ga0335071_10002673_pt1 | contig 18951 bp, 16 predicted proteins | sample Lox_Sample_15_FD_206724 | JGI IMG/M metagenome (GOLD analysis project Ga0335071, IMG submission 206724) | Soil microbial communities from Loxahatchee National Wildlife Refuge, Florida, United States - Lox_Sample_1.5 | ecosystem: Environmental > Terrestrial > Soil > Wetlands | place: USA...
GCGGCTCCGGAACTCAAAGTGCAGACATCGTCGCGGCACATGCATGTCTGCCGCGCCGACATGGATATTCTCTTTGGGCCCGGATCGGAACTGACCTTCGACAGGCCGCTGTATCAGGAAGGCAACTTCGCCGCGAAAGAGACCGTGACGATTGTCGGGCCCCGGGGCAGGCTGATCTCGAATCTGCGCATTCTTGGCCCCATGCGCAAGCAATCGCAGGTGGAGCTCGCATTTACCGACGCCATCATGCTCGGCATTACCGAGATTCCGGTCCGTTTGTCCGGCGACATCGAGGGGACGGCAGGCGCTATCATCATCGGCCCCAAAGGCGTAGTCGAACTGAAGCAAGGCGTCATTCGCGCCGCCATTCACGTCCACATGAATCCGACAGAGGCCGCCTACTTCGGCGTCTCCAAGGGTGACCGCATGAAACTGCGGGTTGGTGGCGAGGCCGGTGTCACTTTCAACAACGTCCATGTCCGCATCGATCCCACATCGCGCCTCAACGTCCACATGGACACCGATGAGGCGAATGCATGCGGCTTGCACAGGGCCAAGGATCTGGAACTTTTTAAGTAATCACGGAGAAGAGAGGAAGCGATGAAACAGGCGCTTGGAATGATCGAAACCAAAGGACTGGTGGCCTTGTTTGAGGCCACCGATGCCATGCTCAAGTCCGCAAACGTAACCTTCGCAGGCTGGCAGACAGTGGGCGCGGGATTGGTGACGGCCTTTGTGGAGGGCGACGTGGCCGCAGTGAAGGCTGCGACTGACACGGGTGCGGAAGCTGCATCCAGGGTGGGTGAGGTGGTGAGCGTTCAGGTCATCTCCCGCCCGCACAATGAACTGCCCTCGTTTGTGCAGGGCGAGAAAAAAGCTCCTGCCGCAAAAGCAGCGAAGTAAGAAAGAGGAGAAAGCATGAGCCAGGCAATTGGATTGATCGAAACCAGGGGACTGGTGGGGCTGGTCGAAGGATGCGACGCGATGGTGAAGGCTGCCAGCGTGGAGATCGTGAAGACCGTGGAGATTGGCGGCGGGTTCGTCACCGCAATTGTCCGCGGCGACGTGGGCAGTGTGCGCGCAGCCGTTGACGCAGGCTCGGCAGCCGCGAAGGCCGTGGGCGAGCTGGTTTCGTCGCACGTCATCGCGCGTCCGCATGATGCGCTCGTCGACAGCATGTTGAAGTAGCAACGTTGTGGAGGATGGGAATGGCCGGTCAAGCGATTGGAATGATTGAAACCAAGGGCCTGGTTGCCCTGGTGCAGGCAACAGACGCAATGCTGAAAGCAGCCAGCGTGGAGTTTATGGGCTGGAAGAAGGTCGGCAGCGGGCTCTGCTCGGTGTACGTGCGCGGCGATGTAGGCTCGGTGCGCGCCGCGGTGGATGCCGGTGCGACTGCAGCGCGAGCTGCCGGCGAGGTGATGAGCGTGCACGTAATTGCGCGCCCGCACGAAACCCTCGACGCTGTTGTCAGCAAGTAGCAGGACGGGCAGGCGCTGTGCCTGCCTCGAGTGAGCCGCCATGTTCATTGGAAAGATCATCGGAAACGTGGTTTCCACGCAGAAGAACGAAAAGTTCCGCGGCATGAAGCTGCTGCTGGTGCAGCCCTACATCACCAAAGAAGGCCGCCTGCAGACCTCCGGCAGTTCAGTCGTGGCGGTAGACAGCGTGGGTGCCGGCGTCGGCGAGTGTGTGCTGTTTACGCAGGGCAGCTCGGCGCGCCTCACACCGACCACGAAAGATGCGCCCGTCGATGCGGTCATCGTCGGCATTGTCGACGTGATCGAGCTCGAAGGGGCGCAACTGGAGAAGCCATAAATGGCAATTCAAGAACAGGTCGTTGCTGAAATCACGCGCCAGGTGATCGAGCGGCTGCGGTCGGAGATTCGGTCCGCCGCTGCCCCGGCGTCCGAGACCCCGTCGATCCCATTGCGCGACGGCGTGTTTGCGACGGTCGATGAAGCAGTGAACGCCGCATTTGAAGCGCAGAAGAAGGTCGGGGCGATGAGCCTCGCCGACCGTGGCCGGATGATCGACATCGTCCGCCGCATCTGCATGGATCGCCGCGAAGAACTTGGCCGCATGGAGCTGGCCGAGACCAAGGTTGGCCGCCTCGATCACAAAATTCTGAAGCTGACCAACATGCGCTTTGTGCTGGGCGTGGAAGCAATGCGGAGCGATGCGCGCAGCGATACCTCCGGGCTCTGCGTCATCGAACGCGCTCCGTGGGGCGTCATCGGCATGATGCTTCCCGTAACGCATTCGGTTCCGACCATGGCGTCAAATGCCATCAACATTCTGGCCGCCGGCAATACCGCAGTGTTCGGGCCGCATCCATCGGGAATGAAGGTCGCCCAATACGCACTGCAGCTCTTCAATCGCGAGATCGAGCGCGAAGTCGGCGTTGCCAACGTGCTCACTACAATTCTGAAGCCGAGCATCGAGGCCGCCGACCAGATCTTCAATCACCCGAAGGTTGCGCTGCTCTGCGTGACGGGCGGTGCGGCAGTCGTCAAGGCGGCCGCAAAGTCGGGCAAACGTGTGATCGCCGGTGGACCGGGAAATCCTCCTGTAGTGGTGGATGAGACGGCCGATCTCGACAACGCAGCCAGGTGCATCATCGCCGGCGCAGCGTTCGACAACAACCTGCTCTGCATTGGCGAGAAGGAGGTCTTTGTCGTGGCCTCTGTGGCCGACGCCTTTATCCAGGCCATGCGCCGCGCGGGAGCCTGGCAGCTGGACGCAGCAGCGATCGATCGCTTGACCAAAGCCGCATTCACCTTCGATGGCGATGGCGGAGGCTGTGCCCGTGCCCATGTCAAGAAGGATCTTGTCGGCAAGGATGTCGCGGTGTTGGCCTCCGCGGCGGGTGTGCGGGTCCCGCAGGGAACGGAGCTTCTGTTCGGTGAGACTGCCGAGGACCATCCGTTTGTCGTGGAGGAGCAGATGATGCCCTTCATTCCTGTCGTGCGTGTTCGCGATGTGAACGCCGCGATTGCGGCGTCGGTGAAGGCGGAGCACGGCTATCGTCACACCGCGATCATCCATACTCGCGATGCAGCCACGGCCACGCGCATGGCGCAGGCGATGAATACGACCTTGTTTATTCACAACGCGGCTTCGCCCGCATCGCTCGGAGTTGGCGGGCCGGGATATTTCAGCCACACCATCGCCACGCCGACGGGCGAAGGCATCACCACTCCGCTGACGTTTACACGGGAGCGGCAGATTGTTGTCGGAAATGCTCTGAGGATTATCTAGCCATGTTTCTTGCGCGCGTCGAGGGAACCGTTGTTGCAGCTGCCAAGCATCCCACTCTGGGCGGGTGCCGGCTCCTCATCGTGCGGCGCATGGAAGCGGACGGGAGCATTGCGCAGGAGCCGAACGTAGCTGTCGACTGGTTTGGCGCGGCGCGCGGCGCCACGGTAATCGTTTCGACCGATGGCGACATCTCGCGGCTGAAGCTCGGCAACACCACGCCTGCTCGCCTGGTGATTGCAGGATTGGTCGACAGCGTGCAGATGCAGGCTGGGGGTACGGCATGAGGCTGGGCATGGTACGTGGTCATGTCACTCTGAACCTCGCCGTCGACGCGCTGCGGGGACAGACGCTGGCGATTGTCGAGCCGGTGACCATGGACAACCTGCGAGCCGCAAATGGTCTGGGTGGAGGAAAAGCTCTGGTCGCCGTCGACCAGCTGGGCGCGGCCGAAGGCCAGATGGTGGCTTTCACCGAGGGGCGGGAAGCATCGAATCCGTTCTGGCCCAATGCTGCCCCAGTGGACGCATATTGCGCGCTGATCGTGGACAAGATCGATTGTTAGCAACCAGGAGAGCCGGTGAGAAAGGCTGGGGTAGGGAATTGAAAGACGGAGCAAACAGTATCGATTTGACGAGCAAGAGACTGATCTCGATGCGCGATGCCGAGAGCGCCAAGGCCGCGGGTGCGAACCGAATCGAGATCGCCGCGGGCGCCATCGTGACTCCGTCGGCACGCGATTTTCTGACGCACAATGGCATTGCGATAGCGAACCGCGCCTGCGCGAATTCTGCAGCGCCGGCCGAGAAGGTCGATGCCGCACCCGCAATGGTGACTTCGTCGGGGGGACGTCCCGCGCCGAATCCCAAGCTCTTCTATACGCCCGAAGCCGAGGCAGTGAAGAAAGAGATCTGCGCTGTTGGCCGCAAACTCTGGATGCGTCAATTTGTGGACGGCAACGGCGGGAATATCTCCTATCGCATCGGCCCCAACGAGGTGATCTGCACGCCGACACTGGTGAGCAAGTTCGATCTCACGCCGGATGACCTGTCGCTGGTCGATCTCGAGGGCAACCAGATCGCTGGAACCCGCCCTCGCACAAGCGAAATCTTTCTCCATCTCGAAATCTACAAAGCGGTGCCGGAAGCGAAAGCAGCAGTCCATTGTCATCCGCCGCATGCGACGGCTTACGCCATCACGGGAAGAGTGCCTCCGAACCTCGTGATTCCTGAATTCGAGGTCTTCGTCGGCAAGGTCGCGCTCTCGCCTTACGAGACTCCCGGAACCACAAAATTCGCGCAGACCGTGCTGCCGTTTGTGAAGGAACACAACACCGTCCTGCTGGCCAACCACGGCATTGTCTGCTGGGCCGACACGGTGACCCATGCCGAATGGTACGCAGAGGTCCTCGAGACCTACTGCTGGACCCTGATGCTTGCGTCCCAGCTCGGCGCACCGATCTCGCACATCTCGGAACAACAAGGCTCCGATTTGCTCGCCATCAAGAAGCGGCTTGGCCTGCCCGACAGCCGATTCGACGGTGCGGGCATGAAGGAGTGCCAACTTTCCGATCTGGAGGTCCCAAGCGCCATTGCCCTGGTTCCCGGCTCCTGCCAGAAAAGACCCAGTGCAACGTCGAGTCCCGATGTCGATGAACTGGTTCAGGCCGTCACGGATGCGGTGATGGAGGCGGTTGCAGGGCAACGGATATAGTGAGAAGCAGCGTGTTCGCTCGGGGTAGAGAAGTGTGCTGAAGGCGCCTTTTCGAGGGATATGAAAGCTGCTGAACGCCAACTCAGAATTCGCCAGATGTTCTCGGCGAGGGACTTTCTCGATGTCGAGTCCCTGTGCAATGAGTTGAAGGCTTCCGAGGCCAGCATTCGACGCGATCTGGCGGCGCTGGAAGGGGAACAGGTGCTCAAGCGCGTCTACGGAGGAGCGATTCCGGTTCAGACCGCCGGCGAATTTGCGGTGGAGATCGGCCAGCACGCCGATGAGAAGACCCGGATAGCCCGCGCGACGGCGGCCCTGATTGAAGACGGCCAGACGATCATTCTCGACGGAGGGTCGACCGTGGCCGCGGTGGCCCGGGAGTTAGCGAATCGCTCGCTTCATGTCATCACCAATTCGCTGCCCATCGCAGAAATCATCGAGTCGTTTCGGGATATCGAGTTGACCCTGACGGGAGGCTATCTGGATCCCCGCATCCGCGTGATGCTCGGGCCGTTCTGCGAGCAGATGCTGGGCGCGATTCGCGCTGACATCGTGATCATGGGCATCGGCAGCATCTCCGAATCGGGATTCAGCAATAACAACACACTCGTCGTTGGGTCCGAGACCAAGATGATCGAAGTGGCAGACAGGCTGATCGTTGTTGCAGACCGCACGAAGTTTGGGCGCGGCGGCATGTTCCCGGTTGCACCGCTTGGCGCTGCAGACATCGTCGTATCAGATTCCGCACTCGGGCAGGAATATGTGCAGCTGCTCCGCTCGAATGGCGTTGAGGTGGTCCTCGCCTGATCCCGAAGGCGCTAGGGCTCCATCCTTCGAAGGGCATTCGGATCGCAGTCAATCCCGTCCTAACCTGGCTTGGCTCCTCCCCGTCCACAAGGGCAAGCGAAAAACTATTTGCCATTTGGATTGAAGTGTTCTAGCGTCTAGCTTTTGTACGGAGGTGTGTGTGAGAAAGTCCTCTCGGAAGTTTACGAGCGTTTTCGTCCTAATGGCGGCGGCAGTGAGCATGGGAGTGCGAGCCCAGGAGGCACAACAGCAAAAGGTCGACATCGATTGGACCAAGACGGTCATCGTGTCGAAATCGACGCCGACGCTTCAGGTCGTCACCAATCCCATGTTGAATCCGGGATCGCCGATTCACGACGGTTCCTTCGCGGCGCTGAAAGCTCTTGGCGCCGACTATGTTCGCTACGTTCCGTGGCTACCCTATCCGAAGATCGCAGTCGCAGAGCTCGATCCTCCGACCAAAGACAAGACTTCCTGGGATTTCACCTACATCGATCCGGTGACCAAGGACTTTCTTGCTGCGACGGACGGTCACTCGACCATCATCAACTTCAGCACGATTCCCGCGTGGATGTTCAAGACCGATCAGCCGGTAAAGTATCCTGACGATCCCAACCAGGTTTTCTGGAACTACACGAAGGGCACTGAGCTGCGCGATCCAAGCGGGAAAGAGCTTGGCGACTATTATGGCCGCCTCGTCAGCTGGTACACCAAGGGCGGATTCACAGACGAAAACGGCAAGCGGCACGAGTCGGGGTACCACTACACATTTCCCTACTGGGAAATCCTGAACGAAATCGATTCCGAGCACAATACGACGCCGGAAGACTACACCAAGCGGTACGATGCGATCGTCGAAGGCATTCGGAAGGTGAGCCCGAATACGCGCTTCGTCGGCCTTGCGCTTGGAGGTCCGAGCGGGAATCCGAAGTATTTTGAGTATTTCCTGGACCCGAAGAACCACAAGAAGGGAATTCCCCTCGACTACATCTCGTTCCACTTCTACGCCACACCGGCGATGGATGAAACGCTCGACGGCTGGCAGCACACCTTCTTCAATCAGGCCGACGGCTTTCTGGCCACAACCCGCTACATCCTCGCGATTCGCGACCGGCTCTCGCCCCAGACCAAGATCGATACCGACGAACTCGGCGTGATTCTGCCAACCGATGGTGTTGAGATTGCCGCGTCGAAGGCCATGCCGGACCACATTCCGCACCGCTACTGGAACGCCGCAGGCGCTCTTTACGGTTACCTCTTCGAGGAACTCTCCAAGCTCGGCGTCGACGTGATCGGGGAATCGCAGCTGGTGGGCTACCCCTCGCAGTTTCCAAGCGTCTCGATGATCGACTACAACAACGGCAAGCCGAATGCCCGCTATTGGGTCCTCAAGCTCATCAAAGACAACTTCCATTCCGGCGACACGCTCGTCGCGGAGAAGCCCTCCGATGGGCCGTCTGACGTGGCGGTGCAGGCCTTCGTCACGCCTGAAGGGAAAAAAATCTTGTTGGTGAACAAGACTAACTCGGAGAAGACCGTAAAGCTCTCTTCGGAACTGGTGGGAGCATCGTCTTTGACTGTTGACGAATCCACCGGGGACGACGAGCCGCGCAGTGCGACCGTCGCGGGCGATCAGCTCACGATGGCTCCATTTGCGGTCACCGTGCTGAAGCTCAAATAGCGGGAGCAGGAATCGATTCGGAGTCACAGCGATGACAGCAAGAAGTCTGCGCGTCGGTTTGTGTGGGATCGGGCTCGATGCCTACTGGCCGCAATTTGCGGGGCTACACGAGCGCCTCGAAGGCTATGTCGGCCAGGTGGCCACTCGCCTCGAACGAGCTGGAGTGGCCGTCACAAATCTCGGTCTCGTCGATACGCCGCACAAAGGGCGCGAGGCCGGCCATGCATGCCGGCGCGCAGATGTGGACCTGCTGATCATCTACGTGACGACGTACGCCCTCTCCAGTACCGTGCTTCCCATCGTGCAACGCGCGCGAGTGCCGGTGCTTGTGCTGAACCTGCAGCCTGCACCGGCAATCGATTACCACGCATTCAATCGCCTGCCGGACCGAACGGCTATGACCGGAGAGTGGCTGGCTTTCTGTTCGGCGTGTCCCGTTCCTGAAATTGCCAACGTCCTGCAGCGTGCGCGGGTCCCCTTTCACCAGGTGACCGGCGTGTTGGGAGACCCTGCTACCTGGGCCGAGATCGATGAGTGGATCGATGCAGCGCACGTGAAGAAGGTCCTCGAAGACAATCGCCTCGGGCTCATGGGCCACTACTACGGCGGAATGCTCGATATCGTTACGGATCTTACCCAGGTCGCCATCACCTTTGGATGCCACATCGAGCAGATCGAGGTCGATGAACTGAGTGCACTGCGCGGCGGCGTCCTGGACAACGAGATCGCAAGTTGTGTGTCAGCTTTCCGCGAGCACTTCGACGTTCAATCCGACTGCAGCGAGGAGGAGCTCTCGCGTGCGGCACGAACAGCGGTGGCGCTCGATCGGCTTGTCGAGCGGCACGATCTGCAATCCATGGCCTACTACGCGATGGGCAGCGGTGTGGCGGCAAACGAAGACACGTTGAGCTCCATCATCCTCGGCACCTCGCTCCTCACCGCGCGCGGTATCCCCGTCGCCGGCGAGTACGAGGTGAAAAACGTGCTCGCGATGAAGATCATGGATGAACTCGGTGCCGGAGGATCGTTCACGGAGTACTATGCTCTCGATCTGAACCTCGACCATGTGCTGATGGGGCACGATGGCCCCGGCCACATTGCCATTGCTGAAAGCAAGACCAAGGTCCGGCCCCTGACCGTGTATCACGGCAAGGTGGGGAAGGGCCTTTCCGTCGAGATGAGCGTGAAGCATGGCCCGGTCACCTTGCTTTCTGTTGTCGAAGATGTCGACGGCAGCTTCAAGTTGCTCGCCGCCCAGGGGGAGTCCGTCGCAGGCGAGATTCTTCGCATCGGGAATACCAACAGCCACTACCGGTTTCCGATTGGCGCCAGGGGTTTTGTAGAAGCGTGGAACGCCCATGGACCCGCGCACCATTGCGCGGTCGGTATCGGGCACCAGGCAGGCCGGTTGAAGAAGCTTGCCGACTTGCTACAGATCCCATTCGTCCGGGTTTGTTAGGCAGGAAAGTGAGGAGCCTGGCCGGCGACGGCTCAATGCTCCGAGTTTCTATTGAAATTAGTTTCTATACGAACACAACGGCCACGCAACCGGCTCGGAGCTGACATTGCTCGTGGACTGCCGGGCGATTCTCGAGCGGGTATGCGTGCCCCGGAGTTTTAGTCGCAGTAAATGCATTTAGCCAGCCGACATCTTGCCTTGGTCTTCACATTTGTATTTAGGCGCCAATTCCTCTCGCCTGTAAACTCCACGGTTCATCTCAACTTTTTCAAATGGGAAACAAAATTCTACTTGACAATTGACTTGCAGGATGACTAATGTCGCGGTGCATTTGAAACAGGCTGTATCCGCCCGTCCTGTCTCTGCCTATTGCACGGCAAGGCTGGCGGGGAGAGTCTTGCACTTCCGCAAGCCTGAAAAATGCACGCCAAGGATGCACGGCATTTGGAGGAGGTAAGTCGATGCGAATTGTTCGTATCAGTGCTCTCTTGTTGGTACTACTTGCGTTCGGCAGCAAGTTGTTCGCGCAAGCGGGAGCGACCGGAACCATCCTGGGGACAGTGACCGACAGCACGGGCGCAGTCCTGCCCAATGTGAAGGTCACGGTGACCAATACTGCAACCAACGTTGCCTTTCGCACCGTTACCAGTTCATCGGGTGACTTTCAGGCTCCCGCTTTGAGTCCGGGAACGTACTCCGTCTCGGCTGAAGCCAAGGGGTTTCAGAAGTCGGTCACCAGCGGTTTCACCCTTACAGTCGACCAGAAAGTGCGCATCGACCTGGCCCTTAAGCCCGGCCAGGTGACAGAGACCCTCGAAGTGACTGCGCAGGCTGTCACTCTGGATACGGACAGTGCGGCGCTCTCTCAACTGGTCAGCCAGCAGCAGGTAGAAGAACTCCCGCTGAACGGGCGAAACTTTATGCAGCTTCTCCTGGTCGGTGCAGGCGCGGTGACGGTCGGTGGCGAGCAGGGCACGATGCGCCAGGGCGAAGGTGACGCCATCAGCGTCAACGGCGGCCGCCCTGAGGGAAACAACTATACCCTCGACGGCTTGGTGAATACCGATCCGGCACTCGTCACGCCGGCCGTGATTCTGTCGCAGGACGCAATCCAGGAATTCAAGGTCGAGACCGGTACCTACCCGGCCGAATACGGATTCTCCGCCAGCCAGATCAACATCGTCAGCAAGGGCGGCACCAACAAGCTCCACGGCGCGATCTTTGAGGACAATCGCAACAATGCGTACGATGCGCTGCCGTTTCCCACCGTGCTCAACTTGAACGGCGCCACAAAGACCACCAACCCGATTCTGCGCCAGAACCAGTTTGGCTTTGTCGCCAGCGGCCCGGTCTTCATTCCCAAGGTCTACGACGGGCGCAACAGAACGTTCTTCATGGCCAACTACGAGGGTTGGCGCATCAACAATGGCAGCATTGCAAACGAGACTGTTCCCAATCCGGCGGTACTGACGGGCGATTTCTCAGCCGAAACCTACGCAGCCGGCATTGGTGGGCTGCCAGGCGGTCCACTCCCGGCCTATGGAACACCCGATTGCGCAACGCTGCTAAACAACGGCTACAACTGCATGCCTGTCGACCCGACCACTGGCCAGGCTTTCCCAGGGAACAAAGTGCCGGCAGCCGACTTTACCAGCAGGATCGGGACTGTTGCGGTAAAACACAATTTCTGGGCAACACCAACGATCGCAAATCAACCCGAGGGCGTCACCAACCTGATCAAGGGTATCCCGGGAACACTGGTCACGAACCAGCAGACCTACCGCGGAGACCAGAACCTTGGCCGGCTTGGTTCCGTGTTTGGCCGCTGGACCAAGTCGAACTACGTGAACCACTCGCTGTATAACTCCGGATCGCTCGACTACGGCATCGAGGAGTACATCGAAAACCAGAAAGCCTGGGCGATCTCGCATACGATCAACATCGGCCAGACGAGCGTCAATAACTTCCGCTTCGGATACCTCGACGCCTATGCTCCAGAGAGTTCACAGACACCTCCATCTTCACTGGCCGGCGAACTGGCGGAGACGGGCGTCTTTACTCACTTCGCGGCGTTGCAGGAAACCTGGCCCAACGTCGGCTTGTCCACCTATTCCAGCGGTGGCGGTCCCGTCAACTCATACAGCGGCTCTGACAGCCCGGCATGGGAATGGGCGGATTCGTTCACCTCGGTCAAGGGGCGTCATACTCTTGGCTTGGGTCTCGACTACCGTACCTACTCGCTGACGCGCAACCTGGACGACGATTTCTACGGCGACTGGAGCTTCAGTGGGTCAACGATCACGAATAACAGCAAGCCGATCGATCCGACTGATCCCAACTCTCAGTCCAGCTGCCCGAATGCGTCCGTATCCGTGAACGGCGGTAAGCCCGCTCCCCTGTGCGGCACCGGAAACGCCGTCGCCGACATGATGCTGGGATACTACTCAGGGGTTGGCGGCTTTGTGCCCGGTCCCTTGAGTCCGACGGACCAGGCGGGCAACCCGCAGACACACATCTTCAAGTACTTTGCACCGTACGGCGAAGATGAATGGAAGGTCAACCAGAAGTTGACCCTGAACCTCGGTCTTCGTTGGGACTTCCGCGCGGCTACGACTGAGGCGCACAACCACTTCTTCTGGCTCGACACAACCAACGCTGAAGGCGGTCTGTGCTATGCAGATCCCAAGCTGACAACCAACGGAGTGGCACCGGGCGTCGGCCTGAACGGCGGCTCCATTATTCGCTATTGCGGCTCTGTACCTCATCCTGGCTCGAAGAAGCCCTTCGCGCCGAGGTTCGGGTTCAACTACCGCTTGAGCGACAAGACAGTTGTGCGTGGCGGCTATGGGATCTTCTTCGACTCCTACGAGGGTCGCGAGATCGACGACTCGGCGGATATCTATCCGTATAGCGTCCGCAACAGTCTCAACCCCACTGCTGTTCCCACGCTCAGCAAATTCAGCAACCAGCAGTTCACTCCTTACACCACATTGGGGCCGTTCCCAGAATCGACGCTGTCGTTTATCGCCGTCATCGAGTCTGAGAATCCTCTGAACCCCTATGTCCAGTCCTGGACCGGCTCGGTGGAGCGCGAATTGGCGCGGAACACCACCCTTGAGGTGAACTACATCGGGACCCATGCCGTGCATCTCCTGAACCGGCATGACATCGCTCAACCCTACGCTCTTCCCTCCTCGGACGTGGCGTTCTGCCAGCAAACGGACGCCAGCGGCAACTACGAAAACCTCAACGTCGCTCCATGCACGACCCAGAGCCGCTTGCCCTATCCGAACTTCAACGGCTTCTACATTGACAGCGACTTCCACGGCTATTCGCACTACAACGCGTTGAACGTCAAGTTCGAACATCGCGCCGGCGACATGGCCATAACCTCGGTCTACACCTGGGCAAACAGCAAGGACGACAAATCGGCGGCAGCCGGAGTTGGCGCCAGCGGTACCGGCTACCAGGGCTTCATGGACAACCACAACACCAAGCTCGACTACGGCCCGTCGGATTTCGACGTCGACCAGCGGTTCGTGTCCAGCTGGGTATACGATGCGCCCTTTGGTCGTGGCAAGAAGTATGCCGCGAACGTCAACCGTGCAACCGACCTGTTGATTGGCGGCTGGGAACTTACGGGCATTGCCACCTTCCAGAAAGGGTTCCCGTATGGCATCAGCGCCAGCGATATCGATGGCGTGCAAGGTACTGTGGCTCCGCGCGCAAGCATCGTGCAGGGCTGCAATGTACACGGAAACCTGGGGGCGCCTTATCAACGCATTAACATGGCCTGCTTTACCCAGCCCGGTCTTGGCACATACGGCAACACGACGCGTAACTTCCTGCGCCAACCCGGTATCAACAACTTCGACATGGGCTTCGTTAAGAATTTCCACTTCAGCGAATACGTGACGTTTAAGCTCTCTGTGGATACGTTCAACACCTTCAACCATCATCAATATGCCGGCGATGTGGGCGGCTTGGTTGTAGGCGGTTCGGGCGGCAACGAAACCATCGACAACAGCGTGAACTCGTCGGCAGCCACCGCGGGCAAGATCACGGGGTCATCCGCTCCCCGCATCCTGCAGCTTGGCGGCAAGCTCGTCTTCTAACCGGCATTCCTGCTGAATCTGCACTCCGCCATAGACCTTCTATGGCGGAGCTTCTTTTTGGGGATAAACTCAACCCATGATCCGATTCTGGTTGCAGCCGGTTTGCCTCTCTGTGGCCTGCTGCGTATTGACGCTTCCCGCAAGCGCTCAGGCCGGCGACGCATCGGCCGCTCAAATTGCTGCCGAAGGGCAGCAGGCGATGGCTCAGGGCAACATGCTCGAAGCCAAGGCAAGCTTCGAGAAGCTAGTGCGCTTGGAGCCCTCCATTGCCGAGGCGCACGCGACTCTCGCAGCTATTTGTTTCAAGTTGCGCGAATACGACGAGACAGTCAGCGAAGTTCAGAAGGCCCTCAAGCTGAAGCCGAGCCTTCCGCGGCTGGACAGCCTGTTAGGTCTCGCCCTCTCGGAGCTGGGCCGCTTCGACGAAGCGCTGCCTAAACTCGAAAAAGGATTCAGGTCGACAGCCGATCCGATCACGCGCAGGATGTGCGGCCTTGAACTGTTGCGCACCGACACCGAGCTCGGACGCGACGCGGATGCGGTTCAGACCTCGCTGGAACTGAACAAGCTCTATCCCGATGATCCCGAGATTCTGTATCACACGGGCCGTATCTACGGAAACTACGCCTACATCATTATGGAAAAGCTTCATGATCAGGCGCCGAACTCGATTTGGATGCTGCAGGCACAGGGAGAGGCCAACGAAAGCCAGAAGGACTACGATGCAGCGCTGATCGCCTTTCGGCATGTTCTCGAGATCGACCCACACCGCCCAGGGATTCACTACCGCATGGGAAGGATCTATCTCACCCGATTTTCCGAATCAGGCAATGCGCAGGATCGCGATTCCGCGATGCAGGAATTCAATGCGGAGCTCGAGGTGGATCCACGCAGCGGAAATGCGGCATACGAGCTGGCCAACCTCGCGGCTCAATCGGGAAACCGCGATAATGCACGCGCCCGCTACGAAGCAGTCCTGCAGCAATTTCCTGACTTTGAGGAAGCGCTGGTCGGCCTCGGCGGCGTGCTGCTCGATGGCCAATCCCCGCAGCAGGCAGTCGCTCCCTTAGAGCGTGCGACGAAGATTCGGCCCGAGGATGAAGTTGCCTGGTATCGTTTGGCGATGGCCGAACGAGCGGCAGGAAACAAAGCCGAGCAACAGAAGGCGCTGGAGGAGTTCCAGAAGCTTCACCGCTCCACTCCGTCTGGAATGCGCAAGCCAACGGATACTGAAGTGGTGACGCCACAGCAGCTAGGCGCCGCGCAACAGCCCTGAGCCTGCTGCCTGCTCTCTCTTACGTCTGCTGCTGGCTATCAAGCCCAGGCTAGCTCAAGAGGCCATTCCCAGGCCGACGAGATTTGCCGCTGCGATGATGATTAGCACACCTGCCCACAGCAAGCGAATGGAGCGGCTCTTCACTCCTGCCCACTCGCCGAGCGCAAGCCCCACCAGGCCTCCACAGAGCACATAGATGCTCATGTGCAGCATCCAGTTCACATACGACAAGTGCGTTGGAATATTGGCCGCACCCCATGCGTAGAAGAAGAACTGCAGGTACCACATGATTCCACCGGTCGAGGCCAGCGCCGCGTTCTTCATCAGTGTCGGGCCGGGCTGGCTCAGATCGTTGCGCAGCGAGAGATGTGGCAGCACAGCCAGCCGGAAAAAGCAGTAGGCCATGTTCACCACTGCCCCGCCGCCCATGATGATCACGTAGCTGGGAAGGGCTGCATAGAGCGGGTTCACGCCCAGCCCCAGCGCCGCCGTTTGCATCGGCTGTGCCGCATCGATCGCAAACGACATTCCGGATGAAAAAATGCCGCACATCACCGCAAGCAAAAGCCCCAGTCCCACGTTGAATTCTTCCAGGTGGCCTTTCAACTGAACTTCCTTTTGGTGTCCTGCCCACGAGACGATGGCCACTCCAATCAACGCCACAAATACGCCAGACATGGTGATGAGTCCGCTTCGTGTCGTGAACAGCATCGCTGCCTGACCGTGCATCAGTGGCGGCACAAGCGTTCCCACAATCAGAGTCACGCCGATCGCCACGCCGATTCCGAGGGACATACCCAGATATCGCATGGTCAAGCCATAGCTGACGTTGCCCACCCCCCACATGGCCCCGAAAAGGGCAACCCGGATCAGCAGTGCCGTCCCGATGGAGGCGTAGAAGTTGTGGAAGCTGGGAAGAAGAACGAGGCTGACTCCGATCGGCAGAAGGATCCAGGAGAAACAGCCGGCCAGAGCCCACGTCGTCTCCCACGACCACTTCTTGACGCGCTCAATCGGCGCATAAAACGATGCTGCCATGCTGGCCCCAACAATATGCCAGCCGATTCCTGCAACAACCGAGGTCATGCGATTTCCTCTCTGCTCCCCTTGAGTCTGCTCCCTTAGAGAACCTGGCATGCGGAGCGGCGCAATGCCAATAACGGCGAACTCGCAAAAAAACGCCACCCAACTCCTCATCCTATATATAAGGATGCTCAGCTTGAGACGCTCATAGCGCCTTTTCCAAATGAAACAATTTCAAAAGAAAAATAGCGAACCCGATGGAGACCTGTCAACAAGAACAAGTGGCTCTAACCGCTCTTTGGTGAAGGGGATTAGGTGTCGTCATCCTGCCTGCTCCCTGCAGCTGTCCGCGCCTTTGATCCGCTACCTTCGCATCTGCTGAGGAGTCTCCGAACCGCCGCATGCGCCGCCCGTTGATTCCTCGATGCGCAACGCGAACGCGGGCTCGTTGGGAGCGTGCTCGGGCAATTCGACATACAGACCATCCGCCTTCTGCGTCCACTTCAGGTCGGTATCGGATCCCAGCAGTTGCACGGAGCAAACCGGTCCGCGCAAATACGGCGTGCCTTGCCACAGAGAGTGCACGCGCAGAGTTCCACTCGAAGGCCAACCCAGTGCGATGGCATAGAGCGCATCGCCATGCGTCGTGAACCGGATATCTTCCGGCGTGAACTCCTGCCGGTCCGTGTTCAACGCCGAGCTTGTCACCTTCGTCGGACCCTCGCCAAAGAGCAGCCAGGGGCGCGTTCCATAAATAGCTTCGCCGTTCACTTTGAGCCACGCACCCATCTGCAACAGGATGCGCTGTGCTTCCTCGGGAATTGTTCCGTCTGATTTCGGCCCCACATTCAGCAGCAGATTGCCGTTCTTGCTCACAACATCCACCAGTTCATCGATCAATGACTTTGCATCCCGATACTCATCGTTCGCCACATAGCCCCACGAGTGGATGCTCACCGAAGTATCGGTTTGCCATGGGAGCAGGCGAATCGAGTCGAGCTTCCCGCGCTCCACGTCGAGCACCGCCGCGTTCTCCGGGAAGTCGCGGTCTTTGTAGGTCAGAACGACTGGCTGCTTTCGCCGCGCCGCCTGGTTGTAATAGAAGGCGGCGAAGCGCGGCAGATACGGTTGAAAGGCGGGCTGCCCGATCCACCAGTCGAAGTAGACAAAGTCGGGATGATACTTGTCGACGATTTCGGTGCTGCGTGCGAGCCAGTCGTCAAGAAAGGCCTTGTCCGGCGGCAACCATTGCTCCAGATGACTTGCATCGGGGTCCGTGCTGTCGCTTTCTCCAGGCATCACGCTTGGTTCTGCCGGTCCATAGAGCCCGGAGTAGCGCTTGTCCTGAACATCCGAGTCGAACTTCATTCCTCCGTCGTACCACCACCAATGCTCGGCCCGGTGCGACGACGCGCCAAAGTGCAGCCCGCGCTTGCGGATCGCCGCTGCGAGCTCTCCGACCACGTCGCGCTTCGGCCCCATCTTCGCGGCGTTCCAGTCCGTGATGGAAGAGTCGTACATCGGAAATCCGTCGCAGTGTTCAGCCACCGGCACGATGTAGCGCGCGCCTGCATGGACGAACAGATCGACCCATGCGTCGGGATCGAAGTGCTCCGCGCGAAACTCCGGAATAAAGTCTTTGTACCCGAACTTCGCCTGGGGTCCGTATGTTGCAGTGTGATGTTTGAATGCTTCACTGCCTTGCACATACATGTTGCGTGGATACCACTCGTTATCGAAAGCCGGAACCGAGTACACGCCCCAGTGAATAAAGATCCCGAATTTCGCGTCTCGAAACCAGTCGGGAACACGATACGCACCGAGCGAGTCCCAATCCGCTGTAAAGGGACCTCCGGCGGTCTCGGTCCGCTCGCGCTCCAACTGCGTCTCCACGCGAGGATTTGTTTGTGCCAGGGACACGCATCCGCAGAACAGGAGGATGGCAGCAGAGCAGGTTGCCGGCCAACACTTCATAGCGAGCTCCTTTCGTCGATTGGCGCCTGCTGACGAAGATACGGATGTCACCACGGCTTCGATCGCGCCACAGAAACCCCGCGCACCTCATTTGGCCACTTGCCCGAGACAGCGCAATAGAAGTGATAGAGCGCGCCATCGTGAGAAATCACACACGGCTTATGCGCGAAGGTCTCGTCCACCGTCCCCGGCGCACCTGTGTCGATCAGAATCTCGTCGACCTTTTTGAAGTGATACGGGTCTGCACCAAGCGCCAGCAACTCGCGCGCCTTGCCCTTCCAGTCGAAGCCGAAATAGTACATACCCCATGTGTCCTTGTCCCGCACAACGAACGGATTGCTGGCGAAGCGCGCGTCCCAGGATGCGCTGTCTCCGTTCCGCAGAATAGGATTCGCCGCATACCGGGTCCAGGTCTTCAGATCGCGCGACGTCGCCACACCCGTCTGTTCGTGCCATCCGCCGCCTTGCTCCTTGGGCAGCGGATCGGTCTTCGCGTTGTAGTAGAGATAGAACACGCCGTCGTGTTCGATCAGGTTCGGCCGGTACAATCCGCCGTGCTCCCACGGCGCACCATCCTGAGGAAAGAGGATCGGATCGGTCAATTCCCAGCGCAGCAGATCGTCGCTCCAGGCAAGTCCAATCACGGCGGCGCCTACCTCGTACCCCGCATTCGGATAGGCGTGCCACGCACCGACATATCGGCCCTGTACTTTCTTCAACTGCCCTGGCGCATTCAAATCATGGTCACGCAACAGAGAGCCGAACGCGACGTTGTACTTGGTGTAGCGGGAATTCGCATCGCGCCGCGCAACACATGCCACCCGCTCCCAATGCACCAGATCCGAAGACCGCGCCAGACCTGTTTGATAGCCGGTTCCGTCAAAGCCGATGTAGATCATGTGGAAGACGCCTTCGTGCAGAAACACAAAGGGATCGTCGACTGCCTTGCCGTTAAACGCGTCCGCCTCCCCTGAAGCCGACAGCACGAGCTTCTCGTATTTGTAAGGCGTGCGAAACGGCGCAGCCGCGTCTGCCCCGCCAACTTCGGCGCGGGCATTGCGCAGCAGCGATACCCCGCCTACGGCCATGCTCAGTCGTTGGCTGAACTCACGACGCGTGCATCGTCCCGGCATGCTGCTCCTCCACAGCTCGCCCTTCGCGCTCAATCCAGGCGAATCGAAAATGTGTATGCGTCTTCAATTGCAGAGAATTAAAGCGCAATCGTGCATACTGAAAAGTGGCAGGCCGCATGCGCAAGACGAGGTAGCCTGCCATCGCCCGCACTGAGAGAATCTACCCCCTACCCCCTGGGGTCCGATTCACCCTCTCTTCGCCTTCTGCAATTAATGCGCAAAAGTTCACGCCCGCTTTCGTTACCGATGGATCTCGTCTCGCTGACCCGTGACGAACCCGGACGCCCACCCGGTCCCCTGTATAACCGCGCAGCTCTCAGCCAACCCGCGCTGACTTGCCGACTAGCTATCTCGCTGACCTGCTGACCCGCTGACCCGTTCCTCAAAAAACTTGCTACAGGCTACTTGCGACTGGCTACTGCCTTCAAAATTCTTCGCAACGAACTCCCAACACCACCGCACAAAAGTACGGCGCACAGAGGGCGAATTGTTCCACGTGGAACAATTGTATT
>Ga0335071_10002674_pt1 | contig 18949 bp, 16 predicted proteins | sample Lox_Sample_15_FD_206724 | JGI IMG/M metagenome (GOLD analysis project Ga0335071, IMG submission 206724) | Soil microbial communities from Loxahatchee National Wildlife Refuge, Florida, United States - Lox_Sample_1.5 | ecosystem: Environmental > Terrestrial > Soil > Wetlands | place: USA...
CTGGTCGCGAGGCCGGCTAGAAAAATGAGCAGTATGGTCGAAAGCACCGACTGGACGCTTCGATAAGGCATCACAGGCGTTCTCCAAGAAAGAATGATTTTCACCTCTACAATCTTACTTCTGAAAGCCTTAAGCGCCACGTTTTGTCTTCAACTCTGTCAGCAATTGCTCGATGCGGTCTTCTTTTTCGAGCGCTGCCAGGCGGTCGTCGACGTCGTCGGCTAGCAGTTCGGCTTTGGCCTGGCCTACCGCTTCCTCGCGCGCGACTTTGCGCTTCATGCGGTCGAAGGTGGCGGAGCGAGAATTTGCGGTTATGTCTGAATGCGCGTCGCTGGCCTTGCTGGCGGCGCGGGCGCGGCGATGCTGCGCGATCAGCAGGTCGGCTTTCGCGTTGGCCTCGGCCAGTTTTTGCTCGAGTTTGCGCAGTGCGGACTTCAGGTTTTCGACTTGCGCTTTCTGGTCTTCGACCTGTTGCGCGAAGCCTCCGCTCATTTCGCGATAGCTTTCGACGCGCTGCAGCGCGGCGCGGGCCAGGTCGTCCTGCTTCTTGTCGACGGAGAGTTCGGCCTTGCGCATCCACTCCTGCACCTTGTCGTCGTTCTCCAGTTTCTTCTTTTCGAGCAGATGCTGGTCGGCGATGGCGATCGCGACCTGCGTTTTGACCTGCAGAAGCTGGTTCTGCATGTCGAGGATTACCTGCTTAATCATCTTCTCCGGGTCCTCGGCCTTGTCGATCAGGTCGTTGAGGTTGGCCCGAACTAGTGTGGAAACGCGCTCGAGTAATGCCATAAGTCACCTCTTTTTGGCTGTCAGCTATCAGCCGTCAGCTTTCAGTAAAACTGTCCTTGGTCGTCCGTCCTTCGTCCTCAGCGTGGTCCTGTCGCTGCACGTCGGGAGGTCAGCATCAATTTCCGTTCGTTTTCCAGACGCCGCCTACAATTGTGATCGCGATATAGATCGCAATTCCCGCCGCGACCCAGACACCCATGTGTCCGGTCGCCGCGCCGATGGCGGCGCCCATGGCTCCGCCGAGCGCGACCGATAGTCCCAGCGATCTTGCGTGATGGATCTCGTCCTGCATAAAATCTCTCTCCTCGTACTCAAAAGAGTCTCAAGACTTCCGCGGTTGTGGAATCCCACCCTAAGCGCGGCAAACTGCGCCGCGCTTAGGATGGGGCACCCATCTCAGTAGTTAGTCACCTACGACTTTGCACCGTTCCCTTCGACGGGCTTCACTGACTTGTCGCCGATCTGTCGCACCTTGCCCAAAAGTTCGCCTAGCGGCATGCCGCTAAGGGTTTCGAACAGCGCCGGAACCTGCGCCGCCATCTTGGTGATGTCTCCGGTGATCTTGTTCATGCCGGAGGCATCGCCGTTACCGGTGGAGACGATCGTGATCTTGTCGACGTTCGCCAGCGGACTGGCCAGCGCCTTTACCACTTCCGGCATGGAGGCGAACAGCCTGTCGATCACAGCCGCCTGGTTGTATTCCTGGAACGCTTCGGCCTTCACGTTCATCGCCTTCGCTTCGGCCTCGCCTTTCTTGAAGATGATCTCGGCTTCGGCTTCACCCTGTTGGCGGATCGAAGACGCGTGGCCCTCGGCTTCGGCCATCAGGCGCGCCTTCTCGGCGTTGGCGAGCGTTTCGATGCGCTGGCGCTCGATTTCTGCCTGCTTCAGCACGGTCGCGATCAGCTCTTTCTCGCGGCGATTGATCTCCGCTTCCTGCACCTTGACCTGGCCTTCTTTTTCGACTTGCTGCACCTTCACCTGCTCGGCGATGACCTGCTGCTGCATGATGTTGGTCTGGATGTCATAGGCCTTGTCGGCTTGCGCCTGCTGCCGCTTCGTGACTTCGAGGTATTGAGCTTTCTTGATTTCGAGGTCGCGCTGCGACTCGGCTTGCTTGGCCAGAGACAGGGTTTCAGCCAGTACCCGCTCCTGGTCGGCTTGGGCCTTAGCGACGGCGGCTTCGCGCTGCGCCAGCGCACGCTTGATGGCCGTGTCGCGATCGGCTTCGGCAGTGGCGACGTCGGCATCGCGCTTGATGCGCGCGACATCGGGCTTGCCCATGTTAGTGATGTATTCGTTCTTGTCGCGAACCTCTTTTATGGTGAACGAGATGACCTCGAGTCCCATCTTGTTCATGTCATCGGCACAGGTGGCGCGCATGCGGTCGCCGACCATTTCGGGCTGCTTCACAATCTCTTCCACTGTGAGTTGTCCGATGATGCCGCGCAGGTGGCCTTCCATGACCAGGCGGATGAGTCCTTCCCGCTCCTGATCGGTCTTGGTAAGAAACTGCTCGGCGGCGGTAAGGATCGATTCTTTGTCGGACTTCACCTTGATTTGCGCGACCGCTTCCACCGTGACCGCGACGCCCTGCTTGGTGTAGAGGTCCTGCTGCGGGGCCACGTCGAATGACATCAATTCGAGCGAGAGATCGCGGCAGTTCTCGACCATCGGAAAGATGACCGTGCCGTGTCCCTGCACCACGCGCGTGCCGCGAAAACCGTAGACGATCAGCGCTTCGTGTGGGCCTGCCTTGCGGTAGAGCCGCGCGAGCGAGCTGACTAGGAACAGGACGACCAAAACGGCCAGTCCCGCGACGATCCAGATTTCCACTGCAATACCTCCAAACGACATATCGCCTCCTAGAGCTGCGAGTTACGAGTCTCGAGCTCAAACCACAAAACAAAATCGAAACTGCACTCAGCAATCAACTACTCGTTACCACGCCCATCATCCGATCCAGATCGCGCACGATGCGCGCCGGATCTTTGTGCCCGAGATAGACGTCACCGTTGGACGTCCTGATATGCACGACCTTGTTGCACCAAACATAGGCGCGGGTGCTGCCGATGCCACGAATGCCGTAGCCGCGGATGAAGGCCCAAGGCTCGATGTCGTAGCCAACAATCGCGGAGCGCGGAATCGAGCGCAGACGGAGCCCGAGCGAGCGAATTTCGAGTCCGTGCTGCATGAAGCGGTAGCGAAACCCAGACCACGTCATGGCAAAAACGAAGATTCCGAAGGCTGCGATGAGAATCAGCGGAATGCGAATCGCATTCGGAGCGAGCGACGTGGCGACCAATGGCCCAATCATGGCGGCTAGAACGACCACGCTCCATCCACGGCTGGCGTGGGTTTCGACAGTCAGTGTCTCGCCGTCCGGCAATGGGGCGTGGCGATGCGAGAACAGGTATGCGGGCACGAGTGCGACTATCGCACCTGCCAGGACAATGATTATCCGTTCGGGATGAATGGGCGTGCCATATACGTTGAAGTTAATGACTGCTTGATTAACCACGAGCAGGAATGCGTTGAGTGCGGCAAAGAATCCGAGCGCAACCCAGCTGAAAACGGCAACCGAGCGCCAACTTGCGGCCGTCAGAATGGCGCTGCTGACGATCAGCGTGATGGCGATCATCGCCAGATTGAGGTCGAGGGACTGCTCGCGCGCCATCCAGCCGTTGGGCTGAGCGGCGGCGTTGAAGTGCACAGCCATGCGGGCGGGCAGGCGATCCCAGGCCGCGCGGTACTGCAGCACAACGATGGGCAGCGCCAGCCACAGCAGAATGATCGCGAGATGGAAGAGTCTTCGATTCATCACTAGTTAGCTCCGAGTCTCGAGTTGCGAGCTTCGACCAATCCATCGTTACTTAGCTACGATGGGCGAGCAGACAGCGATTTCGGCGTTATTCGCCGCTCATCTCCTCCCACTTCCGGACGTACGCTATGCCTTTCTCGTACCGCGTGACGATGACCTCGACTCCCTTTTCAACCCCGACACCTTCTTCACTACGCGCACCGCAAGTGCGGCGCGTTCCTGCCTGCGAGTAGATGATTTCGCCAGTGCCACCTTCGCGGATCGGCAACGAGGTGCGCCCCAATACTCCGACCATTTCATAATCGGCGGCGTCCATGTTCTCGTCCGGCGATACTAAAACACGGCTCAGAAACAGGAAGACGATTCCTCCACCCACTAATCCCGCGGCGGTCGAGAGCATGAGACCAAGTGCGACCCAGACGTGCGCGAAGCGGGTGATCAGAAAGCCGGTGCCTCCGAACCATGCCAGGAATGCTGTCAGCGTGATGAAGTTGAGCGGCGAGACATCGGCTCCCGCATTTGCCGCTCCGACACGACCTCCCGGAGCATGGACGGCGTTCGGACCCGCCGCGGCGCCGGACGCCGTGGCCCCGCCTCCGCCAGTATGAATGTGTCCGATCCCGCCATGCGGCAGGTGCGGCAGATGAAGATGCAGGCGCAGTCCGCCGGCGACGAACGAAATCGCACTCAACAAAAATCCGACGGCGAAACAGATCAAATAGAAATCAGCCCACGTCACGGGTTTCGCCTCCTTGTCAGCCGCGAACTGCGAGTCGCGAGCTGCGAGTCAAAATCTTCAATGCGCTTACTTGTATTCATGCACGCCTTTTCTGCAGTGTCTCCGGCCTTAGTGCTTCAAACAACCGGTCCGCCAGTCCCGGGGTGTTCAGAATCTCGCCGAGCAACAAAATGGCGCGGCGCGTGTCTTCCTCTCTCGCCGCCTTAATGAGCGCTTCGCTTACCGACGGGTCGCTGGCAAACCTCTCCGAGCCTTGCAGCAGCCAGACATCGAGTTGGCCTTCGGTCGTGCGCAGGTCCGAGGTCAGCTCGGCGTGGTAGCCCTCCGGGTCGTCAACCAGGAACCCGGGATGGACTTTGAAAAAGCGCGCCAGGAGCGTACGCGTCGACTGCGTCATATGCGGACGACGGCCGCTCTCGATCTGCGAAAGGTACGACTGGCTGATTGCCTTGCCGGTCTCCTTGCGGATCGCCTTCATGAGTTCCTGCTGTGTCATCGGCCGAGCCATTCCGCGCAGGGAACCCTCGACCTCGCGCAGGTAGCGGATTTTCTCGCCCAGTGTCATATCTCAGATCGCAATAACAATATCACAATATGCAATATTGTCAAGCGGCCAATCCATCGTCTTTTGAAAGGCTTACGGGCGCGTTCTACGCGGAGTGAAGCGGAATGGGTTGTCTGCTACTCGAGAGCATGCCCACTCATCGCTAAGTAGCGGCAATCAGTGGGCATTCGATAGTAAGCGTCTGACCAACACACCTGTTCGAAAGGCGGGGTCTGTGTTGAAGTGTCCGGATGACAAAAACAGAGTTGCCATCGCCCAAGCGACGTACCCGTGCGGAAGTGCAGCAGTTGGTGGCTGAATTTGTGAGCAGCGGTATGCGGCGGAGCGAGTTTTGCCAGAGTCGGGGTTTGAGTTTCAGCACGCTGGATCGCCATCTGAAGAAACGGCGTTGGAAGAGAAGGCATGGGCCAGTTTCTTCGGTCGACCGGTTGGTGAAGGTGGAGTTGGCGGCCAGGAAATCGCCGAAGCAGCACGGACCTAGTTATGGGCTGGCGGTGGTGCTGCCGAGCGGGCGCCGGATTGAGGTACATCCTGATTTTGATACGAGTACGTTCGAGCGCCTAGTGAGCGTACTGGAGCGGGTGTAAACCGTGTTCGGCTTGGGTCTAGCCACACGCATCTATCTGGCCGCCGGAGTCACCGACATGCGCAAGGGGTTCGAGGGGCTGTACGGTCTCGTCCGCGATCGTTTGTCGTGTGAGCCTCTGAGCGGGCACCTGTTCTTGTTCTGCAACGGCCAGCGCAATCGGCTGAAGGTCCTCGTCTGGGACGGAAGCGGACTCTGGGTTTGTGCCAAGAGGTTGGAGAAAGGGCGCTTCACCTGGCCCCAATCCGGCGATGCGCACGGCAAGGTCGTCCTGAGTCACGAAGAGCTCTCCTTATTAATGGGTGGGATCGATCTCGCCAAAACCAAGCGCAAGCAGTGGTATCGGAAGGCCCCGCCAGAGGGACATGCTGCCGCCTGAGTTGCTTGAATGATTCGAGCAACTCTGGTAAATCAATAACCCATTGTGAGTGCGCCTTCCATTCCTTCCGCACCAGCCGATCTGGAACTCATCGCACAACGGAAGAGCAAGCTACAGTATGCGGAGCTGCGGATTCGGGTACTGGAAGAGCGACTGCGTCTGACACGGATTGAGAAGTATGGAGCAGGCGGAGAAAAACTTTCGCAGGCGCAAATGCAGTTGTTCGAGGTTGGCTCGGCTGCGGTTTTCGACCAATTAGCGATGCTCGTTGGACGGCCCTCTTACAGCCGTGGAGCGCTCTACAGCTATGTTCAGTTTACGCATCTTGGTCAGGAGCGTCGTTCGCTTAAGGCCTAGTCGCTCGGCGGCGCCGTCCTGCCCCCCGATCTTTCCTTTCGCAGCCTTCAAAGCGGTGATGATGGTGTTGCGTTCACCATCGCGGAAAGTCAAGACGGACGGGACGTGTGCCCTGGAACGAGCCAACTCAGCGAGAGGAGCATTCAACCTATCTTTCGGGGAGAGAATCACCGCGCGTTCAATGAGATTTTCCAGCTCACGAACATTGCCGGGCCAATCCCAGGCTACGAGGGCATCCATGGTCTCGCGAGGAATGTTGGTGATCGACTTCTTCATTCGGCGACACAAGCGGGAAACGAAATACCGGACGAGGAGCGGAATGTCTTCGCGGCGCTCGCGCAGGGGCGGCACCTCGATGGGAAAAACATTGAGTCGATAGAACAGGTCCTCGCGAAAGGTGCCCTCGTCAATCATCTTGCGCAAGTCCTTGTGGGTGGCGGCGATCAAGCGAACGTTGACATGAATAGTGCGACTGCTGCCGAGGCGCTCAAACTCGTGCTCTTGAATGGCCCGCAAGAGTTTCGGCTGAAGGTCGAGGCTGATGTCGCCGATTTCGTCGAGAAAGAGAGTTCCCTGGTCGGCAAGTTCGAACCGGCCCCGCCTTTGCACCAGGGCCCCGGTAAACGCGCCCCTTTCGTGCCCAAACAGTTCGCTTTCCAGAAGTCCGAAGGGGATCGCCGCGCAGTTCAAACGCACAAACGTCTTGCCGGAACGAGAACTGCGCTGGTGAATCGCACGCGCGATCAACTCTTTTCCGGTGCCGGTTTCTCCATGAATCACTACCGTGGAGTCGGACGGGGCGACGATGGATATCTGATCCAGAACTTTGCGCAGTGCCCTACTCTTGCCAATGATGTCCTCGAAACCGGACTCCGAGACAATTTCTGATTCCAGATATACACGTTGATCTTCGAGATGATTCCGTGAGGCACTGAGACGCTCGTAGGCAAGCGCATTGTCCAGCGCAAGGGCAATTTGGCTCGCAACCTGCGTCAATAGATCCAGGTCCCCCTCCGAAAATGCATTAGGGTGACGGCTTCCAAGCGACATAGCAGCGATTGGACGGTGGCGCGCAACCAAGGGGACATGGGCGAAGCTGACGATAGCTTCAGCTCTAAGCGGCGCAGATACTGCCAATGGGAATTGCAGTTCGAATTCCGCCAGTGTCTGGATGATCGGCATGGGCGTACTAATCTTTTCCATCAACTGCTCGGTCACCTCGGGAATGTCGAGTCGGGTCAGCGCGGTACGACTCGAGGGAAAGTCGAGCACCGCACAGTTCAACCGTTTTGATTGCTCGTCCAAGAGCCAAAAGCCGGTGGCATCATTGCCGAAAAACCTTCTTATCGAGGCTGAGGCCGCTCGGAAGAAGTCATCCATTTCTAGCCGTGTCATTACATGGTTCGTGATCTCAAGCAACAGCTTCAGCCGATCGCGCTCATGCCCAAGTTCGCGGTGGTATTTGCCGGCAGACTCGAACGCGAGGGCGCCATCCAATGCGACAGACAGATGGGACACCACACAGCCCATCAGCTCGACGTCATTCTCATTGAATGCCCCTGACTCTGTGGCAACAATAAGAGCTCCAATCCTTCTGCGTGAGGTCGAGACAGGGAATGCGTAACAGCTGCGAATAGGCACGTTTTTCAGGCGCGCCGAGAGTTCCGGAAATTTCTTCAGTTCACCTTGTCCGTCTTCGACCAGAACCGGTTTCTGTTCATCGATAGCCCGTCCGACCGCGCTACCTTTCAACGAAAGCTCGGTACCAACATCGATAGTAGGGTGTCCAGACCCGGTCTTGAGGAAGTGCAGTCTGGCCAGCCCGCGTTTTTCTTCCAGCAGCAGTAAGGCGATCAAGCCGAAAGGAATGATGCTGGACAGCAGTGTAAATGTCCTCTCCAGCACGGCCTGCAGATTCGGTTCTGTAGCGGTGACAGCGGAGAATTCGAGCAGAGCACGATACCTCGCGTCTACCTGCCGTGCCGAACTTGAGGGATTTTTCGCCATTCTTCGTCTCTGTCGATATTAAGACGGCTGTCGGTATGACGACAAGGAGAGATGGGCAACCAGGGCGCCGATTCCATCAAGCAGCGCTGATTTCAACACCTTGTAGTCCGCCACAGTTTGGAACAGTCCGTGCGAATTCAAGGGTGTGCTGAGAATCACCGAAATTGCGAGAGACAAAGTGGTCCTGAAACTCGAAGGCCGACTGGTGGGACCCTGGGTGGACGAATTGAAAAAAACCGTATTGCGAACAAACGGGCAGTCCCAGCCTTTGGAAATCGATGTGTCGGATCTCACCTTTGCCGATGACGATGGGGACAAAGCGCTCAGGTGGCTTCACCGGATGGGCGCCCGTTTTCACGGTAAAGGTCCGTGTGCGAAATATCTGTTCGAGCGCTTGAAAATACCGCTCCTTTCGCACCAAAGAAAACTTGACGAAGGTGGCAGTAAATGACGTCACCGGTCTGTTGGCCTTGACTGTAAGAGGCTCAACGTTAGCTGAGGTGAGTGAATGCGAACTATGAACACAATCGCTTTACATAAGAATTTGAGCAATCGTGGTGACGGAGGAGCAGCGATGGCGAAGGTAGCGGCCGCTTTCTTCGGCGAGAAACACAGCTCTGTATTCGCGTGCATTTTTCTCATTATCCCAGTCTTAGCGCTCGTTGGATGCGGACGCGGTCACGCTGAAATCAAGCTGCCGGCTACCGAAGTGCTGGTTGCAACTCCCTTACAAAAAGACGTGCCCGTGCACAGCGAGTGGGTGGCGACACTGGACGGTTACGTCAACGCCGAGATTCGCCCCCAAGTTTCAGGCTACATCATCAGCCAGAACTACAAAGAAGGCGCGGTCGTCCGCAAGGGTCAGGTGCTGTTTGAAATTGATCCGAGGCCCTTCCAGGCTGCTCTCGACGGTGCCAAGGGAGCACTTGCCCAGGCCGAAGCGCAACTCGCAAAGAGCGCTATCGACGTTGAACGCGATACGCCTCTAGCGGCACAGAAGGCTGTCCCAAAGGAGAAGTTGGATAACGAGATCCAGGCGAAACGCGCTGCCGAAGCCGCAGTCGAATCGGGCAAGGCGGCGGTGGAACGGGCACAACTCGATCTCGAATGGACCAAGGTCACATCGCTGGTCGATGGCATTGCAGGAATCGCGGAAGTGCAGATGGGAAACCTAGTCGGCCCCGGCGCGCGTCTCACGTCGGTTTCGCAGGTCGATCCTATCAAGGTGTATTTCCCTGTTAGCGAACAGGAGTATCTGCGGGCGAAACATCTCAGCTCCACTGGGCAGCCGATGGAGCTTTTCAACGCCTCGCCAGAGCTGATCCTGGCGGATGGCACTGTGTATCCGCACCGGGGAAAGGTCCTGCTGACGGACCGGCAAATAGACACCAATACCGGCACGATCCGCATGATCGCGGCATTCCCTAATCCCGGCAACATTCTGCGCCCGGGCCAGTACGGGCGTGTTCGGATCCAGACGAGCTTTAAGAAAGGCGCGTTGCTGGTGCCGCAGAGTGCGGTCAAAGAAATTCAGGGAGGCTACCAGGTTGCCCTGCTGGGCAAAGACAACAAAGCGATCATTCGTCCCGTCAAGGCGAGCGAGAAGACAGGGACGATGTGGGTAGTCGACGAAGGTCTAAAGCGAGACGATCAGGTCATCGTGGAAGGAGTGGAGAAAGTGAAGGACGGAACTCCCGTCGTACCCAAGCTCGCGAAGACTCAGCGAGAGGGACGGTAGCCCATGTCTAAATTCTTCATCAACCGACCGATCGTAGCCATCGTCATCTCTATCCTGATGGTGATCGTTGGCGCAATCACCATTGCCAACCTTCCCGTTGCGCAGTTTCCGGATATTGCTCCGCCCGAGATACGAATATGGGCTCTGTATCCAGGTGCCGATGCCGAAACCCTGGAGAAAGCCGTAGCTACGCCGATGGAGCAGCAGATCAACGGCGTGGACAACATGGATTACATGTACTCGATGAATTCGACCAACAACTCGAGTACAGCTCTGATGGTTGATTTTGATCTCAAAACCGACCCCAATATGGACCTGATCCTGACCCAATCACGCCAGCAACTGGCGAATGGTCAGCTTCCTCCCGTGGTCAACGAGATCGGGATCGACGCAAAGAAATCCTTAACGTCTCCGATGATGCTGATCGCGTTACATTCGCCAAAGGGCACTCACGATGATAAGTGGCTGGCAAACTACGCTTACATCAATCTGATTGATCCCATCGCGCGCTCCTACGGCGTAGGCCAGACACAGCTGTACGGTCTTGGGCAGTACGCAATGCGCATATGGGTAAAACCCGATCGCCTCGCAAAGTTGGGTGTCACTGTCAGTGAAGTTGCTGCTGCAGTGCAAGCGCAGAATACGGTGAACCCGGCCGGCCAGGTCAACGGTGAACCAGGCACTGCAAACCAGCGATTCACGTATGCGGTGCGTGCTCAAGGCCGGCTTCAGACGCCGGAAGAGTTCGGTGACATTGTCGTCCGCGAGAGTCCTGACGGCGGCGTGGTGCGCGTAAGGGACGTCGCCCGGGTCGAATTGGGTTCGCAGGACTACAGCACGCTCACTCGTCTTAACGGTAAGGACACCGCAGTTATAGGCGTTTACCAATTGCCAGGTTCCAATGCTGTGGAAGCCGCCAAAGGCGTCCGGAAGCTTATTGCCAAGATGAAGGAGAGCTTCCCGGCGGACTTGGAGTACACCATAACGTTGGACACAACAGATGCCGTCAGGGCGGGCATGCAGGAGATCGTCCTCACTCTGGTCATCGCCTTCGTGCTAGTGATCATCGTGGTGTACGTCTTCCTGCAAGACTGGCGCGCAACCGTCATTCCAATGCTAGCCGTGCCAGTCTCCCTAGTGGCCACATTCGCCTTGTTCCCGCTGTTCGGCTTTTCCGTCAACACTCTTTCATTGTTCGGCTTAGTGCTGGCCATCGGTCTGGTGGTGGACGATGCGATCATCATCGTCGAGGGTATACAGCGACATATCGAAGAGGGTCTGGCTCCGAAGGATGCGGCTCGAAAGGCAATGGAGGAGCTGACCGGCCCGGTGGTCGGTATGACCCTAGTGCTTTCGGCGGTGTTCGTGCCGACGGTGTTCATCCCGGGTATTACGGGCCGACTCTATCAGCAGTTTGCGTTGACCATTGCGATCTCGACGGTCGTATCGGCGTTCAATGCCTTGACCCTAAGCCCAGCGCTCGGAGCAATGTTGCTCCGGGAAAAGAAGAAGACTCATGGACCGCTTGCGAGATTTTTCGGTTGGTTTAACCGCACGTTCGAGCGCGGCACGAATTTCTACCTGCGGACTTCAGGCCATCTGATTCGCAAGAGCGTCTTGGCTGTAATAGCACTCGCGGGTTTTGCTGTCGCCAGTCTCGTCTGTATGAAAGCATTGCCGACAAGCTTCCTGCCCGACGAGGACCAGGGCTACCTGTACATCCAGATGCAACTGCCCGAGGCCTCTTCGATCCAGACCTCGGCGCAAGCAGCCCGAGTCGTGGAAGATATCCTGAAATCCACGCCTGGGGTCAAGTATTGCACCAGCGCTCCGGGGTTCAATATGCTCAGCCTGACCCGGAGCAGCTTCAGCACCTTCTTTTGGGTGACGCTCGAGCCATGGGAAGATCGCAAACAAATCGAAGAGCAGTTTCAAGTCATTAAGGCGAAGTTGAACCTGAAGCTCATCACCCTTCCGCAAGGTACCGTCTTCGCAATCTCTCCACCGGCAATCGCGGGAGTCGGCACTTCCGGCGGATTCCAGTTCGTCCTGGAAGACCGCTCGGGACGCGAATCCGAATTTCTGGTGAGCAAATTGAACAAGTTTCTGGAAGCCGCTCGCAAACGGCCCGAGATCGGCATGATCGCCACTACTTACGTGCCGAATACGCCGCAAAAGTTTGTGTCTGTGGACAAGGAAAAGGTGCTGAAGCAGGGCGTCAACCTGACCGAGGTCTACGCCACTCTCCAGGCTTTCATGGGTGGCCAATTCGTCAACTACTTTAACCAATTCGGCCGCGCCTGGCAGGTGTATGTGGAGGCGGAAGCGCCATATCGCTCCAGCCTCGACAACGTAGGACAGTTCTACGTCCGCAACAAACAAGGGCAGATGGTTCCGTTGTCGACGTTGACCAGATACGAGTCGCGCTACGGCCCGGAATTCAAGATGCGCTTCAACGAGTATTCATCAGCGCAGATTATTGGCACCGCCGCGCCAGGCTACAGCTCAGAGCAGGCCACGGCGGCTCTTGAAGAGGTCTTTCACCAAACGATGCCGACTGAGATGGGATTCGATTATATGGGCATGTCCAGGCAGGAACAGAAGGCACGCGAAGGTCTTCCGGCCTCGGTCATCTTCGGCATGTCGCTGCTGTTCGTGTTCCTTATTCTTGCGGCATTGTATGAAAGCTGGTCACTGCCGTTCGGCGTATTGCTGAGCACGCCGGTCGCGGTGTTCGGCGCGTTTGGGTTGTTGTGGCTGCGACGCACCATACTCGGCATGATCTTCCCGGCCTTCATGGTGCAAATCGAAAACGATGTCTACTCGCAAATCGGACTGGTGATGCTGATCGGCCTGGCGGCCAAGAACGCCATTCTGATTGTGGAATTCGCGAAGAGCCAGTATGAGAAAGGCAAGCCGCTGGTGGATGCGGCATTGGAAGGAGCCCGGCTGAGGCTGCGGCCAATTCTGATGACTTCTTTTGCATTCATTCTGGGTTGCGTGCCCCTGTTCATCGCTACTGGAGCAGGTTCCGTGGCCCGACAGATCATGGGTACCACCGTAATTGGCGGAATGCTGGCGGCGACTGCTATCGCCATCTTCATTATCCCGGCGCTCTACGTGCTGGTCGAACGCGTGGCGAATCCCGGAAAACGACGAGCGCACGGAACCGCAGACGTTCCCGATCAGCGTCCAATGGAGGCCGATTAACGTGAAAAAAACAGTTGCTCTCTTAATCCTGACGATCTTTACATGCGCGTGCGCGGTGGGACCCAATTACCGGAGACCGAAAGTTGACGTTCCGGGTGCATACCGCGGAGCGCCGCCAGAGGAAGCGGCGAACTCTCAGCAGCATGCGCCGCAAGAGACACCACATCCAGCCGTTAGTGTTACGCTACCAGGCTCGCAAGCTGCAGGTAGTCCCCCACAGCAAGTGCCGCCATCGGCTGCGCAGTCTTTCGGTGATCAGAAATGGTGGGATGTTTTTCAGGATCCACAGCTGCAGGAATTGATCGGCATCGCACTTCAGAACAATTACGACGTTCGCATTGCGGCGACCAGAATCCTGGAAGCCCAAGCCCAGTTGGGCATCACGCGGGCTGACCAGTTGCCGACGATCGGCGCCGGCGCTGCAGCCATCAACCAGCGCTCCGCGAGACAAAAGCCACTGCCGGAACTCGAAACCAATGCGAGTTCGGTGAGCGCCTCGATGGTGTGGGAACTCGATTTCTGGGGCAAGTATCGCCGCGCCACCGAAGCAGCGCGCGCCAATTTGCTGGCGACCGAGTGGACACAGCGCGCGGTCACGAACACACTGGTAAGTGATGTTGCCGCTTCGTATTTCGAGCTTCGCGCGCTTGACCTTCAACTGGAAATCTCGCGACGAACGCTGACCTCGCGCCGGGACTCCCTACAACTGACTCGCGCCCTGTCAGATGGTGGAGCCGGTACCCTGCTCGACGTTCGGCAGGCGGAACAGTTGGTCTCCATAGCTGCAGAAGAGATCCCGGACCTTGAGCGGCGCATCCAGCAACAGGAGAACTTCATCAGCGCGCTTCTGGGCAATAATCCCGGTCCGATTGCGCGCGGTATGAAATTGACCGAGCAACCACACTTGCCGGAGGTTCCGGCCGGAATCCCCTCCCGCCTACTCGAGCGGCGGCCCGATATCCGTGCGGCTGAAGCGCAGTTGATGGCGGCCAACGCTCAAATAGGAGTCGCCAAAGCAGCTTACTTCCCGCAAATCACACTGACGGCGAATAGCGGATTCCAAAGCTCCGCGCTAAGCAACCTGTTCACTGGCCCGGCCGGCTTCTGGGCCTTCGGCGGTTCGCTCGCACAGCCGATTTTTGCGGGCGGCAGAATCAAGTCGGGAGTGCGCTTGAGTGAGGCGCGGGAAAAAGAGTTGGTGCTCACTTATCAGCAGACGATCCAGCAGGCCTTTCGCGGTGTTTCCGACTCGCTCATCGGATATCAGAAGAACCGCGAGTTCCGGGAGCATCAGGAGGAACTGGTGCTTGCAGCGCAAGATGCAGCACGCCTTTCCGAGTTGCGCTACCGCGGCGGCGCCGCCAATTATCTGGAGGTGCTGACCAATGAAACCAATGCCTTCAACGCCGAACTCGGCCTGGCCCAGGCGCAATTGAATGAACTTGTAAGTCTGGTAGAGATTTACAGAAATCTTGGTGGAGGTTGGGAGTCGTGAGGACTCTCAGTCACGTAGCAGCTGTGCCGAAAAGGAGAAGACACCTTATGGCGAGGACGACAGAAGTCAGCTCGAAGTCACACGTCAATTCAGCGTGTGCTCGGCCAACCCTGAACCCGTGGATTGTAGTCGGTCTAATCCTCATCTTGATAGCCGCCTTGATCCTACTCGAGATGCATATCCGCCGGGATGTCGAAGGGCCTCGTCGCTCACCACAAAACACGCCAGTTCAAGAATTGAAGACGACAATTCATGGTGTCTGAGTCCGTCTGCCAACCTTGTCCAAAGATCGCGGGAGCATATGACGAGCGCCGAAGATCGATATCGAGCTTTACTGGATGCGTCTAGCACCCTGGCCGATCAGCCCACGGTCAAAGCCGTTCTCCACAGCCTGCGTGACGTTTTGTCCAGCAGTTGTCGACTCCACGGAGCCTACCTCTGGGTACTGGACGATAACGGAGAGAGTTTGCATGTCTTTGAGTTCGATCGAGAACCGGGCGCGCCCCCGATCGGGATCGGCACCAAAATTTCGCTCAGCGGCGAGAGAGCGCGAGCGTTTGAGAAACAAGAACTAGTTTTCGTCCCGGATGTATCGCAGGAGCTGTTGAAGCATCCTGAACTGGCTCCATTTGCACTGGAAGCTGTCGGAATAAGTGCCTATTTGTTCCCGGTGTCCACGTCCCAGAAAAAATACGGAGTTCTTGCAGTAACAAAGTTGCAGGGCCAATTTGCCCCCGAAGATGTCGAGATGCTGAGTGCTCTGGCCTCCCACGTCGCGGTCGCGCTCGAGTGCGCCCTGGCAAGGGACACTGTAGAGCTTTACCACCGGGAAGTCGTGAAGCAGCGAGATCAGCTCGGCCTGTTGCTGGAAATCAACAATCACATTGTGAGCAAGCTTGAAGCGGAGGATGTCTTTCAGGCTTTTGCACAATCGATGCGCAAGCACTTGGGCAACGACATGACCTCAGTGTGGCTCCTTAACAAGCAGTCGGGCAGTTTGGAACGTAGATTTCTCGATTTCCCGACTGGAAGGGGCTTTCTGGAGAAAGTCGCTGTCGCCGAGCCCACAAAGCTATGGAGCGAATGGTCGCGCCTCCGCACACCACAGTATTACTCACCGTTGGAAGCCGATATACCTCCCACCCTCCGCGAGGCGTGCCGAGCTGAATCCCTTGTTTCGACCGTCCTGGTGCCACTAATAGGCGCCGACGGCCCCCTGGGCCTGTTGACCATGTGCAGTCGCAAGGCTAAGGGGTTCAACGAGGCGGACCGCGACCTGCTGTCGCAGATCGGTACCCAGACATCTCTGGTACTGGAGAATGCTCTGGCCTACGGACGCCTTCGCGCGTCGCGCGACGATCTGGAAGAGCAGCGCCTGTATCTGGAATCCGAGATTAGGTCTGAATACAACTTCGAAGAAATAGTCGGCAAGAGCGCTGCGATCCGCAAGGTGCTGGATCAAGTCGCGATCGTTGCACCAACCAGTTCCACCGCGTTACTGCACGGCGAGACCGGCACGGGCAAGGAACTGGTGGCCCGAGCGATTCATAATCTCAGCCCGCGACGTGAGCGCACCTTTGTTCGGCTGAACTGCGCGGCCATCCCTTCCGGACTGGTGGAAAGCGAACTATTTGGCCACGAAAAGGGCGCTTTCACCGGAGCCCTGATGCAAAAAAAAGGCCGGTTCGAGCTGGCGGATCACGGAACTCTGTTTCTCGACGAGATCGGCGATATCAGCCTGGAATTGCAGCCCAAGCTTCTGCGCGCCCTGCAAGAGCAGGAGTTCGAGCGGTTGGGAAGTACCAAGACCATTCATGTCGATGTTCGCTTGATTGCGGCTACGCATCGGGATTTGGGCGGCATGATCCGCAATAATCAGTTTCGCGAGGATCTTTTTTACCGGCTCAATGTGTTCCCGGTAGAAATCCCACCGCTGCGCGAAAGGCGGGAAGACATTCCCCTGCTGGTGCACTTTTTTGTATCGCGCCTCTCCCGTCGAATGCAAAAGCGTATCCGGTCGGTCCCCAAGCCGGCGATGGAGGCGCTGGTGAATTCCGATTGGCCGGGAAACATTCGTGAGTTGGAGAACTTCGTTGAGCGCTGTGTGATTCTCACCCAAGGGGACGAACTGAATGTGCCACAAACAGAGCTGAGGAGGTCCGCTGGCCGCACTGCGGTTCCAGCAGTATCGACCTTCGAGCAAGCGGAGCGACAGGCGATCATTGACGCTTTGAAAACTGCGTCTGGAAGGATAGCCGGCAAAGGTGGAGCGGCAGAGCGCCTCGGCCTTAAGAGAACTACACTCCAGAATAAAATGCGGCGGCTAAGTATCACTCGCTCCGATTATTCAGCCTGACAGCATGTGGGCCGTTGGCGCGTTATGGCTAACCTTGATGTCGAAGGCGATCGACCGCCACTGAAACGTGTTTATGCCGGCCCGCGGAAGCGGTGACAAGGGGCGAAAATTGCGATGCGCGTTGGCCAGGCTCTTCCCCCAACGCGCCAAGAGGCCACACGCATCATACGCCCCCCCGACGGCTCTAAGGCCGAAAGCGATTCTGCTCGAAAATCTGGAGGAGGCATTCGTACGAAGATTCTCTATTTCAATCCCGAATCCGTCCATGGCAAATATGTCGACATCATCAGGCAGAGAGGGCACAATGTGGCGACCGCGAGCAGCGGCGCGGACGCGCTCGCAATGATGCGCAGACAACTCTTTGATGCCCTCGTGATGGATTGTGCACAAGATACGCTGGACATTCTGAACTTCACGGCTAAGGCTCAAGGCTTGCAACCATCGCTAGCGGTGTTTCTCGCTGATGAGTGGGGTGATGAGCTTGTAACCGGCTTGGAAGAACTTGGACATGTGCTTAGGATGTTGGAAGATGATGAGTGTGCCAGGCTTGGGTTGAGAGCCGTCTAGCCTGATGCCGAACGATAGGAGGAGCTTCGCGGGGAGTTTTAAGGAGCTGACGGCGCGAATCTCACGGATGATTTCCGTCAAGGAGTAACAGGATGGACAAGGGACTGCGCCGAACGCTGATTCTCGACGCAGACCCAGATACGCTTATCACTCTGCAGCATGTACTCGAGGAGGCCGAAATCGACGCCACTATCACCTGGGACAAGACGGAAGCCTGTCAATTGATCGAAACCACGCCTTTCGATCTGATACTTATTGGGCACCATCCCCCTGAACTCAATGCGGCAGCGATTGTCGATAATCTTAGTTTGCGAGGTACCTGTCCGCCTGTTTTAATTTTGATGGGAATCTTCGGTGACAAAGACGCCGAGTACTTTTGCCGGGTCGGTGCAGTTGGGGTGATTCCCAAACGAGACCCCCTCGTCCTTGAGCAGGTCACAAAGGCATTAACGCCCGTCCATTTCAATGCGAAAGCAGCGATGGCTGGCTTGACCGAAGCTCGCAGGTGGCCAACCGCCTCCTGAAGCCCAATAGTGTCCGGGTTATTGTCGGGTTATGGTGGCTTGGCCGACCTTGATTCCAGTGGAATCTACTACGCCTCGGGATCCTCGTTGTACCGATACACATTCCGCTAGTCTCGCGTCGCCTGGACCGGGATTTTCCGGTATCTCTTCAATCTGTCAACCGTGTGTTTGCTCTGACACTTACATTCGAAAAGCCTAGTTTACGGTTATGAAGACGACGCCCTGGTGTGCCGCACCCGTGCCCGGTGAAGCCGTAATTGTGACTGTGTAAAGCCCGGGCTGTGTTCCGCCGCCGGATGTTGCCGGATTGCTGCCCCCACTGCAAGCGGGCTGCAGGAGGATCAATCCCGTTAGCAGAACGAGCAACAGACCGAGGAGCACGCGCTGTCGTTTGCGCCGCGCGCCAATCAAGCCAACCAGGCTCAAGCCTCCGATAGGCAGCCATGCTGCGTAAATCGCTTTGTGGCGTAAGAGGCTGCCACTGTTGACCGGACGTGGCACAGTCTGGATGTTCAATATTGTCTGCTGCGCCGCTGTTCCCGAGAGGACGAGGGGATTGATGGTGAACGTCGGCGAGGGATTGGTGACCATGGACGGGCTCGTGGACTGGGACAAGGTGACGCTTGCGTTGTAGCCAAGCGTCTGGTCCGGCGTCAACGTGACCTGAACCACTGCTAATCCACCGGCCTCGACATTCGACGTAAGGGCCTGAGCAGTGATGGTGAAGTCGGTGATATTCACGGATTGAGACACCGTGACTCCGGGAGGGCCGCCATTGGCGGAGGCGTAGCCGGAGACGCCGATCGAGCTGTTAAC
>Ga0335071_10002676_pt1 | contig 18945 bp, 15 predicted proteins | sample Lox_Sample_15_FD_206724 | JGI IMG/M metagenome (GOLD analysis project Ga0335071, IMG submission 206724) | Soil microbial communities from Loxahatchee National Wildlife Refuge, Florida, United States - Lox_Sample_1.5 | ecosystem: Environmental > Terrestrial > Soil > Wetlands | place: USA...
TATGGGCAAAGATCCAACCGATGAGGAAAAGTCCCGGAGGCGTATTCGCCAGCCGGTAGAACAGGTTCATCCACACTCGCCGAACTGGACCTGGCCTTTGTCCATGGATGTGATGCACACCAGCGACTGGACCGGGATGCCGAGTGGACGGAGCATCTCGCGCCCGCCCTCGAAAGTCTTTTCGATCAGCGTCCCCACCCCGACCACCGTCGCCCCGGCCGTCTGGGCGAGGCGGACCAGGCCCATGATGGTGGCCCCGGAGGCCAGGAAGTCGTCGATGATCAGGATCTTCTCGTGGCCGGCCAGGTACTCAGGCGAGATGATCAGCTCGACCATGCGCCCCTTGGTGTGGGAGGGGGCCAGGGTCAGGAAGACCTGGTCGGGCATGGTGATCGGCTTGGTCTTGCGCGCATAGACCACCGGGAGGTTCAGGTAGCGGGCCGTCGTCAGGGCCGGGGCGATGCCTGAGATCTCCGCCGTCAGCACCTTGGTGGCGCCGACATTCGCAAACCGGCTGGCCAGTTCCTTGCCGCAGGCGTCCATCAGGGCCGGGTCGACCTGATGGTTGATGAAACCGTCCACTTTGAGGATACCGTTGCCGAGATTCTTGCCATCCTGGCGAATTCGTTCGAGCAGTTCGTTCACAAAATGCCTCCAAATTAAAAAGGTCTAGACAGAGGTCATTTTACAACGAGGCGGACGAACCCGCCAGTGCCAGGTCTTCGGCGGAATCCCCTGACCGCCTCCACCATCCTTCCTACACAGCCTGCAGGCGTGGATGTGTTAGAATCCTGCCCGTGACCAAACCCTTACTGGTACTTGCCTCGAATTCCCCCCGGCGGCGGGAGCTGTTGGCCCTGGGCGGCTGGATGTTCCACGTCCGCCCGGCGGATGTGGACGAGAGCCAGATCCCCGGGGAACCGCCGGGAACGTATGTGCTGCGCCTGGCCGAGAGCAAGGCGCGTGCATGTGCCGCCGCCGCTCACGAGGACCTGACCATCCTGGCGGCCGACACCGCCGTGGTGGACGGCGAGTCCATCCTGGGCAAGCCCAGGGACATGGCCGAAGCAGTGGAAATGCTCCACCGCCTGCGCGGCCGGACCCACCAGGTCTATACCGGGATTGCCGTGCTGAAGATGTCGGATGGGAACCTGGTCACGGACCTCTGCGTCACGGAAGTACCCATGCGGAACTACGCCGACGCGGAGGTGGACGTCTACGTCGCCACGGGGGATCCGCTCGACAAAGCCGGCGCTTACGCCATCCAGCACGAGCGTTTCCACCCGGTCGAAGCCCTGGCCGGCTGCTACGCCAGCGTAATGGGCTTACCGCTCTGTCACCTGGCCCGCAGCCTGCGCAAACTGAACATCCCCTCGCGGACCGACCTGCCAGCCGAATGCCAGTCCGCCCTGCACTACACCTGTCCCATTTCCCCGGCCGTCTTGCGCGGGGAGACCGTCGGCTGATAGAAAGGTAATTTATGAAACCCTTCCGCTGGATCGTCCTGATTCTGGTGCTGGTTCTGGCGACGGTCGCCGCCTGCGGGCGGATAGCCGGTCCCGGGACCTCCAGTCTCCCGACTTCACCCATCCACATTACTCCTGCACCGAGCGCTGAGGCCGCCCTGCGTTCGTACCTGGATGCCATGCTGGTGGAGGACTATCCCACCATGTACGGGATGCTGGCCCAGGCCAGCCAGGCCGCCATCAGCCAGAAGGATTTTGCCAGCCGCTATACCGACGCTCTGAACGCCATGAGCGTCAGCAAGATGGAGTACGGCGTCCGCTCGCTGCTGACCAACCCGCAGTCCGCTCAGATCGCTTTCAACCTAACCTATCACACCGTTCTCTTCGGCGACATCCAGCGGGACATGAACGCCAACATGGTGCTGGAGAATGGCGACTGGCGCATCCAGTGGGACGACAGCCTGATCCTGCCGGAACTGGCGGGAGGAAAGCACCTGGTCGCCAACCACACCAGCCCGGCCCGAGGCGACATCTACGACCGCAACGGCAACGCCATCGCCACCCAGGCAGACATCGACTCGATCGGCCTGGTCTCCGGGGCCGTCTCGGGCGATACCAGTTCCGCCCTCTACAACCTGATCGGGCGGCTGACCGGCGTCAGCCCGTTGACGATCCGGACCAGCTACGAAAACTACGCCAACCCGGGCTTGTATATCCCGGTCGGGGAAGCCTCGGTGGATGACGTCAACAAATCGGGCATTGCCAATTTCGCCGGCGTCCAGTTGAACCCTTACAACTCGCGCTTCTACAAACCCAATGTGGCCCCGCACGCCGTCGGGTACACCCTGTTCATCTCGCAGGATAACATCAACTCCTACCGCCGTCAGGGGTACAGCGGGGCGGAGCGCGTCGGCGTGGAAGGGATCGAGAAATGGGGCGAGAGCTACCTGCACGGACGCGACGCCGCCACCCTTTACGTCGCTGCCAAGGACGGGACGCTCGAGACGGCCCTGGCGCAGGTGGATTCGCAGCCGGCCGATTCGATCTACCTGACCATCGACGGCGACCTGCAGGCCCAGGCCCAGGCCGCCATGGACGGGCTCCCGGGCGCCATCGTCGTCATGGAGATGAGCACCGGTCGTGTCCTGGCAATGGTCTCCTCCCCGGCTTACGACCCGAACCTGTACGATACGGCCAATTACAACCGGCGCTGGAGCCTCGACAGCATGCTCAACGACCCGGCCCAACCGACTTTCAACCGGGCCAGTCAGGGACAGTACCCGCTTGGCTCGGTCTTCAAGACCATTACCATGGCCACCGCACTGGACAGCGGCGTTTTCACCGCCGACAGCACCTGGGATTGCCAGTATACCTACACCGAGCTCGTCTCCAGCGGAGGCCCGACCCTGTATGACTGGACCTGGGCCGACTGCCAAAAATGGAAGACCGACCATAACACCGATACCTGTCCGCCCTGGCCGCCCAGCGGTATGCTGACCCTCCCGCAAGGCCTGATGCGTTCCTGCGATCCCTGGTTCTATCACATCGGTTACACCCTCTGGAGCCAGCAAAAAGGGAACCTGATCTCCGACATGGCCCGCGCCTTCGGTCTTGGGAAGGCCACCGGCATCGGCCAGGTGGCCGAAGCGGAGGGCTTCATCCCGGCCGCCCCGACCGACGGAACCGACGCCACCAGCATCGCCATCGGACAGGGCAAGATCCAGGTCACACCTCTGCAGGTGGCTGCCTTCATCGCCGCCATCGGGAACGGCGGCACGCTCTATCGCCCACAGCTGGTGGATAAGATCCAGCCGGTCACCGGCGACCCAATCGACGTCTTCAAACCCCAGGCGAACGGCACCCTGCCCATCTCCCAGGAAAACCTGGCCCTCATCCAGAATGCAATGCGCAGCGTCGTCGAAGACCCGAAGGGAACGGCGTATTCCCGCTTCGTCGGGTTCAGCATCCCCGTGGCCGCCAAGACCGGCACCGCCGAGAGTGGCTCCACCGACCCGCATGCCTGGTTCGCCGGCTACAGCATGGAGAATAATCCCGACAAGCCCGACATCGCCGTGGCAGTGCTCGTCAACAACGGCGGTGAAGGCGCAATCTGGGCGGCTCCGGTCTTCCGGCGCGTCATGGAGATCTATTTCAACGGGCATGGCCAGACCGTCTACCCGTGGGAATCCACCTTCGGTGTGATCAACCCGGATTACGGCGCCCCCCAGCCGACTCCCACCCCCACGCCGTAGAGGTGGGCCGCACCTGGAACCGAAAAGCTCGTGACACCTGAGACCCGGCCCGGCCTGATCGTCCGCTCCCAATCTGGCTTCTTCACAGTCGAGACCGGCGGGCAGGTGCTCACTTGCCACCTGCGCGGGCGTCTCAAGCAAGGCAGGCACGTCGGCGACATTGCCGCGGTCGGGGACCGCGTGCGGGTCTCGCTCCAGTCCGATGGGACCGGGATGATCGAGGCGGTCGAGCCTCGGTCCCGCTCCCTGGTCCGGCTGGATCCCCGTCCGCAGGGCGTGTACCAGCAGGTCATCCTGGCCAACCCGGACCAGGCGGTCTTCGTTTTCGCCTGCGCCCATCCGCTCCCCCGCCTGCGCATGCTGGACCGGTTCCTGGTCATTTCCGAGAGGCAAAAGCTGCCGGCCCTGATCGTCGCGAACAAGATCGACCTGGTCGAGCGAGCGAAGGCAGAGGAGTTGTTCGGTTTCTATCCCTCCATCGGCTACCCGGTCATCTACGCCTGCGCCAACACCGGCCAGGGAGTGGACGAGTTGCGCCAGCGCCTGACCGGCAAAGTCTCGGCCCTGGCAGGCCCCAGCGGGGTGGGCAAATCCAGCCTGCTGAACTCCGTCCAGCCCGGGCTGGGACTGGCGGTGCGGGAGATCAGCCAGGCTTTCCAGAAGGGCCGCCACACCACCACCGTCCGACAGCTTTTTCCCCTGGACGGCGGCGGGTACGTGGCCGATACGCCCGGGATGCGCTCGCTGGCCATCTGGGACACCGAGCCAGAGGAGCTGGACGGCTATTTCCCCGAGCTTGCGCCGCTGGTGGCCCACTGCCAGTTCAGCGACTGCAACCACAAGACCGAACCGGGCTGCGCCGTGCGGGCAGCCGTGGATGCAGGCACGGTCCATCCTCAGCGCTACGAATCCTACCTCCGGCTGCGCGCCGGGGAGGAGTAGTACGGGGCACAACATGTTGTGCCCACACCACATACCACCAAACTTATGGAAAATAACTGGAACCTTCTCGGACAGGAATGGGCGGTCGAGATGCTCAAACAGCATCTCAGCCGGGATTCCGTCCGCCACGCCTATCTTTTTACCGGTCCTCCCGGGCTGGGCCGCCGGACCCTGGCGCTGCGCTTCGCCCAGGCCTTGAACTGTCCCCAGCCGGCCGGGCCAGCCGAACCGTGCGGCAAGTGCAAGACCTGCCAGCAGATCGAGCGGATGCAATACGCCGACCTGACGGTCATCCAGGCTGAAAAGGAAGGCGGGACCCTGAAGGTGGAGCAGATCCGCAACGTCCGCCAGAGCCTGTCGCTCAAGCCCTACCAGGGCAAATACCGGGTGGCGCTTTTCCTGCGCTTCCAGGAGGCCAATCCGAACGCTGCGAATGCCTTGCTCAAAACGCTCGAGGAAGCGCCGGCCCACGTCATCCTGTTGCTGACCGCCGATACGGCCGAACAACTCTTGCCCACGATTACATCGCGTTGCGAGATCTTGCGCCTCAGGCCGCTGGCAGTGGATGCAGTCGAGTCTTACCTCAAGGAACACGGCACCGACGAGGCGACTGCCCGCCTGCTGGCCCACATCTCGGGCGGCCGGCCCGGCTACGCCCTGCGCCTGCTCCAGGACCGGGACGCCCTGGAGTTCCGCTCCACCCGCCTGGATGACCTGCAAAAGCTGCTCAAAGCATCCCGGAGGGAGCGCTTCGCCTACGCCGAAAAACTGACCGACCGGAGGAACGAAGCCCGGGAGCGATTCCGTGAAACCCAGTTGGTCTGGCTGGCCTACTGGCGGGACGTGCTCCTGCGCGCCGCCGGCTCGGATGCGCCGCTCACCAACGTCGACCGCTCGGCCGAGGTCGAAAGCCTTTCAGGCCGGCTGTCGCTGGCGGAAGCCCGCCGGCTGGTCAGCGAGGCCGAAGAGTCCGTCGAAAAACTCGATAAAAATGTGAACGCCCGCCTGCTGGCCGAAGTCCTTTTGCTGGATTGGCCGCACGCCTGACCTGCCTGGTAACCGACCGGAGAAGGATATGTCCAAGAGACTGTTGATCCCCATTGCCGTCCTGTTCCTGATCGTGGCCTGCATTTCCGGCCCAAGCGCCACGTCGATCCCGGCCGTGACGGACGCGACTGACCAGAATCCAACCGCGGATCTGAATCCGACCATCGACCCGGCCCACCAGCCCTACCTCCCGAACCCGCAGATGACCCCCGGCGATGTCCTGGACGTCAGCATCACGGACATCTGCACGCCCGGCTATTCCTCCAAAGTCCGCAACGTGCCCGATAGTGTCAAGACCCAAGTCTACCTGGAGTACGGCATCCCCTCCCACCAGCCCGGCGACTACGAAGTCGACCATCTGGTCAGCCTGGAGCTGGGCGGATCGAACTCGATCAAAAACTTGTGGCCCGAGCCTTACCACGGGGACCTGAACGCCCATGTCAAGGACAAGCTGGAAAACAAGCTGCACGATATGGTCTGCAACGGCGAGATCAACCTGGAATCGGCCCAGCATGAAATTGCCACCGATTGGGTCGCCGCTTACATAAAGTACATCGGACAGCCGTAAAGGAGACCATCTTTGCCCGCCAACCGGAAACTGACCCCTTTGCTGGCCGGACGCACCGTCCGGATGATCGAACAGGCCGAAGCCTTGCTCAACGTCCTTTTCATCGATGGCTCGAGCATGAAGATCAAGATCTCCGCTCCGCCGCCCAGCCTGGAACTGCGGGACCGCCGGATCCTGAAAGTGCGCCAGGCCGGTACGGTCTTGAACCTGGACTTCGAGGACGAGTCGACCGCCGAGATTCAGATGGCCGAAGCGACCTCGAGCGTGATGCTGCGGGACGCCAGCGGCGCATTGGAATATGCCGACTGAAAATCCTTTTCCCTGTTGAAATCCAATGAAACGTGTTTTTTTTCCCTTCCGTAAGACGATCATCTTTTTGACAGCCTTCGGGCTGTTCCTGTCGGGCTGTCAGTCGCCCGCCCCGTCCATCCCGCCGGCGCCGACGGGGACCGCTTCGCCCGTCCCGACCGAGACGGTCGCCCCCACGCCGACCAATACCGTACTGCCGACATTCACCCCCGAGGCGGCTTGGTACCAACAGCTCGACCCATCCCTGGGCGTGCTCAGATTTCACTACGCCCAGGTGACGAACAGCAAGGCTCGGATCTACGTCAGCCTGGACGACGCCGTCGCCAGCACCGGCAATTCCGGGCCCTTGGAGAATTACCCCGCCTATGTGGCCTACACCACCCGCAAGACCGTCGACGGCCATGACTACTACCTGACCAACTATGGCTGGATGAAAGGCGACGACCTGCAAGATTTGACGCCTTCGTCATTCACCGGCTTGCAAATCACCCGTCCGGTAACCTTCCGTTTCGGCTGGGTATTGTCCGAGACCCAGAGCGTCAACTCGGCCGGGCTCCCCGTCCAGACCTATGAACGCTACCAGGTGGTGCACGAGGTGCCGGCAAGGGCGTCCAGGGCCGGTTTCGTGGCCATCGGCGCGGACGAATGGCTGCCGGAGAAATCCGTCGCCCTGGTCGACCCGGTGGTTCCCCAGGAAGCCGGGCAGGTCTGCCGATTCATTTATGTCAGCCTGGCGCACCAGACATTGTCGGTTTACGAAGGCTGCAAGCTGGTCTTCGCCACACTGATTTCCTCCGGCAAGAACTCCTACACCTTCGAAGGTCGATTCGCTATCCTCTATAAGGACCAGCCATACAGCGTGATCACCCCTCCGGCCGGGTCGCCCAACGATTACTACATAGAAGGAGTTCCCTACTTCATGTCCTACACCAGCACCAGCTTCGGTTTCCATGGCGCCTACTGGCACGACAGTTTTGGCTCCCCGGCTTCGCACGGCTGCATCAACCTCGCCCCGGCGGACGCCCACTGGCTGTACGACTGGGCCTACCTGGGCGATTATGTCTTCATCTCACAAAACTAGGAGTCGCATGGAAATCGTTCAGGACCACAATCCATCCAGGGAAAAGCTGAATGCGCTGGGCGTGTTCTCCTGGCCGATCTGGGAAAAGGAGAAATCCGATTTCCCCTACTGCTACGAGACCGCCGAGACTTGCTTCATCATCGAAGGACATTTTATCGTCACCCCGGATGGAGGCGAGCCCGTGGATGTCCGTCCCGGCGACCTGGTCACGTTCCCGGCCGGGCTGTCCTGCCGGTGGAAGATCCTCAGGAAGGTCCGTAAGCATTACCGGTTTGCCTGATCGAAAAACAGGACTTCGAAATTACGAAGTCCTGTTCGTTTTCATTGCCTTTGGCTGCGCCGTTCCCGCCGCCGGCGATATTGTTCATGGATCTCGGCGACGTGGCCGACTTTTTCGGCAACCGCGGCCTCCAGCCAGAACCGGCCCTTTTCAGCGGTCGCCAGGCTCCCGGCTCCGTACGCCCCGGTGCGGGTGTCGTCCTCCCAGGGCGGATTGGCCGTCAAGGCGCCGCCCTCGATCCAGTCCATGTAATAGCTGGGGGTGGTGATGAAGTCAGTTTCGTCCACCGCCCGCTCTAGGTGGACCAGCTCCGGGCGCAGGTGCAGGACGATGGAGGTCTCCAGCTCGCAGGCGTGGCCCATCCCGCCCAGGCCGGACTGGCGTTTGGCTTCCAGGGCAGCCACGCCCTGCGGTCCCGAGAGGTACAGGAAGGCAGTGGCACAAAAGATCTCCGGATATTTCTCCCCCGCATATTTGACCACATTGACCAGGAAGGACGAATTGCCGCCGTGTCCGCTCATCAGGTAGAAGCGGGTACAGCCGCCTGCCACCAGCCTATCGACGACCGCCAGCCAGAAATCTTCGAAGGCCCGCCCGCCGACGTTGAACGTCCCGGGGAAGGAACGCCGGTGCGTGCTGACCCCATACGGGAAGGCCGGCAGGCAAAAGGCATCCTCCGGGGCGGCCGCAGCCGTGCCCCGGCCGAGGGCCTCGATGATGATCGTATCCGTGGAAAGCGGGGAATGATAGCCGTGCTGCTCGGTATGCCCGATCGGGAGGAGGATCACTTTGTCGACTGGAATTCCATCCAGGTCGGGATTGCGCTGTGCGTTCGGCAGGATCAGGGTGGACAGGTCCGCCCCCAGGTCGAGTTCCTCGGGCGCCACCACGTGTACGCTGGCGAAGCCGTCTTCCAGCAAATTCCCCACCAGATTGTGGACCAGCGCGGAAAACACGTCCTTCCGAACCTCCAGCCCGCTTCCACGCCAGCCAAACGGAATGGCCGGCAAGACGCCAACATCCAGCCGCGTATCGAGGCGTCCGGGCAATTCATCCCAGGATGAGTAATTTCCAAGAGGCAGCACCAGTGGCAGGTTGCGTGGCAAGGCCGCCACTTCAGGCCAGGTCAGTTCTTCGAAGCGGAAGACGGTCATTCATTCCTCCACATATAAATTATAGGTATATGGATTCAGTATTGGTAGTAGGACCTGTGGATAAGTGGATAACTCATCCGGCACCCCAGCAGTGGGAGGCGGGGCGGTGGAGTGCCAACTGCTGGCAGCGATTTTGTTAGAGAGCTATCCACAGCCTGTGGAAAACTTCAGGAGAACGAAGCGCAGTCTTTCCAGGGCCGAAAAGCCGATTTTTTCCCAATCCAGATTTTGGATATCTCGTGGGAAGGCGGCCAGATATGGGGGTGCCAAAATCGAACAATTGAGCGGTTTCTCCACAGACCGCGCGGTTTATCCACAGTTTTTGGTCAGTTATCCACAGTTTGGGGCCGTTCTTGTCTGAACAGGGGCCCCATATCTGGACTCTACAAACCCTGGCTGCTGGCGGTTTTCTCGAGCAAATCGTCGATCGCGTCGATGAAATGGTCCAGGCTGGCAACCTTTTCATCGAACGGCCCCCCGTCCAGGCCGAGCAGCTCGCAGGCCGAGCGCCAGCGGACCTTCCACATCGGCGGCAGGATGCAGACCGCGATCGTCCAGGTGAGCATCAGCGGCCAGACCACCGCCTGGGGGGTTTCGCTCGACAGCAGGGACTCGAAGGCCAGCTTGTAATAGCCCAGCCGCGGGGCGGCGATGCGTTTCTCGACGATCGGGTTGTTCGCCGCCTCGAGGAAGGATTTTTCCCAGTCGGGCAGGAACCCCGCCAGCGCCCCGGCGCTGACCCGGTCCGCCCCCAGGAGACTCAGCAGTTGCTGCGCCAGACCGGGCTGCCCGACGGCCCCGGCCCGGGCCGGGAACTGCAACAGGAAGCGCCGCTCGGGCAGCGGATAGTCCGTCAGCAGGGCGACGGCGTTGGCGGCCAGATGGATGCAGGTCAGGTAAGCCAGGACGAGCTCCGGGCCGGAGGCCTGGCTGGTCTGCAGGTCGTTCCAGGTCTGGCGGGCGTTGCCTGCCACCCGGCGGGCGCGGGCCAACACGCTGACTGGCTCGTGGAACTTGTCGCGCACCCCGGCTTGGACGAACTCGAAAAAGTGCTGGGTGACGTAGAGCGGCTGCGGGTCGTAGAGCTCCGGCCCGAGCCAGGGATGGACGCGCAATTCCTTGGGCTTGTCGTACTCGCTGCGCAGGTTGTGGTGAATGTCCAGGTGGACTTCGGGGCTGACGGCGACGATCTCCCGGCGGGCCTTGGGTTCCTCGGCATGCACCAGGACCAGGTCGATGTCGGTGCTGTTGCCCAGGAAGGGATTCTCGGTGCGCAGCGAACCGGTCAGGTAGGCCGCCACCAAGCCAGGTTCTGCGTAGGCGCGTTTCTGGGCGGTCTCTTTGGCAATACGGATCAGGGCGTCGCGGGTGATGCGCATAAAAATCCTTGATTACTTGTCGAGCGGGAGCTCTTCCTGGTACGGCGACCAGTTCAGGGTCTCCCGGATGCGGTTCTCGATCAGGCGCAGGTGTTCCGGGTAGTGAACGAAGTCCAGCGGATCGGTATCGATGGTCAAGACGGGGGTGTTGTCGTAAGGCCTGGAGAAGAAATCCTCGTACGTCCGGTTGAGCAGGTCGATGTAACCCCGGTCCATGTTGCGCTCGTAGGAGCGGTCGCGCATGGCGATGCGCCCCATCAGTGTGTCGGTATTGGCCCGCAGGTAGACCAGCAGGTCGGGCAGGGTGATCTTTTCGGCCAGGGCCTCGTGGACCTTGCAGTACATGTCGTGCTCGTCACCCTTCAGGTTGATGCGGGCGAAGAGCGAGTCCTTGGCAAAGGTGTAATCGGAGATGAGCGACTTGCCGGTCGCCAGGATCTCCGTGACGGCCCGGCGCTGCTGATGGTAGCGGCTGAGCAGGAAGAAGATCTGGGTCTGGAAGGCGTAGCGCTCCCGGTCGGCATAGAAATCCGAAAGGAAGGGATTTTCCTCGAAGACCTCCAGCAGGATCTCGGATTCGAAGGCCGGCTGGAGCAGCCGCGCCAGGGTGGTCTTTCCGACACCGATGACACCTTCGATGGCAATATACATGGTCTCTCCCGCAGTGAAAATGGTGGGTTAAGGATACCATAAAAGAAAGAAGTAAGAAGGAGATGGGAGGATGAAGAAAAAAGGCCGGACGAATTCATGCTTGACTCGCCCTGCCCGGAAATGTATAATCCCGTCCATCACTCCTCCGGGAGGAGTAAGCGATCGGAACGCTGATAGAGAAGGAGGCCGTCGGTCGGGTACCGCAGGGTATCGAGACCTTGGCTGGAAGCCTCCGCAGCAAACCAGTTGCCGAAGTCGCCCGGACGCACTGCTGAAGAAATCTTCGTGAGAGTAGACCAGCACGGGAGGTCCCGTTACAGGCCGGCCGGATGATCGTCCGGACAGAGTGCACCCTCCCGAGCGAAGTCGAAGGAGAGTGAATTGAGGTGGTACCGCGGCGCCCGCCGTCCTCATCAGGATGCGGGCGTTTTCATTTCCAGACCGAGGAGTACGAATGACCGAATACCAGTTACCCAAAGCCTACGACTTCAAATCCACCGAGCCACGCGTCTACGAGATGTGGGAAAAGGGCGGCTACTTCAAGCCGTCCAACGACCCGAACAAGCCGGATTTCGATCCGACCAGGAAGCCCTTCGTCATCTCGATCCCTCCGCCCAATGTTACGGGGGAACTGCACCTGGGCCACGTCATGTTCGTAGCGATGGAAGACCTGATGATCCGCTACCAGCGCATGAAGGGCATCCCAACCCTGTGGGTGCCCGGCACGGACCATGCCGGCATCGCCACGCAGCTCCAGGTGGAAAAGGACCTGCTGCGGACCGAGGAAGTGACCCGCGAAGAGCTGGGCCGCGAGAAGTTCGTCGAACGCGTCTGGCAGTGGAAGGTCAAGTACCACGACATCATCACCGGCCAGATCCGCAGGATCGGCGCCTCCTGCGACTGGGAGCGTGAGCGCTTCACCCTGGACGACGGCCTGTCGAAAGCGGTCCGGGAGGCCTTCGTGCGCCTGTATGAGAAGGGCCTGATCTATCGCGGCCCGCGCCTGATCAACTGGTCGCCCGGCCTGAAGACGGCCGTCAGCGACCTGGAGGTGGAATACTCCGAGGAGCCGGGGAAGCTGTATTATTTCAAATATATGCTCGCGCCGGAGACTTCCGAAGCCTCGAAGACTTCGGAAGACTATATCCCTGTCGCCACTACCCGGCCCGAGACCATCCTGGGCGACACGGCCGTGGCCGTCCACCCGGACGACGAGCGCTACAAAAAGTTCGTCGGCAAGAAGGTCATCGTCCCGATGCTGGGCCGTGAGATCCCGGTCATCGCCGACGAGTACGTGACGCGTGACTTCGGCACCGGGGCCCTGAAGATCACCCCTGGCCACGACCCGAACGACTACGAGATCGGCCAGCGCCACAAGCTGCCGGCCCTGTCGATGCTGGACCGGGAAGCCAAGGTGACCGAGATCGGCGGACCGTATGCCGGCTTGGACCGCTTCGAGGCTCGCAAGAAACTCTGGGCCGATATGAAGGCCGCCGGCCTGGTCATCAAGGAAGAATCCTACACTCTCAATGTGCCCAGGACCCAACGGGGCGGTGAGATCGTCGAGCCGATGGTCTCCGAGCAGTGGTTCGTCAAGATCGCCCCGCTGGCCAAGGCTGCCGAAATGGCCGTCCGGGATGGCCGGATCAAGATCATCCCGGAGCGCTTCGAGAAGGTCTATTACAACTGGATGGAGAACATCAAGGATTGGTGCATCTCCCGCCAGCTCTGGTGGGGCCACCGCGTCCCGGTCTGGTACTGCGACGACTGCGGCGAGCAGACCTGCGCCCGCATCGATCCGCTCCTGTGCGCCCACTGCGGCGGCAAGAACATCCACCAGGACCCGGACGTGCTGGACACCTGGTTCTCGTCCGGGCTGTGGCCGTTCTCCACGCTCGGCTGGCCCGAAGAGACGCCGGATTACAAGTATTTCTACCCGACCACGATGATGGAGACCGGCTACGACATCCTGTTCTTCTGGGTGGCCCGCATGATCATGGACGGCCTGGAGTTCACCGGCCAGGTGCCGTTCAGCACCGTCTACCTGCACGGCCTGGTGCGCAACGAGGACGGGCAGAAGATGTCCAAGAGCAAGGGCACCGGCATCGACCCGCTGCCGGTCATGGAAGAGTTCGGCACGGACGCCCTGCGCTTCACCCTGCTGGTCGGCTCCACGCCCGGCAACGATACCAACCTGAGCCTGAAGAAGGTCGAGGGCAACCGCAACTTCGCCAACAAGATCTGGAACGCCGGCCGCTTCGTGGTCTCGGCGATCAATTCCGTGCAGGCCGCTGCCAAGGGCGAGCACGACTGGAGCCTGGCCGATTCCTGGATCTGGGCCCGCCTGCAGTTCACCGTGCGCGAAGTGGAGCGGCTCTTCCAGGCCTATCAGTATGGCGAGGCCGGCCGCCAGGTCTATGAATTCTTCTGGAACGATTTCGCCGACTGGTACGTTGAAACCGCCAAGCTGCAAATGGCGGAAGGCGGCGACCGGGCCTTCTACACCGCCCAGACCCTGGCGCGCGTTTTGGATATCAGCTTACGGCTGCTCCATCCCCTGACCCCCTTCGTCACCGAGGAACTGTGGGGTCACCTGCGCAAGGCCCTGCTCGGCTCGCCCTTGGCGGACTTGGCCAAGGACTGGCCGCAGGCGCTCATCGTGGCCCCCTGGCCGGAAGTCCGTCCCGAGGAGAAATGGGAAGCCGGGAAGACGACCGACTTCGCCCTGGTCCAGGAGGTCATCCGGGCGATCCGCAACCTGCGGGCCGAGAAGAAGGTCGCCCCGTCCCGGCGCATCCCGGCCACGCTGGTGGGCGGATCCAAGGCGGCTTTGCTCGAAGAGCAATCCGGCGTGATCGCCGCCCTGGCCGGCCTCGACCCGGCCCAGGTTTCGATGGTCGCATCCCTGCCCGCCAAGCCCGAGAATGCCGTCGCCCTGGTGGCCGGGCCGGTCGAGATCTACCTGCCGCTCTCCGGGATGATCGACCTCGACCAGGAAAAAGCCCGCCTGCAGAAAGAGCTCTCCGATACGGATGCTCAGATCACCCGCCTGGAGAAACTGCTCGGAAGCGACTTTGCCAACAAGGCCCCGGCGGCCGTCGTCCAGAAGGAACGCGAGCGCCTGGCGGCGTTCAAGGAAACGGCCGCGAAGCTGAAGGCGCAACTGGGCTGACCCTTTTCCAGATCCGTGCCAAAAAACTTCGTTGAGAGTAGAATGGTCGTGATAATCCGTCGCGACCATTCTTTACTGTCAGGAGAAGAGATGAATAAAAAACTGGAAGAGCTGAAGACCCGCCTGATGGAGATCGGCGACCTGAACGGAGCCGGCGGCGTCCTGGCCTGGGATCAATCCACCTATATGCCCCAGGGCGGCGGCCCGGCCCGCGGCCGGCAGATGGCCACCCTGGCCATGCTGGCCCAGGAAAAGCAGGTCGATCCGGCCATTGGCAAGCTGCTCGACGATTTGCGCTCTTACGAGGAGAGCCTGCCCTTCGAGGACGATGACGCCAGCCTGATCCGGGTTGCCCGGCGGGATTACGAGCGCTCCACGCGCCTCCCGCCCGAGTTCGTCGCCCGGCTGAACGCCCATTCCTCCGAGACTTACATGCTCTGGGCGGAAGCCCGCCCGGCGAACGATTTCAAGAAGGTCCTGCCCAACCTGGAAAAGACCCTCGATCTGTCCCGCGAGATGGCGAATTACTTCCCGGGATACGAGCACATCGCCGATCCGCTGATCGACTTCGCCGACTACGGGATGAAGGCCGCCTCGGTGCGCAAGCTCTTCGCCGACCTGCGCGCCGCCCAGGTGCCGATCGTCCAGGCGATCACCTCCCAGGCGCCGGCCGACGACAGTTGCCTCCGCAAGCACTTCCCCGATGCGGAGCAGATGGCTTTCTGCGAGGAGGTCGTTCGGGCGATCGGATACGATTTCCAGCGCGGCCGGATCGACAAGACCCATCATCCCTTCACCGCCGGGTTCTCCGTCGGGGACGTGCGCATCACCACCCGCGTCCGGGAGGACTACCTGGGCGAGTGCCTGTTCAGCAACATCCACGAGGCTGGGCATGCCCTCTACGAGCAGGGCGTGGATGCGAAGTACGACGGGCTGCCGCTCCAGGGCGGCACCTCGGCCGGGGTCCACGAGAGCCAATCGCGCCTATGGGAGAATATCGTCGGGCGCAGTCGCGGCTTCTGGGAATTCTTCTATCCCAAGCTGCAGAAGGCCTTCCCCGACCAGCTCAAGGGCGTTTCGCTGGAGGCCTTCTACCGGGCGATCAACAAGGTCGAACGCTCGCTGATCCGCACCGACGCCGACGAGGTGACCTACAACCTGCACGTCATGTTGCGCTTCGAGTTCGAGCTGGCCATGCTGGAAGGCAGCCTGGCCGTCAGGGACCTCCCGGAGGCCTGGCGGGAACGTTTCAAGGCGGACCTCGGGATCGTCCCGCCCGACGACAAGGACGGCTGCATGCAGGATGTGCACTGGTTCGGCGGCGTGATCGGCGGGGTCTTCCAGGGCTACACCCTCGGCAATGTGATCGGCGCCCAGTTCTACGCGACCGCCCTGAAGGCCCACCCTGGCATCCCGGGCGAGATCCGGCAGGGCAAATTCGAGGCCCTACATGGCTGGCTGATCGAAAACGTCTACCGGCACGGGCGGAAATTCACCGCCCCCGAGCTGGTCCAGCGGGTCACCAGCTCCGACGTGACCATCGAACCTTACATCCAATACCTGCGGACCAAGTACGGCGAGTTGTACAAGCTCTAAACCGACTCCCGGCGGTCGCTTCCAGCGATTCGCCCGCCGTCGCCTGCAAAAATCCTGCCTCCTTGCGAAAACAAGGAGGCAGTTGATTTCTTGGGAGTAGGCCGGCCTCCCGAATCTTGGATGGCGTTGTCTTTTTTATCCTCTTGGTGTACACTGGTTTTATCGTTCGGTTGGATCAAAAACTGTGGGACGGATGGATTTATGTGGTCTCTGAGCATCAAAAACCCCGGCAGCGAGCCGGTCCAGATTAAATTAAGGCCTGGAAAGATGGTGATCGGGCGCAACGTCACCAGCGATATCGTCATCACCGACGCGGCCGCCTCCCGCCGGCATGCCGAGATCTATCTTGATTCCTTGTCTGAACTTGCGACGATCATCGACCTGAAAAGCTCGAACGGCACGTACGTCAACCGCCAGCGGATCAGCGGGTTGTTCCGCTTGCAGGATAACGACGTCATCCGCATCGGACAGTCGGTCATGCACCTGACGAAACATGCCGCCGAAGCGCCCGGGCAAAAAGGGAATACTGATACGCGCCTGTTCACGCGTGAACTGGTCCTGGAGGCTGTCGACGAGAACCCCATCCTTTTGTACGAAATGGCCCAGAAACTGAACACCGTTTTGGATATCGACTCGGCTATCAGCCAGGTCACCGACCTGATCAAAAAGGCGATGGGAGTGGACGTTTGTGAGGTCATCCTGGCCAAGGATTTCAACCAAATCAATATGGAGAATGCGGACGATCTGAAGGTAAAAGCCATCCGGGAATCTTCCGTCGAGCGGAGCGCCATGGCCTTGTGCGTGCCCATCATCAGCGATGGGAAACCGCTCGGGCTGATCTACATGGAAAAGAATCGCTCCGACGCCATTCCCTTCATCGAGCGCGATATGCAGCTGGCTGTTGCCGTCAGCCATCAAACCGCCCTGACCATCCAGCGCATGGATCTGCTCGATAAAACCAGGAAGGATGAGCAAGTCAAACAGCTCCTGCTGCGCTTCGTCTCTCCCGTGGAAGCCCAGGACATCCTGAAGAGTTTCATGAAGACCGGGAATTTACCGGGCTTGACCGAGAAAAAAGTAACGGTCATGGTCGTCGAGATTGCCGATGCGAATGATCTGGCCGAGCGGATCGGCCCGACCTATTTTTCCTACATCCTGAACGGGTTTTATCAGCATGCCACGAAAGCCGTCTTCAAACGGGGCGGGATGGTCAAATACCTCGGCGACGGGGTGATCGCCGTCTTCATGGAAGCCGAGGATCGGCCGTGTCCCGAGGAAAGAGCGGTCAGCGTCGGGCTGGAGATCGTCGACTTCATAAAAAACCTGGGCGCAGACGATCCTTCCCGCGCCTGTGTCGTCGGCGTCGCCATCAATACGGGGAAGGCAATGGTCGGTTATGTCGGCACCCAGGAGCGGGCGGAATTCAACGTCATGGGGGATTTGATCAAGGTCTCCTATCGCATGCAGGATTATGCCCGGCCCAACCGGGTCTTTGTCGGGCCGAAGACCGTGGAGCCGCTGCTCAATAAGTACCTGATTAAAAAAACCGGCAGCCTGACGATGCAGGGACGTGAAAAGCCGATCCAGGTCTATGAAGTTGCCTCGGTAAAAACCGCTCCTTTCGTCGAAAAGGACCCGGATGTTTCGTCAGCCTTCAAAGAAGTGGCAGAAAGACTTAAGGCGCATTTGAAGGACGATGAAGGGTAGCGAAAGAATTCGCCCAAAACCCCGGAATGAATTCGTCAACCGGGCGTCTGGCAGGTTTCCGCCGGTGTAACTTGTGTTACGCCGGCTTTTTCAAATTTGTTAGCTCATTATCTATACAAATGGATGGAATTGGTCCTATAATAAATCAGCCCGTTTTATCGCAGGAGGCTCCCATGAGAGTTGTGGTAACAAAGCATTTGCGGGTAAAGGTGTTTTTTGCATTGTTCGGGGGACTGTGAATCCTAAAGTCCGGTCATCGGGTAGGTCGGGGGTCATCCCTGCCGCGGTGGCCGGGAATGAAAAGCGCAAAGAATGTACTTTAACTTATTTGTATCCCGTGTACCCATGCCTCCTTATGGAGAGGTAGTCAATGAACACTCTTGATGTTCATACCGTCGTATTCAGTATTTTGGTCACCGATACTGTCTGCACGGCAGTTCTGGTTTCCCTTTGGATCCAAAACCGGAGGCGCTTTCGTGGTACGTTCTTCTGGGCGATCGATTTCGGCTTGCAAACGCTTGATGTACTGCTGCTTGCATTGCGCGGCCGCCTTCCGGATTGGTTGTCGATAGGATTTGCCAACATCCTGGTCATCGCCGGGGCATATCTGGGATACCTGGGCCTGGAGCGCTTCGCCGGGAAAAGGAGCGCCCAACTTTTTAATTATCTGGTCCTGGCCGTTTTTGCCCTGGCGAACACCTTTTTCGCCTTTTTCCGGCCCAGCCTGGAGGCGCGTAATTTTTGCCTGTCGTTGGCGTTATTTGTCATCTGCTTCCAGTGCACCTGGCTGATGATGTACCGGGTCAAGCAAAATGAACGGCGCAGGACGCTTGCCGTGGGCCTGGTTTTCGGCGTTTTCTGCCTGGTCACCCTCGTCCGGCTTGTCGTTACACTTGCCGGGCCGCAGCAGAGCAACGACTTTTTCCGGTCCGATGAATTCGAAACGCTTACCTTGATGGCGTATCAGGTCCTGTTGATCCTCCTGACCTTCAACCTGAGCTTGATGGTGAATAATCACCTGGCCGCAGAGGGCAAGCTTCAGGAGGAAAAATTTGCCAAGGCGTTCCACTCATCCCCTTATGCGATTCTTCTCACCCAGGCCGAGGATGGACGCATCATCGAGGCCAACGATGGTTTCACGGAAATAACCGGTCATCCACTCGATACAGTCATCGGGAAGACCACCCTCGAGCTGAAACTGTGGGTTGATGAAACTGACCGGGCCAGGGTCGTGGAAGAGTTATCCCAGGGGAAACCGGTCCACGAATGGGAATTGAAATTCAGGAAGAAGTCAGGCGAGGCGCTGATCGGGCTTTTCTCGGCGGAAACGATCCTCGTCGG
>Ga0335071_10002677_pt1 | contig 18940 bp, 19 predicted proteins | sample Lox_Sample_15_FD_206724 | JGI IMG/M metagenome (GOLD analysis project Ga0335071, IMG submission 206724) | Soil microbial communities from Loxahatchee National Wildlife Refuge, Florida, United States - Lox_Sample_1.5 | ecosystem: Environmental > Terrestrial > Soil > Wetlands | place: USA...
CCCTTGTTCCGATCGCGCCCTTACGACGATTGTCGCACCGAGCTATTCCCACTTCGTCCCACCGTGGAATTCGAATGTCGATGGGCGGTATTAGTTTTCTCTGCGATTGCGAAATCAAAATCATCCCCAGGCGCATATCACCACGGGGAGTTGTGGATGGTGCTGCTTAATGAAAGGCAGAGATTGCTTGCTATCCTGAGCCTGGAGAAGGTGGACCGCGCACCGTGCGTCTGCCCGATGCAGACTGCCACGATATCCCTCATGAAAGCCTCTGGTTCCTTCTGGCCAGACGCTCATCACGATCCTGAGAAGATGGCTATTCTGGCGCTCGCCGCTAATCGATACGCGGGTCTCGAGAGCGTGCGCGTCCCGTTCGAGACTTCGGTCGATGCGTCTGCGTTTGGAGTGCCGACGAAGGACCGGAGGCTCCTGCGTCAGCCGCAAGTACTGGAGCGCAGGCTGCTGGGACGAGAAGGATTCGAGGAAGTGGATGTTCCAGACCCGCGCAAAGACGGAATGGTGCCGGTGGTGCTCGATGCCATTCATCGTATCAAGATCGGTGCGCCCCATCTGCCCATCATATGTGGGATCGCCGCTCCGCACACTCTCGCCTTCGAGCTTCTCGGGCAGCAAGAGGCAGACCGGCTCATAGACCTCGACCCGGTCCTAATGAAGGCGACGCTTCACAAGGCGAGGAAATGGGCGATCGATTACGCGACCGCGGCGGTGGAAGCAGGCGCCGACGTCATCACCCTCATCGACCCGTACGCCTCGGGCGACTTCCTCACGACGGAGCAATATCGGGAGTTCGCGCTCCCCTTCCACCGACGCACCTGCCAGGAATTGGAGAGGCTTGGGATCCCGGTCATATTGCACATTTGCGGGAACGCGACTTCGAATTTGGCGTTGATGGCGGAGACCGGGGCCTGCGGGATCAGCATCGATCACGAGGTCGATGTTCGACAGGCCAAGAAGTTGCTGGCCGGGAAAAGCGCCGTCATAGGGAACCTCAATCCTGCGGGAGCGATGCTGCGCGGCGCGCCCTTTGAGGTCGAAAGCGAAACCCGGGCCTGCCTGGAGGCGGGAGTCGATGCCACATCGCCGGGCTGCGGTCTCGCCCTCGAAACTCCGCTGGAGAACCTGAGGTCTTTTGTCGAATCGACGCGACGGTTTGGCGCAAAGGTTCCGGAGGGATGAGTGTGCCATCCGCATCGCGCTCCGAGGGGGTCCTTGGGATTGTCGGATGCGAGGTCCTGACGGATGAAATGGTGCACGTGATCGCGCTCGAGGAGAGACTGAAGGCGGTCGTGGTTGTCGAGTCCAAGGAATCCGAAGATGCCTATGAGAAGCTGCGCAAGCTAGCGCCTGACAAGAAGGTGATGAAGAGTGGCGAGGGGGAGATGTGGAGCAATGTCCCTTCAGAGAGGCCAACCGCCCTGCTCATGGTGATGCCCATAGCCCTGCATCAAGCGCCGGCGGAGCTCAGAGAGAAAGTGATGTTCAAGCTCTTGGAACTCGGTGGACTCTGCGAGTCGATTGTCGTGTTCTATGGCCTATGCGGCAACGCATTCCGCGAGATCGACCGACTGGTGTCTGGACTGAGGGTGCCCGTGACGATCTTGCGGGACTGCAAGGACAAGATCGTGGACGATTGTATCGGGGCCACTCTCGGAGGCACCGAAGAATACTACCACTATCTGCGAGAGGAGCACGGCGAGTATCCTCTGAACACGATGTGGGCGCACAAATGGAGGGACTACATGCACGAGACCCAACTGCTGCGGGACCCGAATGATGTCGAGGAGGCGAAGATGGTATTCTCGTGCATGGGATATTCGAAGGTCACCATGCTGGATACAGGGTTGGGGGACCGGGCCGCCTATGAACGCGAGGTCAACGAGTTCGCGGGTCTGTTTGGACTGAGCGTCAAGAGGCTCGAATGCCACCCAAACGTCACCGAGGGCTCCTTCCGACGGGCGGTCGAGCGGCTCAAGATGCCATCAAATAGTGGGCCGATTTGAACGCGAACGAGCGCTTCGAGCTAGGCTATTTCGGAAGCTTTCGCTCGATCCGATCGTCGCGTGCCCAAAGATTCAAGTCTTCTCGAATGCGCCGCACGTCCAGGCGTGATCCACGAACTCCTTCCTGTTGAACTTGATGAACGACTCGCAGTAGTTGATCCCCTTGACTGCTAGCATGGACCGGTAGGCATTGAGCCCTGCGATCTTGGGTGCGTAGTCGCAAACGTCAGTCTGCGATCGGTGCTTGTTGATCGCTGCGATCTTCTTGTCCATCATCGCTCCGACGTCAACCAGGACGATGTGGTGGGCGGGGTTGAACAGCGTCGGGCACCAAACCTCGTAGCCATACCAATCGATCTCCCTGCGAGTGCGCAACGCGACGTTCGCAGCGATTCGAGCGGTGTTGATGTGATCAGGCACCATCTCATAGAAGGTGGGGGCGAACACAGCGTCAGGCTTGAAGCTCTTGACGATGTCTAGCACCGTTCGGACATTCTCCTCGGTGCATTCGAGCCCCATGTCGGGCAGGTTGAGGAAAACGGTGTCGTCATAGCCGAACACCCCAAGAGCCGATTTCGCCTCCGCTCTGCGCATGCGAATCAGTTCATCCATTGGGATGTTGCTGTTGCCGTGTCTGCCGTCCGTGAGATAGACGACCTTCACCTTCACGCCTCTTTCCGCGCAAAGTCCGATGACTCCACCACATCCGATCACATCGTCATCCGGGTGGGGTGAGAGGATCAGCACACGGCGGTATCCCGCGACATCGATCGTGTCCAGTTTCGGGTACTTGAACGATTGGCCATTCACAGGGAAACTGCTTAGGTAATGAAGCGCTCCGCGCGTCCCACTTTTGATGAGTTCCAGGCGGGCCTTCGTCCGTTTCCTCGCGGATTCCTTGCTGTTCGTTTTCTTGCTCATTCTAGTCACCTGCGGCGCGCTCGCTTGTGTTGATCTTCTTGAGCACGATGTCGCTGGGGAATGCGGCCATTCAACCCTCCCAGGTACTCGCCTTCAGCTGTCCCGCCTTTATCTTCTTCAACAGGCCATCGATGTGCTGAGCGGCCTTCTTCGCTCCGCCCAGCGGGAGGGGTGGATACTTGACCGCCTTTCCAAGGTTTTGCAGCGCCACCTCCGCAAGCTTCTGAGCGCTCGTCTGCGAGTAGGACATTTTCACTCCCACATTGTCACGTCCGAGGTGATATGCCACGTCAGTTTGTTGTTCGAAGTGCTCCTCCAGCGGGAAGTAGATGAACGGCTTGTTTAGCGCTTGGAGCTCGAGGGTGGTCGTGCCTCCACCGGCAGAAATCACAAGGTCCGCCGCCGCAAGATGCTGATAGAGGTCGGGGACAAGCCCCCTCAAATCCAGGCCATCGGCGGGTTTCACACAGTCGGGCGAGACTCTCGGTCCCGCGACGATGATCATCTTCAGGTCAGGCACGGACTTCTTCATTATCGGATAGGCTTCGGCCGCCTTCGTCAGCAGGGGCGCGCACGCGGCAGTGCCACCTATCGTGACCACCACAAGCGGCTCCGGCCCGAGCCCGAGCTTCTTGCGGACCTCGTCCTTGCTCCCGATTTTGGAAGGATCGAAGTTGAGCGAGTAGCCGACGCTGGTCGCGTACTTCTTGACCACCTCGCGCCGGTTCGGCAACAGCAGTCCGAGGGACTCATTTACCACGTCCTCGTCGTCCCCGATGAAGATCGTCCCCTCCTTGCCGAATGACTTCTTCAAATACTGGTAGTTCCAGCGGTTGTAGAACCACAAAGGCAGCTTCTTCTTGGGCACACCGTCATTCAGGTGCCCTCCGACGAAGTCCAGCATCAGCAGAAACGGGATCTTCTTGTTCTTTGGGTGCTGAAGGTAGTCGATGAAGAGGTCGTAGGTCTCGTCGCCGACGATCAGGTCGACCTTCTCCCTTTGCGCCACTTCGTTCTGTATCTTGGACCTTTCAGGGAAGGTCTTGTACCACTCCATCCACCAGGGGTAGAGGTTGAACTTGTAGTCGTCGGCATGGGCATCACAGAGATCGGTTGCCCCCCGGCTCACCCTGGTCATGTCAGAGAGAACCGCCTCGCCCTTATCCTTGAGATATTCGTATGCCGGCGGGTCGGCCAGCCAGATTATGTCGACATTCTCGTTCATACCCTGAAGTTCTCTCGCGATCGAGAGATCTCTGGTCACATGTCCTAGTCCGATGCATCCACTTATGTACAGAATCTTCTGTCTGTCCACGCCCCACACCTCATGGAATCTTAGGGATTCATTCCCGTATGCGGTATATAATTCTTAGCGACGAAAAGGATATTGTTGTCCCATTTGTACACAGATTGGGGGCTCTTGACTCCGATGTGCCAGAAATTGGTGAAGAATGATGTTTGAATAGATGCTCTATTGGTCACTACACCCCCAGGGTCTTCTTCATCTCGCTGAACTCGGCCTTTGTGATTTCTCCGTTGACGTACTTCAGGGTCAGTGCCTTGAGACCGCTATCGCCGCTCGTCTCGCTCGATGCCATTCGATTTGCCCTCCTTTGCACCACCCAGCGGCATGCAGAGTCGCCTCTGGTCATCTTTTCTTGATAAACAAACTCGTAGGAGGGGTTGATTGCTTCGCACATACCGTTGAAGAAGGCTTCGTACTGGAGACAAATCGCTTCCGGCGCTTGCGCGAATGGGCATTCCGTGACCTCTCCTTCGTCAAGATCCTCCGCCGGCGAGCACTTCTGATTCCTTCCATGACACTCCCCGATCGTCTGCATCACAGTTTCCAAAAATGCCCGGTCTCTCGGTTCGTGAGGGAATCGCTCAACCAATCTTATCCCATAGGACAAGCCGGAATGCCTCATGTATGAACGCAAAGCCTCGTTCGCCACCTTCGCGTTCTGATCCATGAAGGCGCGAGTCGTGAAGACCCATGATTCACTGACGTATTGCAGCCGCAGACTGTCGAACAGATCTCGCGGAACGTCTACCCCCTCCGGCTTCTGCATCTTGCGCAGATCATAGGTCTGATGCACGCTTTCGAACCAAGTCACGCTGCGGCATGAATCGTCGCCTTTGAACTGTCCCTTCTCAATATCCAGGTACGCTTGGATCTGTGACTGCCTGAGCGCGTTCTCCGTGAGCTCTCTGCAGACCATATGGCAGAGCTCGGGGCATTCGCCGTTCAAACGGCAGCCGTGGACTTCCCTTACAAGGCATTCCTCGTCGAACCATACGTCAGTCCTACCTCCCAGGTAGGCCTCCGTTGTGAGCACGATTATCCAAGGCATATAGTCAGGGCGACCGGCAATATTCTCAAAACGGCTGCTCAGCTGGCTCATCGCCGAAGTGTTCGCGTTCATATAGTATGGACGCAAAGCCTTGATTGCATCTTCGGAGCCCGCCATGTCGACAAGTGCCTGCGTTGAAGCGAGCCACCACTCCCAGAACAATTCGATCGCGGAGCCTCTCACGGCTTCCCGCAAGGAATCCAGTGACCTTTCCATGCCCACCGGGGGATAGCTGGTGCCTCAGAGCATAATTCTTGCTACATTCGACTCCGTTGTTCGTTTGGACATTCTCACACGTCCTCGTCACATTTCCAGGCCAAGCCACGAGAAGCTTTCATTCTCAAGACCTAACGAAGAGCAATCCGATAGCGGCAGCTCCCGTCGCCCATGCACATGCCCTGCTCCAGTGTGACGACGAATCGGTCGTCGATCGCGGAACAGATGCCATTGGCGAAAGCCTCGAATTGGCGGCCCACGATCCCTGAATCTCCAGCGAATGGACATGAAGCCGCCTCGATCACGCTCTCTTCTGGCCCTCCATGATAGGATCTTGTGGAAGAGCTCTATCATGGCGAGGGGATATGCACTGCTCCGGATCCCATCGGCTCCTTTGCTATGTCTCAGTCCGAATGCCATACCCCTCTCCCTCATAAGGGGCCCGAGGATCGTAAGCGCCCCCGCCTCATCCGCTTCCTGAACCAGAGCCCTAACGGTGTAGAGCCAGAATTCCCCGAAGTAGGCCTTCCCGAGCCAGTTACGCTCTTGCTGCGAGACTTCACAAGGAGCTGGACCGAGATCGGTCCAGGCCTCCCTCTGAACGCTCTTGTAGTCGAAGCCGTTCCTAAGAACCAGCTTTCTGCAGAACTCGTCCCCCCGGCCGAACGAGAACTGAAGGATGAACCGGCAGTCTGGAATAAGGGTCTCGGTCCCCGCAGCGGCCATCACATCGCAGATTCCGCAGAACCCCGGAGTGTTCTCGAACGGGCATTCGATGAAGTCCACGTAGGCTCCGGCTTCGCTGTGTCGCAGTCGACCTTCTCGCTTTCGCATGCATCCGTGGACGAATGAGAAGGCTCTGACTATGCCTTCGGGCGTCCGATCCAAGCCCAGTCTTTCGAGTGCGTTCCTAGGGGCGGCGACGCCCCCGAGCTTCAAGTGTGGCTCCATCAGTCGCATCGCTTCGTCTTCGCCGACGGTATCTCGAAGCACCTGCAGACCGGTCGCCATCCATTCCGCAAGAAGACGGAAAGCCTCATCGTCGAGCGATGATTGATTCGAGGATAGAGGCTGACCAGACATGAACCCACCTAGCGTCTGGAGGGGGGTGGCTTACCTTAATCCTGTCTACGATTCTGAGTCCGACGAAGTTGTGAGCAGACGCGCTCGTTCTTCTCAGTGATACTTCCCAAGAAGAAGCACCAGCTCCTCGTATTCCTTCGAGCTGATCTCGCCTTTCGCAAGTCGCAGCCTGAGAATCACGAATGGATCCTCCCTGGGCTGGTCGCCCCCCTCTTTCTTCGGAGTGGCGCCGGTTGCGCTCCAAATGCACTCTTCGTCGCCTTTCGAGAGCATTCTGTCAAAAGACAGCAGGAATGAATCATAATAGGCTTCCACGAATCCGCGCTTGAACTCCTCGAGGATCGCGCATAGTTCAGGTGGCGCAGATCTGAAGGGGCAGTCCTCGACCTTCCCGCCTATGGCGTCCCGTTCCGCGCTCTTGATGCTGCCAGATTCCCCAAGCGCCCTGTTCACAAATCCGATCAAGGCCGGAAGACTCGAGGCAACAGGAGTGGACTGCATGACTTCGGAGAGCTCTTCTCCAAGCTCCTTGCCTCCTTTGTACGCCCAAGGAAGGGCGAGATGCACTGTCTCCTCGCCTCCGTGGACGTCAACGAAAGCCTTCACCGTGCTCATGAGCGTCTCGGAGATCCCATGGGTCGTCAGCGCGTTCAGTTCCTCGCTGGTCATGTTCAGAGGAGCGACCGTCTCTAGATGCCTCCCAAGATCTGCATCGGCGCTGACGGTCTTGTTCATGGACAACACCGATCGGCATGCCCGATCTCCGTTCGAAAGGTGGTGCGTGAAAACGAAATGGTATCTTGGATTGACCACCTGGGCGATTCCATCGGCCATCCCGTGGCTGACCGCGACGCACATCTCCGGCGGCGCGATGCACATGTAGCATTTGCGGCACTCTAGAACGGCGCCTGCCTCATAGATGTCCAGGCTGCAATCCCCACCCGACATCATCGTCTGGAGCCAGAAGAGCGGAATCGCGGTCTCCTTGATCCCGCTGCCATCGAACTTGAACCTTACCCTTGCATTGTGCGTGGCGGCCATCCCGCTGTGCATCGAGTAGGATCTCAGCACTCTTATGCTCGTTTCCGGACCGGAGGCTTCGAGCAGGGCTCGGAACGTGCTGTCAACGCATTTGGCGATCATCCTGTTCCGGAATTCCTCGACCGAGATAGGTTCGATCGGCGTCTGATGCGTTGAATGCCTCCCTCGTCCCCGCCTTCGAGGGTCGTGCGCGAGCTTAATTCTGTCGTAGCCCATCAGGGCAACGCGAACGTCGCAATTATCTCAGAGAACCGATTGTCCCGATCTACTCGCGTAGCTTCTGCAACATCCTATCGTATTCCTGCTCCGAGATATCCCCTCTCGCGAAGCGTGCCTTGAGGATTCCAATGGAATAGTGGTCGCCGCGCCGCCCCGGTTTCGCTTCGAGCTTGACTGTGCACTTGCGACCCTGAGCATCACGCTCCGTTTCGACCCTTAGCCTCGACCCTTGGGAAACGCATTCGAATATCCCTGCCATGAACGATCGAATCAGCTTGCAGGACTCCTCCGACTCGGCTCCGAAGATGCAATCTGATACAGAGAAAACCGGAATGCCTGCCCCGCCTCTCCTCTCCGTTCGCATCGCGAAGCACTGCAGCGTTGCCAAGAGCGAGTCACTGCCGAGCCAATCCGCGTCTCCGAGACGATCGGCAAGCCCGACTATTCGCTCGCCAGCTCTCTGTCCCTCATCTCGGAATTTGGGCTCGAGAGACGCGAGTGCCTTCTGGGGCGAGGCAGATCGGACGAACGCGTCCACGAAGAACGTCAAAACGTAGCTGGAAGTCTCTCGGGACAGCGCCTCACGCTCTTCAAGGCTCATGATAGGGAGCTCGAAAGTGCTGACGTGCCTCCCAAGATCGGCGAGATCCTTGTGAGGATCAGCTCTTCTCCTGACGACCCCACGGCAGGTGTGGTCGCCTTGGGTCAGATGATGCGTGTAGATGACTTCGTAGCCTGGATCGACGCGCTCGCAAACGCCCTCGCTCAGAAAGTGAGATATCGCGACGCATAGCTCGGGGGGCCCGTCGGACCATGGGCAGGTGAGGTACTCGACCACCGCTCCATGCTCGAAGATCTCGATCGGCTTCGTGAAGCCCCCTATTGGGTAGTGGTTGGCGGCGGCGAGAGGGAATGCTATGCCCTCCACGCCCTTCTCGTCGACTCCGAAGCGCGCGTTAAGGTTTCGGGAGAACGCCATCCCGCTTTGCTTCATTGGCGACTTGACGGCTTGCAGGGTGGCCGAGACGCCTACGGTTGCCATCATCTCCTTGAACGTGACGAGGATCAGCTTGCTGAGGCTGCCATGGACGATCTCCTTCACCCCCGGGATGAACTCAGGTGACCGATGGTGAGGGTCCGCGCCCGTGGCCTCCATCCCTAGATCCTCTCCAGCCGGTCCATGATCCGGTCGTATTCATCAACCGTGATCTCGCCTGATGCGAGTCGCCTTCCGAGGGTCTCCCGGGCCATGCGGATCGTGTCCCCTTCCCTACCAGAAGATGCGACTTCCTCCTTCATTCTGATCGTCCAGTGACAGCTTCGATCGCCGTTCGGCATCATGCGGTCATGCCGCATCTCGTATCCTTTTCCTATGCCTTCAAGGACCCCTTCGATGAACCCCTCCATCTGGTAGCAGACTTCTACCGGAGCTCCAGAGAATGGGCATTCGATCGTCTCTCGGTCCAATATCGAATCAGAGCGAGCTGTGGTGTTCCCGACCGTCCGCATTATCGAGCGTATCGTCGCCAGAATGTCGATGACGTCAGCCCGTCCTTCTTTGGTTGGGATCGACGAAGCCAGGATACGCGGCGACATCTCCAATCCGAAGGCATGCGCTCGCTCGGTCAAGCCTGGCAAGGCCTCACGCCCCGCGACTTCCAAGAAAGCACGAGTAGTGAACGTCCACGCCTCTCCTGTTGCCGCGGAGCCCCAATAATCCAAATCGTCGGCGCTGACGGACGGAGGTGTAAGATCGCTGAGCTTCTTTCCGATATCTCCGTTCGGATCCCTTCCTACAGTGAACTGTTTCAGGCAGTACCTGTCTCCGCACGCCATTGAGGCAACGACTGCGGACCTCGCTCTTGGGTTCAGTCTGGAGGCAAAAGAGCTACTCGCATAACTGCAGTAGAGCGCACAGAGTTCCTGATGCTCAGCAGCGGCGAAGCAGTTCGTGGTCGTCAGCGATGCGCCATTTTCGTGAAGGCCTATCACCCCGTCGAACGAGTGAAAGATCATCCTGCCGACCACCCAGGATGCCTTGCAGACTTGTTCCGGGGTTTCAGTCGCGCCGAGCCGCTCCTTCATGGTGTTTGCCCCAGCCGACCCCCAATTCTCATAGTATGGGCGAAGCGTTTCGATCATCACTGCCGAACCCAATGCTTCTGACATCTTCCTTGACGCGCCGAGGTACAGTCCGCGCAGAACATCGTTCCTTAGTTCGAGCAACCCTTCTTCGCTTCCCACCATTCCGTCTTGGTCCCCATTGGAGGATAGCCGACAGCGGGCTTATACTAATGTTGCGCAAGGCTCAGAAATGCTCTTGCATGTAAGCTGTGTAGCTGTCGTTCCTATACTTCATCAAACTCGAAAGTCTTTTGTCGTTCCCTCTCTACTATTTGACTGGAATGACACAATTTGTCTTGGAGGCGCAGGGCCAAAACATCGAAGCAATGCTTCTCGCGAACTCGGGAATGCTCGTTCTCGAGTTCTACTCCCCGCACTGCTCGATCTGCGCTCAGGCCGAGCCTGTGCTCGAGGCGATGGCTGCAGAAAAGAAAGGAGAGGTCGCGTTCGCGCGCATAAGCACGGACGAGAGCGTCGAAATGGCCGTCAAGCTAGGCGTGGTTGCGACGCCGACATTCCTGTTCTTCTGCGGATCGCGGGCGGTTGGCGCGTGGGTGGGCTACATCTCCGAGGCGGCGCTTCGCGACGCGATAGAATCGATGAGCCGCTATCGTGGCGATTGCGGGAGGAGTACGGGTTCAACGGAAAGGAAGATTGAGCACGACCCGCACCGGGCGAATGGTTGAAGTGCTTGATGAGGGTTAAGTGAAGCGGGTTCTGATGGGCTTCGAGGAATTCGAGATCGACCTCAACGCCAAATGTACATGCGGCTGCATGGAGGGGAAGCGCATCCACAAGATCTACCGTTTCCCTAATGGCTATGGGGCGTCGGTCGTGGCGAATCCACACCGCCAAGGCTTCGAGGCAGGCGGCTTCCGAGTTCTAGTCATCCACTTTGAGAGCGACCCTCCAGAGAACGCCTATTGCGTTGAGAGGAGCACGAGCGTCACGGACGACGTCCTGGAGTGCGCTTCCTGGCGGGACGTCGAGTCTGGTCTGCAGAGGATATTCGAGCTCTGATCCGAAGAGCCCATGGACAAAGCTAGTAAATACTCTGATTCTGGATACCTACTTGAGGGAAGGAGAGCCTTTCCTGGTGGGGTGACGAAGTGGCTTCCCTGGATAACGAAATCCAGAAACAGATCCTGAAGAGTCTGCGCGAGTTCTACCCAATCCGTGTCGACGACGTCGTCCTAGTGGCCGCGGTCCAGAAGCAAGTCTCAGGGGCCACGACCGAGCAGATCGACAAGGACATCGCCGCTTTGAAGGTGAAAGGGTTCGTCGAGGAGACGGTCGTCAAGGCGCCGTTTGGCAAGACGGAAACGCGGCGACTCAAGATCACCTCGGCCGGCATAGAGAGCCTTCAAGGTCTGGAAGAACGAGAAGCCCCTACCGGAGTCTCCGCAAAAGAGGTGGAAAGTCGCCTCGTCGAGACCTACGATCGGATCAAGGGCGATCTTGAGAACATGCGGCAGAACCTCGAAGCAAGTCAGAAGGCCCTGGACGCGGAGATGGTCGAGATGCGTAAGCGCATCGCCGATCACGACCAGGTCATAAGGACCTATTTCGTGCGTGTGATCGAGACCTTCGGTGTGTTCGTCGGCATCTTCGCAGTTGTGGTCGTCTCGATGCAAGGTGGGATCTCGGCCGCGACCTCAGCGATCAAAGGGGGAGAAGACCTCGCCGTGTTCATCTTCTTCATCGTGGCGATCGCTGTGACGGTTGCGGCGGTGATCCTCTCGCTACTCTATGGCATCCGCAAACTGATATTGATCCCGCCGAAGTCCGATGAGAAGTAGCCGAAAAGGCGGCAACATGGCTTTGTCGCCACCGCTCTTCGTGGTTCCGTGCAACTAGACTATTCGCCATTCTGGAAATGTGAAAGGGTCGACCCCGTGAATATCAGCCCCCATATGAGGACTGGGTAGAATATCATACGCTCCATGCCCCCGGCCCCGAGGCCTAGATATTGCTGTGCTCCGTAGAGTGCCAGGGCGCCGATACTCATCGCTCCTAGCAGGATTGACAAGGCCGAGAGCGGCGCCTTCTGCGTTCTCGATGAAAACAGAGCGGCCGTCGCGGCGAAGAAGAAGGCAATGAACGAGAAGAAAACATGAGCGGAACCAGTATCCTCGTTGAACAGCCCGACTCCGACTCCGCCGATTCCGGAAATGACGACAATGAAGCCAAACCATTTGAATTCCGAGAACCCCAGATACAAGTAGCCCGCCGCTATAGCGAGCACGCCAAGGATGACAACGGAGGCATTGAATATCGTTCGCGAAGGCTCCGGCCCTGCTCCAAGGTCGCTGATGTAGTTCAGCGAGCTGCTATACCCTGGATATAGAAATTCGGCGACGAGCATCAAGAGCGCGAACTGAATGAGCCCGATCATCAGCATCAGGCTGGGATTCCTCCAACGCATCGATCGTTGTAGGAGATGGCCGATATTTGTTGTTTCTTGCTGACTGGTCAGCATAGATGCCAAATTATAAATTAGCGGTAGACGAACGTTATCAACGATCAGGATGAAGGCAATCTGGAGCGGTTCGATCGCGTTCGGTCTTGTGAACATGCCGGTGAAGCTCTACTCAGCGGTCAGCCAGCGACCGGTGAACTTCAAGCTCATCCATGAGGCTGACAACTCGCCCATCGAGTACCGCCGCTGGTGCAAGAATGGGGAGCACGAAGTCCCCTGGAACGAGGTCGTCAAAGGGGTCGATCTGGGCGAAGGCAGCTTCTACGTATTCTCAAAGAGGGAGCTCGCTGACCTCAGGCCGAAGCGCTCGGACGTAATCGAGGTGGAGGAGTTCGTGGACACTGGCACAATCCCTCCGATCCTCGTGGACCAGAACTACTATCTTGCTCCAGACAAGAAGGAGCAGAAGGCGTTCTTCCTCCTGCGCGAGGTGCTACAGAAGTCCTCGAGGGCGGCAATAGGCAGTTTCGTCATGCGGGAGCGAAGGTACGTCTGCGCGATCCAGGCCTACGGGCCGGGCATGCTCCTAACTACCCTGAACTACAACGATGAGGTGCGATCGATCGAGGAGATCGAGGAACTCGCGGCGACCCCCGCATTCAAGAAGAACGAGCTGCAGCTGGCCGAGCAGTTGGTGGAGAAGATGGCGGCAGCAAAGCTCGACCTCTCGCAGTATCACGACGACTACCTAAAGGCGATCAAGGAGGCGCTCGAGCGCAGGGACAAGGAGCACTTGGTCAAGGTGAAGGAGGAGGAGATTGTGGCGACGAGCGACTCGAATCTCCTTGACGCGCTCAAGGCGAGCCTGGAGGGCTGATTTGTACGAGCCGATGCTGGCGATCCCCGGCAGCAAGAGCGACCTGAAGCGAGAGGGATGGATTTACGAGCCGAAGCTTGACGGAACCCGGGCAGTGCTTTACTGGGACGGCAAGCCAATGTTCGTCAACCGCCGTGATCACGAGATCACCCCCCGCTATCCGGAATTCGATTTCTCCGCTTCAATAAGGGCGAAGAGCTGTGTGCTCGACGGAGAGATCGTCGTATTCGACTCAAGAGGGAACCCTAGCTTCCGGCTGCTGCAGAAGCGCGAGCACGTCGCCGAAGGGATGTACCATCTCCGTTCAAAACAACACCCAGCCACTTACGTGGTGTTCGATATCATCGAGATCGAAGGCGAGAGTCTGATCAAGATGCCCCTGGCGGAGAGGAAGAAGGTCCTGGAGAGGGTGATCTCCGAAGGCCCGACCCTCAGGCGCATAGTATCCACGCGGGACGGGCAGGCGTTGTGGGACCTAGTGATCGAACGCGGAACGGAAGGCGTCATGGGGAAGAAGCTGGACTCGGTCTACGAGCCAGGCAAGCGTTCCGTCAACTGGATTAAGATCAAGACGACCGTAACGATGGACTGCGTGATCGTCGGCTACACCCACGAGAAGAGGATCGTCTCCTCTCTCGCCCTGGCGCTTTACCGAGGCATCGACCTGGTCTACGTCGGCAGGGTCGGCACAGGGTTCGATGAGAAGATGTTGGTAGAGATACGGGATTTGCTCGAGCCACTTCGAACCCCGGAGCGGCCGACGATCAACGATTCCGAGCATGAGATAATCTGGGTGAGGCCGGAGCTATGCTGCGAGGTGGAGTTCCTGGAGTTCACTCCCCACGAGCATCTGAGGGCGCCGGTCTTCAGGCGCATGAGGGAGGACAAGCCGCCGCGTGAGTGCACTTTCGATCAGGTGGAGCGCTAGCATGAGGTTCTCGAGACCCAGGTTAAGCTTATTATCGGGCGACTGCCTGGATTGCAACCGCCGGATGCGAGGAATCGCCGATGGAAGCTCCGATTCACTATCATGACGTCATCATCATCGGCGGGGGGCTGACCGGACTGAGGGCCGCGGTCGCCTGCTCGACCGCTGGACTGGACGTAGCGATACTGTCGAAGACGCATCCCCTGCGTTCGCACTCGGTGGCCGCCCAGGGAGGCGTCAACGCAGCCCTATCGAACAACAAATCACACGGGGAAGACTCATGGGAGTCTCACGCATTCGATACCGTCAAGGGCTCCGACTACCTCGCCGATCAGGACGCGGTACTTCGTCTGTGCGAGGAGGCCCCACGAGCGGTCTTGGAGATGGAGCACTGGGGGACGGTGTTTTCTCGAGACGAGGACGGCAGGATTGCGCAGCGACCCTTCGGAGGAGCTGGATTCCCGAGAACGTGTTATGCCGCCGACCGCACTGGACACAACCTGTTGCATACTCTCTACGAGAAGGCATTGGCGCTCAAGGTCCGCTTCTGCGAAGAGCGATTCGTTACCTCGCTCGTTCGCGACAGGGAGAGATGCCTTGGTTGCACCGCCCTGGACCTGTCGACGGGAGACCTTGAGGGCTTCGTCTCAAAGGCCACGCTCCTTGCCACCGGCGGCTATGGTAGGATCTACGCCCGCTCAACGAACGCCCACATCAATACTGGCGACGGGGCCTGGCTCGCTTTGAAAGCAGGAGTCGCCCTAAAGGATATGGAATTCGTCCAGTTCCACCCCACCACCCTCTTCGGGACTAACATTCTCATCACGGAAGGGGCAAGGGGGGAGGGGGGCACTCTATCGAACGGCAAAGGCGAGAGATTCATGGCCCGCTATTCGGCGAAGGCGATGGAGCTGGCGCCGAGGGACATCGTCGCGAGATCGATCCAGACGGAAATCGACGAGGGCCGGGGTGTCGGCAATGAGTTCGTGAACCTGGACCTCACCCACCTCGGGCGGGAGAGGATCTCGGAACGGCTACCGGGAATTCGCGAGATCGCAATGGACTTCGCGGGCGTCGATCCGGTCACGAAGCCCATTCCCGTTCAGCCTGGACAGCACTACTCCATGGGAGGTGTGGACGTAGGCTCGGATTGCCGCACTTCGCTCCCCCGACTCTTTGCAGCGGGCGAGTGCGCTTGCGTCAGCGTACACGGCGCCAACCGGCTCGGGGGCAACTCACTGCTCGAAACGCTGGTCTTCGGAAAGCTTGCAGGGGAGGAGATGGTCTCGGATGCAAGAGGACAGCCGGCAACGGAAGCTGGAACGATCGACAATGCCTTGATTTCGGAAAGAGGCCGCATTGAGCGCATTCGCGCCCGGGAATCGGTCGCAAACCAATTCGCTATCAGGGCCTCTTTGAAGAAGATGATGACCGACCGCTTCGGCATCTTCCGCAGCGCTGAGGCGATGTTGGAAGGAGTGAGGGCCCTAGAGGGATTGAAGGCCTCTGCTGAATCCGTTGGAGTCGAGGACGGCGATAGGGCGTTCAACCAGGCGCTCGTCTCGCTGCTCGAGCTGCAGGGGATGCTCACGGTCGCGGAGAGCGTCGCGCTTGCCTCGATCTGGCGTGAAGAGAGCAGGGGGTCGCACTTCCGCAAAGATCATCCGAAGCGGGACGACGAACGGTTCCTGGTCCATTCGCTGGCAACCCTAGAAGGCGCAGACCTGAGGCTTGGAACCAAGAAGGTGCGCTTGGGCAGGTTCCCAGTCGAGGAGAGGAGGTATTGAATGATCTTGACGGTTCGGCGCTACGGAAACAAGGGGTCGAGATACGAACGGTTCGAGGTCCGGTCGACGCCTGGAATGACGGTCCTGGATGCGCTCTTCCAAGCGCGAGACGAGCAGGACGACTCTCTGGCCTTCCGCTACTCTTGCCGCGGTGCGGTCTGCGGCAGCTGCGCAATGCTGATCAACGGCGTCCCGAGGCTGGCCTGCAAGACTCAGGTGTCATCGTTGCTGGCCAAGGAGCCGGGTCCGAAGCTGGCGCGATTTCTGAAGGATGACAGCGCGGTCATGTATGATGGGTCAAAAGAGGTCATGGTCGAACCCTTGCCAAACATGCCGGTGCTCAAGGACCTCATCGTGGACATGACAGAGTTCTTCTCGAAGTATCAGAGGCTGAACCCCTGGCTCATGCCAAGAGAGCCCGAGCCATCGAGGGAATATCCCATGTCTGTGGCCGCTGTTCGCGAGCTCGAGAAGTTCACTGACTGCATCCTTTGCGGGGCGTGCTATGGTGCGTGCCCCGTGAACGGCGAGAATGCGGGGTACATCGGACCGGCGGCACTTGCGAAGCTCTATCGCTTCAGAATCGACCCTCGCGACGCCCTTGGAGGATCGAGGCTGAAGAAGGCTGATGCGCCCGAAGGCTGGTGGGCCTGCCGGTTCTACGCCAACTGCTATCACGTTTGTCCTCGTTCCGTGCCCCCAAACTATGCGATCGGGAAGGCGCGGAAGGAGCTACGGTCGGAAAAGGAGGCGGGCGAATGAGGAAGGAGACGGACTTTCTGGGCGAAGTGGAGCTTCCTGACGACGCTTACTATGGGGTGCAGACCCTGAGGGCGATGCACAATTTCCCGGTGAGCGGGATCAGGGAGCCAGAGGAGCTGATTCGAGGATACGTCATACTGAAGAAATGCGCCGCGAAGGCGAATCTCGAGGTCGGGCAACTCGACCGCGCGCGGGCGGAGGCGATCGTCTGGGCCGCGGACGAGATCCTGGGCGGGAAACACCTGGACCAATTCCCGGTGGACGTCTTCCAGGCGGGGGCGGGCACCTCGGTCAACATGAACGTCAACGAAGTGCTGGCCAACGTGGCGCTCGAGCACCTCGGTCACAGGAAGGGCGAATACGGATTCCTTCACCCCAACGACCACGTGAACATGGCGCAGTCCACCAACGACACCTTCACGAGCGCCTGTCACATCGGCCTCCTTCTGCTTCTGCCGCGGTTGTTCGAGGCTCTCGACCTGCTTGCTTCCGAACTCGATTCAAAGAAGATAGAGTTCGCGGAAGTCATCAAGTCTGGAAGGACGCACTTGGTGGATGCGCTTCCGATCACTCTCGGGGATGAATTCGGAGCGTACGCGAGCGCGGTTGCGCGAGCTCGCGATAGGATTGCTCAAAGGAGGGATGACCTCCTCGAGCTTGAGATCGGCGGAACGGCGGTTGGCACGGGAGCGAACACGCACCCGATGTACCGGGAGACCGTGCTCCGCATCCTATCCGAGGAATGCGCGCTGCCGTTCAGACCGGCGAGGGATGCATTCGAAGCGCTCGAGACCCGAGCCCAACTCGCTGCTCTTTCGTCGAGCCTGAAGGAGCTCTCGTTGGAGCTCGTGCGAATCGCGAACGACATGAGGCTGCTCGCCTCGGGACCAACGACCGCCCTAGGGGAGATCGCGCTTCCCGCGGTCCAGCCTGGGTCGTCCATCATGCCGGGCAAGGTGAACCCTTCGATGCCCGAGTGCCTCACAATGATATGCTTCCAGGCGATCGGCAACGACGTAGCGGTCGGCCTGGGGGCCCAGGGAGGGCAACTGGAGCTGAACATCTGGACGCCGCTAATGGAGTACGATGTCTTCTCGACCATCAAGATGCTCGCGAACTTCCTGCCCATATTCACCCAACGCTGCGTCTGGGGGATCAAGGCGAATGAGTCGCGGGCTTCGTTCCACCTGATCAACAATCCGATCCTTGCTACGTTCCTTGCGCCGCGAATCGGATACTCTCGCGCGGCCCAGGTCGCGGAAGAGTCTGAAAGGACCGGCGTCCCCGTGCCCGAGCTGGTCCTAAAGATGGGGTTGATAACCGAGGAGGAGGCGAGAGAGATCTTCGATCCAAAGGAGATGGCACGTTCGCACTATCGGTGAGCCTTGTGCCGCAATTCGCCCAGGGAGAGGTCGTGCACCCCGGTAAGGTGTTCCTCGAGGTTGAACGATAGGTCCTCCCCCGCACCCCCGAGGATGGTCTCGCCGCAGATCGGGCAGCGGACGGTCTCGGCCATATCCTCGCCTGAGAACTGCAGACCCTCGGGACGATGCCCCTCAATCTCCATGCGCTTCTCGAACTCCACGCCTGCCAACTTTCCGCTCTTAGACGGCTTGCAGGCATTCACGGTCCGTTCCAGATCGCACGTGTTCCTCAGACCATGCGTTCCTACCATATGCTCCTGAAGGCGTAGGCTCAATGCGTCCTCTGTTCTTCCTTCGACCCATTCGCGGCAGATAGGGCAAGCCAATTGCACCATGTCTATCGATGGAGAATATTCGAGCAAGACCTGATTTGAAGTTTCTGGTCTACCCTATCCCGGCCACTGAGTCAGCACACGACGGTGCGCCTTGAACGTCCTGATGACAAGCGGGTTCACGGCGGTGCGTGCAAAGCCGAGCGCGTCAAGCGTCCGAAGGCAGGCGCTCTCATCGTCCGCGTTAGGCGACTCTGCGAGTGCCGCAGCGACCGCTTCGTGGAACCTCAAGATCATGTCCTCGCCCGCGTTGAGATGCCTTCCCACGTCCGGACCGTGAAGCGGTTGGTGCCAAGCCGGAAGTAGATGCTTCGGGTCCATCTCCATCAGCCTTCGGACCGACCCGAGACTCGCGATCGCGTCGTCGTATATAGGCGGTTCGGAGGTCAGCGGGACGGCGTCACCGGAGACGATCGCATCGTCCTCGATCAC
>Ga0335071_10002679_pt1 | contig 18930 bp, 15 predicted proteins | sample Lox_Sample_15_FD_206724 | JGI IMG/M metagenome (GOLD analysis project Ga0335071, IMG submission 206724) | Soil microbial communities from Loxahatchee National Wildlife Refuge, Florida, United States - Lox_Sample_1.5 | ecosystem: Environmental > Terrestrial > Soil > Wetlands | place: USA...
AGGCTTACGATGAACTGCAGGTGATCAACGGCTTCACCGCCAGCGTCTCTCGCGGCGAAAAGATCGCGCTGTTGGGCCGAAACGGGGCGGGGAAGACCACGTTGCTGAAATCGCTGGTTCGCAGCGCTACGGGCTTCATCGAGGATGCCGACAGGCACTTCGACGTGGACGCCGGGATCGTGGTTTGGGGTCACGAAGTCGCAGTCGGCTACTTCGCCCAAGACCATTCGGAATCGATCACACCGGGGACCACGGCGATCGAGTGGCTGCACAATTTCAAACCACAAGCTTCTCAGGCGGAATTGCGCGGACTGCTCGGCCAGATGCTATTTAGTGGCGAGGACGCCCTCAAGCCAACCAAGGCCCTTTCCGGCGGTGAAGCGGCGCGGCTGATTTTCTGCCGGCTCATGCTTCAGGAGCCCAATTTCCTGGTGCTGGACGAACCCACGAATCACCTGGACCTGGAATCGATCAACGCTCTCAACATCGCGCTACAAAAGTACCCTGGAACGGTTTTGCTGGTGACGCACGATGAGGAACTCATCGAGGAAGTGGCGACGCGGATCTGGAATTTCGAGAACGGACAGATTGAGGATTTCAAGGGGCCGTACGAGGAATACGCAGTCTATGCTCGGGAGAAAGCGTCTTAGCAAGTGTTGCTACTAGAGGAACCTCAAAGTCAGGACCAACGCATCCACAATCGCCAACAGAGAAATCAGCCATGCTGCGAGCGCCCACCTGAGCTGACGGTCAGTCGGTGTTGTGATTCCCATCGTAAGGTGCAGGCCACGCAAGAAGCCTGAGTAGAGACGTTGCGGAATTAGCTCCAGGAGCGCGGCCATCGACAGCGAAAATAATACGACATTGACGATGACAAGCCAGGTCACAAGCCAACACTACGCAAGAATACGGCCGTTGTCCACCCTACCCGGCGGTATCAACCCTCGCCTCATCTCCCGAGACCTGCCTACACCACCAACGGGCGGCGATCGAGCAAAGGTCTTCCGGTGCGCAGAGCCTCTTAGCGTTTCAAGAGTGACGTTCCGAAGCCGACAGGAATTGCGAAATTGGATCCGCCGAACTCGCGCACCATCGCGAAGTTAATTCCTATCACTTTGCCCTCGTTATTAAAGAGCGGGCCACCAGAGCCACCTGAAGTGGTTTGGGCATCATAGACAATTTTGTCAGGCAGTACATCGCCGATGTGCCCCTGAGTGGTGATAGGCCTGATCAGGTTGCGCCGCGCGAGTTGTTCCATCACCTGCTTCGGATCACCGTTGGAAGCGGTCGCGATGGACTGGAGCGTCTCTTCGCCGGCCCGAGCCAAAATCGCATTTAGTGCAGTAGGATATCCAAGTAGTACGACTGGCCCTCCACTAGCAACGGGCCGGCGGCTATCGGCAAGCGCGATCTGCTTGATTCCCAGCTCTGAGACATTTCCCTTCACGACCGCTACATCGGCAACAGACGAAATCTTCTCTGTCTGGATGGCGACGCCGTGTGTGACGCCCGGAAAATAGGCTGTCATCTCGTTAATCACCGGCTCAAGGCCTTGATCGAGCATTTCCTTTAACTCATCGTTGTGCCACCAGGGCTCGGCCACGTGGTGGTTGGTGAGGATTTGCCCATTGTTGGAGGCGAGAAATCCTGTGCCAAAAACATCCAGGCGTACTTCCGGTCCAGTCCCGGTGAGGCTCAGGAGTGGGTTGTTGTGTTCATCGGTGGTGGGCTCGCCATTGCTCGTTAACGAGGCGTAATGCAATCTCAGCCCCGTCGTGTGGTCGCGTAGCGCTAGCACAACATGAATGAGGCAGATGCTCGGTTCGTAGGACCGGATAATCGTTTCCGCTACCTTGCCCTCGGTCTCCAGCTTTTGGAGGCGGCCTTCCACCGCGCTCAATTGATGCCGCAACGCTGAAGCATCTTCCGTCTTGCTGAGCGCAATTTGCGATCTCAGTTGTTCGCTCTTCCTTTGGAGCTGAAGCTGTTGCGGATCGCTGGACGGAGACAGGCCGGGCTGAGCCTCTTCGTAGGCTCGATGTGAGTGTTCCATTAACTGTTGCTGCTTCAGCATTCCCGACTGCAGGCGGGTGATTGCGGCATAAACACGGGTATTTTGTTGTTGGGTACGACGGTAAGAAAAGAAAAAGATTAAACCAGCAGCGACTAATACGATGACGGTCACAAGTCCGCCAACCCGAAGCGAGCGCCGTTCTTCGTTGACTGCTGCCACCACCTGCTGATTCGCGGTTCTATTTTCCTCCGCCAAGCGCAGCCGCTCGCGGGATTCGTCGGCAAGGTGTTTGCTTCGTATCTGGGAGCGGATCCGCGACAATAGTTCGTGTGGGTCGAAAGGCAGCGACAACACATCATCGGCCCCAAGGTCCAGTCCTCGCGTCCGTTCGGCTGATCCTCCCGGAGATAACATCACAACGCGGACGTTTTGAGTGTGCTCGGAACCTTTGATCTGGGACAGAAGATCGCAGCAATCGAGCTGGGGAGGGTTAGCGCCCAGGACAACTACGTCGGGAGCGAGTGCGAGAATCGCTTGCATTCCCTCCCGATGGTCGGTCGAGACCTCATATCCCGCATCCCGCAGAACCGCGGCGATGTCTTCCCTAAAAGTTTGGTCAGACTCGACCACAAACAGCTTCTCTGTTTTCGACTTCATGACCTTACGGGTAGGGATGATTGGCAACGTTAATTGGATTCACTTACTAGCTAGCGCGTCTTGTTGGCTCGTGTCGACCAACCGCTCGGGTTAGACCAATCCTGGAACCGTTCGGCGAGCCTTGCGCCTCATCCCTACACGATTTGATAAAGTAGGGCCGATCAACTTCAGTCCGATCCGGCCGTCATTTACAGATGAAAGGAGCCGTAAATGCCACCAAAAGAAACCATCAATCGCAGGGAGTTCCTTGCGCCGGCCGCGGCCGGCGTTGCGCTTACTCTCGTTCCACGGCATGTGCTCGGCGGGCCTGGGCATGTCGCGCCCAGCGATAAGATCACGCTCGCCTATATCGGGTGTGGCACTCAGGGTACCAGAGAAATGCTGCGGCTGATCGCTGCGCCTGAGGTGCAGATCGTAGCAGTGTGCGACCCCGTCAAGGATGGCACCAACTACGTTGATTGGAGCCAGACCGGCATTCGGGATAGCGTCCGCAAGGCGCTGGAGCTGCCGAATTGGGGTGAAGGGGTTTCCGGCATCCGTGCTGGCCGTGACATGGCGAAAGAAATCATCGAAACTTACTACGCAAAAAAGCGAGAGTCAGAAAAGTTCAAAGGCGTTGCCGCGTACGCCGATTTTCGTGAGTTGCTCGAGAAAGAAAAAGATCTCGACTCCGTCAAGATCATGACCCCCGACCACCTGCACGCCACAATTTCGATCGCCGCCATGAAGAAGGGGAAGCACGTGCTAATGCACAAGCCGCTGGCGAACCGCGTAGCGGAGGTTCGCATGGTGGTTGAGACGGCTCGCAAGACAGGCGTCGCCACTCACCTGTTGGCATGGCACGCACCGCTCACTACCGTCCGCCAGATGATTCTTGATGGCGCCATCGGCAACTTGAAGGAAGTGCATAACTGGACCGACCGGCCGTTCTGGCCGCAGCAACTTGCTCTGCCTACCGACCGTCCGCCCATCCCCGCGAATTTTGACTGGGACTTGTGGCTGGGCCCGGAGCAGGAACGCCCGTATCACCCCAGTTACACGCATGCCGTATTCCGCGGCTGGTACGATTTCGGCGGCGGCAGCATTGCGGACATGGGGAATTACAGTCTGTGGCCGATTTTCATGGCGCTGGAACTGCCGGTCCCATACAGCGTGGAAGCCCAGTCCAGCTCCAGTTGCGAGATCAATGATCAGGTCAGCACCGTCAAGATGAACGATTTCGCTTTCCCCTATGCCAATCGGTTATGTTTCAAGTTCGCCGCTCATGGCCAATGGCCGGCTCTGAAACTGTATTGGTACGACGGCGGTATGCGCCCGTTCATGCCAGACGAGTTGGCCGAGGAAGGCAAGTCGATTCCCGCCACCGGGACTTTGTTTGTTGGCGACAAGGGGATCATCCTGAACAATGAGCTTGTGCCCGCGAAGAAGATGGAGGAGTATCGCGCCGCCAAAGGTTTGCCTCAAACCGAACGGAGCGCTCGTGGTGGCGGCGCTGCGGCCAACGCAGAATGGATTGCGGCGTTCAGGGGCGGTGCCGCTTCGATGGGAAACTTCCTCAACGCCGCTAATTGTTCGGAAGCCATTGCGCTCGCCGGAGCGGCGATACGGCACAGCCGGAGAATATTCAACGAAAACACCTGTGCACCCGCTTTCCTCTGGGACAAAGAGAACATGAAGTTCACTAATATCCCTGAGGCCAACCAGTACTTGACGCGGAATTACCGCGACGGCTGGAAGCTAACGAGCGCCTGAACTGGTTCGATCCGGAGAGAAAAGTATGTTGGGAAAACTCTTGGCGGTGGCACTTTTGGCAGTCGGAATTTCGGCGGCAGCCGACGCTCTGGCCGCGGGCAAATACGCGGGAAAGTGGGAAGGTTCCACGGCTTCCGGCGAGTTCCGAATGACGTTGACGTCGGCGCCTGAAGGCAAATGGAGCGCCGATATCATGTTCACGCTGGACGGCCAACCCGTAAAGTGTGCGGTGAAGTCGCTCGCGGTCTCTGGCTCGAAGCTGAAGGCTGTTTACTCATTCGAGCTGCAGGGCTACGATTTAGAGTCGACGATTGAAGGCGAACTATCCGGGGATAAGCTGGGCGGAAAGTATACGACGCACACGGGCGACGGGACACAAGTGGATGAAGGTACCTGGCAGACTACAGCCATAAGTTGATTTCGTCATGCCTGCATCAATAACTCGACATGAATCAGGAGGGACACGTGTACAGATTTTCGAGACGACAATTTCTGAAGAGATCGACTGGGAATGCCGCAGGCGCAGCGCTCCTCTCGGTCGCTGCGCGGAAACTGTTAGCCAATCCCCTGAGCCTGCCCATCGGAAGCCAGACATACCCCCACCGCCAGAGGATCAAAAATGGCGACTTCGCCGGACTTTGCGCGGACATGGCCGCTCTGGGAATTGGCAATGTGGAGCTGTGCTCGCCGGGTTATGAAGAATTCGCCAGCCTGGCGGATGGGAAGCAAACCAGACGCATTGTAGAGGATCATGGCCTGAAGTGTCCGAGCGCCCACTTCGACCTATCAGAGCTTCGTAATAAGCAAGACCAGTCGATCGCCTGGGCGCACGATATCGGCATGACCCAAATGGGGACCGCGAGCTTGGATGGGAAGGTGGAGAACGGCGTCACCACCATGGACACGGTGAAGCGACTGGCGGAGGAGTACAACAGGATCGGCGAGACAGCAGCCAAAGCTGGCATCCAGCAGTTCCTGCACGACGAGCGGTTCGAAATGTCAAAGGTGGATGGCCGTTTGACTTATGAAGTCCTGCTCGAGCTGCTCGATCCGAAACTTGTGAAAATGCAATTCCAGATGTCCGCCATGAGGGTTGTCGGAGATCCCGTGATGTACTTCAACAAATATCCCGGCCGGTTCCTCTCCATGCATCTGCAGGGCGTGGACCTGCATGCGGCTGGCGGGCAGCGCGGTGGCCCGCAACTGGCAGTGGGCAAGGACAGTCTCGATTGGCCCAAGATCTTTGCGGCGGCCAAGACCGGCGGCGTGAAAAACTACTTCGTCGAACAGAACTGGGACCTGACGGTACAGAGCGTCGCGTATTTGAAGACCTTGAACGCCTGATGACAGCGGTCCGACGCCAAGCCGAGCTGAACGAGTGTTACCGCCTGACGCTTTGGTTGACCGGAAACGAATCAACCAGCGGCCACACACGAAACAGAGTGTTATCAGGAATTATCGGGTTGTAATCGCCGCAGCCGCGTGGGGAGCAAGACCCAGATCACGGCAAAGGCCAACGCGGCGGCCACAATCCAACCCTGCATGTGCACACCCGCCAGATCATTGCCGAACAATTCAGCCAGCGCGTTGCGCAGCGATAGGGCCACGAAGACCAGAGCATAGGCGACATAGTTGATGCGGCCAAACCACCAGCAGAAAGCTATAGCGGCAACGCTGGCCAGCAGAACCATGCCGTATTGCAGCGCCAGTTCGCCCGGCGTACGAACCTGTGCGGGAACGGCGCCAAGCAGCGCCACCAGAGCCAGCGGAGCCAGTATCCAGCGCGGCGCAACGCGGCGTGTGATCAGAGTAATGACTGCCAGAACCGCAGCCAGTAGGCCGCACGCGGAGACAGCGCCCGCGAGGGCTGCGACTGCCGGCGCCGCAGTTGCGATGAGGCTCGGTGGACTGATGGAGACGAGAGCCTGCGCGTGGAAGCGTGCGTTGAGCAAGCCGTTCAGACGGTTGATACAGAGCGCCAAGCCAACCGCTGCGAGCAACGCGCAGAAGGCATCGAGGCCGCTCCAACGGCGGGAAGCGGCGCGAAAAGCGTCGATCGAATCAGGAAACGCCGATGTCACTAATCCCGCGATAGCGCTCATCATCAGAAAACCCCCGATGAGAGTTAGCCCGACTTCGATGTAGAGGGTGGTCTGGAATGTCGCCAGTGGAATGGCGGTGGGGTAGTCTTGATATGCCAAAGGGAGGTGCAGGAGCGTGACGGTTGCCATCAGCAGCGTTGCCACGACGGCCAAGGGAATCGCCACGTTCCAGCGCACCAGTCCCTGGCGAATGTTGCGCGTAAGCTGCCGTACGCCCCACCCCAGACCCACGATTATGATGGCGATGCGCAGTACGGTGACGGCAATCGAAATAAAATTGCGCTGCTCGCGGCTGCGCGCGTAAGTCTCTGGTAGTTTCCAGAAGGTGCGCCAGGCGGAGACGCGATCACCGGCCACCTGGATTTCCACGCGATAGTGGGCTTCATCGAGGTTACGCGGGTCGCCGGCCCGCGCCTCCCACACCAGAGTATGGTCGCGCCGCGCCTTCTTCTTTTCGGATGTGCTTTCTTTCAGCTCCATGGCGGCGAGTTCGATGCCGTGCGCGGCGGCAAAGCCGCCCGCGATCTGACGCGCGGCATCGTCACTGACGTCGGAGCCGGCACGGTCCTCGGGCAGCGTGTGATCATAGCCCAGAATCCGGCGGTTTTCGGGATGCACCGCCACCAGCACCTCTTCCTGATCGAGCGAGCGGTAGTACCGTGTAGCCCAATAGTGAGCGGGCCGGTATTGCTCGAACATCTTAGCGGCCGCAGCCGTAGACTCGCGCTCCAGAAAGTACTTCGCGGTCATATTGTCGTCGCTGTCCGAGCGCGCCGCGGGAAAGGTGACGTGGCGGAATAAGCCAGGGTCGAGGCCCTGTTTGCGCAGGAAGGCATCGGCTGGCGCGCGCGCCTGATCGGCGGTCAGATTATACCTGGGTGAATCGGCGAACCGTTCCACCGGAATCAGACAAGCAAGCAAGCCGATGGCGAACAGAGCGATAGCAGCGAGGCGCACCCGCGTGGTGAGCGCCTGATAAGCGGGGCGAACGGCAGAGCCGGCAGCGGGCGCCGCGGCGCCTTCCATCGGGCCACGTTCGTCGGCGTTGTGCAGGCCCTGGTCCGGCTCAAAGCCACCGCGCACGCGATAAGCAATCAGGGCAGCGATCACCGGTAGCACGACGATCCCCGCACTGGCCGCCCCAGAGAGCTTGAAGTACAGACTGGGAGAGCGCAATAGCAGCATGGCACTGTACATGGCATCCACCGAGTAGTGCCACACAAGTGTGGGGAGAATGCCCCAACGCAGCATGATGATGCCTAGAGCCACGCCGCCAATGCCAACTTCCACGCCGCGGATATAGAACGGCTCGTTGGGATAGCCGGCGTGGCCAAAGCCCCAGATAAACCCGGCCAACACCAATGAAAGCGGTAGCCAGCGCACCAGGCGTTGCAGGAAGGGTATCGCGAACATGCGGAAGACAAACTCTTCGAACACCGCCGGGAAATAGCCGCCGAATAACACAAAAACCCAGGGGAAGCGCGTGTTGAGTTCGTCGCTGTAAGGGACGTCGGCCGGCGCCCATGCGCCCAGACGCGAAGCCACGATGTAAAAGATCGTCTGATAAGCGATGAAAATGGCGGTGAGGGTGAGGCCCAGGATGGCGCCTTTGAAGAAGCGCTTCGTGCGCAGGCCGCGCGGGCGGAAGAGATTCCCGAGCGAGATCTGGTCGCGGAAAGTTTCGCGGTAGAGCGGCTCGGAACCCGCCGTCATCAGAAATAGGAATGCGCCGGATGCCAGCGCCGCGAGCAGGGCGTTGAGGAACTGGCGTGACAGAAAGCTGGCGTAGGAATCCGTGGTCGGGTAACCGAATTCAGCGAGCGGGAAGGAGTTGAGCTGGGCGCAGAGGGCCAGCAACATCCCGATGGTGCCCACGATGGCAGCGCGGCGCCATCGCACGTCTTGGCGTCGCGTGCGCATGACGAGGATCACTAGCATGCCGGCGAGCAACGCCACCATAACGGCTGTGTCGACGGTTTCGGTGAGTGCGTTCTTCGAGCGCAAGTGCTCGAAGTCGCGCTGCCATTGTTCGGGGATCTTGAGGTATTGATTAACGCCGCCGACTTCGTTGCCCAGAATGGTCACGGCGACCCGGTAGGTGGCGTCGTGGATGTTGAAGTCGCTTTCCTTCCAGGTGAAGGTGCGGTCAGTACGGTGCGGGCGCGTGGTCTCGTTGACCTCGACGAATTCGAGGCGGTCCGGATCGCGATGCATCCTGTTGCGAAGGAAGTCCTCCGCCAGGGCACGGGCCTCAGCAGTGGTGGCGGCGGAACGTACGGCGTCTTCGGGCAGTTCGTGCGCGAAGCCCGCAATCTCGCCGGTGACGGTAACGGCGGCGCGATATTCCTCCTTGCGCTGCGGCTGGAACCAACGGTATTCCCAACGCCACAGGCGAAGGCGCGAACCCAGCAGTCGGTTGGCCTGCTCGAGGCCTGCTTCCCGCTCGATAAACGTTTTGGCGCTGTCGTCGAAATCGAAACGCGATGCCTGCCTGTAACCGGCAAGGTTGTAGTTCTGGGTGGCGAGAAAGCGCTCTGCGAGCAACCGGCCGCCGTCCCGGTTCACGCGAAAGTCGATGGAAGCTTCGGGAAAGGCGCGATAGAAATTATGTGTGGAGTACCAGGCGGCGGCGCAGAACAGCACCAGACACGTGAGAATAAATCGATAGTCGGAAGCTTGGAGCTTGTCCTTCATTGGGTCCGCATGAGGCACCTGTCCTCCTTTCCGGCTGGAAGTCTCACTCGATGCCGAATAATAATAAATCAAACTACCGGCGCGCAAAAATAGATGCCAGCCGAAACCGGGACCATCCGCTGGCAGCTCGACTTACGCGAGAGTTACCCATGTCAAGCCTCCGGTACAAAAGCCCGGATCACCACAAAAACTACCCAGGCGATCACTGCCGCAGCCGGGATGGTCAGCACCCAGGCCCAACCGATGTTCCGGGCGATGCCCCAGCGCACCGCTTTCACGCGATGGAATGTGCCGACCCCGGTTATCGCGCCTGCAATGGCGTGCGTGGTGGAGACCGGCAGCCCTAAATAGGTTGGAAATAAGATAGACAGAGCAGCGGCCGTTTCTGCACAGAACCCCCCGCGCGGTTTGAGACGTGTAATGCGTCCGCCCATGGTGCGCACAATGCGCCATCCACCACTGAGTGTCCCCAAGCCAATGGCGGCGTGCGCCGAAAAAATCACCCACACCGGAACGTGCATCGTAGGCAGGTATTTCGCCGAGAACAACACGGCGGCAATGATGCCCATGGTCTTCTGCGCATCGTTGGAGCCGTGCGCGAAGCTGAAAGCCGCCGCCGAGACGAGCTGGAGCTTCCGAAAATATCTGTCCATTTTCGCCGGTGTCGCTTTCCGGAAGAGCCAGTAGACCATGATCATGAGCGTGTAGGACAGCCACAGGCCGATCATCGGTGAAAGCACGATGAAGGCGAGTGTTCTCGGCCAGCTTCCGAGGATCAGTCCGCGGATGGTGCCGCCAAAACCGTAGAGAAAAGCCGCGCGAGCCATCGTCGCCCCCGCATATCCGCCGATGAGCGCGTGCGAAGAGCTGGTTGGCAGGCCCAGCCACCAGGTGATCAGGTCCCAGACGATAGCGCCGATCACGCCCGCCAAAACTACATAGGGCGTCACGATTCGCAGATCCACGAAACCTTTGCCCACTGTGTCCGCTACCGCGGTACCAAAAGTGAAGGCTGCCACGAAATTGAAAAACGCCGCCCACGCTACGGCCTGGAGGGGGCTCAAGACTCTGGTGGCGACAACCGTCGCGATGGAATTTGCGGAGTCGTGAAAGCCATTGATGAAATCGAAGATCAAAGCGATACCGATGATTAGGGCGACCAGGCTGAACGTGGACATCGCAGGCTAGCTGTTCTTAACGACGACGTTTTGCAGTACGTCGGCGACATCTTCGCAGCGGTCTGTGGTGTCTTCCAGGAACTCGTAGATCTCTTTGACCTTGATCAGGGTGATGCAGTCCTTTTCTTTCTCGAATAGCTCGCTGACCAGGCCGCGGACCAGATGATCCGCTTCATTCTCGATGCGATTGATCTCGATGCAGTGCTCCATCACTTCCTGTTTCTTATCGAGCGCCTCGAAGGCCTTTTTCAGCGCCCGGCTGGATGTATAGATCATCTCGCAAAGGGAAATCATGCCCTGAGGAATTGGGCTGACATGGTAGGCCACCATGCGGTGTGCCGCGTCTTCAATGCCGTCGAGCACATCATCGAGACGGGAGGAAAGCGAATGGATATCTTCCGGATCGAGCGGCGTAATGAAAGTGGAGTTCAGGCGAGTGAAGATGTCGTGAATGACGTCGTCTCCCTGGTGTTCCAGTCTCTTTATGTCTTTGGCGACTTCGGCTAGCCGGGAATTGCCGGCCTTTACACCCTGCAACAGCAGCCGGGCCGCCTCCGAGATGATGTCCACCTGGCTGAGAAACAAGGCGTAAAACTTTTCTTCACGGGGAAGTAGTCGCATAGGGAGAACCATCTTCTCAACTCGTTACAAATGGGTCAATAAACGATTACGGTTAGGTTGCGGGTTTCCCGCCGCCGTCGAGTTTCCAGAGGTGGGCTTAGCGCATCCGGATTACGCTGTCCAAAGGTGGGAGACTGCTTCCTTCCTTGAGTCCACTGGTTGCGGTGCGGAAGCCGTTTTGTAATCTCAGCCAGTAACTATACTCGTTGTCCCAACGGCCCAGGGCCGCCGCGAGACGGTATGGCGCATACTCCGCGAGCCAGGCACGCCGATAGGCCTCCCTGATTTCGGAGGCGGCGTCCATCATATCCGCGAAACGGCCATGTGACTGGTACACCACCTCAGACTCGATCTGATTCCAGTAACGGTCGCTGTTATAGGGACCAAACGAACGCCAGCGTTCCGCGACCTCAAAGGCATTGAGGAACTTGTATCCCGCGAAATCGAGCATGCGGGCGGCAACAAGCAACGCTTCGAGCGTGGAGGCGTCCGCCCCATTTCTCATGGCTGCATAGACATGTGTTTGTGCCTTTTCGGCCAATAGACGGGCTTGGCGAAAGTCCTCCTGATGGTCAGCGGTCCGCTTCAAGTTGGCTGCGCTAAAAGGGTCCCCCCACATTTCGTGAATGGAAGGTTCACCGAAAACTCTCTCGATGGCTATTTCTGATTGGTTGAGATCATCGAAAGCCGACGCGACCTCTGCTGCGCCGGCGGCTTGGTACATCAAAGCACTGTATTGGGCGAGGAACGCATGACGATCCATTGGGGCTGATTGCCAGGGCGCAGCGGCGCCGTAAGCCATGGCCGGCCATGTGAGGCGCAGCAAGCATTGCGCGCTGTCGGTCCAAACGGAATTTATCATTCCCAGTGTTCCCAAACGCCGCCCGGCCGCCAGGAAGTTATCGACATTCGCGAAGGTCATGTCGAGGTTGAGCGCGATTTGCTGCCAGTTGGCGACGCCGGACTGGATGAAGTACGGCACGTGTTTAGCGACGAGGGGATCGAGCCATTTCTTGATATCCGGCTGCGCCTCATAAGCCCAAGCTACGGGAATTAACCCTTGTGGCAGGCGGTCGATAGTCTGCGGATACTTAACCATCACATCGGCAAATGCCATTACGGTCTTCCCGTGCTGCTGGAACAGTTTCGCGACGGCGCCAAGATGTTCGGCGAACATTTCGGCGGGAGTCGTATTGCCGCGCTGCTTCGCGACGTCCTCAATGCGCCAGGTTTCATCGAAACCCACATGCACGAATGGACTCGGGAATAGATCTGAAAACTGTTCGGCCCAATCCGCCAGCAGGCTTGCCGCTTTAGGGTTGTTCGGGTCCAATTCCACGGAATGCGGAAACGCACCAAGGCCCGAGTACAACTCGATGCGCAGCAAATCGTGCAAATGGCCATAAAGTTCGAGAAACGGAATGACGGCCATGTGGCGCTCAGCACCGTAAGCAATGATGCGCCGGATCTGTTCTTTTGAAAATCGCCCTTCGGGGTTCAGCAGCGGGTAACCGTCGAGTTCAATCGCGCCCTCGGTGTACATCAAGTATTGGTTCGCTTTCCAGCGCGCCAGAAAATCGATCTGCCGCTTCACTTCGTCTTCCGTGGGCAAAGGTCCGTGGCTGATATCGATCATGGTGCCGCGATAAGCGATGGCCGGCCAATCGTGAATGTCCACCTCGGGAAGCACTGGCCACCGCTCACCTTCCACGAGTTGCCGCAGAGTTTGCACCGCATAATACAGTCCGGCCGACGAAGATGCCTCGATTTCGCCACCCTCGGGCGTGATTTTGAGATGGTACGCCTCGCGCGAATCGGGCCCAGGATGTTCTCCGGGCAGGGGGAGGCTGGCGACGGGTCCTGTGCGCCGCAAAACAATCGAAGGCCCGGGACCGGTAAGGTTTTCGACGACCAAAATCGGCGTCGTGCAATGGGCTGACAAGACGGTGGCGAGTGAACTCGCTGCGAACCGATCCTCATCAGCGGCATTGTTCGCCACACGAACGTGCAAACCACACAAGGGGAGCTGCCCCGGTCCGTAATGGATGTGTTGTGGCTGGGGTAGCAACGGAGAGTGCGCCGCCGCTACTGCGACCGAGCAAAGAGCCCAGATCGATATCCTGGAATGCAGCGACATGATGCCCTCGTTTCAGCTCGAGTTCGTCTCGGAACCATTTCGGAATACGTAGCGGATCCCACCCGGTGCCAACGCAGGGTTCTCATAGGTCGCCGCGCTGTTAACCGTCTCCGGATCGAACACTACCACATCGGCGTAATAGCCGCTTTCGAGCCGGCCGCGTTTCGCGATTCCGAAACGACCCGCGGGCTTACCGGTGATTTTGTGCACCGCCTCCTGGAGGGTTAGCCATCCGCGTTGGCGCGCCATTTCTCCGAGCAACAGTGGGAAAGTTCCGTACAAGCGGGGGTGAGGTTGCCCATTCACATAGAATCCATCGCTGATGATGCAGGAAAGCGAATGTGAAACTGTTTGGCGCAAATTGGATTCGCTTTGGTTCACCTCCAGCATGTTCACTCTGCCACGTTCTTCTTGAATCAAATTCAAAGCGGTCTCAACCGGCTGTTCCGCACGATCCCCCGCAATCGCGGCCACCGATTTCCCGATAAGCTCACGGTTGCCCGGCGATTCGACGGATGAGATCAGGATTCCGGCCCATCCCTGCGCTAGCTCCGCTTCCGTCTGGGTCGCGATCCGCTCTCTATCGGCACGATGGGCGAGTCGTGCCAGCAAGCCGTCCATGCCACCCTCGAGTGACCATTGGGGAAGCAGTTGAGTCAGCACCGTGCTGCCGCGCGTGTAAGGGTAGCAGTCAAAACCTACGTCAATGCCGGTCGCGGCAGCCTTCTCAATTTTATCGAGCACGGCTCTTTGCTTATCCCAGTTGCGGGGCCCGACGGCCTGCAGATGCGAAATCTGGAGCCGGCAACCGGTCCGCCGCGCTAACTCGAGCTGCTCATCCACTGCTTCGCGTAGTCGGTCGCCATAATCGCGCATGTGCGTCGCGTAGATCTTGCCATGCCGCGCCACGACGCGGCACAGCCTTTCGAGCTCCTCGAACGGCGCGCTTGCGCCTGGTGAATACATGAGCCCGGTAGAAAAACCACATGCCCCTTGTTCGAGGGATTCTGAGAGCTTCTGTTCCATCCAATCCAGATCCGACTCGGCCAGAGGCCCCAGGCGATGTCCAACGCGTGCGATCCGAAGAGTTCCGTGTCCCACGAGGGAATACGCAGCCGTGGCCGTCGACTGCTTCGCGCGATCGAGATACGCTTTCGCATTCGGCCAACCCCAATTCTGATCGCCACAAAAAATGCCGTTCGCGAAGTCGTGGAGTAGTTTCAACTCAACCGGAGCGGGGTATGGAGAAAACCCGCAGTTGCCTACGACCTCCGCGGTGACGCCCTGGGCAACTTTCTCGCGGCGGTTTTCCAACACCTGAAGGTCCGAGTGGCTATGTGAATCGATGAAGCCCGGCGTCACGGCCAGCCCTTCGCAGTGGATCACGCGCGCCTCGGCCGGAGCCTCGAAGAAGCCAACCTCGGCAATCGTCTCGCCGGAAATAAGGAGATCGCCGCGTCGCGGTGGTGCGCCGGTGCCATCAATCAATGTGCCGCCCTTAAATAGGATTTGCGCCACGGTACTCAGACCTTTTTTGGGTGTTCCGCGTATTTGAGCGCGAGAGCACGAATCTCATAGCTGAAATCGATAAAGCGCTTTTCCCAACCTTTCGCCTCAGCCGGAGTGTACGAATAAAAGCCCTTGGCGTTGGAAATGCCGCGCGCACCGGACGCCACCACGTCCTGCATGAGCTTCGGTATGTCCTTAGCGCAACTGAGATCGGGCAAAAGGTCGCGCATCACGGCGGCATATGCCGGAATCCCGGTTAGATCCATATAGCGGAAAGGACCCGCCAGGGTGAACCAATATCCCATGTCATTCCGCACCGAACGGTCGACATCTTCCACGCTTGCGTAGCCGTTTTCCACCAGGTAGAATGCCTCGCGCATCATGGCATACATAATCCGATTGGTAATGAAGCCGCAGACGTCGCGGCGAACCAAGGTTGGCTCCTTGTTCCACAAACTGGCAAGGCGCAGAACCTTTTCCGCGTTCAGCGGATCAGTTTGCTCACCGCAGATTACTTCCAGGAATCGCAGGATGTGCGCAGGCTCGCCCCAGTGAATACCAAGAATGCGACCGGGGTGGCACGCGCCACGTTGCAACTCCGTCACCGGCAAGGATGAAGTGTTGCTGCCAATCAGCGTGGTCGCCGATACAGCGCCTTCGATTCCTCGAATGACTGCGCGCTTTTCATCGAGATTCTCGAATATGGATTCGATTACCAGGCCGCAATCCGCAAGCCCGTCCAAATCTCTTGCCGTGCGAAGCTGCTTCAGGCGGCCAGCAGGATCCTTCGATAACAGCTTCTGTCTCCGCATGTCGCGCAGCAAGACCGAAACGCGACGTTTGAGGTTTCGTCGGCGGCTGGGGTCGATGTCGATCCCGACGACTGGATGACCGGCGGCCAGAAGACAGGTCACGATACTGGTGCCCATCAGTCCAAGGCCGACGACACCCGCCGGAACGGGTTGCTCTTTCCTGACTGCAGATTTCGTTCGTCGCATGTTGTCCCGTTCAGCGCGGCTGCTCCGCCATCGCTGGGATGACGGGATTGAGCGGAAGGCCAAAACGGCCCAGTACGGCCAGAATCTGCTGGTTGAGAAATAAAATGCGATCCTCCGTGTACCGGTCCAACTTTAGTGTTAACTGGCGAACGAAGGCGCCCGGCAGAATACCGCGCGCGGCCAGCAGACTCTTTTCGGCATGGTGCAAGAGTTCCATATGCTGAAGACTCATCACAATCTGCGGCAGGACTGCCGCATGAATTGTGTAAGCACCCGTAGAATCTCCCAGGGTGGCAAGCCGAAATGCCTTGGCTAATAAGTCGGAAATCGCGAGCCCCGGCATAACTCCACAGATGCCGGCCGGAATCAGGTCCAGCATGTGCATGCCACCCCAGCCTTCGAGCACTCCGACCTCTCCATTTGTTGCTTCCAAGACTGCGGTAACTTTCGATGACATCATCGGTTCCTCCAGCTTGATCCACCGAAAATGAGGGTGTGCCCGATGTAAGTCCGAGACAAAGCGGGGAGTCACGGTCGGTCCAGATGGATTCAGGTCCTGAATCAACAAGGGTATGTCGATCGAAGAGAGGAGCCGATCGAAGTAGCGATATAAATCGGATTCTCCAAAGGCGAAAATTCTCGGCACAGCGGCGGCAATTGCTGATGCTCCTATCCTCTGGGCTTCACGCGCGTTCTCCACCGCTTGAGTCAAGGAGACAAAGTTGACTTGTGCAAACACTGGGTGGCGCCCGGCGGCGTGCTGCACTGCCTCCGAGACTAACTGTAGCCTCTCAGCCTCCGAGAGTTTATAGAACTCGCTGGCATATGCGGGCAAACACATCCCGCAAGCCCCGGTGGCGCACGCAAAGTCCACCAACCGCCGCAACGAAGGCCAGTCGATTTTGTCGTCCTCTGTAAAAGGTGTTGGAATTATCGGAACAACACCGTTTATGTGAAGTTTGTTCGTCGCTGACATGTCTGCCCTATGCCTCTGACGCCATCTCACGCATGCGTTTTCGTTCCTCGTACACTGTGACCAAGAATGTCCCCGCAAATACCATGAGGCCGCCGAACACCAGTTGTACCGTGATCTTTTCTCTCACCACCAAGGTCGAGAGCAGCACGCCGAACACCGGCAATAAGTAAATGGACAAAGACGCCTGCGTTACATCTATCCTCTCGATGACCCAAAAGTACAGTAGCATCGAAACGCTCAGGCTGAATACGGCAATTGTCAGCAGGCTGGCCCAAACGCCCGCGCCCAGGGACATGAACGCCGCGATCGGAGAGCGTTCGAATACAAGCATCATCACAGCCAACTCGATGTCGGTCACCAGAAAGCTGTAAACGAGCAACTCGACCGGGTTGAATGTCTCGAGTAGCTTCTTGGTGTACGTGTTGTAGAATGCGCTGCCGAGGCAACTTGCCAGAATGAGGAGATTCCCCGCTAGATATGTGCCCCGGAAGATGGATACGGATTTCCAGTCTATATCCGAAACCATGAGTACGCCGGCAATCGCAAGCGCGAACGAGAGCCATCGTAGAAGCGTCATCCGCTCACCCAGCAACAGGACCGCCATCATGGCAGTCAAGACCGGTATGGTCAAGGTGAGGACCGACGCATTGCTGGCGAGCGAATGCTCCACTCCCCAGGTGAGGCCGAGTTGCGCAGGAATAATGCCTAGCGTCGAAGCGAGCAAAAGGTCCCGCCAAACCGTCGGCGTCCAGCGCGGCCGAGACTTGTTTTTGCCACGGCTCACGCGTAGGAGTGGGGCGAACAGCACCGTCGAGAGTGCCAAGGGAATCAACGCGACGGCTATTGGCCCGAGCCGTTCCGTGGCAATCTTCGCACCGGAAAACTGAAAAGCCCACATCAGGTTCACCAACACCAAAACAAGAAAATACTGGATTGGGGCACGCCCGTGAGATGGGTGCGGACTGGTGACGAGTTCTGACATTGTTTTTTTGTAGACCCCTTATGCGTGTGGCCAGAATTCCTCGAGTGCCGGCATCGTATCGCCGTCTTTGAAACCGTGCAGCGCGTCCCACATTCGGATCTGCAGCCTTCGCCAATCTTGGTATTTGGCGTTCCGTCGCTCCATGTACCGAATCTGCTGCGGCCGCGGCACCAGCGCGCGGGGAGCGGCCCTCAGCGGGGTCAGCAGCAAGGGCGGTAAGCAAACCAAACGCATCGCCATCGAATTCGATATCGTACGCTAGCGTGGCAATCGGCACAATAACGCTTATCGCATTCGGAGCAAGTGCCCAATTTGCCAAATCGTTTTTCGTGCATCGCGCTCGCGTGCGCGATTCTCAAGCCGTCAAGGCAGTCTTCGTATCCATGAGTGCGAAACCGGCGACTTCTACCCTGATCATACGGATCCCGACGAACCGGACCGCGGACACCAGTGTTATCGTTGAGCTTTGCGAAGTTGCCGAGGAACTTGTGATGGTGCGTGAGCAACTCATCGTTGCTACGCGCCGCACGGGCTTACAGACGGATTAAAGGATTGATACGCAATGATCACCACGACTGAACCGATTTGCTGTGCTCCGACAGGAGACCGATGTGGCGAAGGTGTACTTTGGCACCCGGATGAAAAGGCGGTTTATTGGACCGACATTAACCGCTTCCTCATTCACCGCTTCGATCCGGCTTCACGAACCGTTAAATCCTGGCTCTTCAATGAGCCCGTTACCGCAGTTTTGCTCACGGACCGTGATGGCATCTTAGCCGTTTGCCTCGGGTCAAGGCTGATCTTGTGGGAGCCGTCTTCGGACTTGCGGACGGATCATTACTTCCGTTTGCCTGGTTGGCCAGCCGTGCGATTGAACGATGCCGGCGTTGATCCGCGGGGATCGCTTTGGGCCGGTTCTATGCGCAACAACGTAAATGCGGATGGGTCCGAGGGCGAGGCCGGAGGTACGGAGGGCGTGTTGTATTGTATCGATCCCGATGGAAATGTCAGCGCATGTCAGGAAAAGATCGGCATCTCCAATACTTTTGCCTGGAGCGCAGACAAGCAAAAGTTTTACTTCGGCGATACCCTCGAGAACGCGATTTGGGTTTACGATTTCGACGACCGCGCTGGCGGTATAGGAAAGCCGAATCCGTTCTTCTCCGGGTTCACTCGAGGTTTGCCTGACGGTTCGACTATCGACGCCGACGGCTATGTGTGGAATTGCCGCTGGGGCGGAAGCTGCATCGTGCGAGTCGCACCGGGCGGGACGGTGGATCACGTCATCGAAATGCCGACCCGGAACATCA
>Ga0335071_10002682_pt1 | contig 18926 bp, 16 predicted proteins | sample Lox_Sample_15_FD_206724 | JGI IMG/M metagenome (GOLD analysis project Ga0335071, IMG submission 206724) | Soil microbial communities from Loxahatchee National Wildlife Refuge, Florida, United States - Lox_Sample_1.5 | ecosystem: Environmental > Terrestrial > Soil > Wetlands | place: USA...
ATCTTATCGATCCGGATTAGTGCCCATGCGTGCTTGCCAGCCGGAGCCTTGGCGTAGGCTGGCATTCCGTGGGCCAATGAAACCGCGTTCCGCGCATCGGGTTCCGATGGCCCATTCGCGGATCGCCCGCTGCAATGGCAGGCGGGTTTTTTCGGGCTGAAGAAAACGCACGTAAGATTTGCCAAGCCACGCGGATGTCGCTTTTTTCTGTATCTTACCTTCGCTGCCCAACCGACTTCCATGAATCACTACAAATTCGCCGAGACGTTTCGTGCCATCTACGACCGGGCCGTCGACCTGTATTCACGCGGCCAGCGCGGCGCCCACGTCTATTTCACCGCCGAGGAGAAGGCCTGGCTCGAATCCAATGGCCTGACGCCGCAGCACCTCTACGACTACGCCGAGGACCAGGTGACCTTCAGCGAACCCGGCTACGACATCGCGCTCAGCATCGAACTCGTGCGGCGCGACTACTTCATCAACGTGCAGGACGGCCGCCATTCCTCCATCGTACTCGACGAATCCACGATGCCCCCGAAAACCGCCACCGTGCGGGGGCTGGAGTGGCTGCCGCGCATCATCCCCAAGGCCCGGGCCAAGCTGCGCGGCGAACTGCCGCCGAGCCTGATGTATTGCTGCGGCGGCGACCGCCGCTTCTTCCAGACGCACGACATTCACCCGGCCGAGTTTCTCACCTTCCTCTGGCGCCACGACCACGACGACGACCTGATCGTCGACTGGGTCACGCGCCGCAGTGCGTATCGGTAGGCTTCGGGGCATCGCGAAGCGCTCTGCGTTCGGATGCCGTTCTTGGTAGGGCGGATTATCCCTAATCCGCCGTGAATCTTGCGGTTGCGGCGCGTTAAGGATAACGCGCCCTACCCCCGGACGCGGATCGGTACGATCTCCGAGTGTTCGGATGATTTCTTGTGGTAGGGCGGATTATCCCTAATCCGCCGTGAATCTTGCGGTTGCGGCGCGTTAAGGATAACGCGCCCTACCTTCAAACGCCCGTAGTCCTGCACACCAGCTACGCAGAATTTCTCCTTCCCAAGCCCGCCACCGTACCCTTTGTTAGCCGGTTCATCATGTCGCCCACCCAGGAAATCGCCCGCCGTCGCACCTTCGCGATCATCTCGCATCCCGATGCGGGCAAGACGACGCTGACCGAGAAATTCCTGCTTTACGGCAACGCCATCCATCTCGCCGGCGCGGTGAAGGACCGCAAAAACCAGCGCGCCACCACCAGCGACTGGATGGAACTCGAGCGGCAGCGCGGCATCTCCGTGAGCTCGACGGTGCTCCAATTCGACTACAGCGGTTTCGCCGTCAACCTGCTCGACACCCCCGGTCACAAGGACTTTTCCGAGGACACCTATCGCGTGCTCACCGCCGTCGACGCCGCCCTGATGGTGATCGACGCGGCCAAGGGCATCGAGCCGCAGACGCGCAAGCTTTTCGAAGTCTGCCGCCGGCGTGGCGTGCCCATCTTCACGTTCATGAACAAGTGCGACCGGCCCACGCGCAACCCGATCGCCCTGCTCGATGAACTGGAAAGCGTCCTCGGCCTGCAGACCTGCCCCATCACGTGGCCGCTGGGCGACGGCCCGACGTTCCGCGGCGTCTACGACCGGCGCGCGAAGCAGGTGCACCTGTTCGAGCGCGTCCCCGGCGGCGCTTACCGCGCACCCGTCAACGTGGCCGGTCTCGACGATCCATTGGTGCGCGAAAAGCTCGACCCCGACGACTACACCGAGGTCGTCGAGCAGCTGGCGATGCTCGACGGCGCCGGCCATCCGTTCGACCGCGCCGCCGTGCACGCCGGCAGGCAAACCCCCGTCTATTTCGGCAGTGCCGTGAACAATTTCGGCGTGCAACTCCTGCTGGACGGATTCCTGCGGGATTCGATCTCCCCCCAGCCGCGGCTGAATTCAGCAAGTACCAAGTCCCAAGTACCAAGTAACAAGGCGGCGGAGCCCGAGACGACGCAGGTTGCTCTTGGTACTTCAGACTTGCCACTTGATACTTTGCCGCTGGTGCCGATCGAACACCCGAAGTTCTCGGGGTTCATCTTCAAGATCCAGGCCAACATGGACCCAAAGCACCGCGATCGCATCGCCTTTCTCCGCGTGTGTTCGGGCAAGTTCGAGCGTGACATGATGGTCATCCACCAGCGCACCGGCAAAACCGCGCGCCTCTCCTCCTCCCACAAGCTTTTCGGCCAGGATCGCGAGACGGTCGACGAAGCCTGGCCCGGTGACGTCGTCGGGCTGGTGGGCTACGACAGCTTCGGGATCGGGGACACGCTCACGGAGGACAAGGGGATCGTGTATGACGAGATTCCTCGCTTCCCCCCGGAAGTCTTCACCTACATTTCCAACCCGAATCCGTCCGACGCGAAGAAATATCGGGCCGGACTCGAACAGCTGCTCCAGGAAGGCGTGGTGCAGTCGTTCACCGCCCGGCATTCGCCGCCCGGCTCCACTCTGCTCGCGGCGGTGGGACCGCTGCAGTTTGAGGTCGTGCAATACCGTCTGAAGAGCGAGTACGGCGCCGAATCCCGCCTCGAAGCCACGCCGTGGACGTTGATCAAGTGGATCGAGCCGCATCCGGCGCTCGCGACGCCCTCGAAGATCATCGTGGCCACCAACGTCAGTTTCGGCGCGGACAAGTTCGACCAGCCCGTCGCGTTTTTTCCCAACGACTGGACGATGCGCTATTTCGTGGAGAAGAATCCCGAGCTGAAACTGCACAGCCTGCCGCTCGACCAGGCCAGGCCCTCCGACCGCTGAGCAACCGCTTTTCTCCGTCGCGTAGCCGCGTCGCTTTCGGCGCGGTAGATGACCGGCCAGGCACCTGGCTGCAGCCCAGTCCAAGCCGAATCTACTGCGGCAACCGGTCCGCCAGTTCGCACACGGTCCGGTAATAATCGTCCTCCGTGAGCCCCAACGCCGCGGCGCCGAAGGTGATGGCATCGTCCGGCGAGGCAAACTCACCGTAGTTCACCGCGACCAGCTGGTAGAAGACCAGGACCGCCAATTGCTCGCGCTCGGCTTCGAATATCGGATGAACGAACAGGGTGAAACCGTCTTCCGGGTGGGCCCCTTGGGGCACAGGATGCGCAAACTCCTCGGGCTGCAACGACGCGGCATCGAAGGCAATCTCGCAGGGGTAGCGCACGCACGAGCGGTCGTCGAGAATCCGGAGCAGGGTTTCCCAGCCGATGGCCGGCCCGTACTTCGCCCGGATTTCCGCGCCTTTGGCCGCCACGTGGGCGTTCAGCGACTGTCGGGCGTCATCCGCCGTAAGCTGGGTTGTCATGAGCAGGAGTCCGGAGCGGCGGCAATCGGCATTGCCGCCCTATCAATTTTCGACCCCGGCGTTTTCATTTGAGGCTCGGGTTTGGCCGCACGGGCCCGTTCAGGCGTGGTCGACTGCGCCCTGGGCCGCGGCTTCGATCCCGGGAATTTCCCGTCCTTCGTTGGCCTTGGAGAGCCGGCCCTGCATGATCGGCACCGCCATCCGCAGAAAGATCGTGTAGCACAACAGGCCGAACGCCCAAATCCCGAGGCAGATCAGGGTCTCGTTGAGCGAGGGCGTATACTCGACGATCTGGCCCAGCGGCGTCGGGATGAATCCGGGGATCACCAGTCCCATGCCCTTTTCGATCCAGATGCCGACAATGCACAGGACGCAGGTGAGATTGAGCCACTTTAGACTGCGACTCAGCGGCAGGACGAGCAGGACCATTGCGATCAGGTTGAACGTGATCGCCGTCCAAATCCACGGCACGAGCGCGTGATGGCCGTGCAGCCCGACGAAGAGGTACTTCGAGGAGACCACGTGGAGATTGCCCGAGTAGAATTCCTTGAACACCTCGTTGAACAGCAGGAAGACGTTGATGAGCATCGAAACCTGCACGATGGCGCGCAACGTGAGCAGCGCTTTGTCTGTGATGTGGTAGGCGGTGATGCGGCGGATCACCTGCAGCGCGAGAATGATCAAGGCCGGACCGGCGGTGAAGGCCGACGCGAGGAAGCGCGGCCCCACGATCGACGAATTCCAAAACGGCCGACCGCCCAGGCCGACATAGAGAAAAGCCGTCACCGTGTGGATCGAGACGGCCCAGACGATGGCGACAAACACGAAGGGAATGTAGAACCATTTGGCCGGTTTCTTCCCCTGGTAGCGGCAGTAGAGGAGATAGCCGCAGATGTGCAGGTTCAGCAGCAGGTAGCCGTTCAACACGAGCACGTCCCAGCTCAACATCGACGCCGGGAAGTTGAACTGCCCGATCCCCGGGATCAGGTGCCAGAAGCGGTCGGGCCGGCCGAGATCGACCGTCACGAACGCGAGACACATCAGGATCGCCGCCACGGCGAGCAGCTCGCCGAAAATCACCAGGTCGTGCAGCTCCTCGTTGTCGTAGATGTAGACCGGGATGACCATCATCACGGCCGCCGCCGCCACGCCGACCAGGAAGGTGAAATTCGCGATGTACACGCCCCACGACACCTGGTCGCTCATGCCCGTCGAGATGAGGCCCGATACGAGCTGCTTGGCGTAGGCGTTGAGGCCGAGCAACACGATGACGGTGAGCGCGCCCATCCAGGCGTAGTAACGCCAGTCGCCGACGAACGCGATGCGGGCGCAGCGTTGGAGGAAAACCCCATAATCTCGAATCACGCGCATCATACGTCGAAATAGTAGAAGAAGCGGGGCGAGGTGCCCATCTCCTCCTTGAGTTGGATGAAGACCCGCTTGGTCCGGAGGATTTGCGCCACCTCGCTGTTGGGATCGAGCACGTTGCCGAATTTGCGGGCGCCCGCCGGGCACACCTCCACGCACGCCGGATACCGGCCGGCGCGGGTGCGCTGGATGCAAAAATGGCACTTCTCCATCACGCCCTGGCGCCGCGGCCGGTTGCCGAGGTAGGCCATGTCGGGATTGATCCGTTCCTTGGGAATCGAGGGTTGGGTGAAATTGAACCGCCGCGCCCAGTACGGGCAGGCCGCCTCGCAATAGCGGCAACCGATGCACCAGTCGTAATCGATCACCGTGATGCCGTCCTTCTCCTGCCAGGTGGCATGCACCGGGCAGACCTTCACGCACGGCGGATTCTTGCACTGCTGGCACTGCACCGGCATGTAGAAATAACCCGGCTCCGGCACCTGCGGCGGGGCGTAATTGTGCTCGGCCTTCTCCACGTCGAGCGTGCCGTGCGGCATCTTGAGCACCCGGATGTATTGAATCTCAGGATTCCGCGACTGGTTGTTCTCGGCCACGCACGCATGGACGCATTTGCGGCAGCCGATGCAGCGCGTCAGGTTGAGCGCATAGACGAACTCCACCCCGTCCATCGGCTTCAGGTCGCGGACATGCGGCCGGATGCCGTACTGCTTCTCGACCTCGTTCGCGATGCGCTGCAGCACCCGGTCCATTTCCGCCGGCGTGAGCTCCTTGTAGTATTTCTGGAGAAAGCGTTCGACCGTGGTGTAATCCTCCAGGTCCATCAGCGGCCGGAGACTGGCGGCCACGGCGGCGAGCCCGGTGGCGAGCACGGCGGACGTGCGCAGGAAGCTGCGCCGGTCCACGCCCGGAGGGTTGACGCGAAACTCGGAACTGGGATCGGGCATGGGCATCGTCAATGACTGGGATTGGGACCGGTCTCGACCACCGGATGCAGCAGATGCGGGCCGGGCGCCGGCTGGCGCCCCGGGAACTTGGGGGAGTGCGGATTGTGGCAGTTCACACAGTTCTTGCGATCGATCGGGCCCAGGTTCCGGGCCCAATAGCCGCTGGTGCGGCCGTGGATGCCCATCTCCCAGTCCCGGTAGGTCGGCCCATGACAGCTGCCGCACAGAGGCGTGCTGTTCTCGAGTTTCAACACGCGCCCGTCGCGAGGCTGCAGCGTGGTCAGATCGGTTTCGTTGTGGCAGTTGAAACAGTTGTTGTTCCGGCCATGGGAGCCATGCCCCATGACGATGTCGGAGTGCTCCGGCGGCACGATCAGTTGTTGTTTGGCATCGTAGCGTAGCACCGGCGGCTTGTTCTTCTCGTGGCAGGCGTAGCAGTCGAAGTCCGACAGGTCCTCCTTGGCGCGGATCAGGTCGGCGTAGGAGCGGCGGACGGTGGCCGTATCCAGAAACGCCCGATCCACCAGCGGAATCGCCTCCAGCGGAGCCGGGCGGCCCCAGAGGTTTTCCAGAAAAGCCGCGGTCAAACCGGTGAATATCACCACCAATCCGAACAACACCCAGGAAGTTTTACGTTCGTCGGTCATTGCCAATGCGCGGCCATTGCGCAGACCGTCCGGCTCGCCGGCCGGCCGGTCCGGGCCGCCTTATTTCTTGAAACTGCGAACCTGCGCCACGACCGCCTTGATCTCATCGTCGGTCAGGCCCTCGACGGCCTTCATCCGGGATACGCCTTCCGCGTTCTTGAGGCCTTCTTTGACCGCTTTGAACGCTTCGTCATCGGTGAAGGCGGCCTGTACTTTGGCATCGGTAAAATCTTTGATGCTCAGTTTCTTTCCCATCTTGGTTTCGCCTTTGCCATCGGGACCATGGCATTTGGCGCATTGCTCCTCCCAGACCGTTTTTCCGTCGGCGGCAAAGGCCGTCAGGGCGGACCCAAAGGCAAACAACAAGGTTGTGATGAGTATCTTTTTCATAGGGAAAAATCGTTCCGACCGACTAATGTATTCGGGATCGGCGGGGCGACGCGGAGAACTCTTCGAGTGAAGTCCAGCTAATGCAAGATAAATGCCGGCTACTATGCACCGGACTTAAGATCCGTCCGTTTCTTATCAGTTTTTTTGCTTCTTCGTCTCATTGGCGCGCCATGGATGCACCCGATGTCGGCACCGGCTGGCATGGCTTGTAGGAGCGGCTTTAGCCGCGATGGTCGGGCAGAAGCATTGGGGCCATCCCAGGATAGGCCGGGTAGCGGAAGCGCTTCCGCTTCCGTACGGAACGGGAAGCCGTTCCGCTACTCTGCAACACTCCGCCACCACGCCAAATCGAAATTGTAATGTTGCCGGTTCGGCCTTCGGCCCAACAGCAGGTTTGTCCTTCTCCGCTTTTTCGTTTCCAAGGTTTCACCACATGTCCGCCACCGTCACGCCTCGTCGCTCCAAGCTCACCGGCGTCTGCCCGCCGGCCTGTGGCGCCGTGATCGAGGAGCTGACCCGCCTCCATCCGGCACCAGTCTGGCTCGTCATCGCAGCCGAGGCCAAAACCGCCGACGCGCTCGCCGAGGACATTGCCTTCTTCCGCCAGATCGCCGGCGGATCGCAGCCGTTCGAAGCCCTGGTCTTTCCCGAGTCGATGCCCGCTGCCGCCGATCTGCGCGAGGCCTTCACCGCCTCCAGCGACCGGCTGACCGTCCTCTCCAAACTTCGCGCCACCCGTTCGCTGGCCGCGATGGCCCCATCAGCCGCCCCCGGCTCCATGCTCCCCACCCTGTTGATCGCCACCACGCCCGCCGCGTTGCTCCAGCCTGTGCCGGCGCTCGACGCCTTCAGCACCCGGGAAATCACGCTGCGTCGCGGCCAGACCCAGAGTTTCCCGGGGCTGCTCGAACTTCTCCAGCAACTCGACTACGACTCCGAGGCCGTCTGTGAGGCACCCGGGCACTACGCCGTGCGCGGCGGCATCGTCGACGTGTATCCGATCACGGCGACACAACCGTATCGCCTCGATTTCTTCGGCGACGAGATCGAGGAGATCCGCACCCTCGACCCGGTCACGCAACGTTCGGGCGACCGGATCGAGGCGATCACGCTCTCGGTCTCGCCGCGCGTGCCCCTGGCCCGGTCGCCGGCGGGTCTGGCCGAATACCTGACACCGCGCACCCATCTCGTCTTCGTGGAGCCGGCGACGCTGGAGGCGGCGTTCGGCGCGATCGCGGCCGAACAAAACGCCGACCGGCTGGCGCCGCTGCTCGACCGCTGTGCGGCCGCCTTCGGCGTGGGCGATCTCGACGAGTCCTCGACCCTGTTCAGCGGCGGGGACGTCGTCGACCTCACCTGGGACACCGAGAGCCTCGCGCATCATCGCAGCTATCCCGACGATTCGCTCCTGGCGCAGGATCGTCTGCAATGGGAGGAGGAGGCGCGCGGCCGGTTCCTGCGGCAAATCGCCGGATGGAAGAACGCCGGCTACGGCGTGGCCTTCGTACTCTCCCGGGAAGGCGAGGAAAAGCGCACCCGGGAAATTCTCGCGGAGACGGCCGGGCTGAAGAAACTGCGCCCGGCCTTCTGGCGCGGCACGCTCAACGAGGGCTTTCGGATCACGTTTCGAAAAGATGCGGCATGCCGGGGCCTGCTCAACGGTTCTGGAGGGGCGCAGACTTGCTGCGCCCTGCCCCCGAAAACGAAAACAAGGGCGCAGCAAGTCTGCGCCCCTCCAGTCGACCCCCGGGCGAACGAGCCTATCGGCCTGGTCGTGGTTTCCGAAACCGAGATCTTCGGCCGGCAGCGCCAGCGACGCGCCGGGCTGTCGCACCGGGCGCTCGTGCAGCGCCACCAGGTTGATCAGCTCCTCGATTTCTCGGAACTCGTCGAAGGCGACTTCGTGGTCCACCTCCAGCACGGCATCGCACTGTACCGCGGCCTGACGAAGATCGAGACGCAGGACGGCGTGCGCGAGGTGATCTCGATCGAGTTCGACGACAACGTCACGTTGCACGTGCCGCTGCCGGAGTCGCACCTGATCAGCCGCTACGTGGGGCTCAGCAAATCGCGGCCGCAGCTCGGCCGGATCGGCTCGAACCGCTGGGAGAAATCCCGCCAGGCCGCCGAGCATGCCACGCTCGATCTCGCCGCCGAGTTGCTGCGCATCCAGGCCGCCCGCGAGGCGCAGCCGGGGCACGCGTTCGCGGCGGACACCGCCTGGCAGCAGGAGTTCGAGGCGTCGTTTCCTTTTGTCGAAACCATCGACCAGGCCCGCGCCATCCAGGAAACCAAGGCCGACATGGAGCGGGTCCGGCCGATGGACCGCCTCATCTGCGGCGACGTGGGTTTCGGCAAGACCGAGGTCGCGATCCGCGCGGCGTTCAAGGCCGTGCAGGACGGCCGGCAGGTGGCGGTGCTGGTCCCCACCACCGTGCTGGCCCAGCAGCATCTCAACACGTTTCGCGAGCGCATGGCCGGCTATCCCGTCGCGATCGAGATGCTGAGCCGCTTCCGTTCGCGCGCGGAGCAGAAATCGATCCTCGCCGCCACCGGCGCCGCGCAGGTTGACATCCTCATCGGCACGCACCGGCTGCTGGGGCACGACGTGGTGTTCAAGGACCTCGGCCTCGTGGTCATCGACGAGGAGCAGCGTTTCGGCGTGAAGCACAAGGAGACGCTCAAGCGCCTGCGCACCTCCGTCGATGTGCTCTCGATGAGCGCCACGCCCATCCCCCGCACGCTCTACCTGGCGCTCACCAGCGCCCGCGACATGAGCGTGATCGAGACGCCGCCCAGCAACCGCCATCCGATCCAGACCGTCGTCAAGACCTACGACGAAAAGTCCGTGATCGACGCGGTCCGTTTCGAGATCAAGCGTGGCGGGCAGGTGTTCTACCTGCACAACCGGGTGCTGACGATCGAGCTGGTGGCGGCGCGCCTGCGCGAGCTTCTGCCCGATCTGCAGATCGGCGTCGGTCATGGTCAGATGGATTCCGACGACCTCGAGCGCGTGATGACGGAGTTTGTGGCCGGCAAGTTCCACGTGCTCGTATGCACCACGATCATCGAGAGCGGCCTGGATATCCCCAACTGCAACACGATCATCATCGAAGGCGCCGACCGTTTCGGCCTGTCGCAGCTCTACCAGCTCCGCGGACGCGTCGGCCGCTTCAAACACCAGGCCTACGCCTACCTGTTGCTGCACCGGCATACGCACCTGCTCGACGTGGCGCGGCAGCGGCTCGCCGCCCTGCGCCAGCACAACCAGCTCGGCGCCGGCTTTCGCATCGCCATGCGCGACCTGGAGTTGCGCGGCGCCGGCAATTTGCTCGGGGCCGAACAAAGCGGTCATATCGTGGGCGTGGGTTTTGAGCTGTATTGCCAGCTCCTGCGCCAGTCGGTCGCACGCCTCAAAGGCGAGAAGCAGGCCGCCAGCATCCGGGCAAGCGTGAAACTCGATTTCGTGTTCGTGGGCGACGGCACCCCGGCTGCGGCCGGCGGCCGGCATGGTTACGAAGACGGCTATACGGTGCTCCGCGATGCCGCGGACGCCGCCGCCGGGGCCGTGCCCGTGCCGCTGATCCAGGCGCGCATCCCCGCCACCTACCTCGCGGAGACGCGTTTACGCATCGATTTCTACCGCAAACTGGCGCTGGCCGACGGATTGCCCCAGCTCCGGCAAATCGAACAGGACTTGCGCGACCGCTTCGGCAAATTTGGCGACGAAATCAAGGCTCTCCTGCTGGTTACGGCCATCCGCATTCGGGCGGAACAAAAAAACATTTCGTCCGTCGAAACCGCAGGTAACCGCTTGAAGCTGCAGCGGGCTAGCGGTCGGCACGACGACTGGGTGATGCTCGGCACCCGGTTTCCGAGGTTGACCGCCTCCTCTCCCCTCCTACGGTTGCGCGAAATCGTCACCTTCCTGAACAACCTGCCATGATGTCCCGCCGCTTCGTTTTCGGAGCAATCCTCGCCCTTTCGCCCCTGGTCGTTCGCGCCGCGTCTGACCTGGCCACGCAGCCATCCGCCTCCGCCGTTACCGCCGCGCCCGTGCCCGGCACGCAGGACGTGGCGAACGGCATCGTGGCCATCGTCGAGGGCAAGCCGATCACGGTCGATGACGTGCGGCGCGAGATCCAGCCCCTCATCCCCCAGCTGCAACGCGAGGCCCGCAACGAGCAGGAATACTATCAAAAGCTCGAGGCCCTCAAGGAGGACACGATTCAAAACCTGATCGACCGCGAGCTGATCGTGAAGGAATTCTACAAGAAGAAAGAGGGGGAGGATGAAGTCCGCCACGTCCCGGCCAGCTATGTCGACAACTCGATCGCGGAACGCCTCGCGGAGCAGTTCGACGGCGACCGCTCCAAGTTTCTCGCGTACCTGCGCGCCCGCGGCATCACCCAGCGCGACTACCGCCGGGAGGTCGAGGAGGACATCATCTACTCCTACATGAACAGCCAGCAGAGGAAATCTCAGAGCATCGTCAGCCCGGTCAAAATCGAGCAGTTCTACAACGAGAACAAGGATCGCTTCTACCAGGACGATGCCGTGGAGATGCGCATGGTGCAATTTACCCGCGCGGAAGGCGAAACCGACGCGCAGCTCCTCGCCAAGGCCCAGGAAATGCTCTCGCGCTTCAAGGCGGGGGAGAAATTCGAGGACCTCGCCAAGCAATACAGCCAGGATTCGCGCCGCACCCGCGGGGGCGACTGGGGCTGGCAGAAACGCACCGACCTGAAGAAAGAGTTCAGCGATCCGCTGTTTGCCCTGAAGAAAGGCGAAGCCACCAGTCCCGTGGTCCTGCCCGAGGGCTGCTTCGTGCTTTATGCGCAGGACCGCAAGTACGCCGGCATCCAGTCGCTCGATGAAGTGCGTCCCGAAATTGAGAGCATCCTCATCCAGCAGATGACCCATCTGTCGAAGGAAAAGTGGCTCGAGCGCCTGCGCCGCAACGGCTATGTCAGCCGTCGGCCCGACTACTGAGCTGTTGCCGCTGAACCTCCCCTCCTGCAGGCCCGACCGCCAGTCGGGCCTTTTTGTTGGGCTGGGGCCGGCGCCATGGCGACGGCCCTGGCCCAATGCGGACTATTGACGCGACGCATCGCTTCGCCGAGAACACGCGCACATTCACCTCGATGAGCAACGGCACCGTCTCTCCCGCACCTCCCGCCTCCACCGGTCCGACGGCGGCTCCCGCCGCCTCAACCGCGACCATCAAGCCCACCGATCTGCGCGGCATTCTGCAATACGTGCCGCGTTTTCAGGGTCAGATTTTCATCCTCGCCCTCGACGGCGCGGTGGTGGCCGATGAGAATTTCACCAACCTGCTCGTCGATATCGCCGTGTTGCGCTCGCTCGCGATCCGGGTCGTGCTGGTGCACGGCATCGGACAACAGCTCCAGGATCTCGCGCAACTGCGCGGCATCACCATCAGCAACAGCGACGGCTCGGGGGTGACCGACGCCGCCACGCTCGATCTGGCGGTGCGCGCCTCCGCCCGCGTTTCGAATCTCCTGCTCGAAGGGCTGACGCAAAACTCGCTCAAGGCGGCCATCACCAATTCGGTGCGCGCGCTGCCCGTCGGCATCATCAAGGGCGTGGACCAGCAGTTCACCGCCAAGGTGGAACGGATCGACAAGGACCTGCTGCTGCAGCTGCTCGATACCGGCGTCGTGCCCATCATCCAGCCGATCGGCTACGGTCCCGACGGGCGTTCGATGCGCATCAATTCCGACCTGCTGGCCGCCGAGCTCGCCGAGGCGCTCGGCGCCTCCAAGATCGTTTTTCTCTCCGCCCAGCCCGGGCTCATCGTCGGCGGCGAATTCAAGCGCGAGATCGCGGTCGAGGCGCTGCGCTCCCTGCTGAAGGACCACCCCGAGCAGATCGCCGAGGCGGCGCGGAGCAAGGCCCTCCACGCCATCAAGGCCATCGAGACGGGCACGACCCGCGTGCATCTCGTCGATGGCCGCGTGTTCGACGGCCTGCTCAACGAAATCTTCTCCAACGAAGGCGTGGGCTCGCTGATTTACGGCAACGACTACCAGCAGATCCGCCAGGCCACGCGGCGCGACGTGCGGTTCATCTACAATCTCACGCGCGGCGCCGTGCGCCGGGAGGAGCTGCTCCACCGCACCCAGCAGGCCATCGAGAAAAACATCGACCAGTTCTTCGTCTTCGAGATTGACGAGAACATCATCGCCTGCGTCACGCTCTATTTCTATCCCGACAAGCCGCAACTCGCCGAGGTGGGCTCGCTCTATGTCATGCCGTTCTACCAAAAACGCGGCATCGGCAAGAAGATGGTCGAGTACGCGTGCCTGCAGGCCAAGGAGCGCGGCGCGACGACGGTCGTGGCGCTTTCCACCCAGAGCTTCGGGTTCTTCACCAATCTGTGCGGCTTCGAGGAAAAGGACAAATCGATCCTGCCCGAGGCGCGCCTCAAGCTCTACGACGAGAGTGGCCGCAATGCAAAAGTACTCGTCAAGCCGCTCGCCTGAAGCCGGGCCGGCTCCCGGCTCCGGCCGGTCCACCACCGCGCCCTAAGGGAACCGGGCCCGCGCCCTCACCGCCGAATTCATGCAAGCATCCGATCCACGCTCCGCCGGTTGACCTGGCTCTGGTTTCGCCGGGAACGCGCTCCTTCATTCCTTCCATGCCCCCCGACCTGGAAACACCGCCGCCCGAGCTGATCGTGAGCATCGGCGATTTGAAGGAGTCGAAGAATCCCCAGGGTGTCATCGTCACCTATGCGCTCGGTTCCTGCCTGGGTATCACCTGCTATGACCCGTTTGGCCGGATGGGCGGCATGCTTCACGCCATGCTCCCCGACTCGAAAGCCGGTCATCAGAGTGCGCTGGCGCGGGCGGCTTATCTCGACACGGGCATCGCGGACCTCATCCAGCGGGTCACCGAACTGGGCGGAAATCCCCGCGTTTTTCAGTTCAAGGTTTTTGGCGGTGCCCAGACGATCCAGGCGTCCAACTATTTCAATATCGGCGCCAAGAACATCACCATGATGGAAGCCCTTGCGACCCAGCTCCGCCTGCAAGTCAAGGTCTGGGAGGTGGGCGGGCCGCGGAACCGCACCATCCGATTTTACCTTCGGGATGGTGGGGTGAAACTCCACATGCCCAGTCAACCGGATCTCTACCTATGAGCACCACGGTCATTCCCCTGCCCCAGCTGGTCGAAGAAGCGCGCCGTCTGCCCTGCGCCCCCTGGTTGCTGCCCAAACTCATGGAACAGCTGAACGCCCAGGATACCACGGCCGACCAGATCGAGGCGTTGATCAAGCTGGATTCGGGCCTCGCCTCCGACACGCTCCGGCTGGCCAACTCGGCCTACTTCAGCGGCGCGATGCCCTGCGATTCGTTCACCGACGCCATTGTGCGGCTCGGATTTCGCGAGATGTACCGGCTCGCCACCACCAAGATCGCGAGCCGCTGGCTGGCCAACCCGGCGCACGGTTACGGCTGGGAACCCGGCGACCTCTACCGCCATTCCCTCACCGTCGCCGTGGGTGCCGATTTGCTGGCGAAGAAGCTCGGCCAGGTGCCCCCGGAGATCGCCTATACCGCCGGCCTGTTGCACGACGTGGGCAAACTGGCCCTCGCGTATGTCTGTGCCCCGCGCTTCGAGGAAATCCGCCAGTATCAGGCCGAAAAGAAATGCCCCTGGCGCGAAGCCGAATCCGCCCTCCTCGGTTATGACCACACCGAGGTCGCCGGCGCCTTGCTGCGCACCTGGTCCTTCCCGGCCAACCTCATCGCGGTCGTCAGCTTCTACCCGCGGCCCCGCCGGGCGGCCGCCGAGCACCAGGCGCTCGTCACCTGCATACACGCCGCCAAACATCTGGCGCTATGCCTCGGCACCGGGGTCGGCGAAGATGGCTTCACCACCGAACTCGACGAGTCGATCCTGGCCGAACAGGGCATCACGCCCGAACTCCTGGAGTCGCTGTTACCCGCCGTGCTCGCCGGTTCGAAGAAACTGCTGCAGGGCGAAAGACCCGGCTGAGATCGACGCGCCGGGCGCTGCGGATTTTTCAGACCAGTTGCGCCTTGGTGGCGGTCGCAGGCGCCCCCGTCCGCCGCTTGGGCAACGACGGGAGCGTGGCCAGCGCGGCAAAGAAGGCCCGCAGCTTGGCGTGATCCTTGACGCCCGGCGACGCCTCCACCCCGCTGTTCACATCGACGACATGCGCTTTGGCCTCCCGGACGGCGGCGACGATGTTCGTGGGCGACAAGCCGCCCGCCAGCACCCAGGTGTTGTCCTTGTTCTTGGATTGCAGCTTGGCGAACGTCTTCCAATCGCCCGTCTCACCCGTGCCGCCGATTTGCACCGGATGATAGGTGTCGAACAGCATCGTGTCGGCCAGGGCGACGAACATGAGATCGAGCGCGCCTCCGGGCGGGATGCGCGGCGCCAGCCAGAGGCGCTCGGGCGGTACCACGTCGAGCCAGGCCACGGCATCGGGAAAAGTCGTCGAGTTGGGAAAATGCAGCTGGATATAGTCGAAGCCGGCATCGCGCGCCCGGGCCAGCTCGGCCAGCGTCGGCTCCACCACGACGCCCACCTTCTTCACCGTCGCGGGCAGCGCGGTCTGCATGGCTTTAAATGCCTCCAGCGACACATGACGCGGTGATTGGGGGTAAAGGATGAAGCCAAGGAAATCCGCCCCGCATACCGCAGCCGCTTCTGCGTCCACAAGCGAGGTGATCCCACAGACTTTAACCCGAATACCGTTGATCATGTCGGTTGGCCACTGATCGGCACGAATGCGCGAAGGTTAAACCTTCCGTGGCGGTTTGCATGTTTAAGTTCAGAACGAATTGAGGGCGCGGATGACGAATTCGACCTGGCTATCAGTAAGTTCCGGGAATATCGGCAGACTCAGGCACGTATCGCAAATCCTTTCGGCTACCGGCATCGAGCCGCGTTTGTATCCAAGCTTCGCGTAAGCGGCCTGCAAATGCAGCGGCACGGGATAGATCAGGTCGGTGCCGACTTCCTGTTTGGTGAGATGTTCGCGCAACGCGTCGCGACGCGGGTGCCGGATCGTAAACTGGTGAAACACGCTCTGCCCGTAGGCCGGCTGGTCCGGCAGGCGCACGTCGGCCAGTTTGATGCCGTCGAGGTACCGCTGTGCGATCGCGCGCCGGCGGGCGGTCCACGCCGGAAGATGCACCAGCTTTACGTTGAGCGCCGCGCCCTGGAAACCGTCCATGCGGAAATTGAAGCCCAGCTGGTCGTGATAATAGCGGCGGCCCATGCCGTGAACGCGCAGCAAGCGCGCCTGTTCGAGCACCTCATCGCGGCGCGAGGTGAACGCGCCGCCCTCGCCGCAAGCGCCGAGATTTTTCGTCGGGTAGAAACTGAAGGTGCCGCAATCCCCCAAAAGTCCGACCGGCGTGCCGCGGTACTGCGCTCCCACCGCCTGCGCGCAATCCTCGACCACAAACAGCCCGTGGCGGCGGGCGATGGCCATGAGCTCGTCCATGGGCGCGGGCTGGCCGAAGAGGTGCACGATCACGACACCCTTGGTGCGCGGCCCGATGAGCGCAGCCAGCTGCGCCGGATCGAGATTGAAGGTGCCTTCTTCGATGTCGGCGAAACGCGGCGTGGCGCCGACGTAACTCACTCCCCAGGCGGACGAGATGAAACTGAAGGCCGGCACGACGACCTCGTCGCCCGGGCTGAAGCCGCCGATCACCGAGGCGACGTGCAACGGCGACGTGCCGCTGTTCATGCCCAGCACCCGCGGGTAACCGAGCGCGGCGGCAAAGGCGCGCTCGAAATCCTCGACATCCTTGCCGAGGCAGAAGCGCGTGGCGTCGTAGGTCGCCGCCAGCGCGGCGAGCACTTCCGCGCGCAGGGCGCGATGTTGCAGCGACAGGTCGAGAAAGGGGACTTTCATCTTCAACCGCTAATTTCCGCAAATTTCCGCCAATGGGAAGCCCACAAAATCGGCGCCGGCGGGGATTCCTCAGCGGCTCCCCAGCTTCTTCACGGTGGCGGCAATGAGCTCATCAAGCCCGGGAGTCTTGGCCGTGAAATCGACCGGCAGACCGGATTGCTTCATCGTTTCGCTCGTCTGCGGGCCGATGCTGCCGGCGAGCGGATGCTGTGCTTGCGGGGCCAGCTTCAGCGCGGCCGCCTGCGCGACAAACGACTCCACGGCGCTTGAACTCGCGAAGAGAATGGCGGCGGCGCCTTTCGCGCGAAAATCTGCCGCGGCGGGGTCAGTGGTGAGGTTCGTCGGCTCGGTCTTGTAGACCTGCAGCCGGTCTACGATGGCGCCCGCCCCCTCCAGCTTCTGCACGAGCATATCGCGATTCAGGTTGCCGGTGATGACGACGACCTTCGCATTGTCGAGGCTGCTGGTGGTGATGAGCGCGTCGGCCAGCGCCTCAGCCGTGGCGGTCTTCGGCTGGCATTCCACCTTGAGATGCAACGCCTCCACGGCCTTGACCGTGCCCTCGCCCACGCAGGCGAGGCGCAGCAATCCGAGCGAGCGGATATCGTCGAACAGCCGGAAAAACTCCTCGAAGAAATAGCGCACGCCGTTGGTGCTCGTGAACACGATCCAGTCGTAACTTCCCAGTTCCAGCAGCACGTCGGCCAGATCCTGCTTGGAAATTTCCTTGGTCACCTGGATCAACGGCAGCTCGATCACCTCGGCCCCGAGCGCGGCGAGCTTGCCGGCCAGTTCGGAGGCCTGCTCGCGGGCGCGCGTGACGGCGATGCGACGGCCGGAAAGCGGTTGGGCGCTGGGTGAAGTCATGGCGTGGTTGTTAGGGGCCGATCCGACAAAAGCGAGCCAGCTCTTGCCCGTGGGCGGGCGGGTTCGCGGCGGGCGGCGAAAACACGGCCCAAGACTTCTGCTTGCCTTCCGGCCGCCGGTTGCTTTGTACGTTCGCCCTTTGACCTATTCGCCATTGTTCTCAGCTTTCAGCTATTGCGGTATCCGGCACCAATACTTCAACGTTTTCCATCCATCCACTTTTCGTTTTAACCTTAGCTATTCAACAACCTACCAACAACTCGAAGGATAAATCGTATGGCCATCATTGATTTTGGCGGAGTGAAGGAAGAAGTCGTCACGCGGAAAGAGTTTCCGATGGCGAAGGCCCGCAAGGTGCTGAAAAAGGAAGTCATTGCGGTGATCGGGTACGGCGTGCAGGGCCCGGCCCAGTCGCTGAACATGAAGGACAACGGCTTCAACGTCATCATCGGCCAGTCCAAAAAATTCCAGCGGGACTGGGATCGCGCCGTCAACGACGGCTGGGTCCCCGGCAAGACGCTGTTCGAAATGGAAGAGGCCGCCCAGCGCGGGACCATCATCCAGATGCTCGTCTCCGACGCCGCCCAGCGCGCCATCTGGCCCGCCATCAAGAAGTGCCTCGCGCCCGGCAAGGCCCTCTATTTCTCCCACGGTTTCTCGATTGCCTACAAGAAGCAGACCGGCGTCATCCCGCCCAAGAATGTCGACGTCATCATGGTCGCGCCGAAGGGCTCGGGCACTTCCGTGCGCCGCAATTTCCTTTCCGGCGCCGGCATCAACTCCAGCTTCGCCGTCGAGCAGGATTACACCGGCCGCGCTGCCGAGCGCTGCATGGCCCTCGGCATCGCCATCGGCTCGGGTTATCTGTTCCCCACCACGTTCAAGCAGGAGGTCTTCAGCGACCTGACCGGCGAACGCGGCGTGCTCATGGGCGCGCTGGCCGGCGTGATGGAGGCCCAGTACGAGGTGCTCCGCAAACACGGCCACACCCCCAGCGAAGCGTTCAACGAAACCGTCGAGGAACTCACCGAGAGCCTCATCCGCCTTGTCGGCGAGAATGGCATGGACTGGATGTACTCCAACTGCTCCGCCACCGCCCAGCGCGGCGCGCTCGACTGGAAGCCCAAGTTCAAGAAGGCCGTGCTGCCCGTCTTCAAGGATCTCTACAAACGGGTCGCGTCCGGCCAGGAATGCGCCCGCGTCCTTTCGGCTTGCGGTGCTCCCAACTATCAAAAGGCGCTCGGCAAGGAGCTGCACGCCCTCGGCAACTCGGAAATGTGGCTGGCCGGCAAGGCCACCCGCGCCCTCCGTCCGAAAACGGAGACCAAACTGCTTCCGGCCGGCACCAAGGGCGTCGGGGGTCGCGGTCAGAACTGATATCCTGATATTTCGCCAGAACTGTTTTTTTGCGACGAAGCAATCTCTCCGGGGATTGCTTCGTTTTCTTTACTAAGGGAGACT
>Ga0335071_10002683_pt1 | contig 18921 bp, 19 predicted proteins | sample Lox_Sample_15_FD_206724 | JGI IMG/M metagenome (GOLD analysis project Ga0335071, IMG submission 206724) | Soil microbial communities from Loxahatchee National Wildlife Refuge, Florida, United States - Lox_Sample_1.5 | ecosystem: Environmental > Terrestrial > Soil > Wetlands | place: USA...
GTGATCGACGCGGCGAAGATCATGAAACTCAAATATGAGTTTCCGCAAGCCGATCTCGAAGAGCTAGGCGCGCCATTTCTGGATATCCGCAAGCGCATCGTTCAGTACCCGACCGAGAAAGCCATACAGGTGCGGCTGATCGCTATTCCGACCACCAGCGGAACGGGGAGCGAAGTCACTCCGTTCGCCGTTCTGTTCGACAAGGAGCACGGCCGCAAAGTGACGCTCGCCGATTACTCACTGGCTCCGGACGTGGCGATTGTCGATCCGCAATTCGTCATGTCCATGCCGAAAGGGCTGACGGCAGATACAGGCATCGACTGTTTGACTCACGCGCTCGAAGCGGGCGTTTCCGTTTACGCGTCACCCTACACGGACGCCAACGCCTTCCAAGCGCTTCAGATGGTGTTCAAGTATCTGCCCGTCGCCTATGAGCGTCCCAACGATGAAGAGGCGCGCACCATGGTGCACAATGCGGCTTGCATAGCAGCGCTAGCGTTTTCGAACGCATCCGTCGGAGTGAACCATGCGCTGGCGCATGCCTTCGGTGCGCGGTTCGGCGTAGCGCATGGCCGTGCCAACGCGCTCATGCTGCCGCACGTCATTCGCTATAACGCTGCGGTGCCTTCGAAGTTCATGCCGTCACCGCACGTGCGAGCATTCACCGTTCAGAAGAAGTACGCGATGATGGCCGACCTGCTGGGGCTGGGAGGCGAAACGGCCGAGGAAAAGGTGAACAACCTCGTCGCGGCGATTGAAGAGCTACTCGATCGATTGTCGATTCCACGCTCGATTGCGGAGCTCGGGATATCGAAGGAGCAGTTCGAGCGCGCCGTGCCCGAACTGGTGGAGCTTGCCTTCGAAGATCCTTCGTGGCGGCCCACGAATCCACGCATGCCGCTCTTGAACGAATTGGCCGGCCTGCTCTGGTCTGCCTACAAGGGACGGGATGTGCCGAAGGCAACGGTTGTCCCTGAGCAGAAAGCAGAGAAAGACGGAGCGTATGCCAGTACAGTCAGTGTTGCTTGAAATGGATAGGGCGCAGCTCGCCGCGGCTTTGCAAAGAGCCACCGAGATGCTGAATGGCGGCGATAGCGAAGCGGTGCTCGATTTCTCAGCCGTGGAACGCGTCGATCCGAATGAGCTTAAATTAATCGAGAAGCTGGCGGCACTCGCTGGCGAGAAATCGGTCAAGATTGTGCTGCACGGCGTGAATGTGGGGATTTACAAAGCGCTGAAGCTGGCAAATCTCACGGGACGTTTTTCGTTCGAGAACTGATATTGACGTCAGCGGCAGCGATCATTGCACCGCCCAGTAGCCATCACGCGTCTTCGCTTGCAGGTCCGGCCGGTTATTCACCACAACCCGAATCGAGTGAAATTCGCCCGGCTTGCCGCCCTTCGGCTCGAAGGTGAGTAGATACTGGCGATGCACTTCCTCGCTCACGAGTTGAATCGCCTGTTCCAGAGCATTCTTCTTCAGAAAACTCATGGTTCGACCGCCCGTGGTCCTCGTGAACAGCTCCGAAAGGTCCGGTTTGTGCAGACGAATCAATTCTCCGATCGCGTAGATCGCTCCGCCTGGTCCTAGGTCGGGTGGCACCGGAGTGTCATCGGGTCCCGGACAAAGAGCACATCTCCGCACTTTGATGCGTTCCGCTTCCGGCTTCAGGTCCTCAGCAGTCTTGGATTTCACGGTGAAGGGCTCCAAAAGCGGCGAGTACGTCAACCAGTAGACCGCTGTGTTGAGACGCTGCACGCGCGCCATCACGTCGTCGAGCTTCGCTTCACTCGATCGATCGCGTTTCTCCGCGATCATCAGAATGATGCGTCGCCGTCCCGCCGGCCGCCGTTCCAGCATCCCCAGAGCGCGGCGCATGGCATCCAGCATGTGTGCCCCGCCGCCTTCCATGCGCAGCATGCGGAGCGAGTGAATCACGAGATCCGGGTCGCCCGTGAAATCCTGATGGAGCTTCGCTTCATCGCTGAACGAAACCACCGCCGTCTCTCCCGCCTCGCCCGCGAGCAACTGTGTAAACAAAATGCCGCTGCCGCCCAGTTTGTCAATCACTGCGCCCGAGTTGGAGCTGGTCTGCACCGTGACGACTAAGTCGATCGGATACATCATCCAGTCCATGTGTATCGTCTGCGGCACATTGTTGTCGTAAAGAGCCAGGTCCTCCGGCGTCAACCCATCCACGTAGTGCCCTTTGGAATCGGTGACGGTGGTGGGCGCGACCACCAGTGGAACGGTGCTTTTGAATTGCGCCCGGCAGATGCCGCAGAGGATTATGATAACGGCCGCAAGACGCACTCGCGAGACCGCCGCAGCTTTAGGGCCAATGCTGCACACCTCTCGCCCTATAGTTTGGAGCCGTTCCCGAGCGTCTTCACTCCCTCCGGTCCGCCCACCACTACTTGCGATGTCATCCCGATGAACAAACCATGCTCCACTACGCCGACGGTTTTGTCGAGGGCGTTGCCCAGATCCGCGGAAGATGCGATCAGTCCGAAAGTGCAGTCGAGAATATAGTGGCCACCGTCGGTGATGAACGGCTGGCCGTCGGGCTGCATTCGTAAGACGGGTTTCGCACCGAGGCTGCGGAGCCTGCCTCCGGTAAGTTCCCAGCCGAAAGGAACCACTTCCACGGGAACGGGATCATGAGTGCCAAGCTGATTGACGAGCTTGGTTTCATCCACGATAATGACAAACCTCGCCGTGGCGCTAGCCACGATTTTCTCGCGTAACAGCGCCCCGCCGAGGCCTTTGATCAAGTTGAGCGTACTCAATTCCACTTCGTCTGCCCCATCGATCGTCATATCGATTTGCGCGTGTTCTCCCAGGGTGGCCAAGGGAATGTCGAGGCTGCGGGCTAACTGCGCGGTCTGCTCCGACGTTGGAACGCCAATAATTCGCAGACCTTGGCTCACTCGCTTGCCAATGGCTTTCACTGCCAAGGTTGCAGTAGTTCCGCTGCCCAACCCGACAATCATGCCGTCTTTGATCTGGGCGGCGGCGGTCTCCGCGGCGATTTCCTTAAACTGATTCAACTCGACAGCGCTTGGCATGGGAGGCTCCTGTCTATTGTGATACTTTTCCGACGCCCGGAGTGACAACTTCGCATCTACAAAATGAGGCCGCCGCGCTAATCTTGGATTTGGCCCGACATTTGTTTTGAGGATGGAATGACTATGAGCACGAACGCCGCCATCGCTACAAACCCGATTCTGCAGTTGCAGGACTTCGGCCAATCCGTCTGGCTGGACTACATCCGCCGCAGCCTCATCACCAGCGGAGAGCTCAAACGCCTCCTGACGGAGGACGGTCTGCGCGGCATCACCTCAAATCCTTCGATTTTCGAAAAGGCAATTGTCGGTAGCACCGACTATCAAGATGTACTGAATGACCCGCAATCGCAGTCTCTCGACGCCAAGGGGCTTTACGAGAAGATCGCCGTTCGCGACATTCAGGATGCCGCCGACATTCTGCGGCCGCTGTACGAATCGTCACGTCGCCGCGATGGATACGTAAGCCTGGAAGTGTCTCCGCTGCTGGCGCACGACACCGAAGGAACGGTGCAGGAGGCCCGCCGGCTATGGAAAACGGTCGCGCGCGAGAACCTGATGGTGAAGGTCCCCGGTACGCAGGAAGGGATTCCGGCGATCTCGCTGCTGATCAGCGAAGGAATTAATGTAAACGTAACTTTGCTCTTCTCGCAGCAGACCTACGAGCAAGCTGCCGAAGCTTACCTGGTGGGACTCGAAGAGTGGGTTTCGCGCGGTGGTGATGCTGGTCGCCTCGCCAGCGTAGCCAGTTTCTTTGTGAGCCGCATCGACACCGCGATCGATACCGCGTTGACGGCGAAGCTGAAAGCATCTTGCAGCCCCGCCGAACAGGCGATGCTCCGCGGCTTGCTGGGAAAAGTCGCTATTGCGAACGCCAAGCTGGCATATGAGCGCTATGGCACAATCTTTTCCTGCGAGCGTTGGCGAAAGCTCGCGGCCAAGGGCGCACAATCACAGCGCTTGCTGTGGGCCAGCACCAGCACCAAGAATCCGGCCTATCGCGACGTCATTTACGTTGAGGAATTAATCGGGAAAGATACCGTCAACACGATTCCGCCCGCGACTTTCGACGCCTTCCGCGATCACGGCAAACCGCGCGCCAGTCTCACCGAGGATGTCGAGGGCGCCGCAACTGTCATGAAGTCGCTGGAACTTGCCGGGATTTCCATGAAAGAGGTGACTGACAAGCTGGTTGTGGATGGCGTGAAGCAGTTCGCAGATGCCTTTGCGTTACTGTTGAAGGCGACCGGCCAGCACTCCGCGAACCGCGCCAAGATTGACCGTCAGACGTACCAGTTGCCGAAGGATCTCGACGCTGCCGTCAAAGAGGCGACCGCCGATTGGCAGAACGGAGACAAGGCCCGCCGCCTGTGGCGCCATGACGCCACTCTTTGGACCGGCAGTGATGAAGCCAAGTGGCTCGGCTGGCTCGATATCGTGGACGATCAGTTATCACACATCGACCACTTGAAATCTCTCGCCGAAGAGATCCAGTCGGCCGGCTTCAAGCACGTACTGCTGATGGGGATGGGCGGATCGAGCCTCTGTCCCGAAGTCATGCGCATGACCTTTGGGAAGATCGCGGATTTTCCGGAGTTGCATGTTCTTGACTCCACGGATCCGGCGCAGATCCGCGCGATCGAAAAGAAAATCGACCTGGCCAATACGATTTTCATTGTCTCCAGTAAGTCGGGCACTACGCTGGAACCCAATATCTACAAGCAATATTTCTTCGAGCGCGTGAGCGAGACGCTGGGAGAGAAGAAGGCCGGCGAGCGCTTCATTGCGATTACCGATCCCGGCTCTAAGATGCAACAGGTCGCCGAGACCGACCGTTTCCGCCATATCTTCTACGGCCTGCCCGGCATTGGTGGGCGCTACTCGGCTCTTTCAAACTTCGGCATGGCGCCCGCGGCTGCCATGGGTGTCGACATGCCGCAATTTTTGAACACCACTCACGAGATGGTGCATGCCTGCGGGCCGACAGTTCCTGCCGCGGAAAATCCCGGCGTCGTGCTTGGTGCGATTCTCGGAACGCTGGGGAACCGTGGGCGGGATAAAGTCACCATCATCGCGTCGCCCGGCATATTCGATCTCGGCGCATGGCTGGAGCAGTTGATTGCGGAATCTACAGGCAAGATCGGCAAGGGCCTGATTCCTGTGGATCGCGAATCGCTCGGTGCGCCCGATGTCTATGGGCAGGATCGCGTCTTTGTCTATCTGCGGCTCGACGCCGGTGCCGAGACTGCGCAGGATAGGGCCGTCGAAGCGCTGGAGCGTGCCGGTCAGCCCGTCGTGCGCATCGCTGTCGCGCAAGACTATAACGTCGGTGAGGAATTCTTCCGCTGGGAAGTAGCCACTGCTGTGGCGGGCTCCATCCTCGGCATCAACCCGTTCGATCAGCCCGACGTCGAAGCCAGCAAGGTGGCCACGCGCGCGCTGACTTCGGAATATGAGAAGACCGGCAAGTTGCCCGATGAAGCGCCGCTGTTTGAAGCTTCCGGATTCCAGCTGTTCGCCGATTCCAAAAATGCTGACGCCTTGAAGAAGACCGCACCCAATTCACTCGACGGCTATCTGAAATCCCACCTGGACCGCTTAGGCGCGGGCGACTATTTCGCAGTCCTTGCGTACATCGAGATGAACCAAGCTCACGAGAAATCGCTCCAGGAATTCCGTCACGCCGTCCGCGATCGCAAACGCGTGGCCACCTGCCTTGGCTTCGGACCGCGCTTTCTCCACTCGACGGGTCAGGCTTACAAGGGTGGGCCCAACAGCGGCGTGTTCCTGCAAATTACTTGCGATGACGCCGCCGATCTCGCGGTGCCCGGCCAGAAATACACATTCGGCGTGGTGAAAGCGGCGCAAGCGCGCGGTGACTTCCAGGTTCTTGCGGAGCGTGGCCGCCGCGCACTTCGTGTGCATCTGGTCGGCGACGTCGACGCCGGTTTACGGCAGCTCGGCTCCGCCATTCAGCAGGCTTTGCGCTAGCCCTGTTTCGGCGCTTCTTCCGAAGGCGGCTTTCGCTCGATCACAATCTTGAACTTCGCCGCAAGTGCCGAAAGCGCTCCAACCGCGGCCAGAACCGGCGCGAAGATGGCACCGACGGTCGCGACCGTCACCGGAATCTCGACGAATGTATTCCCCTTCTCATCTTTGATGATGATCCGGTTTACATTGCCTTCGTGAACCAGCGCCTTCACCTTCTCTACCAGATCTTTCCCCAGGACCTGTATCTCTTCCACAAACTGATTGATGCTCAATGGCGAGCCTCCAGGGATATTATCTATCTGGAGGCGCTATGCCGGAATATCCAGCAGTCTACATCGAAGAAGTGCCGGGGGCTTTTCGATCAATTTCGGGCGTATCGCCCGCAACCGGAGGAATCAGCGGGCTCGTAAACAGCGAAAACATCCCGCTCGGCCGCGGCGGCATCCGCCTGACGCGCGGCCTTGGAAATGCGGCCGGGCAATCCAGTTGGCAGTACGTCAATGTCCGGCGCGAGACGCTTTTCATCGAGCAGTCGCTCGCGCAAGGTCTGCAGTATGCAGTGTTTGAGAACAACGGACCCGCACTATGGGCCCGCGTGACCCAATCGATCGACAGTTTCCTCACCGGGCAGTGGCTGCAAGGTTCGCTCCAGGGCACGACGAAGAGCGATGCCTTCTTCGTCGTCTGCAACACCACCACCATGACGCAGAACGATATCGATAACGGTCGCCTGGTGGCCGTCGTGGGCATCGCTCCCGTTTACCCCGCGGAATTCGTCATCTTCCAGATTGGTATTTGGACGCACAAAAAATAGTCCAGCCGCGTGATTCCTTTCTGCTTCGTGTTACCGTGATGAAGAGATGGTGCGTTACATCGCTCTGCTCCTTGTGCTTTCCACCCCCGGCGTAATCCTTGCAGAAGCGCAATGCCGCACCGCGTGCACAGTGGATCGCCCTAACATGCCTCTGAAGCAGACGCGTTGTCATCATCATCCGCGTCCATCTTCCCAGCAATGCATGTATCGGCACCATCTGACGCCGGCTCAGATTCGCACCGCGTCGCCGGCCACCGTTCCACTACCCGCCACCGGCCGTGAGGCGGCATCGTTCCGCGTTCCCGTTCCGGATTGTGCATGCGGCGCAGCCACGTTCACCGCCGTCTGCGCTCAATCGTCTGGACCGCCGTCGCACACCGCTCTTCGTATCTAGCCGCCTTCGCGCTGCTTCCTCCATCCAATTCTGTTGTCTGAGCGAGAGGTCTATGTGAGAGCTACCGTCATTCTTCTGCTACTGAGTTCCATTTGTTTTGCGCAGGATATGCCCCAGGGTCACGATCACATGCCCGGCATGGCCGGCATGGATATGGGGACAGGAAACAGCGCCTCCCTGCCCGAGGACCACTCCGCTTCCGGCACCAGCATCAACCCGCGTTCCTCGCCCATGGACATGATTCACAAAAATATAGGCGACTGGAAACTGATGTTTCATGGAATCGCATTTATCACCGACACCCAAGAGTCGGGCCCGCGCGGCGGCGATAAATTCTTCTCCGCGAATTGGTTCATGGGAACCGCCGAGCACGCCGTCACTGGAGGCACACTCGAGTTCGACACCATGCTCAGTCTCGACCCCGCTACCATTACGAACCGCAGTTACCCCCTGTTGTTTCAAACCGGCGAAACGGCATATGGCCGGCCGCTTGTGGATGCGCAACACCCGCACAATTTCGTCATGGAGTTGAGCGCCCGATACACGCACCCGCTCGACGATTCCACCAATCTGGTTCTCTACGTCGCGCCAGTTGGCGATCCCGCGCTAGGCCCAGTCGCGTTTCCACATCGCGCCTCCGCCATGGAGCTGCCGCAGGCGCCGCTCTCGCATCATTTGCAGGATTCATCGCACATCTCCTATGACGTCCTCACCGCGGCCATTGTCCGCCGCGCCTTCCGCATCGAAGCCAGCGGATTTCATGGTGCCGAGCCCGGTGAGAACCGCTGGACGATTGGTTTTGGCGCGATTGACTCCTGGGCTACGCGTCTCAGTTGGACGCCGAACGATAACTGGGTTGCGCAAGTTTCCGTCGGCCGCTTGCATCATCCCGAGGCCGCCGAGTTAGGCGACGTCGTGCGCTCTACCGCATCCGTGACCTACAACCGCCCGCTGGCAGCCGGCAATTGGGCCAGCAGCGTCATCTGGGGCCGCAATCACAAAACCTTCGACCCGCATAATCTGAACTCTTATCTCGGCGAGTCCGTGTATCAGTTCCGGCATAAGAACTATGTCACTGGCCGATTCGAATTAGTCGACAAGGACGAACTCTTTGACGATGACCTCGCGCTTCGTGCACATCTTGCCGAGACGATTGGATCCACGTTCCGCATCTCCGCATACACCCTCGGCTACACGCGCGATGTGCATATGGTCTCCTGGCTCGACACCGGTTTCGGTGCAAACGTCAGCTTCTACGGCGTACCTACGGCGATCCAGCCCTACTACGGCGCCCATCCCGTAGGAGTGTTCTTCTTCCTTCGCGCCCGACTCAAGGGTAACGATTCGATGATGCACATGCACCACGGCAATTGATTGCCTATTGGATCAGCCTATGTTCTCGCAGCACGGCATCCACTTCCGGTCTGCCAGTCGGTATATCGACAGCGGGAATCTTCGCGCCCGCGGCGATCAATACGCGTGCCACCTCCGCATAGTCGCCGCCCTCTTCACTGCAGTTTTGCGCGCCGTGTCCGAACCAGCCAGGCGGTGTTCCGTGAAATTGATCGTCCTCCACGGTCAATGACGCGCCATGATCCAGCAGGAGTTTCGCCAGGTCGCCGTAGCCTTTCCAGCACGCCCAGTGGAGCGCCGTCGCGCCATGGCCTCCGCGTGCATTCACCGGCACGCCCGCTGCCAGCAGGACGCGCACGGCTCCCGTATGATGTTCCATCGCGAGCTCCGTCATCAAACTCTCTGTTTCCGAAGATGCCGCGATTTCCGGCGCGTCGGCAAGCAAGCGTTCCAGATCCCCAGTGTCCGCACTCTGGCAGGCGCCGATGAATCGATCGACGTCGGACAAACGGGTATTCGCACCCCGGGCCGTCAACAACGCCGCCACATCGCTCTGGCCGCTCTGCACGGCCAGCGCATAAGCGCTCCGGCCGTCTGCACGCAACGCATCCATCGCCGCGCCCGCATCCAGTAATGCCGCAATCACACTTGTGCTCCGCCTGCGCCGGATCGCCCAGTGGAGTGCCGTCTCCGCGCGATCGTTGACTTCGTTCGGATCGGCGCCGGCATCGAGCAGCAGCCGCATTCCTTCTCGATCCTCACGGTCCAATATATGCTTCAGCGCATTCGTTCCCTTCGCTGATGCGCCATGCTTGAGCAGGAGCTTGACGCATTCCAGGTCGGCGTGCTCGGTGGAATGATAAAGCGATTCGCCATCATCCGGATTCGCGCCCGCTTCGAGCAGTACGAGGCCAAGATCTGGATTGTTGTTCAGTCCCGTCGCCCCATAAAGACAGGAAAGCGGGCTGTTCGGCCAGGCTTCGTGAATGTACGATGCATTCGGATTGGCACCGGCCCCCAAGAGCAGACGCGCCGTGGTGACGAGGCCGCCCGCCCGGTTCGACCCGCCGCTCGCAAACCGTGAAAAGCAGACGTAGAGCAGCGGCGCCCAATCGCGTGATCCGCCATTCGCATGGAAGACTTCCGGATTCTCCCGAAGTTCCTGCTCTACGCGCCCCGTGTCTCCCAGTACCAGCGCCGCGTAAAAGCCGAAGGCCGCGAGTTGCGGATGCCCCCCGAGCATTTCCTCCGCGCGCCGCAACTCGGACAACGCCGCGTCAACGAACGAGGCAACCAGTCCTTGCAGATCTACTCTGGATTGTTCCAGAAAAGATTTGAAGCGCGTCCAACTGGCGAATCCCTGCTCACGCGCGATCACCAGTTGCGCATCATGGAGCGCCACTCCAGCAAAATTGCTTTGATGAAACCGCGGCACGTGATGGATCAGCCGCTCGGCTGCTTCGCGGTCTCCTGACTTCACGGCCTTTAACAGATTCTTGGCTTGCTTCCGATAATATTCGAGATTGAGGCGAGACGCCTCGGGATGGGTCGGCATGCGACCTCCTTTCTAAATGCGCCCATCGTCCGCAAAACGGGCCGAAAGAAGGTTCGTCAAATCAGCAGAAATCGAAAGGTGGGAAAATCCCTGCCCGCGGACCGGCAGCGCCCTTGCACGATCTCGGCATTATAGCGAATGTCACCGCCCCGTCGGCTGGGGACTAGCTCGCACCGCGCGCTCAAACGCCCAACTGCGAATGTGGCCGATCTGCTCTTTCATGGTGCGCGACAGCGGCACGATTTTCACCGCGATGCTGATCAGATCCTGCTCCGTGATTTCGCGATCGGCGAGCCGCGCCTGCGTCAGTGCCGATACCACGCACTGCTCGATCTCCGCTCCCGTCCAACCGACCGTGAATTGCGTTAGTTGTCCTAAGTTGAACTTCGTTGGATCGATTCCGCGCCGCGTGAGATGAATTTTGAAAATCTCAATCCGTTCGTCATCCAGGGGAATATCGACGAAGAAAACCTCGTCGAAACGGCCTTTGCGAATCATCTCGGCAGGAAGCAGATCGATGCGGTTCGCCGTGGCGGCGACGAAAAGTCCACGCGTCTTTTCCTGCATCCAGGTGAGGAAGAACGCGAAAATGCGCCCTTGTTCGCCGCTCGATTCGGTGGACGTGATGCCCATCTCGATCTCGTCGAACCAGAGCACGGCGGGCGCCATGTCCTCCATCATCTTGCACGATTCCGCAAAGACGCCTTCCGGCTTGCCGTGCCTGCCTGAAAAGATCTCGATCATGTCCATGCGGTAAAGCGGCAGCTCGAAGGAAGACGCAATCGCCTTCACGCAGAGACTTTTCCCGCAACCCGGAATCCCCATCATGAGCAGCCCCTTGGGAACGATTTCGCTGCTAAGTGTGTCGCGCATCTGGAACAGTTTCCGCCGCTCCAGCAGCCATTTCTTCAGCCCCTGGAGTCCTCCAACCTCGCCGAGACTGGTTCCCGAGGAGATGTATTCGATCACACCGCTGCGATTGATCAGCAGCCGCTTCTCTTCGAGCAGCGCCGGCAGTGATTCCGATCCCAGCCGCGGTCCCTTTGCCATGGCCCGGCGCAGCGCGTAGCGTGATTCGTCGAGCGTCAGCCCTTGCAGCGCGCGTGCGATCTGGTAGACCACCGCATCGCTCGTCGCGTCTTCGCCGTTACGCGGAACACGCTCCGTTTCTTCCCGCACAAATTCCACCAGCTCCACCTGGTCGGGAGGTCGCAGCTCGAGGAAGATCATGCTGCGATCGAGTTCTTCCGGAATAAACTTGACTGGCGACGTGATGACGACGTATTTGCGTTGATCGCGGCAGCTATCGTAAACATCGCGCAGGCGCCGCCGAACCTCTGGCGAATCGCGAAGTGGTTCGTGAAAATCCTTCAGATGGAAAATAGCACCGCCTCGAAACATGACAATGTAATCGAGAGCCGCTCGGGGATCTTGCATGGCACTCTCGAGGACCACGCCATCCTGCTGCAGGCCTTCGGTCAGGCTCCACTGGATCACGGGCACGGCCTCGCCTGCAACTAATCCCCGGCCCACCTCAACAAGGATCCGGCCAACCCGCAACTCCTCTGCTGACCGAATATAGGTCAGCGGCCGCCCGGACTCGAAAATCTCCCGGATGGTCTTAGCGGCGCGGCTCTCGGAAGTGACGGGCTTTGAGGCGATATCGGGAACGCTGCTCAGTGTGTGCTCCTTAGAACTCTAGACGATACCGGGGCGTAAATAGACGATTTGTCAAACCGCTCCATCTGTTATAAAATCAAAAATTACGCCACAAAGCCCAACACTGCAAGTGTGTGCGGGCTCCAATCGAGGATTTTCCCATGCATGCCATTCTTCAAGCGGGCGGAAAACAGTTCCGGGTTGCTCCCGGCGACGTGATCCGTGTACCCAAGCTGAACGTTGATGTCGGCGCAAACGTCGAGTTTTCCGGCGTTTTGGCGGTTTTTGGTGACGGGGGCGAGGTGCTCGCCGGGTCCGAAACCGCGGGCTATAAGGTCAAGGGGACCATCACCGCAAATAGCCGCGCCAAGAAAGTCTTGGTTTTCAAGTTCAAGCGGAAAAAGCAGTACAAGCGCACCATCGGCCATCGCCAGGATTACACCGAAGTGCGTGTGGGCGAGATCGTCGCATAGGAATTTGTCATGGCACACAAAAAAGGTCTCGGTAGTTCCAAAAACGGGCGCGATTCGAACGCGCAGCGGCTCGGGGTTAAGGTCTTTGGCGGCGAACTGGTTCCGGGCGGCTCGATCATCGTCCGGCAGCGCGGTACACGCATCAAGCCCGGTGCAAACGTCGGCTGGGCCAAGGACGACTCCCTTTTCGCCAAAGTGACTGGCGTGGTTGAGTTTCACGACCGTGGCCGCATGGGGAAGTACGTCAGCGTTCGCGCTGCCGTCTAACTAGCTCTCGCTCTAGTTTTCAGCCGCCGGAATAGAATCCGGCGGCTTTTCTGTCTCTGCAATGTTCATCGACGAAGCCAAAATATACGTAAAGGCAGGGGATGGAGGCAACGGCTGCCTGGCTTTCCGGCGCGAAAAATACGTTCCTCGCGGCGGGCCAAGCGGTGGCGACGGCGGCCGTGGCGGCGACGTGTATATGGTTGCGAACGATCAACTTAACACACTGCTGCATTTTCGCTTCAACCCCGAACACAAAGCCCAGCGTGGCCGGCACGGCGAGGGTAGCAACTGCACCGGACAGGACGGAGAGCCGGTGGTGCTCGAAGTCCCTGTAGGAACAATAGTTTATGACGCCGATACGGGCGAGAAACTGCACGACTTCGCGATTCCCGGCGAAAAAGTGCTCATGGCTCGTGGCGGGAGAGGCGGAAAGGGAAACGCGCGCTTTGCCACCGCGACGCATCAGGCGCCGACCGAACATCAGCCGGGGCGGCCCGGCCAGGAGCGACGGCTGCGGCTCGAGCTGAAACTGCTTGCAGATGTGGGACTTGTCGGCTTTCCGAACGCCGGTAAATCCACGTTGATTTCCCGCATTTCCGCCGCGCGACCCAAGATCGCCGACTATCCGTTTACCACGCTCGAACCGAACCTTGGCGTCGTGCAACTCGATGATTTCCGGAGCTTTGTGGTCGCCGACATTCCCGGCCTGATTGAGGGCGCGCATCTCGGCCAAGGGCTTGGCACGCAATTTTTGCGGCACATCGAACGCACAAAGCTTTTGGTACATCTCGTTGATGTCTCCGAGGCCAGCGGACGCGAGCCGGTCGAAGATTTCGAGACGGTAATGCACGAACTCGAGAGTTTCAGCGAGGATCTGGCCAAGAAGCCAATGTTGGTTGTAGCCAGCAAGATAGATGCGGCGCAGGATCCGTCGCGGGTCGAGTCATTGAAGCGGTTGGCCGAAGAACGAGGGCTGCCCTACTTCGAGATTTCCAGCGTGACTGGCAAGGGTTTAGAAGCGCTCAAACACGCAATTGCCGAGCGTGTTCTTACCGAGCACAGCACATTGGCGTCGCCACCAGCGTAGCCGGGGTAAGCGCCATGTGGTTGGGAGCAAAGTAGTTCTGCTGAGCCAGGTGCCGATAGACGTCACCGGCGACTCCGGCGGCCATCGGTCCGATGGACGGGCGCCCACCGGTAAGTAACACAACCACCACGAGTTTATTGGGTCCCGAGTCGTTGAACGAACCAAACCAGCCGAGATGCGTGCGGCCTTCGCTGCACGTACCGGTCTTGCCCATGATGACTTCGTCCTGGCGGCAACGGCGCGCGGTGCCGAACTCAACAGCCCCTGCCATACCGGGTTTGATCTCCGGGATCAGCTCTTTGATTTCGAGTTCCCGCTTTACGCGCGGCGTGAAATGGTCAATTTCGTCCTGGGTCTTGGGATATTGCAGGTAATAGAGTGTGCCGCCGTTAGCCACCGCGGAGATGAGCGCCGCCAATTCCAGCGGGGTCTGGGAAATCTCCTCGCCGAAGCTGGTCAGCATCCCCATGCCCCCGTTTTTGGGAGGAGCTGGCGGGAAGTAGCCTGCTTTTTCGCCCGGGATATTCAGGCCGGCGGTTTCGCCGTATCCAAACAGACGCGCGTAATAGTTGACACGCTCGTACCCGAGTTGTATCCCCAGGTTTGCAAAGTAATAGTTATTCGAGTGCGCCAGCGCATCGGTGAGTGCCATTGTGGTGCGTCCGTACAGGCGAACCTTAGTTGTGCGCTCGATGAGCTTTTCCTGAAGCGCAGCCAGAGCCACGGAAACCTTGATGGTGGAGCACGGCTGGAAGCCGCCGCCCAGCGCAAGTTTCTGATTCACCATGGCCAGGATGCGGCCACTCGTGGGATCAACCACGACGACGGCGCCATTAAAGGGCCCGAGCGCTTCCACCGCCGCGCGGCGTACCACAAGGTCTTCGCCATCCACGTTGTCACCACTGGTTGAGTCCGCATACGTGGGCTCGGACCAAGGGCTATAAACGTGCTTCCGTGTCCGGCGTGTGGTCGAGACCTTAGTCAGGGTGACCGCTTGTGCGGCCGCAGCGTGATGCTTCTTCTTTTTCTTCTGTGCCGTGGACGTGACCGCAGAAAGATCGGCGGCGAGCAGCGCACACACAAAGGCGGCGACAGAAAAACGGGTCAGGGAGTGAAAACTTCTCTTTGCGTGACGCATGTCAAGGAGCGGCTTCACCGGGGGTTGAATGGCGCGTGGAGTGGCTAGCTGAGCCTCCGGCTTTATCAATAGGCCAATTCTATTTTGCGGCACTCCACACGATTCCGTCAAACAGTTTTCCCTTTCAAACCCGCAGATTTGCGCATTTTAATAAAACTGACGTCAGGCTGCCGTCCAACCACCATCGATGGTTATCACCGATCCGTTAACAAAATCGGATTCTTTCGAGCTCAGGTATAGGGCCAGGCTGGCGATTTCTTCCGGGCGGCCCATGCGCCCGATGGGCTGCCGCTGATGTAGTTCGGCCCGGACCTTTTCTTTCTCATGCTTGTGGAACTTCTCCAGATAGGCCTCGACGAACGGAGTGTCGACCGTCCCCGGACATATGCAGTTCACCCGGAGCGCGGTGGGATAGTCCACGGCGATCTGCCGGGTGATGGCTACGACGGCTCCTTTGGTAGCGCAGTAGGCGAAGCGCCGCTTGACGCCGACGAGTCCCGCGACCGAACCGATATTCACAATGCAGCCATGCGAGGCAATCAGCAGCGGCAGTGCATATTTTGTCACGAGAAAAAGCCCTTCGACGTTGACACGAAACAAACGTTGGAAATCGTCCAGCGCGGTCTCTTCAACGTTGCCCACCAAGCCGATGCCGGCGTTGTTAATCAGGATGTCGAGGGAGCCGAGCGAAGCGAACGCCTGGTGAACGGCGGCTTCCTCGGTAATATCGAAGATTAGGGCGGAAGCGGAAAGCTCGCGAGCCAGCGTTTCAGCAGCCTGGCGATCGACGTCGGCGATGGTAACCTTGGCCCCGGCGGCGGCGAGTGCGCGGCAAGTGGCGGCGCCGATGCCACTCGCTCCGCCGGTGACCAGGGCTTTGCGCCCGTCGAGACGAAAAGGAGAACTCATCCTGTGAATTCTAGCAGTGGGCAACTGGCGGTGTTGCAGCAGGAAGTGATCGCTTGCCGGCGATGCCCGCGACTGGTGGAGTACATTGCCGAAATCGGGCGCGTGAAGCGGCGCGCTTACCGGGATTGGGACTACTGGGCGAAACCAGTGCCCTCGTTCGGCGACCCGCGAGCGCGGGTGCTGATCGTGGGCCTTGCGCCAGGCGCGCACGGTTCGAATCGCACGGGGCGGCCGTTCACAGGTGACGCTTCGGGGGCGATTCTTTATCGCGTGCTCTATCGTGCGGGATTCTCCTCGCAACCGGAAAGCACGTCGCGTGACGACGGGCTGCGGCTGACGGACATTCGGATCACTGCGGCTGCACGCTGCGCACCTCCGGGTAACAAGCCGGCCACCGAGGAGCTGCGCAATTGCCGGCCGTTTCTGGAGCGCGAGCTGGAATTACTGACCCGTCTGAAAGTGGTGGTCGCGCTGGGCAAGATTGCGTTTGACGTTTACTTGTCGATTCTCCGCGACCGCGGCGTGATCAAGAGCCGTGCGCCGTTTGTCTTCGGACACGACGTCGTGCATCGAGTGGCCGAGGGATCCCCGGTGCTGCTGAGCTCGTATCATCCGAGCCAGCAAAACACGTCGACGGGGAAGCTGAACGAGAAGATGCTACTGGACGTTTTTCGGCGCGCGAAGAAGCTGAGTCAGGTGCCAGGTGTCAGGTGCTAGGTGTCAGGAGAAGCAGGTTTCAGGTTCTCGGTGTTAGGTGTCAGCAACCTGTGCCTGCGTTGGGCGGCTAATCTGCCACTTAGGACCTAAGACTGTGGCGGCGTCCGGCAAGGCGCCGGGCTGCGTGGCACAAGGGAGAACTGTCGCTGAGGCCTTGAGATAGTTGGGCCGTAGCCTGCAAGCGGATTTAAGCGCGGGGTGAAACGCCAGATTCAGCCCGTATTGCGCTCGGCATCGGAACGAACAGACTCACGATCGTTGTCGCTATGTAAGGGCGGGCCGGCTATCCGGATTTCGCTATCGTGAGGGTATCGAAAACGGTTGCACCGCCTCTTAGCTGGCGGCCGGTCTGTACGCTAGGGCGCTTTAGGTCCGCTATAGTCCAGGAAATACATATAGCTGTCGATTGCTCCACCGGACACCTGGTCCAAATCCTTCTCGCTGAGTTCACCGGGGGCAGCCAAGCCGATCCTCAGTTCGGACACGCTCCTGCCAGTGGCATCCCGGATCTGCTTCTGTTGGTCCGCGGTAAGGGTGATCGTCAGTTTGTGTGTAGCCATGTTGTCTCCTCGATTGGTCAAAAAGCTTTTGTCAATTTGGTCTCTGTCTATTAAAACGAGAAAAAGACAGTCAAGATCGCAACCGAGTGGATAAAAATCTTAAAAAGAAGTACGGGCGATCGCTCCGTAGCCGCCAGGTCATGCTACATCCTACCCATGCCAGGTGTCAACAGCCAGATTGAAGTGGCCGTTATGTTCCAGGTTTGTACGTCAAGCACTCCTAGCGTCCGGTTTGAGAGACAAACAACAGACAGGCGACCAGCACGACCAGCAGAGACAATCCTACGAGTCCGGAATTGAGGAGAAGGCGATAGAGCATGCTCCGCGTCAGGTCCTCTCCATGTTTGATTCGGTGATAGAGTACCCCAGCCATACATTTCTCTCCGCGCACATTGTACTGCTCCGCGTGACGCAAGGATAGGGTCGGGCGGACTAAATGGCCTCGAAGTGGGAGAACATTTTCTGAAACTCGGGAACGTTGGAGGGTATTTCGTAGGTGCAGACGGCTTCGAAGCGTTTCCAGAGATCCAGGACGGCCGGGTTGCTGTGAGCACCGGCGACGGCTTCCTGGGAGACCCACTCGAAGACTTCGACGATGATTCCATCCGCAGTGCGCATGACGATTGATTGACGGTCCGTCACCAGCCCTTGCGCGCGGAGCGGCGGGAGGTGGTTGAGGACGAGGTCGAGCAGCGCCTGTTCGCAGCCGGGCTTGGGTTTGTAGCAGGCAACTGAGATGGAACCCATGGCAACCTCCGTCGCGTGAGTATAGCACTGCGGGTTCTAGGTTTTAGGTTCCAGGTGTTAGCAACCTGAGTCTGCGCATCGGGGCAGTCTGCGAACCTGACACCTGACACCTGGCACCTGAAACCTGGCACCTGAAACCTGGCACCTGAAACCTGGCACCTGAAACCTGGCACCTGAAACCTGGCACCTGAAACCTGGCACCTGTTATCATGTCGCGGAAAGGAATTCATGACGCGACTTCACTTGGTTACTTTTGTTCTGGCAGCGCTTGCCGCTCCAGTCTTTGCCGCCGAACCACAAGGCCGGCTCGAGGAACTGCATGGTAAAACGATCCTGCTGTTCACGCCTCACCCCGATGACGATACCTTCTGCTGCGCGGGAACGCTGGCGCTATTGGCAAAGAACGGCAACAACATCCGCATCGTGATTTATACCAACGACGACAAGGGCTCCTACGATCCCGATATGACCAGCGAGCACCTGGCGAGCATCCGCATGCACGAAGAAGAAGACGCCTGCCGGATCCTGGGCATCCCGAAGGATCACATCAAGTGGCTGGAGTACCACGATGGCATGCTCGAATACGCGAATACGCGGGATCTGGTGGAGGAAGTGACGGGAATCATCCGGCGGATCCGGCCGGACGTGGTGATGGCGCCCGATCCGGGGACGGTATACGTGCGCTGGCACAAAACGGACCATCGCATGGCGGCGAACAATACCCTGGACGCGATTCGCGCCGCCGAGTGGCACCTGTATTTCCCGAACCAACGGTTACACGAAGGCCTAGAGCCGTGGCTGGTGCCGCAGGAATACTACTACTACGTAGCCGAGAAAGAAGCCAATTACTGGGTGAACATCGACAGCGTGGTGGAGAAAAAGCTAGATGCCTCGATGGCGCACGTAAGCCAGTGGGAGCCGTCCATTCACAAATACCGGCCGGATTGGAATGCCTCAGACCTGGCGAAAACGAAGGATGAGGAGAGGGTCCATATTCCGAAGCGGGAAGGCCACTATGTAGAAGCCTTCCGCTCCGGTACAGGGTTCAACCAGCAATAAGGCTGGTTTAGTAAATGAACTTCAGCGCGAACTGAATCTGGCGCCCGGGCTGTGCCGCCGTGTACGACCCGGCGCCCGCTGAATTGAAATTGTTGATCAAGCTGTTATTGCGGAAGTTCGTATGGTTGGTCA
>Ga0335071_10002684_pt1 | contig 18919 bp, 22 predicted proteins | sample Lox_Sample_15_FD_206724 | JGI IMG/M metagenome (GOLD analysis project Ga0335071, IMG submission 206724) | Soil microbial communities from Loxahatchee National Wildlife Refuge, Florida, United States - Lox_Sample_1.5 | ecosystem: Environmental > Terrestrial > Soil > Wetlands | place: USA...
CACGTGATGGCGGCTGACAACATTCATCAGCAAATCGCTGTCACATTGTTCGAGAGCTGTCAGGTTGGAGCGTAGCATGAGCCGTGGCGCCAGGTTCGAGAATAGCTCTATCATCCGAGTCAGATGAGGATTTAACTCAGGGGCTCCTCCCGTAATATCGATCACTTGAAATCGGCCCTTTTGCGCGAATTCGATGACTTGATCGACAGTCTCGGGTCCCATGATTTGCGTACGCCCCGGTCCGGCTTCCAGATGGCAATGCTTGCAAACGTTATTGCACAGAAAGCCGACATTCACCTGTAGCGTGGTGGTCCGGCCGCGGGCCAAATCGAGTCCATGCTCGGCCAAGGTATCCGAGAAAGGTTGTATCAAACTTGATTCATGTGAGCGTCTTGCCGCGCTCGATTCCACATCCATTGTTCGGCCCTCGGATATGAATGACAAACTCATCGATCAAGCTGCTTAGCCAATTACAATCATGAACATCTGCCACCAGTTTTAATTGTGGCGCCAATCCATTGGTTAGGGGCAATGAAATTAATTCCAGTCAGTCATATTAATAGCCACCGAACACGCTTCTCACATGGATATCTTCTTGGCGATGTTGCGCATCTGTAAACCATGGACCAGCGAAGCGCCGCCACGAATGGACACTGCCACGTGAAGCGCCTCTGTCATTTCGGCCAGATTCGATCCCTTTTCCAGGCAGGCCTGAGTGTAGGCGTCGATACAGTATGGGCATTGGACTGTATGAGCCACAGCCAAAGCGATGAGAGCCTTCTCGCGCTCCGTTAGACTGCCCTCGGCAAAGACGGCGGAATAATAATCGAAAAATTTCTTTGCAAGATCAGGCGCTTCTTCACCTATTTCAGAAAATTTGCCGAGATCTCCGGGATCATAATATGCATCCATAAATCTTCCTTTCGTCCGAAAGTGGGCCAGGGTTCCCTCAGCACAACTTGGAAACCATTATGAAGTTCATTTTTTCAATTCCCCTATCATCTCCTCCACTTCGCCGGCCCCTTCCACGTAAAAACCTTCCTCCGTGGGTTGTAGCTCCTTCAGCAGCCTGAGAAACTCTCCTGCATGGACAATTTCTTCCTTAGCAATATCCAGAAGGACGTTTCTTGCCAGTTCGTTGTCTGTAGACTCTGCAAGTTGCTCGTACAATTGGATGGCCTCATACTCAGCGGCAATTGTATAACGTATGGCACGCACCAGCTCTGAATGGGTGATCTTGCGATCATTGGCTAGTCCGGAAAAACTATTGGCAAATTCTGGCATTGTGACCTCCTGGATCAATGATATTTGTCAACGTCAGAATGGGAGCTCACATGAGACATTAATTGATCCTCCCCCAAGGAATTTTCAAACGGTAAACGGGATCTGGTCAGTAGTAAAACCGGCGGCGCTCCGAGTCGGGTTCGATCAAACGTTCAATGTAAAGAAAACCTCACACTGTAAGAATTTTGCGCACACTATTTCAGGAAGCCTTGGCGGCCATTTTTGCTTCCAGGTGTTCCATCAGCTTTGACATGATTTCCGCGGCGCTGCCCATGACCATTACATCAGTCACTCTATTATGCAATGCCGAAGGCTCACGGTTCACTTCGATCACCTTGGCCGGCGGGTGCTTCAGCTTGACGGTGATCGGGATCTGGGCAGCCGGGAAAACCTGTAAAGAAGTCCCTACGACAAGCAAAACATCGCATTTCTGCGTTTGCACCTGTGAGACCATCAACGCTCTGGACGGGATTGCCTCTCCAAAGAAGACCGCGTCAGGTTTGAGCACTCCCAGACATTTTCTGCACCTGGGAACATCTTCCTCACCAGATGAAATGCGGGCCTCAACGTTTTCAATAGGTTCCGATTCACGGCACTTCATGCATACGGCCCTGAGCAGATTGCCATGAAACTCGACTACGTCCACGGAACCGGCCTTTTGATGGAGATTGTCCACATTTTGCGTGATAATGCATTTGAGGATCCCCATCTGTTCCATTTTTGCCAGTGCGTAGTGGGCGGGGTTGGGTTTGGCCGACGCGAGGTCAAAATCTCCGGAAACTTTCAACTCCCAGTGAAGTCGCCAGAACCGCGAGGGATTTTGCAGGAACCGATCAATGGAGAATTCGCCCGGATCAACCCGCGTCCAGAGACCTCCCGGACTCCGGAAATCGGGTATGCCGGACTCAGTGCTGATACCGGCGCCTGTCAAGGCAACCACGTTCTTTGCTTCAAGCAGACATTCCGCTACATCGGCTATAACTTCTTCCATGGCGGCTCCTTATTTGTGATACCATGATATAGGGGCGAGCTGAATCCTGCAACCGATTTTTGCCGATTTTCAAGACTCGCGCCTATCCGCAAACTTGGCCTTGGCGAGATCACGACGGTTGTACCGGGCTTCGCCCTTGACGAAACAGACACCATGGTACAAATTTGATATCCAGGTCTAAGGAATCTAATTTGCAGTTTAGGCATCAAACTTGTGAGACGTGAAAATGGACCAGGATCGTGAATTGATTACAAAAGTTCTGAGTGGGGATTACGATGCATTTGAAGCGCTGGTAGAAAAACACCAAGGAAGAATCTACCGCCATTTACGTAAAATGGTTAAGGATTACAACGTGGCTGAAGACCTGCTTCAAGAGACCTTTCTGAGCGCTTATAAGGGATTGGACCGATTCAGTGGAGGCTCGTCTTTTGCTACTTGGCTCTTCAGGATAGCTACCAATGCGGCTTTGATGTTTCTGAGAAAACATAAACCCGACAATGTCCAATATGACGATGACATAAAGACTCGAGTGCATATCGCACACACACCTGTTTCTCCTGAATTCGCGAACACTCCGCTTGACCTACTGTTGTCCAATGAAGGACGTCGCAAGATAGAACAGGCTATAGACGATCTGCCGTTGACGTACAGGACTGTCTTGATGTTAAGGGATGTGGAAGGATTTTCGGTTGAAGAAGTATCAAAAATCACCGATTCTTCTGTGGCAGCCATCAAGTCGCGTCTTCACCGCGCCCGGAACTCGGTGCGCGAGGCGTTGGAATCATATTACGCCGAACGCGATCTTTATGCCCGTCGAGGAGTGTCACGATAACATGAAGACATGTAAAGATTTCTGCGACCGCTTATCCGATTATCTGGACGGAGATGTGTGCGAATCCGAGTGCAGCTGCATTGAAGAGCATCTTCGAGATTGCCCGCCATGTGATGAAATGTTGCGCTCATTCCAAGCCAGCGTCCGGCTGTGCAGTGAAGGAGTGTCCGACGAGGTGCCCGAGAAAGTGCGTGAGCGACTCAGGATATTTCTTAGGGAGCACTGCCTAAAAGAGGGTACTCAAAAATAGAGAGGAGCTGTGAAATGGCTGAAGGTGGAAGCTTACGCCAGGTGACAGACGGTGACTTTGAACAGGAAGTTCTGAAGTCGGATCTTCCCGCCCTGGTGGATTTCTGGGCTACTTGGTGCGGCCCGTGCAGGACCGTCGGGCCGATAGTGGAGGAATTGGCAACCGAATATGAAGGTAAAGTCAAGGTTGCTAAATTGAACGTCGATGACAACAAAGAAACCCCGGCCAAGTACGGGATCAGAGGCATACCCACCCTGATCCTGTTTAAGAACGGCCAAGTGGTGGACCAAATCGTGGGAGCGGTTCCAAAAAGCAGAATAAAGGAGCTGCTCGACAAGGCCTAAGGCATGGAGACGGACCTTATTATTGTCGGCGCCGGACCGGCAGGACTCACGGCTGCAATGTATGCTGCGCGAGCGGGAACCCCCCTTTTACTAATCGAGAAAGGGATTCCAGGCGGGCAGATGGCTGCCACAGAGACAGTATGCAACTATCCGGGCTTCCCTGAGCCCGTTTACGGGATCGATCTCGCACAAAAAATGGAGGCGCATGCCCGAACATTCGGAGCGGAAGTCCACACGGCTGATATTCAATTCATATCGAGGAATTCCGGCAGGTTCTGGTTAAGGGCCGACGCCGGCGAGACTTATTCCTGCCGAGCGTTGATCATTGCTACCGGCGCCTCGGCCGTGAAACTTGAAATCCCGGGCGAGCTGGAATACGCGGGCAAAGGAGTCAGTTACTGCGCGGTTTGCGACGGACCTTTCTTTCGAAATGTGGAAGTGGCTGTAGTGGGAGGCGGTGACTCAGCGGTGGAGGAGGCCGTATATCTGACACGATTTGCCGACAAAGTGCACTTGATTCACAGACGAGACCGCTTGCGAGCGCTAAGGGAAATTCAAGAAAAGGCTTTTGCACAACCCAAAATTGTCATTCATTGGAACCGGATCCCGGTAAAGATCCTGGGAGAGAACGGTGTCACAAGCCTGGTAATTCGTTCCGTTATTGACGGCGAAGAAGAAAACTTGCCGGTATCCGGGGTCTTCTTCTATGTCGGTCTGAATCCCAACCACATTGGAGGCCTGGACGAGTTGGTGCGCATGGACTCAAGAGGTTTCATTATTACTGACACCAGCTTGGCTTGCTCGACTCCAGGCTTGTTTGCAGCGGGTGACATTCGATCAAAAGATTTGAGGCAAGTGTCTACAGCGGTTGGCGACGGAGCGTCCGCTGCTTACAGCGCTCAGCACTATCTGGAGAATCTTCCGAATACCGTACCAGCCGGGACATAAACGCAATCTTGCCTTCCGTTCGTAAATGGCGGGATACGGACTCCCATAAATTATGATTCCACCGAACAATAACGACGAGTTTCCCACCTAGGCAGAACTGATTTTCGAGGCGGGCGAGTGGTCAAAAAGGAGAGATGCCGCAGCCGTGCTGCAGTTCGCGAAAGTTTTGACCTTATTCGGAATGCTTTTCCGCGCAGGACACGGACCGACGAGACAAATGCCTCGCGTCGTTAATAGAGAGGACGGGCAACCCCGCGTTCCGCGCGGGGCGTCCCCTCCGAATCATAGCTTCGTCTCATCCCGAGAAGTTGTAGGCGCGTCTTTGCCCTGGGACACGCACTTCACGCTGTTCCTCTGAGGCCGACTCTACCACCTTTGTGGACCGTTGTACCACCACGGATCCGGGCTGTAATAGTCCCCCGGCGCGTCGTAGACCCTCTCCCGTGTTCCGTATAACGGTTCAATAGTCGGTCCGAATTCGGGTTTCCAAAAGGTGAGCGCCTCCATCGCCCCAACCGTCGTCCTTTGCACCCCCAGGTAAAGGCCGGTGACCGCTCCCGTGATGATACCATTGCCCACGCCGGCCAGGTAGCCTTGCAGGGCCCCGTCGTATGCGCCTATGTAGGCCCCATTAATAGCCTCGTTGGTCATGTTGGAAATGATCTCATACGGCCCTGAGAACATATTGACTATGCCCCTGCCGAGTTTCCAAGCAGGAAGGCTCCTGTCAAACCTTTTCAAGTCGTCGAAATCGGTTTCATAGGCGAACGACGAGCAGGCGATTGCCAGTGTCAAGATGACAGCGGCGGCGGCTGGCCAAGTCCTTTTCATTGCATCCTCCGGCACCGGTTTGGCGGCCTTCACAGAGAGACCCATCCATCGGTGTCTATATTCGGGCCGTCGAGGATTAATGTATTGCGACCCGTTTCAAGATCGAAATTACAGGCTCAATGGTATCATACGGTTCGATTAAAATCAAGAAACTTTAATAATTATGGTTTAATGTATCATATTACTAGAATCAACTTTCATATAAATTCGGACTTGATTACTGAATCGGCCCGATGTATCATAAATTCCGCGGCGTTTCTTCTGCATATCGTGGCAAGTTTTCCCCTGTGAGATATAGTATGAAAAAATGGCTGATCCTCGTGCTTACCCTTATGTTCCTTTCCGGTTGTGCTTTTGACAAGGTATGGAAATGGATAGATGAAATGGATTTCGAGCGCGACGACCAGACAATAAAGGTCATGCGCTTTTTCACGAAATAGACTTTTCCACCTATCCATGTAATTGATTGGGATGGCCGGGGTCGCGATTAAGACGCATTCGTGTCATTGGGGGCTGTAATGACATCGTACAAAATAGACAGGGGGCTTCTTGAGCAGAAGTCCACTGAAGAGATAGTGAGGATACTCAAGAAAGAACGGGATGATTATGCTCCCGAGGCCCTGGTGATGCTGGAGGAAATCCTACGGACCAGGGGCGTCGAGCCTGCCGCGTCTGCGGGAACCTCGACAACGCAAAGAAGTGAAACCGGGGTTGCGCCATATCAGGCCGGACCGGAGGAACTGATTGGTACTCCTGGAGATGCTGTGAAAGTGCTCAATCACCTGCTGAGTGGGGTCCTGAATGGAACAGTGGATCCTCAGGTCGGTCAGGTAGCGTCCAATATTGTCATGGGGATTCTCAGAGCTATGGAGCAAGAGCTTATGCAGGAACCGGAGGAGGGCCGTTGATGGAGCCGGACCGGACGGCCGTAGGAGCGGTCGTAGATTTTGAAAAAGGTGGCGGACTGGTTCCGGTCATTGCCCAGGATGTCCGCACCGGCAAGGTCCTGATGATGGCCTATATGAACCGAGAAGCACTCGAAACCACACTCAGTGAGGGAAGGGCATGCTATTGGAGCCGTTCCAGGCAGGAGCTGTGGCGTAAAGGAGAGACTTCCGGAGATATTCAGATCGTCAGAGACGTGCTGGTGGATTGCGATCAGGACACGATTCTGCTGCTGGTGGATCAGGGCGGCAAAGGCGCTTGCCATACAAGAAGATGGAGTTGCTTCTATAGGCGGCTCACGCGTGAGGGAGATTTACAGGAAATCGATGACTAGAGGTCCATTGAAGTTTGTCATTCCAAAAGGAAGCCTGGAACAGTCCACCATCGATCTTTTTCGCAGGGCGGGCTGGAATATTAACATTTCTCCCAGAAACTACTTCCCGACTGTGGATGATGACGAAATAGTGTTGGCTCGCCTTAGGGCCCAGGAGATATCGCGCTACGTGGAGTCGGGCACGTTTGATGCCGGTCTTACCGGCAAAGATTGGGTCTTGGAGAATGAATCGAGTGTTGTCGTGATCGATGACCTCGTTTATTCCAAGGTCTCCCAGGCGCCCGCACGTTGGGTGCTGGCAGTGGACGCGGAGTCCGACTATCATGTCCCCGAAGAGCTGGAAGGCAAGCGCATAGCCACTGAGTTGGTCCGATTTACGCGGAAATTTTTTGCCGAGCGCGGAACGAAGGTCGAGGTGGAGTTTTCGTGGGGCGGCACTGAGGCCAAGGTAAAGGAGGGCGTTGTTGACGCCATTGTAGATGTCACCGAGACCGGCGACACCTTGCGAGCTAACGGTCTTCGTATAATTCACACTCTTCTCACAACCAACACGCAGTTGATCGCCAACCGGGAAGCGTATAAAGACAGTTTCAAAAGAGAGAAAATCGATCAGATCCATCTATTACTTCAGGCAGCACTGGAAGCGGCTAAACTGGTCGGGCTCAAGATGAACGTGCCTAAAGAACATCTCCAAAAGGTCGTTGGGCTTCTTCCGTCCTTGAATGCTCCGACTGTTTCGGGTCTCTACAAATCGGACTGGTTCGCTGTAGAGGTCGTGGTGTCCGAACAGATTGTCCGTTCACTTATACCGAGACTGCTGATGGCGGGCGCCACGGGAATAATTGAATACTCGTTGAATAAAGTGTTGTGAACACCTTTCACTGGCGGTTGTAATAGTCTTGCTTAGCTTGGCCTCGTGTTTTTTTCCCTAAGTGAGCCTTGAGGCAGACCTCTTTGAAAGAAATTCCGCTCACTCAGTCATTTTTCCTCTTCGACTGTTGCTCCGCCCTCGGAGATTGAGCGGCCGACAAGTGTCAACGCCTTCAAGGCCCTCAGTGCACGTTGTCCGTCCACAATGGGCTTGCTCCCCTGTTGAATAGCCCTGAAGAAGTCATCGAATTCCCTGCGCAAAGGTTCTTCCTCGGGCACCTGGATCGTTTCCTGACGGATATTTCCCATGAAACAGACGCCGTCAATCATGGCCGGAAGTTGCTCCGCGCTGTAGACAGTCAGGGCATGCGCCAGGGTGTCCGCCGTGAGGTATCGCGTCGGCGTGGTAACTGTCAGAGAACGCACTTTGCGAGGAGAGCATTTTCCGGTCCAAAACACGGCAGTCACGCGGTTTTGGAACTCGATTCGCACATTAGCCATATCAAGGCGGCTCGAAAACACCGCTCTGCCTGCTGCGGAAACGGCCTTGATGGGTGAATCGGCTATTTCAAGGGCGAGGTCGATGTCGTGAATCAGCAAATCGTGCAACACATCTACATCCATACAGCGTGAGCCATCAAAGGGCGCCAATCTGCGAGCGTCGATTGAGATGATCTCCTCTCGATTTTCTCTCAGAATCTCAATTAATTTAGCCACCGCAGGATTGTACCGTTCAACATGCCCCACCATAAGGACCACTCCGGCCTGCTGCGCCAGTTCCACCAGCCGGGCTGCTGCGTCGAGATCGTGGGCGAGCGGCTTCTCCATCATGAGGTGAAGCCCATGCTCCAAGCATTGACTACCTATTTCCGCGTGGAGTGAAGTCGGGGCGGCCACGGTCAGAGCGTCTGCCCGATCTATTAGCTCGCTGAGCGTATCGAAGCAAGGGCAGCCATGAAGGCGGCAGATCTCATCGGCCCTTGCCGGGTCCGGATCGTAGAAACCGACCAGGGCCACGCCGGGGCTTTGGCCGACAAGTCTTACGTGATGCCGACCCATAGTCCCTACACCGGCTACTCCTACTCGAAGAAGTTTTTCGTTGATTCCCATAGTGAGGGAACATACACGCCGCGCATGTCGCTCGTCAAAGGTTAAACCGTTTACTTTTGAGAGTTGTTTGTGTTTATATTGGCTGCCGGACCATTTGGCGAGTTCTGTCGTGTGACAAAACGCGGACCGCGAGTCACTATGCGTTACGGTAAGCAGGGCTCGCTTAAGACATAGTGTGATCCCAGATGAAGAAAGCGTAACATTTGACCGGAGGTGACCTATGGCGAGGCCCTTGGCTGCAATTCTAGTCATTCTTGCAGCACTTGCCTCGTCAGCCCAGGCGGCTGAGCCGATAATAATCGGCGCGTACCTGCCCATGACAGGCAACGTGGCCGCGTACGGTCAAATGGGATGGTCCGGCATCACGGTCGCCAAGAAGATGGAACCCACGGTTCTCGACCGACCCATTGAAGTCAAGCTCGTGGACACCAAATCTGATAAGGTGGAGGCGGCCAACGCGGTCTCCAGGTTGATTGAAAAGGAGAAGGTGGTAGCCATTATCGGGGACATGATCTCGGGAAATACGATAGCCGGCGCGGAGAATGCGGAGCGACACAAGGTCCCCATGGTGTCGCCTACCGCGACAAACCCTATCGTGACACAAGGGAAGGAATTCATTTTCCGTGTCTGTTTTATTGATCCGGACCAGGGGCGCGTCGCGGCGAAGTTGGCGTTGGATCAGCTTAAGGCAAAGACCGCTGCCGTGATCTACGATATTTCTCAGGATTACAGCGTTGCGCTTACGACGTACTTTACCAAGGATTTCACCGAAGGGGGTGGCAAGATCGTAGCTGCTACGAGATTCAAAAGTGGAGATAGAGATTTCACACCTCAAGTGAGCAGCATCAAAGGTGCAAATCCCGACATCATTTACGCGCCGATTTACTACACCGAGTGTGCACTCATCGCGAAGCAGGCCAAAGAAATGGGTTTGAACGTGCCCATACTTGCAGGGGATGGGGTGCAGGCGCCGGAACTGATTCAATTGGGCGGTAAAGCCGTCGAGAACGTTTACTTCACAGCGCATTTTCATAAGGCCATGATATCCACTGAACGAGGAAAGAAATTCCAGGAGCTGTTTGAGAAAGATACCGGTAAGGAGTTGGACGCTTTTTCAGCCATGTCTGCGGATGCCTATTTTATAATCGTTGATGCAATCAAAAGGGCCGGTACTCCGGAACCCAAGAAAATTCGAGACGCGCTGGCCTCCACAAAGGACTTTGGAGGTGTTACCGGCAAGATTACGCTGAAGCCGGATGGAAACCCTATCAAGTCCATGGTTATCAATAAGGTCGAGGACGGCAACTTTGTATATGTCACCACAGTGACACCCTGAATGCTTCACTAGCCCTGAACGTGGATATTTCATTTATTATCCAGCAGATCGTCTTCGGACTGACCCTCGGCTGCCTGTATGGTCTTTTGGCCATAGGTTATTCGATGGTGTACGGAGTTTTGCGCCTGATCAATTTCGCGCACGGCGACCTTCTGATGGTATCCGCTTACATCGCATTCTTCGGCATAATCATGTTCCACCTGCCGTGGATTGCCGCGTTTATCATTTCAATCATCCTGACGGGCTGCCTTGGGATCCTTATAGACCGGGGAGCGTACAAACCGCTGAGGAACAGTCCCCGAATAAGCGCCTTAATAACCGCTATAGGGGTGTCATTTCTCCTTGAGAATCTCGGCATCGTCTTGATAGGGGGTCGTCCGAAGAGTTTTTATGCGCCGGGTTTTCTGGATGGGCTCCTTACGGTCATGAAAGTGCAAATCCCGTTTCTGTCGATTTGCGTGTTTATAGTCACAGCGATATGTCTCTTGGGAGTGATGCTGGTAGTCCGGCGTTCCAGGGTCGGTATGGCAATGAGGGCGCTCTCCAGGGATGTTGAGACTGTGAGGTTAATGGGGATCGATGCAGATCGGGTCATTTCATTTACATTTTGCTTGGGGTCGTCTCTAGCCGCTGTTGGCGGCATACTCTGGTGCATCAAGTACCCGGCCCTTGAACCTTTCATGGGAGTAATCCCGGGCCTCAAGGCCTTTATAGCGGCCGTCTTGGGTGGAATCGGCAGCGTGCCGGGCGCGGCCTTAGGCGGACTAATCTTGGGGTTGGCCGAAATTCTCATCGTGGCGGTCACACCCGAGTGGTCAGGGTATAGGGATGCAATAGCCTTTGTTATCCTGATCTTGATACTACTCACAAGACCCACGGGAATTATGGGCGAGGAGCTGCCTGACTGACAAATGCGGCTCAAGGACGATTTTCCGTGTTTGACGATCGCCGAGTCGGATTGAAAATCAGCCAGTATGTTTAGACCGCGATTTCACGTAAAGCGGGCCACACTTTGAAGGACACTGTGCAACGTGATCGAATTTTGACTTGGGCAGCCGTAGGCGTGTTCGTGGCATTTTTGTCGTACGCGGACAGCCGATTTAGCGAGTATTCCGTACGAATATTAAACACCGTAGCAATCTATGTAATATTGGCCGTAAGCTACAACCTCATAAACGGCATAACCGGTCAGTTTTCCCTTGGTCCTAACGCTTTTCTCGCAGTGGGGGCTTATGCTAGCGCAATATTAACCCTGTCGCCGGAAGAAAAAATCCGAACTTTTATTTTGCAGCCCATGGCGTGGCCGCTGTCTGAGATCAGCGTTTCATTTCCTGTTTCGCTGCTGGCTGCAGGATTGGTCGCGGCTTTTCTTGCCATGCTGATGGCCCTGCCGGTCTTTCGCGTAAGAGGAGATTATCTTGCCGTTGTGACGCTCGGATTTGGAGAAGTTGTCCAACTGGTCGCGAATAATCTCATCGCTATTACAAACGGCCCTCTAGGGCTCAAGGGGCTCACTCCTTATACTAATTTGTGGTGGAGCTGGGGCCTTTGCCTCTTGACGGTCCTTTGTACAGTGCGTTTGGTCAACTCTTCTTACGGTCGATCCATGAAGGCGGTACGTGAGGACGAAATGGCCGCGGAGGCCATGGGGATAAACGCTTTCTGGACAAAAACGCTCGCATTCGTATTCAGCGCTTTCTTCCAAGGATTGGCGGGCGGGCTGTTGGCGCATCTTGTGACCACCATTTCACCTTCTCTTTTCAGTTTTCTACTCACATTCAACCTTTTAATTATCATCGTGATTGGAGGCCTCGGAAGCACCACAGGCGCGATCATTGCTGCGGTGATCTTCGGATGGGGCGGCGAACTGCTGAGAGTAGTCGAAGAACCGATGACCATCTTCGGATACTACGTGGAAGGTATTCCGGGAATGAGGATGGTGATTTTCTCGATCATGCTGATCCTGGTGATGCTCTTTGCTCGCAGCGGCATCATGGGAAGAAATGAGTTCTCATGGCAGGGTCTCTTCAACCGGCTGCGGAAAATCGCTCCGCAAAACAGGGAGCGAAATGACTGAACATCTGTTCCTTACTGAAAGACTCTCGGTGAGTTTCGGGGGCTTGTCCGCGCTGATGGACCTGGATCTGCAAGTTCGGCAGGGAGAAATCATCGGACTCATCGGACCAAACGGGGCAGGGAAGACCACCGCGTTTAACGCCGTCACCGGAATTGTCAGACCCTCGGCAGGCAGAGTAGTCTTTCATGGCATGGATATCACAGGCTGGCCTGCTCACAAAATCGCCCGCACAGGGATAGCGCGCACATTTCAGAATATCAGGCTCTACACTGACTTGACTCTGATTGAAAATGTGATGGTGGCGGGCCACTCGGCAATTCGTTATTCCTTTTTGGAAGCTATCGCCGGCTTCGGCCGATTTGCCGTTGACGAGCAAAATGTTCGAGAGAAGGCCGAAAATCTTCTTGAACTAATGGGATTGATTGATCTGGCTCAGGAAAAAGCCCAATCATTGCCCTACGGAAGCCAAAGGAAACTGGAAATAGCCCGTGCACTCGCTCTGAATCCCATGCTCCTGTTACTTGACGAGCCCGTGGCTGGCATGAACCCGATAGAAACCATAGACTTCGGTGAGCTTCTCGGGAGACTGCATAAAGACCTCAAGCTGACGGTCTGTCTCATAGATCACGATATGAGATTCGTCATGGACGTATGTCATAGAATCAAGGTGATCGACCATGGTGTTCCGATCGCTTGGGGCAGTCCTGCCCAGATTCAAAACGACGAGAAAGTTATAGCCGCATACCTGGGGGCAGGCTAAGACAACCTGACTGAAAACAAAAGCCAATGCTGGAAATACAAAATTTACATGTGAGTTATGGAGGCATACGTGCCCTGAAAGGAATCACATTGCGCGTCGAAGAGCGCTGGATTGTCAGCCTGCTTGGATCAAACGGAGCTGGTAAGAGCACCACGATAAGGGCCGTTTCCGGCCTGGTTCCAATAGCTTCCGGACTGGTGCAATTCCGCGGGCGAGCGATAAACAATATGCCGGTGCATGAAATTCAGAAGCTCGGACTGGTACATGTGCCGGAAGGCAGGAAAATTTTCGCCAATCTCACGGTGCGTGAGAATCTCCTCATGGGAGCATACAATAACCGACGCAAAGAAGATGTTGACTGCACAATGGAGAGAGTTTTATCAATATTTCAGCCGCTTGAATCCAGGCTGGATCAGCTTGGCGGGACGCTTTCCGGAGGCGAGCAGCAAATGTTGGCCATCAGCAGGGCACTGATGTCCGGTCCCAAGCTTCTGATGATGGACGAACCTTCTCTGGGTCTGGCGCCTTTGGTCACGGCCGAGGTTTTTCGGGTTATTCAGGAAATTCGCCAAGAGGGCGTGACGATCTTTCTTGTCGAGCAGAACGCGAATGCAGCCCTGAAGATAGCCGACTATGCGTTGATCTTGGAAACCGGCAGAGTAGTCCTGGAGGGCCCCGGCAATGAATTGCTAAACAATCCGGAAGTCAAACGAGCATATCTGGGTGAGACTCGACAAGAATCAATGCCGTCATGATTTAAAAGATATTCGGCCTGTTCCGCTATTGTCGAAAGTTTTTTGGACCGGCCTTCGTTCACTCACTTCAAAGTTCCAGAATTTCTTGACTTGCAGATAGTCTAATGCTAGGAAGGGCCCGGCCTCAACCTCGGGGGAGGGAGGGGCCATTAAACCGGTAAACCGGTGGGTGTGGATGCCGGGCATCCCGCTCGCCGGTTTATTTTTGTTGAATCAAGGGGTTATTCAATCTCGATCCGCGCGTGATGACGGCATGTCACGCAAACGTACTTATGTCGGCTTGCACAATATTGATAATCACTGACACCTATAAAATGTAATGTACTCGCATCGTTGCATGACGAGTACTGTAACCGTCTTTACATGAAACAGCTAATGCTTTATAAAAAGCGATCACTGTCTTGATTTCGAACTGAAGGACAATGACAGCCCAATGAAGCGTTCAAAAGCCAACACGGTGGCAACAAGAAAAGACCACGAAGAGACACAAGAGAAATCCAATAGGAACATTTTTCAGGAGTACTCGGAAGCTTTCGTCGTCGCCGTAATATTGGCGGTCCTAATACGGGCACTATTCGTCCAGGCTTTTAAAATCCCTTCCAGTTCCATGGAGCCGACCCTGCTTGTGGGTGATCACATCCTTGTTAATAAGTTTATTTATGGTGTTCGTATTCCGTTCACGGACAAAAGGTGGCCTCGGTTCAAGGACCCCAAGGTCGGCGACGTAATCGTGTTTATTTATCCTGAGGACCGAACAAAGGACTTTATCAAACGAATAGTCGCGGTTGGGGGTGACACCGTCGAGATTCGTGACAAGCAGGTTTTTGTCAACGGTGCATCCGTGGTCAACCCTCATGCTCGTTACTCCTCCACAGCGCCCCTTCCGCGGGAACTGTCTCCCAAGGACAATTTTGGTCCGGTCCAGGTGCCCCCGGACCATCTGTTCGTAATGGGTGATAACAGGGATTTTAGCCAGGATAGCCGATTCTGGGGTTTCGTTCCTGTCTGGGACGTCAGGGGAGAAGCATTTCTCATCTATTATTCAGCTCTTGAGTTTCCTTTGGTCAGATGGCATCGGTTGTTTAAGATAATCCGATGATGCCCGCATTCATGATTGACAATGAAGCTGCATTAAGGTTGTTCTTTTTCGTTGCGATCTTCGCTGCTGTAGCTGTAGGCGAATTGATAGCTCCTCGACGCGCGCTGATTACTTCCAAACCCGCGCGCTGGTTTGCCAATATCGGAATTATCATCATAAATACTTTGGTGCTCCGCCTCATTTTCGGCGCAGCGGCGGTCGGCATGGCACTTTATGCCGCGCAAAAAGGCTGGGGCATATTGAATAACGTTCATGTGACGTACTGGACAGCCGTTATCATGTCTGTGCTGGCGCTGGATTTTGTCATATATCTTCAACATGTGATGTTTCACGCGGTCCCGGCACTTTGGAGCCTGCACATGATGCACCATGCTGATATGGACATCGATGTGACCACGGGAACCCGTTTTCACCCCATAGAGATGATCCTTTCCATGTTGATTAAGATTGCCGCCGTAGCCGTTCTGGGGCCACCTGCTATCGCGGTATTGATTTTTGAAGTACTGCTCAACGGGACGTCCATGTTTAATCATGGCAACTTACTTATTCCATCGGCACTGGATAGGGTTTTGCGACTATTTGTGGTGACGCCGGACATGCACCGAGTTCATCACTCGGTGTTCCCAACAGAGACCAACAGCAACTTCGGCTTTAACATGCCTTGGTGGGACAGGCTCATGGGCACCTATCGTGCGCAACCTTCCCTCGGTCACGAAGGAATGACTATCGGCCTGAACCAGTTCCGCGATCCAACTCTTCTCACCCTACCCAGGCTCCTTATCCTTCCTTTTGTCGGAAAGCTAGGCAATTACCCTATCAATCGTCGCGGGGCTCGGACCCCTGATTAGACTCAAAATGTGACTCGTTGACTTTAGTGTTTACCCAAAGTATCGATTGATGACACAAATTAGGGAAGTTTCATTATGGACATTCGCCGACTGGAAGTTTTTTGTAAAGTGGTTGAGCTGAAAAGCTTTACCAAGGCCGCAGAAAGTCTTCTGTTAGCTCAGCCCACAGTGAGCGAGCATATGCGAACCTTGGAAGATATGCTGGGCGAGAAACTCGTCGACAGGCTCGGACGCGAGGTCTTGCCCACGCCGGCAGGCAAGATCTTCTATCAATATGCTCGGAATATCATACGCCTACGTGAAGAAGCCATCCAAAGTCTTGAGCGGTTCAAAGGCAACCTCTCAGGTCATTTGGTCCTCGGCGCGAGCACCATTCCCGGTAATTATGTTCTGCCTAAATTTATAGGCGAGTTTAAATCGCGTTATCCCGCAATCCGGATAACTTTGCGCATCGGCGATAGTGCAAGTGTGATGGACGAAGTGCTCGAAGGGAATCTGGAGGCGGGCATCGTCGGTTCCAGGTCCAGCGATCGGCGGCTTCTGTCCGAAGAGCTGTTCTCTGATGAGCTTGTCTTGGCTGTGCCCCACGACCATCCCTGGGCGGCTAGGTCCAGCATTGATCTAGATGATCTTGCGGCGGAACCTTTTATCCTCAGAGAAAGAGGCTCCGGTACGCGGACTGCAATGACCCGCTTTTTGGAGGAAAACGGTTTTGATGTATCGAGACTCTCAGTGGTAGCGGAGATGGGAAGCACTGAAGCCGTGAGGCAGGGGATCATGGCCCGAATCGGGATCTCGATCCTATCGCTCCAAGCCTTGGCCGAAGACATCAAGCTGGAACTCCTCGTGCCTGTCCAAATTGGCAGCTTACGGTTCTGTCGGCCGCTCTATCTGATACAGCGCAAAAGCCGCGAAAGGTCCCCTCTTTGTTCTGCGTTTCTTGATTATTTGCGCGAGCAGGTCAAGTAGCCGGACGTTCGCGGGACATGGCCGTTTCGTTGGGATCCGGATTTGGTTCCGGTCTCAAGATGACTGAACGCTAAAATAGGAGTGAGGTTTCCAGGAAGAAGCCGGAAGTATTCATGTCCACGGTGTCGCGGTCCCGCTTAAATTTGATGTGCCAGAACCTGTAACCTGCTGACATGCTCCAGGTCCACAGTCTGTTTACAGGAATATCCACTCCTGCGCCTGTCTCCCAGTCCCAGGTCTCCAGAGTCTGGTAGTCCCACCAATTGACGCGAGCGAACCAATTCGGCCGAAGAGATATCCCGCTAATAATAGGGTAAAAAGTTCCATGCAGACCGATGGTCGGGATTGCTCGGGTCTGATTGTCGCCATAGGTGAAGACGGAGTTGGCTACTACGACATTGCTGACTCTGGTATCAACATTGAGGATTTCGAGGTCGAAATTCGCGCCGAACAACACCTGGGGGGCCATGTAAAAGTCCAGGTCGTAGCCCAAGCGGTAATCCGCCACTCGGAGTGCAGAGTAACCTCTGGCCTGCTCGTAGTTAGCGTACGGCTCAGCCCGGAATCTGAAAACATGGACGTTGTATAAACGAGCACTGGCGTAAAAGTCCCAGACAAGGCCATCTCTTTTCAAGCCGAGGTTATCACTGAGATCGAGCTTGGTTCGATCATTCTGAACAAGGTCACCCTGAAGAGAGGTAAACCACATTCGCACACCGCCATCGACGCGCAGGCACGGCGGCATATCCCACGCGTGGACATTGGAGAGAAGCAGGAAGCAGACCATGGTGAGCCAGATTGTTAAAATAATATTCTTCATTATATTAAGATGTTGAGTTAGATTCACATAAACTAGTTCATAAAATCGATGCAAGTAATACAATCTAAAGGCTGTTTTGTCAACAAAAACCAGTGTAGGTAGTCGAATCACGCGGGAATTTTGTCGGCACAACCGAGACAATTGATGCGTACCCCCCGTCTGTGAAAATGATCTCTCCTCCACCAGCCTACAGCTGTTATCAAGGCAAATCTGCGCTTTCGTTCTCAGCCCTTTTTCACTGGGACATATTCGATAACCCGAGTTGGTTTCAAGGAGGAATCGCTCGGGTCAAGGTGCATGAAAATTCTTGACAAGGTAATACAGGGTAATATATATATGCTGGTATTACGTTGTATTATCTAGAGCAAAAGTCTTTGGTCTAGGGACGCCCGATTCCTTTTAGCCGGCAAAAGTGCGTCCCAACGATCATTTAGACGATTGACTCCCAATCGTAGGAGGGTGGGTTATGGGGCGATTCTGGAGCATAGCCTTGGGTATTGGTATGTGTGCGTGCTTCCTCCTCGGAGGGACCTCAGCTCATGCGTGGCAACTTGCCGATTTGGATGTGTCCTTCAACTGGAAGTATGAGTGGTACAACCAGACAGGCCACAATGGATTCTTTGGACCTTACAATGTGGACAACGGCCCCGGCACGACCGGGAATTTGAACTTTTGGGACGGGGGGGCGTTTGACACAAATATAATCACCAGTGCCGACTCGGGAACGTCTTACTTCTGGGTCGAGTTCAATCCGAAATTCCAGATAACCCCCGCTATCAAGATTACCGGCAAGTACTGGCTCGGCACATACGGGAACATCATAAACTCATATTATCACACCCAAGACGCCCCTGGTGTGAACACCGCCTTTAGTGACGGGCAGTGGACCATGTTTTGGGTTACAGCGCAAACTCCCTGGGGTGTCTTCGGAATCGGGAAAAGACCGTGGAAATGGGGGACCGGACTCCAGTACGATTCGGATGCACTTACGACCGAGTCCATTGTTCTTGCGGTTCCGTATGGGCCTCTGGACATCGGAATCGGCTATTATCCATACAGGTTCGTCGGGACTTCCAGTATTCCACAGTTAGCTCCCTTGGGAGATCCCTACGATTTGACCACGTTCACTCCTGGAATAAGCCAGTATTTTAGTCGCGCAGACAAAAGTGGGTCTACATCGACTGATGTCTTGGCCTTCGTGACTTACTCCAACGGTCCTCTCCACGCGGGAATTCTTGGAAACTACGGCACATTTCATATCGGCCCTGAAGCCCCCTTGAATCCTCCCTTACTCGCTGGTCGACCTGTGGCTCAGAACTCGGAGTATTCCCACGGTTCGATCTTTGCCAAGTACATGAACGGTCGATTTTTCTTCAACGCGGAAGCGGCATGGTTGTATTGGACCGACCGGTATTCGGATCCAACCGGTCTTTTGTTCCTGAACGGCATTTCTACTACGAGGTATGTCGAGCAGTGGCGGTACATGGTGGAACTCGGATGTGTGTGTGGCCCGGCG